>Ga0210036_1000237_pt1 | contig 67102 bp, 77 predicted proteins | sample CryGeymeta201515_FD_185469 | JGI IMG/M metagenome (GOLD analysis project Ga0210036, IMG submission 185469) | Groundwater microbial communities from Crystal Geyser aquifers in Utah, USA - Crystal Geyser metaG 2015-15 (SPAdes) (version 2) | ecosystem: Environmental > Aquatic > Deep subsurface >... | reverse complement strand
TGCCGCTTTGTTCGAGCTGTACATTAACAGATCCGCCAGCATAGGATGCACGCTGGTTGAAGCTGTGACGGGGATCGTCGCGCCTTAGCACTTCCTCACCGCTATTGGCACGTATCAGCATTTTGTCGCCTGTAAAGCTGCCACCTGGCACAATGCCGCCTGTTGCAAACTTGGGTATGCTGCTAAAAATGCTCACCACTGCCGCCACAGCACCCAGCATTGCAATTAGGTTAGCCGGAAAAGGCAACTTCGACGCTCCGGCTGCCGCACCTGCCATCGCCTCGCTTTGCTTTGCGCCCACAACTGCCATGCTGCTTGCCTGTTGTGCGCCTGTGAGTGCCGCAATTTGTGTAATGAGTTGTGGTATCTGATCAAATAGGGTTCCCACAAAACCCATCCATCCGCTTGATGCTCCGCCAATTGCTTGTGCAATAACGTTAAAGCTTCCAGCAGCCGATTGGCTAAGCTCTGCAAAACTTCCTGCAAGTGATTCATTTTCATTTTTTACGGTGTCATATTCAGTTACTATATTGCTTGCAAATGCTCCCTGATCTACCGTGGTGGGTGCAATGCTTGTCATGCTTGGGAGTGGTACATTGCCTTTGCGGGCGGCCATGCCGTCTTGCATACCTTTTGCATATATTCGGCCTGCTGCTTCACCAGCTTCGGCCACAGCACCCATGTCGAGCTTTATTGGATCAAGATAAGTTTTTGCAACTTCTTTATTCCAATTATTTTTAAGATTGTTTACTGCATCTGCTGTTCCTTCTTTTAAAGTATCAACTGAATCAGTAAACATTTTTTCAAACATACCTGGTATGTTGCTAAAATCACCATTTATAATGGCAACTACTATTTTACCAAGTGTTTTGAAATTATCAATTACGGTTTTGAAAAATGCAAATGCAGCTATTTTGATGGTGTCAAACATTACTCCAATTCTTCCAACAGCTTTTCTTACATCTTCACTTTCGTTGTAAAGCCTTATAAACTTATTGATTATATCGACACTGTACTGTATCGCATCAACAGCAAAGTCCATAAATGCTGTTTTGATGTTTGTAATTACAGTATTCCAACCACCAAATACCTGTGCCCCAATTTCATTAAACTTTGCCATGCTCTCAGCATATTTCATATTAGCCGCAGCAGCTCCACCAGCATTAAGGATAACCTGCCTCATATCAGTATTTACATCATCCAGTGCAAACACAAATTGAAGCGCATCCTCTCCGGGACCGCCAAATATATCTGCCAAGGCTGTTCCTACTGCTGCCGATTCGGGTGGAAGGTTCTGAAGCTTTGCACTAACTTGTTGCATCGCCTCAAACATGGTTATTGTGCCGGTTTTAATGCCTTGCTCAATCGCTGTTGAGCTTAAGCCAATGCCGTCAATAGCTTCACGGGTGGCTTTTGTCATTTCACGAAGCCTAATACTACCTTCCTTTATCGTATCAGCGGCTTTATCATCAAACACACCCATTTTGTTGCTTTCAGCAATTATTGCAACCATTTCAGATGCTTGCAATCCTGCCTCCTTAAAATGGATGCTATATTCTTCTAATTGCTTCAGAAAGTCACCATTTGCATTTGCAGCACTGGCAAGCCCTGCATTCATTATATTGAAAGCCGCTTTTGAGTTTTCGCCAAAAGTTACCATCAGCTGATTGATGCCGCTGATACTATCTTTCATATCAACTCCATACACATCTGATAAGGCTGTGGCTTGTCCAGTAACAGCATTTAAAGCAGCACCCTGCAAACCCATAAGCTTTTCAACTTCGCCCCTGGCAGTGCTCATCTTTTTTGCATACTCCCCAACTGCCCTGGCTGCGTCCATAATCTTGTCAGCAGCAAACAAAGCGCCTGCCGCTATGGCTGCGCCTTTTAGCATGCCTTTAAGGCCACCCACCTGTTTGCTCATCTGGTCGGTTTTGCCTTTAAAATCAAGGATGTATGTGTACTTTTTGTCAGCCATTTTATTTCCACTTTTCGGCCAGCTTTCTGAAACGGTCTTCTGTGCTGGGTATTATTTTTTTTGCTTTTTCCTGCTTTATCACTTCATCGCCGGGCAGTGGTAGCAGGTCCATCACGCTCAGCTGTTTCTTCCCTTGTGGCGGGCACATGGTTCGCCAAACTTGCCATCGTGCCACATTCCAGGCCAGCTGCTCGCTGTGCTCTGCTTCAGCTTTGATCCGGTTGCGGAAGACTTCGTAAGCATCTGCAAACTGATCGGGGGTGAGCATAAGAAACGACTCAACGCTCATGCCCATCTCCCCTACAGCTATGCTCAACTGCTCATCAAAGCTGATTAGCCTTCCTTTGCTTCCCCCACGTATATGGGTATTTCGGCTTCAGCTTGCTTCTTTGCAGCTTCCAGGCGGCCAAACACTTCAAATATCGTTTCGTCTGTTTCATCTACAAACTGATCAAAACTGGCATCAAAAGGCATACTTGCCCGTTTGGCGCAGTCTTTCAGCTGAAAGTAGATAAATGCCATCATAGCATCCTGCCGGCCTTGTGCCATCATATCAGGCGTGTATCCAGCTGCTGATGTGTCGAATATGCCGCGATTGGTGCGATAAAAGGGATATTTTGCATTACGAAAAAGAACGGTTATTTGTGCTTTCATTGTGTTATGTTATTTCGAGGTTATTGGAATAGCCAGCCGGTTGCCCGGCTGACTATTTATATTTGTTGCAAACCTAAATGCGGTAATTCCTTGTTTTTATCTTATTAGTTGAATTAAGCACCAGGCTTGCAGGCATCGGAAACTTCATCTTGCGTATCAGCCCCTCATGATTATTCAAACACGGATATATAGTTTTAGAATAATTAGATGTGTCTAAGTCACATAATCGCTCCTGCTTACTTAATCCTATTGCTGCATCGTTGCTTACCACCATAGTTGCATCTGCTTCATAACCTATTACTCGAGTAGTTACAAGCAAATAACCACCTGTATCTATATAGGTATCTTTAAATACCGGCCTATAGATAACAATGTCGGGATCAACATTTACAGGCATATTAACTACCAGCTGATCAGTCAGCGTTTCAAAGTGCTGGCCGGTGTCAATAGCTGGGGGATCACCGGCATAGGTGGTCGTAAGTCCGCCCACCAAAAAGGCCATTAAAGCCAAAAAAAACTGCAATCGTTTCATAAATGATTGAATTTGAGTTAATAAATAATTAAATTAAGAACCAACTGTTTTCGTTTCCAGTTCGCCATCTGATTGTAAGGCAACACTAAATGTGCTGTCGGTATTAGCAGCATCGGTGCGATCAACGCTTTCGATGATAAAGCTGCCTTCTTCATATTTGTCGCCACTGGTTTCGGCCACTTCGGCGGTGCCTGCTGTTACGTCTGCTGCAAGCCTGCCGGCATATTTAACCAACACTGATGCGCGTGTTTTAAACAGCGCGAGCAGATCGTTGTAGCCATAGCCGTCGTAAGTGGTGAGGGCACCAATGTTGATTGTTGCATCCATGATGCCTGCCTTGCGGCTGCGCCATGCTCCGGTGTCTTTTGTAACACGATCGCGCAGTTCGGTTTTAATCGACATGCTGTGCTCGGTTGCATGCCCGATCGCTGTCCACACCGGTGATATAGCTGTACCGGTATTCATATATACCAGTATATCTCCACCATTAACAATTCCTGTATTTGCCATGTTCTTAAGGTATTAGTGATTTGAATTTGATAATTATTGTCGTTATGATAATTGCCAGGCAAATAGCACCTGTCCATATCAGGAACTTTTGCCAGCTATGTAATTCATTGATGTAAACAGGCTTTTCCACTTCAATCGGTATCTGCTGCCTGATGATTGTTTCTTTGCCTGGCAAATACACCGTATCAGCAGGCTGGTTGGCCAGCACTTTCAATTCGCCTCGCAGGGCATCATAACTGGCCAGCAGCTCAAGGTTGCGCCCTTTTAGCTGTGTAATATCTTTTAGCACAACGTTGTTCAGGCTGTCGCATTCAAACAAGGCTGTGATGCTTGCGCTGTCGGCTGGTAATTGTACCGGTACGGGCTTCTCAATTACGATGCTGTCATTTTGCAGCGGCACGTATTTAATTACCGTTTCAGGACTCTTGCAACTGTGTAGCAACAGCATTGCAACAGCAACGAAAAGTATGTTAATTGCAGCCTTCATCCTTTGTTTTTAAAAGTCGTTTCAATTCGTTTAGCTTCTTAATCAGGTGTGTATTTTCCTCCTTAAGCTGCACTACTTCGCGCTGCAACTGCTCAACTTGAAGGATCAATTGAGCATTTTGCCTTTTCACCAGGATAAGCTCATTAAGCGTTTCGGTATAATTGTCGGTAAGGCTGTTGATACTCTTTTGCAGGTCAGTTAAAAAGTCGTTGTTACGCTTGCGCTTGCTTACCAGCCATGTAGCCGGAGCAATGAGCGTTCCTGTTGTAAGGATAGTTATTAAAATATCTGTCCATTTATTCATATCAAAAAGTGAATAAGGTTTGTGGATCAATCCATTCGCCATTTTGCTTCACGGTAAAGTGCAAATGAGGCCCCGTGCTTGCGCCTGTGTTGCCTGTTTCGGCAATCTTTTCGCCTTCCTGCACCATTTGCCCTTGCTTTACCAGCTGCTTGCTCAAATGTGCAAAACCATATCTGCGGCCATCCTGCCCGATCATTGCAAGCGATAATCCGCCCCTTGCATGTGCCCACACCTGAATTATTTTACCGGCTACTGGTGCCACCACATCGTTGCCAATTGCAAGTGCTATATCAATTCCATTGTGAAATGTAAGTGCTTTTGTGATGGGGTGTATGCGTGTACCAAATGGGCTGGTGATGCGTCCGTGATCTACTGGGTTTGTCATTTAATTTCAACTTTTTAAAAAGCCCCCGGCACTAAGGCCGGAGACTTATCATTAACACAAATAAGCAAGTTAGGAAGCTACTTCTGCAAGTGCTACAACGCCTTTTTCGTCGGTGCGGCAAATCTCAGCACCAAAGCGAACTTTGGCATTGATTACAGTACTAAGCATAGTAGGATCATCTACTTTGATATAAGCTTTTGGTGAGCTTTCGGCATAGCATACCATACCCGAGTGCCAGAATAAACTTACCGGGCGGTCGGTGGCTGCTGTGGCAGGTGTCCAGATTTTTGCATTTGCAGCGGTGTACAATGCGCCAATATGGCCAGCTTTTGAGCGAACCATGATATTAAATCCTAAGATTTTGCCCAAAACACCCTGCTCAAGTTTGCTGGTGTTGCCTGTTTTGTCGTAGTCAACAAACTCAGCAATAGCAAGCAAGTCGTTATATACATCAGGGGTAACCAGTGCATAAAGTTCGCCAGGCACATTGAGGGCATTGGCAAGCATAAGCTTATTCTTTACTTTCAGGATGTCGGCCTTAGTGGCTGCCTTGCGGGTGCCTGTCAATCCGGTAACATTTGAAGCGCGACCTGTGCCGGTAGTTACAACAATATCCCCAGTTGATGAAGGCAACCATTGATAAGCGGCATAATCACCGGCTTTGGTGTTGATAGCTCCAGCCTGCTGCAATTGCTTGTTCAAACGCTTGTTGTAATTCGTGACAATTTCTTCCTCATCTTCAATCAAAATCGGCTTACCATAAATAAGCTTCATTGTGCCGGTCACCTTTGTGTCGTCACTTTTTTGAATTTCTAATGGAAGCTTTGTAGGTGCTCCTAATACCGCTTCATCTACATCGGTAAGGTTTGGGATCTCAAAGGTGGCAGCGTCAACCGTCAAACCGCTTTCGCTGATGGCCTTTTTGTAAAATTCATTCATCGGGAAAAGTTGCTTCTGCAACTCCCGTGAATATTTTGTCATTTGTATTTGTGACATTTCAATTCAATTTTTTGAGGTTAATTACTTAGTCGATTTGTATGGGTGTTGCTACTTCCACGAAGCTGGTGCCGTCGTAAACGAAGGTGGTTACCTTAGTTTTGCCGGCCACGCCTGTAATGGTAACACCGCTCATTCCAGTGCCGAAAATGGTTGTTTCGGTGCTGGCAGTTTTGGATTTCACAACGAGTATGGCACCAATGCTGATTTCCTCATCAATTGTAAGGTTCAGGGTGCGGTTACCTGTTGCTGCTACAGTAACGCCATCTATGATGGTCATTCTGTTTTCGATGTTTATTGCCTGTGCACCCGTAGCCGTCAAAGCAACTACATCAGCGGGTCCGAAAGGCCAATCAATTTTTGCCATTTTTATTGGTTTTTGTCAGGTTACTTAATTATTTTACTGATACTTTGCATCGTCAGCTTCTTTCAGCTTTTGATACTTGGCAGGATCCTTTGCCTTCATTTTGGCAAGGGCTTGTGGATCGTTTTTTTCGTGCCACTCAAAGTCCTTTTCTTCCTGCTGTGCCTGTGCACCACCAGCGGCTTGCATCTTCTCAATAAAATCGCTTAAGCGTGCACCGCTTATTTCCAGGTCTTCTTTTTTCACGTTGATCATCTGAGCAAACAGCTCGATGTCGGTATTGGCCAGCTTCTGAAAGTTAGCCTCATTTTCAGCGGTAATCGTTCCGGCTGTTTTGCCAATTTCGATCAGTTTTGCTACCAGCTTCTCGTTGCGCTCATTCAATGCTTTTACGGCAGTGGTATGATCTTGCTCAAGCTTGCTTACGGCATTCATAACGTCAGCTTCAACAGCCGTTTCGGGCAGCTGAAACTTTGCAATTAATTGTTTCATTTCTGAATTATTTGATTTAACACTAAGTTCGTTCACTTGCGCGGCAAGGCTCTGATAGTCGAGCTTGGCCAGCACTTTCTTTTTGCCGGTTGTAATTATTTTATCAGCCAGCTTGGCTTCAACGGCTTCCTCAGCCGTAAACCATTTATCTTCTGAAGTAAGCAGCTTATCTGCTGCATCCTTTTCAATTCCTCTTTTTGAAAGCATGGTTACCAGGGATGACCTTAAAAGTTTCAATACCTTTTTATCGGTATCACTCAAATTCTTGGCTTCCTTTTCGGTATAATAAGGTGAGTGCAGCATCACCCGCGAATAGTCGAGCAGATGCACTTCGTCGGCGGCTGCTAAAAATATAGCGGCCATGCTGGCTGCAATGCCGTCAACCTGCACAATTACTTTAGCCTGGGAGGTAACAAGCTGCGAAAAAATTGAGAAGCCATGTGCCACACGGCCACCACCGCTATTTATACGCAACACAATCACGTCATAATTACGCCCAAGCCAGTTGAGTTCGTTGGCAAAGTAATGCCCGTCTATCTGCTTTGGTTCGTCGCCCAGCTCGCCATACAGCATCATTTCTGCTTTGCGCTCTTCTCTGCTAACTATTTTCGAATATTTCAGCTCCATTTCACTGCTTTTATGGTCAAATTTGAATCAATTATAACTACCTCACAACTAATGTAGTAACGGTTGCGGTATTTTTTGTAACATATGCCTTTAATTCTCATTATCTGCTGTTTATATAAGATATTTGAACCTAAATTTTAAGTCATGACCGATAAAGTAGCAGCTATCAAGATATTATTCAATGCCGGATGGCAGCAGAATGACATTGCCCGCATACTAAAACTGACCGAAAAAACAGTGGGCAAACATGTGCGCGAAAACAATATGAAGCAGCAACGAACGCGAATAGGCATCAACCGGCAAACCAGTGAAGAAAATGCCCTTTCGGCGCTGGCACATCAAACGCGAATTATCCGCATGATCAGCGAAAAGCTGGCCGATCAGGTTAGCCCTAATCTTACTGTTGAAGAACTCAGCAAACTGCTGATCCCTAAGGGCGAAATTGATGCCGTGCAAAAGCTGTTCACAACTGTAAAAGGCAAAGAACTCGATTGGTCGGCCATGGTGCAGATCCTGCGCAATTTTATGAGCTACCTCAAAGAATCGGATGTGGAACTTGCCCAGGAACTGGTGCCGCATGTTGACGATTACATCAACGAAAAGCGCAAAGCATTATGAGCGGCTGGAATGTAACCGAAAAGCGGCAATATGAAGCCTGGCTAAAAGAAAAGCAGGCGATTATTAACACTAATCCGCTGCACAAGGAAACAGCCGAGCAGCAGGAAAAAGCTGTGCAAAATGCTAAAAGCGATTTTGTTTACTTCTGCAAACGCTATTTCAAACACCTGGCTTCTTCCGATTTCGGCTGGTTTCATAAATCGGCAGCACAGGAAATTATTGACAAAAAAGATATTGTGGCTGTGCTCGAGTGGCCGCGCGAGCATGCAAAGTCCATTCTTGCTGATGTGATGTTGCCGCTTTTCCTCAAAGCGAACAACCAGCTTACGGGTATGATGATCGCATCAGCTAACGAAAAGAAAGCTGCTACCTTGCTGGGAGACATACAGGCTGAGTTGATGTTTAATAAGCAGTATATTAACGATTTTGGCGAGCAGTACAGCCTTGGTAACTGGCAGGATGGCCATTTTGTAACCTCAGACGGCATTGGCTTCTGGGCTTTTGGTCGCGGACAAAGCCCGCGTGGTACGCGTAAATCCGACAAGCGTCCTAATTATTGCGTTGTGGACGATATTGACGATGCTATTATAGTTCGCAATGAGGCGCGTGTGATGGAAGCGGTTGATTGGATCCTGGGCGACTTATACGGAGCTATGCCCAACAAAGCCAGCCGCCTGATCATAGCAGGTAACAGAATTCATAAAAAAGGGATTTTGGCGCATATGGTTGGCGACATCGAACCGAACGATCCAAAGCGCAAAGATGTGTACCACTCTAAAGTGTTTGCACTCGAAAATCCAAGAACCCACAAAAAAGACCTTTCCGAAAAGGGCAAACCAGCCTGGAAGGAAAACTACACCCGCGAGCAGATCATCACTAAGATGAACCGCCAGGGCAGCCGTATTGGTTTGCGAGAGTTCTTCCATGAGCATATTGTCGATGGTAAAATCTTTAAGCCAAATCATTTGCCCTGGATCGAACCTAAGAACCTTACTGCTTACGATAAGCTGATCACTTATAACGATCCTTCGTACAAGGGCACTAAAACAAGTGATTATAAAGCGATTGTGCTGATCGGCAAAGCTGGCCGCTATTACGATGTAATTGATGTTTTTTGCCGCCAATGCACCACCAGCGAAATGGTGCGGGGGCATTATAATATAGCCGATCAGATTCCTGATAAACTGGCCTGCCGTCATTATATGGAGGCTAATTTCATCCAGGACTTGATGCTTGAAGAGTATTGGCGAGAGGGCGAAAGCCGTGGCAAAACAATGCGGATTCGTGGCGATCATCGCACTAAGCCTAACAAGGAGGCAAGGATCGAAAATCTTTCACCATTTACCGAGCAGGGATTCATTAGGTTTAATCAAAACCTGAAGCATTCGCCGGATATGCAGGCTTTGCGCGATCAGTTTCTTGCCTTCCCTGATGGCGAGCACGACGATGGCCCCGATGCTGTTGAAGGTGCGGTGTATCTGCTCAATCAGCGTAGTGGTGGAAAGGCAAAAAAAGGAAGTAATATGGCAACCGGAAAATCTAACAATGGCCGCATGGGTGGCCGCAGATCATAACAGATATGGCAACACAATTTATCGACAAAACAAAAGATTTTAAAGGTTTCCTGAGCACCAGGATCCTAACCAAGCTCAATAATGAGTACGACAGTGAGCTTATCAATGCCGAGAAGCTTGCAATTGGCATGGTGCGCGATGCCTGTGCTGATAAGTACAATATGGATGCCGAGCTTGCACGTACGGGCACTGAGCGCAATGCTACGCTTATCAGATGGCTGGCTATCCTGGCCACTTACTTCATGTATAATGATGTGGCCGACGACGACATACCCGAGCGGGTAATAAAGAACTACGACGATGTGGTTAGTCAGCTTAGCCGGATCAATAGCGGTAAGGAATCGGTGCAGTTTACACGCCTAACCGACAGCGATGGCGAAACAACCACTAAATTCATGTACGGAAGCGATACCCGTCGCAGCCACAACGCTTATTAATTTTAACAGCATTTAAACGATATTGCAATGAAATTTAAAGAGTATTTTTTCAACAGCAGGCCGGTTGCCGAAACGCAAGATCAGGAAACAGTACGTAAGCGTAAGAAGTTCCCCAGCGATGCGATTATTGCGCCCATTGATCGCATCAGCATGGAGCTTGCAAATTTAAAAGAGGCTGTTGACAGCGCAATTGATGTGTATAATCCAAATCGGGATGATCTGTTGCTGCTGTATTACTGGGCAATGAAAGACGACCAGGTAAAAAGTCAATTTGAAATTGCAGTGAATAAGGTGGCATCTCAACCTTTCAAAATCTGGCAGGGCGATCAGGAGGTGGAAGATTTAAAGTATCATTTTAAAAAGCCCTGGTTTGATGACTATATCCGGCTAATGATCGAAGCTGAGCTGTGGGGTTATACACTGCTCGAATTTCAGGATATAAAAGGTGGCCAATTTACGGGCGTTAAAGCATTCCCGCGCCGCTATGTTAATGCTGCCTGGCAAATGATCTTGTCGCATCCTACACATACGCAAGGGGTGAAATATGATGCTAAGATGCTGGCCGATTTCTGGATGCTCGAAAGTGGTGACAATGACAACCAGGGCAGCCTCGAGCTTATCACCAAACATGTGATGTTTAAGAATTATGCTTTGGTTGACTGGAGCGATTTTAACGAGAGATTTGGCAAACCAATCCTGGACATTGCTACTGATACCGACGATGCCGACGAAGTGCGTAAGCGTGCCGCTATGGCTGCCAATTTTGGGGGTAATGGCTGGATTGTGCGTGACACTGACGACCAGGTGAATATCATTGAAGCCAAGAATATCGGTAGCAATGCAGAAACCTTCGATAAGATGCTTAGCCGGCAGGATGATAGCATTGCTAAGATTATCAACGGCACTAAGGGCGTGGGCGACGAACAGGCATGGGTAGGCACTGCCGAAGTGAATGAGCGGGTGCTGAATGATTTTACCAAAACCCGTCTGCGTCGCATTAGCAATCACATAAATTATACATTGCTGCCTTTCCTGGTACGCTACGGCTATCCGCTTGCTAATTGCACCTTTGAATGGATCATTGAAGAAAAGGCTACCAAAATAGCCGAACCAGAACCAGACAACAGCAGCAGCGAACCGGTGAACTACCTGATTGCTAAAAAAAAAAACTTCCCTGGTGAAGGGCTAAAACTCGATATTGAAGCAGCCCGAACCGATCAGGTGCTCAACAACTGGCTTTTGCGATTTTTTGAAGGCCGTGCGCTGGGCATTGATTACGATATTTGGAAGCTTAACTTTACAAGCTTGCTCAAATCGCTTACAACTGCCAGCATCAGCTTTGCGCCTGAATATAAGTATGCTGAGCTGGCCACTGCCTTGCGCGAAAATGCAGCTGTGTTTACAGCTTTCAAAAACCACCGCGAACAAGCCGATCTGGTGAAACTGCTTGTTGATGAAGCTGGCGAACCGGTTAATTGGAATACCTTTAAAAAGCTGGCCAAACCCATCACCGAAAAGTATAATAAAGAGTGGCTGCAAACGGAGTTCAAACAGGCACAGGCTTCGGCACAAATGGCCGTTAAATGGGAAGGATTTAAAGAAGAAGCGGATCTGTATCCTAACCTGCGATATGATGCGGTTGATGATGAGTTTAGCCGTCCGGCACATGCCCGCATGAACGGAACCATAAGGCCGATTGATGACAGCTTCTGGAATCGCAACTATCCGCCAAATGGATGGGGTTGCCGATGCATTGTAACGCAAACCGACGAAGCAGTTACACCCGTTACTGAAGCTGGTGCTGATGCTGGCTTTAAATTTAATCCCGGCAAGGATCGCAAGCTGTTTGATGATGCTAACGGCTATCAGACAGATACAGCCAAGGACGATCGCAGCAGTGTGAGCAGCCAGGGCGAGGCTTTTTTAAACCAATACCTGAGCGAAAATGAATGAGCAATTTAACCGCAAACTGGCACATCTCGAGCGCGAACTGCCACAGGTGGTTAAGCGTGTTCCTGGCATTGCCAAAATTGAAGGATTAAAGTTTATTGCTTCCAACTTCAAAAAGCAGGGTTTCGAGAAAGCACCTGGCAGCGTAAGCAAGTGGAAAAACAAAAAGGAAGGCCGCAAACCAAACTTGATAGGCGAGAAGCGGGGCGGTGCAATGCGACGCAGCTGGCAGGGGCAGGCTGGTGATGGCTTCACGGCTTTCACTTCCAATCTGCCTTATACGGGTGTGCACAACGATGGCCTTAAGGCTGGCCGCCCTCCTGGCTTTACGATGCCCGAAAGGCGCATGATAGGCGAAAGCGAGGCGCTTAATCAGATGATCGAGCGCAAACTGGATACATTAGTGGATAACATTTTAAAATAAGCGATATGAAAAAATTTGAAGGATTAAGCCCTCTGTTCAAAGCCATCAGGCGGGGCATACAGGAACTGGCAGGCATTGATGATGTGGATTGGTTCAACAGCTACGATGACATCCAACTGCACGAACAGGGTTGCTTTGTCGATTTTCCTGAAGATGTAGTGTTTGAGGATATAAGCAAAAATGCCAGCCGTGCACCCCTGCGCATACGCCTGCATGTATATACCAAAGTGAAGCGCGATGCCGATGGCTATATTCCACTCCCCGAAACCGAAGCACACGATCAGCTGGCTTTGCTGGTGCGAAACGAAATAAAGCATAAGATGCTGCTGGTGGCCGATGGCGACTTTTTTACAGGGCATTTTGATGATTCCGATTTTTATGTGCAGGATGTAGCACCCGAGCAACTAACCGAGCGGCTAAAGTTTGTAAGCTGGCGGCACTATCACCATTTCAAAGGTTTTATGATTACCTGGCTTGATTTTACTACCAGGGTGGAAGGATAACACAAAAAAAACCGGATCAAATTTCCGGCTTTTTGTTTTAATGTTTAGTGGGCGGCTTGTTTATACAACTGCTTTAATTGCTTCAGCCTGCTTTCGTTTACTTTTAGGTCTTTCAGCAATTTGCGCAATCCCATGTACACGATAATAGTGTCGCGCATGTACTCGCCACTGGTTATTGAGTTGTTTTCAACAAACGAGATAAATAACTCATGCAGTTTTTCACTGTACAATTCAGCTTCTGCCTCATTCAGAAGCTCTAAAATCATTTCATCACCAATACTCATGATTGATTTCCTTTCATTAATAGTTTATTGATTAGTCTTTCGCGAATTAGTTGATTGTCGATTAGTGCAACATCCGCTAAAATACTAACTAATCTGGCAGGATGCAATCTGTTGTGGCGGCGGGTTTGTTTTTTTAATTGAGGAACAGGCTCGTTAAACAGGTTGCGTTGCGAAAGCTCTAAACTAATAATCAAATCTTCAGCCCAATCCCTGAACAAGCGTGCTCGCTGGCTCTTGATAAAAAACCCAAGCCGTACAATGCCGCGCTTTGTCCACATTGTTGTTCTTGTACTACCTGATTTTGAAGCACCGTGCAAAATTTGAACGTTGCTCAAATAGTGCTTACCTTCAGTTAGTTCATCAACATGATTTTGAAAATGCCTCCTTAGTGTAGTTGGATGCACACCATAACCTCTTGCAACTTCTTTGGTTGGCATCACAAACTCGTGGTCTGAACTTGGCAGGATTGTAACCGTCAAACCTTCGGTTACTACGAGATTCAAAGTCTCTCTTTCATTCTTTTTACAAGTCATTTTAAAAGAATTTAAGTAAATAAAAAAGCAAAGCAGCCTTAGGTGTGACTTGCAGTTTTTCGCGGGGCGAGAAACCAGCTCCTTTGTTTCCTTAGGAGCCACCTTAGCAGCTTTGCTCTATTTTTAACTAAATGTTTCAGGATTTACCCCTGAAGAAAAACTACAAGTCAGGGGCAAATATACAAAATATGAATAATTTGTCAAGTAATTTTTTTATTCAATCACTGTTCCATCGGCAAAAATGATCTTTTCAGGTTTCCAAATTACCTTCAGTTTTTCAAGGGGTTTATCCTTTAGTTTCTGATCGCTGTCTCTAAACATATTATAATCTGTAGAAGCCTCCCATCGCTTTATTGTACCAGCTGGCACAGCTTTATCATAACTAAATCCAATTACTTTAATTTCTTCATCAAAGATGTCATTAAACACCAATTCGCCTTTTAGGCCGATTACTTCCTCATCGGTTAAGTTTTCAATCGCAAAAACATAGGTAAGGTATTCCTGATAATCGCTTTCCTGATAGCCTTTTTTAACGCAGCTTACTTGTACGCTTTCGGTAAGTCGTTTCACTCGTTCAGCTTCAGCTGCAATTGCTCTTTGCTTTGCCGCTTCGCGTTCAGCTTCGAGACGTTCCTGCTCTGCTTTATAAGCTTTGCCGTTTGCCAGTATTTCGCCGTAAGTCATGTTATTATAACTTTCATCGGTCATTTCATAACGCATAATTGTGCCTAAAATTAATGGCACTGCTGTGCTGTCAACTTTTGTAATTGCTTTAAAATCTGCTTGCAATGAATCTTCATTGTAAGTTTTTTGCATTGGATCTGTACTGCATGATGCAATTGCAACGATTAGCAGTAAGTAAAATAACTTTTTCATAAGCGTGTTGTGTTAATGAATTAATGTGTAAAACTAAAAAAAAGCCCCCAATTTTTTAAGGGTTTAAAGTGTTTAACTGATAAATTTAATTATTGCGGGGGCTTTTCAAATAACGACGATTGCCAGGGCAATTTCTTTAAAATATATCTTTTGTGGCATCTTCTGCCTTTTGACGGGCAGTGTGCAGGCTTGTTTCAAACTCGTTTTTGCTGGCTGCTTCGCGCAATTCCTTACGTGCATTCATGCCTAAATAATTGCTAAGGGTGCGCCTGCTGATGTGATAATTAGGAGCTATTAAATTGTCGTAGATCCATGTGCCGGTGTGCCCGCGATTGCTATAACGCAAATAAATCTCTTGTATTTCGAGCACTTTTTTCAGGAAGTTTTTGTTATTATAAGCCATAGCGGGTGGTTGGTTTAGGATTGTTTATGCAATTGATAATTAATACGGGTAAGCACATTGTTGTGGTAATGATCAAGGATGTCGTATAGCATCAGATCGTTGATGATTGTTTGCGCCACATAGGCTTGCATATAATCAAAGCTTATATGCTGCCGTTCGGTTAGCTTCACAAGCTTTTGCTGCGCCTTTTGGTGCAGGTTCCAGGCTATCTGGGCGGCTGCTTTTTGCTCCAGGTCAGCACTCATAAAGTTTAGTGTGCCAATCCAGGCCTCAATGCAGTGCTTAAAGGCTAATATTTCATCTTTTGATAGCTCAACTTTGATCTTTTTGTTGATGATTAAAAGCATCATATCAGCGTTGAACTTACTTTTATTCGTTTGATAAAGTGCGGGTTGTTCCATTTTTTCGATGGGTTAAGTGGTTTCCTTCATTTTTTGTTGCCAATCGCCGCCTGATCACAATTTCATTTTCATCGTTTTTTTGCTTCTTTGGCCGCAGCGCATCAACAAATTGCCTTATGGCCCTGCCTGCTTCGGTGATGTGTTTATCCTTCATGGGCTTAAACGATATTTATGAATATATACTCCTCTACTCCGTCAACTGCCCAATCTACCCATATTGCCATAATACGAATATAGCTGATCTGGCAAGGCATTGTTTTAGCGTTTTTGCCGCTTCCACGCTTCAAGGTGATGTGTTTATGCTTGATATTTCCGGCCTTATCCATAAAGCGGTTATACCAATATGTGGTGTTTTTGCGCATAAAATAAGCACCTGATCTGCCGCTTGCAATTTCGTCAAACTCATCAGGTTTGAGCGTTACAATTAATTCATTTTCTGTTTTCATAGGTTTCACTTTTTACTTGGCTCTTTTTACTTTTTAATTGGCTCTTTCAAATGTCCGTCACTCGTAGCTCCCAGCCACTTTTCGATGCGCATTGATATGCTCATTCCGTATGTGCTTCCTACCACCGTGCCAATCACGTAAGGGATAAACAGCATCCAGTTCATTTCGCCCAGGATCAGCTCTCTGAAGGTCAGGAACCAGATGCTATTGCTAAAAAGGGCTGCAATAATGTGATATTGCCTGTTATCCCTGTTACGGCTGCGCGATACAATGCTAAAGCTGATGTTTTGAACGAATGCCAAAGCAAATATTTTTAGGATTAGGTAGATCATGGTTTTTTGGGTTTAGGGTTTCTGCTTAAAAAATCATATAGCTTGCCGGCATCGCTCATGTCGATAAAGTAACCATTATCTGTCACCATGCCAATTTTAAACTTGCGGCCAAAGTCCAATTCATGTATAAAATACTCGATCCAGCTATGTTCGCATTCGTCATGCATAACATTTTGCAACAATTCCACCATGGCATTCATTATCCAGTGTGTGTCGTATAATAGATTAGCCTGGTAAGCATCCGTAAAAAACTGATTAGCCACTGCGGCCATCTTATCATTGTGTTTATACTGCATATCAATGGCATTTAAACACGATATAAATAGTTTCTTATTCATTACTTTTTGGGTGTTTCGGGGGCAAATTCAACAATTACGGCCAGCAGCACTATCAGCCACCAGGCACTCATTTGCATGTGCAGCATATAAGCTGCCAGCGCGATCAGGGATGTAGGGGTAAGTTTCATAAGTTTTCTTCAGTTATTGTAACAATATAATATTTTACGGTGCGGCCATCAACAAGCGATTTTATGGAGCTTGCCGGATATAAGTTGAAAACACCAGCTTGTTTGAGCGTGCCATGCACATGAAAAATCAAAGAGGCATTGTCTTCTCTGATAAATCTGATCATCTCTGCATCAAAATCAGGATTGTAAATTGCGATCAGTTTTTTTAATCTGTCTTCTTTATTCATGTATTTCATTATTAGTTTCGTATATCTACTTTTCAAAGTTGCTAATCATAACACACGCATATACGGCAACTTAAATGAGTTGCGTATATACACTCGTTATGTTTTAGCTCCCAAATAAAAGAGGCCATGTTATCAACTTTTGCTAATCGTTTTATTTCTTGAGGTCTATCAGTTTCAAAAATTGCTTTCATTATTCTAAGGTTTAATTATTCCACAATTCAGCATTCAGATAGGTTTCGGCATACTTCTTTGCTGTGCCCTGGTAAAGTGTTTGTTCGTACTTTGTAATGAAGCGAAAGGCTTTTAAACGATCTGTTTTGCTCATCCGGTCCCACACTTTTGCAGCTCGTTTTTTGCTGCTTCGGATCTTCTCGTCGTAGCGATTCCAAAATTGATCAAACGTAATATCCTGCACGATCTCGGTTAGCTTGGCAGTAGGCGAGCTGCTTATGGTTCGCTTCACATCGGCCAGGTTGGTTGGCATTTTGCGCAGCAGAAACATTTGCTGCTCGGCACTCATGCGGGCATTGCTGGCATCGTAGCGCACCAGCGCGCCGTTGTCGTCAAATTCAAATATCACCTCGCCCTCAAACGAGGCTGCCGTAAAGGTGTAGGTTTTCATTTTAATTCGCTTTTTAGGTAGTTCTCAAATTGCGATACAAGCTTTGGAAGCTCGTTGTAGTTGTAGTCATTCAGGGGCTTGTTCAGGTAGCTGTATTTTATGCACCAATTGTCGAGCCTTGCCAGATCAACTGCTTGCTTCATGTCTTTCACGCTAAACCTTGTCCATCCAGCACTGTAGCACATTGATAGTATGCGACGGCGCATTTTGTTTCCGGCTTCCTTATCTGCCGATAGGCGCATTTCAACGCCCTGGTTCAAATGTGTAAGCAGCTTGGTTATTTCGCCATAGCGCAATTCGGTTGAGTGGTCTGTGCGGCCATCGCTGGCATCGCTCACCAGCTGTTGTTTCATGTCCATCATACCCCTGCGGGCAAGTATGGCATGCAGCATTTTAATTTGTCTTTTGGTAGCTTTTAACATGGGATTGTAGTGTTTTAATTCGCGATTAATTTGTAATAGATGTTCTGTTGCTATTATTATCGTTATCAGCATCACGGAAACAATCATGAGCGGATACACAACAAAAGGACTTAATTCTGCCATTGTCGCCATTCTTCAAAGTTTAGGTAATCAACTAATTTATGATAATCTATCCCTATGCGCCTGCATAGCGTGTGTATGCGCTCGCGCTCGTGGCCATACATCAGCATATCGCGCGTTGTGGTAAGGTAGTGATAGATCATTGTGCGATTCCTGTGCACCACCCGGACGGCTCTTCTGAGGTCGCCTGTTGCAAATGATATAAGCACAGCAGCTGTGCGGCGTTGCATTACGTATTTTTGGCCGCGATACTTGGCTGTTATTATATCTGCTTCGGTGTCGAAATAGGCCATTACATGTTCCATTATTTCGTCCTCATATTGGTTCAATCCGGGTGCTGCATAGGGGTTCATAATGCCGAAAAATTAAGATTTATAGGTTCATATTCACCAGCCTTGTTTCGCCTCGAAACGCGATAATACACCTTGCTTTCTGGCCTTCTGATACTATCTTCAATAGCCTTTAATGCCTTATGAAATTCGGGGTATTTGTCCTCGCGCACACGTCCTTTATATTTCAGCAATCCCATCACTTTTTTAGCATCCAGCCGCCCGCGCGATGTGCTAAAGGCATCATTAATCATTTCGCGGATCATTGCATCCACGCTGTTGGTTCCGTTAGTCAGAAAGCTGTTAAAATGCTGTTTCGCCACTTCAATTAAAGCATCATCAAACACAATGCGTTCGTTCACATCCGTTTCAATTCTGATGCTCCGATCAAAATTGTAAAAGGTAAAATTGCCTTTTCGGTCGCCTATGTTCACGCCATTTTCAGCCATAACAGCTTTGTACACTTCATCTGATAGCGCTGCAAATTCATCTTTAAAGGCCTGCAATTGCTCGCTCAGCTTCACCGATTTTGCCAGCAGCTTTTCAGATGCTTTTTCTCTAAGCTTTTCGCTTGCCGTTATCCGGTTTGCGGGGATAGCCACCCCATTTTCATCTTTCCAAATTTTCATAATAATCAACTTTTAGGTTTATTTACTTGCTTTTTTTTTAGCATCAGCACACGTCGTCCGTCTTTCAGTTCGCCAATCAAATAACTCACTTCTTTCACGCTTCTATCGAACAGGTACTCAATTAAATATCTGTGATTTGCATATGCACCACCATATTTGTATGTGTTTTCAACTACAAAGGCATCTGATGCGGCAGTATCTCGGTAAAAGATAAGGCCATTGCCTTCGTCTTCAAGCACGAATTTTGCTCCTTTTTTAAGCGCCAGCAGCTCAACAGCAGCTTGATTAAAGCTTAGTTTTGTCCGGCTTAATTTCATCATAGGATCGCCCAAATTGAGCGATGCTAAAGTTGTAGGTGTAATTACTTTTTTCATAGTATCAATTTTTATTTTTCAAAAACAACTCTCTTTCGCCGCAGCAATGCTTTGCTTTTTTACCGCTTCCGCAGTAGCAGGGATCATTGCGCCGCTGCTTGATCACTTTCAGAGGCTTCATATCATCGTTGTGATATACCTGCACCTCGCGCTCTCGCATTACCTTGTTGTTCATCGCTTGTGCTGGACTGCCACCTCTGCCGGATCCTGCTCGGGGGTGAGGTTAAACAATTGCCGGTTGGCATTATCCATCTGGTCGATCATCATATCAACCCGGCGTTCATACTGTTTGGCGAGCCTTAGCACTTCGGGGCTGCGGCTGATGAAATACGCTTTCTGTAGCTTGCGCATCTCTTTTACTTGCTGATAAAGTTCTACATACATAGCTATTCAATTATTGTGTTAATACTTCCGCCAGGCACATCGGTCAAAAAGTTAGGCTTGCGCCCTGCTTTTATATCAATGCGGGTTTGGCGGCATTCTATTTTATGCTGCAACAGGCTCATTTGCCTGGTCTTTTCTTCAATGCTCAGGGTGTTATTGCGTTGCAAAGCTTCAAGTTTGTCGCGCAATTCCATCACCGAGCGCTCTAATTCAACTGGTCTGTTATACATCGCTGGTGTGTTTTTTAATTACGCCCTTCACCATTTTCATGTAATTATCCTGGATGCGATCATACACCACCGGATCAGGAAAGGCATCAATATCGCGGTGCATACGTTCGTACCAGTTGCGCATTGTAGCCAATGCAAGCGGGGAATTATGGCTTTGGATCAGGAACACCTCATCAACCATTGCCCATTGTTGCTTCCACCAGTTCCAAAATAGCTGTTCGCTCAGGAACTCAGCTGCTATTTCGGGGGCAATGGTAAGCTCCTCAATGTAGGCACATGCCGTTTCAAATAGCAGTGCATTATACTGGCTTTCGCTATAATTGAGCAGATGAAGCACCTGCTCTTTGATTGTTGCATTTTTGAGCTGTCGCTGCTGTTTAATTGTCGCTTTCATCTGTTTCTGTATTAGGATTAAAGAACTGTGCCGCTCCTTCCTGCCAAATCGTGTAGGGCATTCCGCCTCCGTAGCGGCTCATGGGGAATGCCATATAGCCTTCTATCCATACTTTCACATTAGCATCGTATCTGATTGATTTTGCAACTCTCCCCTCCGGGAGCTTGCCGTCTGCATGCGAAATAAGGATGAATAATTTGCGCCTGAACATGCTCATCAAATCAACATAGTCGGCATATTTCAAACCGGTGTATTGCACACTGTCAATGATAATTACGTCAGGGCTTTTGCGCTTCTTCAGGCGTTCGATCAAATCCTGCACTGGCTCTTTGTCCAGGAAGATCATCCGCCGCGATACCGAGCTAAAATCAATATCCATAACAGCTTGCTGAAGGCTCATGCTATTGCCTTCTTCCAAGCTGTTGTAAGCTACACGACCAAACTGGCACAGGTATTTAGCCAGCTGCAAAGCAAATCGGGTTTTGCCATTGCCGGAGTTGCCCCACACCAGCCAGCTGCCCGTAAGTTCGGGGCGGCCAAAGCTGGCATGCCAGGATCCGTCAAAGTCTAATCCTTTAAATCTTGCTTTATACAGCTGACTAACCGATACTGCCCGTTGTGCCATATTAACTCACTTTATTGATTTCGTCATAGATACGTCGCAGGCTGTAGTCGCTTTGCCTGATCATTTTTTCGATGCCGGTTTGGCCGGGTGCGTTGGCCTGCAAAATAATTGCTGCATGTACTGTTTTAAACTGTTTCAGTTCGTTGGCAGTGTCGGGGCTGGCTTTCTGATACCGGGCACCAAAGCGGCTAAACAGCTCTGCATAACCAACTTTGTCGTTAGCAATCGAGCGTTTCATTTTAGCCTTCAGGCCATCAGCACCCATCATGTACCAACCGGTCATTTTTTCGGTGGCATTCCAAAGTGCTTTCAGTTCCAAAAATGCTTGATATTCCAAATCGCCTGCTTCGTCCAGAACGATCAAGGGAGCCTCGAGGCTACGCAGATAAAACACCAAATCTGCGTAAACCTCGGCATAGCGGCCCCGATGATTCACACCAAACTCCTGTGCAATTTGCCTCACAAGGCGTTGCTTGCTTTTCACCTGCGAACAATCAATGTAAACGGCGTTTTTGTTCGCACGGCAATACACCTTAGCAGTAAAGGTTTTGCCAATATCAGGCACATCGCACAGGATGCGGCTTGCGCCATTTTGCTGGCAAAAGGCCAGTTGCGCACTTATAAATTCAAATGTAGGCGTTACGGCAGCTTTCCACTCGCGTTGTTCGCGCAGGGGTGTGTCGAGCTTCCGGGCAAGGCTTATCCAGTTCTGATCTGAAAGCACCTGATCGGTGTTGCCGTTTTTGATGCGGTTGTAAGCAGTAGGGCTGATGCCTAATGCCGTTGCAAATTTAGCGTCTGATCCTGCGAAGCTCTCGCGCCTCTCGATCATCGCTTTGATAACTCTCTCTTTTAATTCGTGTGTAATCATATTTATGGTGTTTTAATGGTGTTGCAATGCTGTTTACAAATCGTTGATGCTTTTCTCCTGGTAATGCTTTCCGCTGTATATCTTCATCAGTTCGTCAAGGCTTTCTTCCTGCTGCTGTGGCATATCCACAAGCTTCACTGGCTGCTCATGCTTGTAATTTTCCTGCTCTTCAATAATGATCTTGCGGGCAATTTTGGAGGCCACACCCTCTTTTTCGAGCTTGTAAAAGTTCGCTTTGCGCTTTGCCTGTTGGGTGCGGATCTGCTCGTCGCGTTCGGTGCGTTCGGCTTTAGCTTCGTTGTAGCGTTCGATCAAAGTAGCGCGGCTGATAAATCTTTCGCCCTGATACAGATATACCTCATTAATTGAACCGTCGCCTGCAGGCACATAACAGGCCGTTACCTTATAGTTATTAGGCTTCAACAGGCGCAGCACTTCAAACTTCTCGATGCCATAAGCCTGATATTGCACCTGTACAGCGTCATTATTCCGGATGCTGGTATCAGTTTGCATTCCCATAAAGCGGAAGAGTTTATATTTTTCAGGCCTTCCGGCATCGGGGTTCATTTTTTCAACAAGCACTTGCCAGCGTGTCATTCCAGGATGAAATTTCTGATTCGGGTGCAGCTCGTTATTAAAGCGCATTACCGATTCCATATCCTCAGCAATAATTTGTTCGCGTGGCAGGCGTGGCTCTTTGTAGTCAGGATCCTTGGTGCTTGTTTTTATCCCATAATGCTTGCTCTTGCTATACCAGCGTCCAATCCCAATCTGGTGGCGGCGCTCATCCTGGTATTTTTTTGCATGGATATAATGCTCAGCCCTTTTGCTCTTTGAAGTGCCTGGGTTGGTATAGGTAACGAAGCTAAACATCTGCCTCAGCTGTTCTTCCAGTGGTTTCATCAGGTGGTTCTCAACTTCCAGCTCAATAGGCCACATCAAATTGTTTTGCTCCACATTGCGGTACAATTCCCTGAAGCATTCCCATACCATTTCGGTGTCAGGGTTGCGATCATCATATACGGCGCTCAGCACCACACCACTGGCCACATCAAACGCATAATAAGCATTCACCCATTTGCCGTCCAAAGTTTTGCGGGGCAGGGTGCGGTCATCAGCCGAAATCTTGCTTAAGCTATATACAGGAGCATGCCTTCTGTTATAAGGTGTTGCCTTAGTGTCGTGATCTATCCTGCTGCTGCGCATACGGTCAATAATCACATCGTTGGCCGGATTTTTAAGCACATTATATACAGTAGCCTTGCTGATCGTGATGTAGGTTTGCTTTTTGTCGTCGTAAAAGTCCTCACGATTATACAGTTCGCCTGTTTCGCCATCAACAATCTGCAACTCGCCACCCAGGAAGCGCAAATAATAATCGTGCACCCAATCCATAAAGGGTAAATTCTGCATGCTGTAGATCGACATAATCAGGCGCTCAATGCGATCATTCACCTTGCGGCTGTTGCCATTACCATATCCGCGATGGATAAGCACCGGATAACTACCTTCGAGGTAATGCTTTAGCTTATCCTTTAAACGCACTGGGTTAGCTGGCAAGCTGTGCTTCCACGGATCCTGCAAATCATTCACTGCACTGCTCACCAGCTCCCACACCTGCTTTGCTCTATTACCCAGTGCGCGGCTTTTCGCCTTCCTATTATTAACCAATTTATTCACTGCATTGAGCACGCAGGCGTTTATCGTATATTCTTGTTGCACATCAAAAGGAAGGTTGCGGCCATCCTCAAGCTGATAGCTGCTATAATATTGAGCAGCTTTGGCATCAGGCACAATCATTTCCTCCAGGGCATTATGCCTCACCTGCTTAGCCGGATCGCCATAGCGAGCCACATAAGCCTGCTTCAGATCATCCCGCAAACTATTCCAACTCAAAAGCGCAGGACCAGCAGGAGATCCCCTGCGCACCCGCACGTTAGGATTGCGATCAACATACCTTCTCAAAGCTTTATAGCTTATAATTTCATCTTCCGGGTTAGTCAACTCGGGTGTAGAAATGCAAAGTATGTTGTTATAATATTCCATGTTAAATTTGGTAAGGCTATTTTTCAGCTGCTGTCACCTCGCGTAATTCTTTAGCGATATGTTTACGCTCCTTAATTAAGGCAACAATATCTTGCGCCAGGCTATCAGGCATTGCACGCCGACCCTGAAGTATGTCATGTATAGTGCGATAAGTGTACCGCAGCGACCTGTTAGCCAGTATCCTAATGTCGCCATAGCGCAAGGCCTTTTTAACTTCCACGTTTTCAGGGTATTTTACTTTTTTCTTGACTTTTGCCATTGTTTAAACGTATTTTTGTCGTATACTTTTGGCAAAGATATAGAATACATTCTATAAAAAGCAAGTTTTTTTAGAACTTTTTCTAATTTATTTTAAATGACGATAGACCGTATTCTACAAGTTATTGATTATTACGAGCTTAAAAAGTCATCGTTAGAGCGAGAATTAGGCATTGGAAACGGCTATTTCGGCAAAATGGCTAATAAAAAGGGTGATGTTGGATGTAGTATTATTGAGAAGATGTTCTATAAATTCCCAGAAGTTAGTCTAAAATGGCTGATAAGTGGTGAAGGTTCAATGTTTGAGAAATATAAAAGCGACAGCTCCATTTTAATAAATGATCCGGCTGCTTCTTACGAAACAAGGCAACCACCTGGACCATGCCAACAATGTAATTTAAGGGAGCGCCTTCTGGAAGCAAAAGAGGAAACAATCAGAAGCTTACACGCTGTTATAAAGGCGAATAAAATAGAAATGTAAGCATATATCCCCGGCACACACACGTAAAAAGCTTAATTTTTAGCATAATAACAGCGTATATGGCTGTATTTCTTATGCTTACATCTGTATTTTGGATTTAATTACAGTTTTTTTAGTGGTATTATATACCTGTTTTAAGCTGTTTTTAGCTTGTTTTGAAATTTTATTTACACTTATACCCTATCTCATCAAGGTTATTTTATGCGGTTCGTGTCGCCCCATTTGTCGCCCCATATGTCCCCCCATTATGTTTTTTAGGTATTTTTGCCCTTCATATGCCAGGTGTTTGTTTAAGCCATAAAAACAGCATTGCAATAAAGCTGTAAGCTTACATACACGGCGTTTAGGTAAATATTAAATGGTAATGGTACGCAGGCATAAAAAAAGCCCCAGGAGGAGTTTAAATGTAGTAATCAGATAGCAGGCATTAATACAGTTTGTTTTAAATGCTACAATCGGCAAAAATAGCTAAGTAACTGTTACCTAATTAAATAATCGGCAAAAATATATTATTGTTTGTTACATTTTGTTTTGTGCCCCTTAGGTTGCAAAATTCTTTACTTCTATCCTGATTTTTTCTTCTGTGCTAAAGCCGCTGCCGATAACAGAGGGGGAGGCTATGCCAATAACCCCCAAATCAGCTGTAACAGGTTGAAAACCTTCTACCCATGAAGTGTCGTCCATATTGACCAGCTGTCCGTCGTTTTCATTTCCTGAGGCATCACCTAAAACATTGCCACTTCCTTCGTTCATGGGATAATAAGCCACAAGACCTGATTCTGTTCCGCTTAACTCAACGCTCATATTTGCTTGAATTTCAGCTTCTGTTCTGGCAACTTCCCATATCCTTATTTCATCCAGGCGACCATTCCAGAATCGACCGGGCCAGGTAGGGTTATCTCCCAAATTCATCACCACTCCTGTTCCGTGGGTGAGTTCGCCGATGGCATCTTCCGTTTGGATAAGTTGTCCGTTGATGTAGAGCATTACCTGGGTGCCGGTATAAACGCCCGCAATATGATACCAGGCATTTGTGCCCAGCAGGGCAGGGGTCGAAACGGCTTTCCAGCCTTCATTAATTGATACGGTAAATTCCACGCGGCCATTTTCACCGGCCGTAAAGCAATAGCCTTTATCAGGATTTGTGCCTTGTTTGCCAACAATTACGCCACCCCAAATGTTGGAGTTCCATTCGTAGGCGTTGATCCAGGCTTCAATTGTCATGCCGCTTGTTGGGTTGAGCTCGGGGCTGTCCAGGATACCCACCTTATCGTTGGTGCCGTCAAACTTTAAAGCATAGTTTTGTGCTGAAACTGCAAACATTACAGTTGAAAACAACATAATCAATAACATTTTAGTAGTTCTTTTCATAAGATTAATGGTTTAGTATTTCATGATTTTTTTTACAATTTTCTCTTTATCTGATTTTAAAACAATAATATACATGCCGGATTCAAAACCAGACATATCAATAGTTGTTTGCTGTGTTTCGTTAGGTAGTGTGTAAAGTAATTCTCCGCTTAAACTGCTGATTTGGATTGTAGTATTCATAGGTATTCTATTGATTCGTAATTCATTATCAACAGGAATTGGGCCTATTTGTATGGCAGAAAAAGGATGCTCATAAACAGCTGTCCAGCCCTGCACAGGGAATTCTTCAGTAGCAAAGCCTAATGCATAAAATCCATCACGGAAAGCAATATCATTAAATTGAAATACGCCTGCCACTGGTTTTGTGGGGCGCATTACAGCCCTGAAATTATCGGTAGTGTTTTCGCGGTAGAGCAATACATATTGATTGAGATCATCATCAGCTGGGATTCCATCAGCAGTGGCATCTTCGAGTAGGATAGTAAAGCCTCCTCCAACACCTCCGGCGCAGTTGATGTACCATTCCCTTTGTGTTCTTGTGAAACCAGCAGGTGGGTTTTCAGGAGCGAAATTATTACTGACTCCAGACTGTCCATTTTGACCGGCCACCACATATTTTCTAAACTCTTTTTCCTGTATATCGCTGATAACCAATAGTCCATTATCTGTGCTGATACGGTGGTAGTTTTCTGTTGGGCGATACCAGGCCGCCTTAACGTCCGTCATCTCAGCCATAATTTGATTGCCAACAGGAGCGGAGGAAATTACAAAACTGGTGCTTTCGTGATCTGAATTGCTGAGGGTGCCATCAAATTCGTTGGTACTTTTATCAGGAACCAGGCTGCCATTGGCCTCATTAAAATTATAATAAGCCACCAACCCATTTTCCGTTCCGCTCAGTTCGGTGTGCATTCGTGCGTTAATTTCTTCCTGATTCAAGGCCTTGTTCCAAACCCTTACTTCATCCATATCGCCATAAAACTGAAACGACAACAAGTCCCAGGGAGCATTGCCAATGATGAAAGGGCGGTCGTTGCTTACAATTGCGGTGCTGGGAAACATGCTTGATTCGCCGGATAGCATACCATTCACATAACTTTGGATTTTTCCACTACTTACGGAATAGGTTGTAACCAGATGAACAAAAGAAGAATCGGGTTCCATGGGGCCATCTCCTGGTCGTGGTACCTCCTGTTTTGTAGGATTGAAATATTCGGCATAGACATGCAGGTTTTCAAATCCGAAAACATATCCGTTATCAATGGGGTCATGGTATTCAATCTTACCCATCATCTTTCGGTTTTCGGCAAAGGTGTATGCTCTTGCCCACACTTCCAGACTCAATTCGCTTCCAAGATTGAATTGTTCGTCATTTCCGCAGTCAATGTACAAGCTGGGCTGGCCAGTGGCATTCCAGGTTTCGTAATCAATCGACCAGCATTTATTTGCTTCCGATTGAGCTTGTATAGTGCTGAATGAAAGCAATATAAACACTGAAAAGAGTAATAAATTTTTCATATTGTATTTGTTTAATGTTTTATTTTAGGATCCACCAAAGTGGTGTTAACTGACTGTCACTACCTTGTTGTTCAATTGCGTTCACGTAGTTATCGCGGTTATAGGTAAATTCGGAATAAGGATAGCGCAATCTTTTCGGAAAGATTTGAGCATTGATCGGACTGTCATCATAATTGGTTAAAACCGGAAAACCTGTTCGGCGGTATTCTGCAAAACTTTCAAATACATTTTCATAAGCAAATAACAGGTACTTCTGCGTGATAATTTGTTGTAAATCAACGCTGTTAATCGTATTGATGTAGTTTTGGATTGCTGACTCGCTGATTAAACTTTCTGCTGCATAAGCGTTCATATAATTCATATGAGCATTGATTCCTTGTTTAAGAAAATCCATCGGATCACCCGGCCACAATCCTCTCAATGCTGCTTCAGCCTTTAAAAAACACATCTCCGAGAAGCTAAGCAACGGCATAGGACGATCGTTGTTGAGGTACCAACTTCCAATTCTTGAAACATCACCCCAACTGCCAAGCGGATCGCCCAGTTGTGCATCGAGGTTGTAATTTTGCCAGATTTCGCTGTTGTAAGCAACCAAATTAGGTACGCCTCTGTATTCATCAATAAAAGGAAAAGCATCTGAAAGGCTGGTTTTTTCAAGGAAATAGACAATTCGTGGGTCGTTTGTTGAAAGCAATATATCTGTGAGAAACTTACTTGGATTGATATATTGTTCCCCCTCCTGATAGCGAATCATTGCCGCTTCGAGTAGGGGTTTGTTAAAAACACTGTTGAATTGAAAAGCAGCTGTGTGCGCTTCTTCACTGATCAGTGAAGCTTGGGTTAATTCATTAAGCACGTTTTGTAAAAGCTCTGGCTTTGCTTCGCTGATTCGGATGGCAAGCCTGAAGCGCAATGAATTGGCAAACCTGATCCAGGCATCCATATCTCCGCCGAAGAGCAAATCAGAAGAAGCATCGAAAAAAGGCTGCGACCAATCAAAAGATGCTGCAGCTAGTTTTAGGTCGCTGAGCATGTGATCGTAAATCATTTCCTGACTGTCGTAAACCGGCGTAAACTCCAGTTCCGGATTTCCTTTAAATGCTTCAGAATAAGGAGCTTCACCCCAAAGGTCAGTGATGCGATGCATCATAAATGTTTTCCAGATGAGGGCTGCTGCTTTTTTGTTCACCCAATTGGGATGCTTTTCTGCCTCGCGAATAATGACTGCGGTATTATTCATCCCATCAATATACGTTTCATTCCAAAAGCTGTCGCCGCCAGTGGGCGCTGGATATTCATTCCCCGGCTCCACACCACCTCGGTTTGCAAAATACATCATCCACTGATGCAGCCCATTGTATTCGAGGTGCGAGGCGGTAAGATAACTACCCATACCTCTTTTTACAGCATATTTGAATAATAAATCAGGATCAGCCTGGGTAGAATTATTTGGATCTGAATTGAGCTCGGGCAAGTCCTTTACGCATCCGAATGAAATGACTATCAAGCTAAATAACAGTAATATATGATAAATAATTCTCATGCTTTAAATATTTATAGTAAGTGAAAATCCTACACTTCTCTTGTTAGGATAGGCATAAAGTTCATAACCCTGTCCGTTGCCATTGGTTAGCATCGATTCCGGATCAATATTTGGTACTTTGCTGTAGATCAGCCATATATTGTTGGCGAATATCCCGACAAATGCTTTTTTCAAGCGAAGATTATTCACCACCGACTGCGGCAATTGGTACTGGATGCTCAGTTCACGTAATTTGATAAAGCTGGCATCATAAATGAAAGGTTCGTGAATTTCTTCCTGCCACATGCTCACTTTCTGATAGTACAAATAGGGATTAACGAAGGATTGGTTGGGCTGTCCGCTTACGTCTTCACCATTTATAATAGTGCCCGGAGCATAAATCCCTTCGAGCAATAAACCTCCTGTGGGAGTCCAGTCGGCTGGTGCAACGCCTGCAGCTTCGCGATCGGCTTCTGATTGATACCAGGCTTCACGACCATTGAGAGATGTTTCAAAATTTCCGGCATAGCCATTTCCGTACATATTGGAGCCCGAGAAAATATCGCCTCCGATTTGACTGTGCAGCAAAAAGGATAAACTCCAGTTTTTATACCGAAAACTGCTACTGAGTGAGAGGCTGAAATCAGGTGTGAAATTACCCAAAACTTTCGGGGTTTCATCGCGTATGATCATTCCTCTGCTATCGACAAGCACTTGCCCGTTTTGATCGCGCAAAAAGCCGTAACCAACAATATCGCCATAAGGATTTCCGGGGCGGGCTTCAACAGTCAGGCGCCAGTGCTCATAGAGTGTTGCACGTTCTACATTGGGAGCCAGTTCAATAATTTCCGAGTAATTTTTTGCGTAGGCTATGTTGAGGTCCCATTGAAATTTACGGTTGCGCAAAGGCGATGCATTCAGCTGTAATTCCCAGCCTTTGTTTTGAATAATACCTGAATTGACGATGGCTGTATAATAACCTGAAGCAGCTGAAACAGGCATATTTGTGATCTGATTATGCGATCGCGAATCGTAATAGGTTGCATCAATTCCCAAGCGATCCATAAAAAATTTGAGTTCTAAACCTGCTTCGAATGAATTGACTAATTCGGGTAGCAAGTTTAGATTTGGCACTGTCCGGTCGATAAATGCCATATCGCCATAGCCTTCGTTATTTATGATTTCGTAGGTTGTCTCCAGTTGATAGGGCTCGGCATCATTGCCAACACCGGCATAGCTCATACGTAATTTTCCAAAACTGAATTTTTCCTTGTCGCAGCGATTTTCATCCAGCAGTTCAGAAAACACGAAACCCAGACTAAAGGACGGATAGAAAAAATTGTTATCGCCAGCCGGGAGGGTCGATGACCAGTCGTTTCGTGCGGTGATGTCGAGGTATAGAAACCGGTTGTAATCAAAGCTTGCAAAAGCATAAAGCGAATTTTTAGCAGCTTCACGCAAATATTTCCTTGAATAGATGGGATTGAGGCTGTTTTCGAGCGTATACACATAGGGTTCAACCAAACCTCCTTCGGTATTGGCTGTCAGATTTTCGTCTTTGAAAATCATTGCATTTCCGCCCAGATTGAAGGTGTAATTTATGTTTTCGTTCAAGGCATTGGAGTAAGTTGCTAAAAAATCAGTGTTCACAAGTAATTGTTTGCTCTCTGACTGGCTGTATCGTCCGGGGCTATAAATAAGTCCTTTCATGGCATCAATTGCCCAAAAATCTGTCTTGGAATAATCTGGAGCGGTGCGCAAAAGAAATTTCAGGTTTTTGCTGGCTTCGTATTCAAGCGAAATATGCCCGAAGTAGCGGTTTCTGCTATCTTGATTTTTTTGGTAGGCAATGTTCCAGTAAGGATTTGTCATCCAGCTCCAGTTTTGATACCAGGTTACTTCGTTGCCAGCTGCATCCTGATAAAAATCCCTCAGGGAATTTTGTGGAATATGCCGGGGCATATGGATGAAATTTCTGTTTGGATTGTCGTGGGCATCAGACAAACCGGGACGATTATCAACTTTGCTGTTGACAAAATTAAAGTAAGTGCTGACTTTCAGATGCTTTAAAATATTTACTGAGATATTTGCCCCCACATTAGTACGGTTGTATCTTAATCCGGGAATGATATCTTTTGTAAGGGTATGGGCAAGCGAAAAGCGATAGGTAATATGTTTAGCGCCTCCATCAATACTTAGAGCATTATTGGTTGTGATGCCTGTTTCAAAAAAGTCTTTGTAATTATCGGGTTGCGGTAAAAAATTCCTTGATTTCCCGTCCCAGTCAATAATTTCTTGACCTTCCATCTTTGGTCCCCAGCTACCTTTCGAAAAATCATAGCCCGGATTAAAAGCGGGAAGGCCATCTTTCATATCCCATGCGCCTTCAAATTTACCATTTCGGCCTGCTCCGTAAGTATTCTGTAAATCATACAAGATGTAGGCTTTGTCGATGGAAGTGGTGCTTGAAAACTGCAATCCCATTTTTCGACCCGACTGTCCTTTTTTTGTAGTGATTAAAATAACACCATCCATGGCTTGCGATCCGTAAAGTGCAGAGGCACTGGCACCTTTCAGCACTGAAATGCTTTCGATATCATCAGGATTGATATCGGAAATGCCATTGCCATAATCGCGGCCGCCCCATTCGCCGCCAGAATTACTGTTTGTTGTGTTGTTGATTGGTACGCCATCTACCACTATCAAAGCCTGATTATCGCCGGTGATGGAATTATTCCCTCTCAGGATAATGCGGCTCGATGTGCCTGCCCCTCCATTGGTTGCCGTGATCTGTAAACCAGCCACTTTTCCGCTTAGTTTATTAATCACACTCACATCGTTCGACTTGAGGAGGTCTTCACTTTTTACTTCCGTCATGGCATATCCCAATGATTTTTTTTCTCTTTTGATCCCAAGTGCTGTAACGACCACCTCGTCGAGTTTTTCTGCTTTTGGAGTGAGGTAGATTTTCATTTTTTCACCTGTCACATTCAGCGTATCTTGTTCAAAGCCAACGGATGAGAAAACGAGTTGTGTGTCCTTACTTTGCAATCTGATGCTGAATTTGCCTTCAAAATCGCTGGAGGTGCCTTGTCCTCCGGGCAGAGCGATAATATTTACGAAGGGAATCGGTTGCTCATCAGCGGCCGAAAACACTGTGCCCTCAGCTATTTGCTGAGCCTGAGCTGATATTGCCAGCAGCAACGAAATAAAAAGGATTAATGTATGGCGCATGTTGAAGCTCTATGAATAAGTTCGGTTTGAAGTATCACTTTTTGGGATTCAGACCTTTTATTTTTTATCTGTTGCAAAGCCATTTTTACGGCAACTTCGCCGATTCTTTCTAGTGGCTGAGCAATGCAGCTGATGGCTGGAGCGGTATAATTAAAGCATTCCACATCATCGAAAGTGATGAGGGAGAGATCTTCAGGAATACGTTTTCCTAATTCTTTTGCAGCGTTCAAACAGGCAACCGCTAAATTATTGTTTGAAGTAAAAAGTGCAGTAACCTCAGGATTTTCTATCAGATATTTAGTGATCTGATTGTAGTCTTTGCTTTTAAGCTTCACATAATCCAGCTGAAGTAAATTTTTTTTGATCACAGGAATATTGGCTGATTCAAAAGCCTTAAAATATCCAAGTTGTCTGTCGTGTAAGGTGCTGATATGATTAGGAGTAAGTGTTAAAAATCCAATTTTACGGTGTCCCAACTCGAGCAAATGTTTCACGGCATTATGCGTAGCCTGTTCATTGTCAACTCCAACATAATGGCTATCGAAACCAGTAAGATAGCGGTCAAATAAAACCAATGGGAAATGCAAAGGAATACTTTCTTTCAAAACTTCAGCCTGTTGCATTGTTGTTGTCATGATAATGCCGTCAACCTGTCGGTCGAGCAACATCTTAATCAGATGTTTTTCGCGGTTTTCACTTTCGTCAGAGCTACATACTATCAGGCTATATCCTTCTGCTTCAGCTTTATGCTCAATAGTTCGGGTTATCCGGGCATAAAATGGATTAGAAATATCAGCTACGATTAATCCTAAGGTAGAAGTTTGACCCATACGCAATCCCCTGGCCACTTGATTGGGTTTGTAATTGAGTTCGTTGGCCCTTGCTATTACGCGTTTTTGGGTTTCTTTATTAATATTGAGGGCATCCGCCTTTCCGTTTAGCACAACTGAAACCAGTGTTTTTGATACATTTAAGTCATGTGCGATAGAAGATAAAGTGACTTTTCTGGTTTTCATAACAGCAAAACTAAATCGTTTTAGTAAAAAATGCAAATTATTTATTAGCAGATTATTACTTTCTTTAAATCTTATGCTTTTGCCACTCAGTCAAGCGTTTTGCAATTCAAAAGCTTGTAAAAAACTGAATACTTTTGCAAATGGAAGAAGAAAAATCTGAACTAACAGGAATACTCGTTATTTTTGCGCTGTGTCAAAGCTTGTAACATTTATATTTGGATTAGTAATGCTGTTTTCCATGGTCTTGCCTTTTCAGTTGATGAGGCAATTGCAGCGCGAACAAGCTGAAGCACGTTCGGAGGCCTTGGTTGAGATGAAGCAAAAGCATGAAGCAAAGGCTTTGAGATATATTGCGATTCCAAAGGAGGAGCTTGAGGGGAGAGGCACCCGATTTATTCGCATCCATGCAACGGAATTTGTTTGGGACGGGATAATGTATGATATTATGACTTCCTTTCCTGAAGCCCATCAAACCTGGTTTTTGGTGTATCCTGATTACAAGGAAACCAAGGTACTGGAGCAAAAGATTACGCTGGCAAAAGCTTTTCAGTCAGAATCGGGTTTAACTGCTGCTTCATCCAATCAAGATAATAGTTTTAACTGGTTTACAAGGCAGTTTGGTTCTTTATCTTCTTATACTGATCTGGTTCGTGAATTTAGTTTACAAGCATATTCAAGGTGCTATTTTTTTCAAATGGCGCAGCGAATAGAACACCCACCTCAATTAGCTGGTTTTATTAATGAATTAATTATTAGCTAGTTAAGAATTTAATTTTTAATTGATATGATTAAAAAGTACGCAGGGCTGCTTTTGCTAAGCCTGCTTTGTATTGGGCTTAAGGCTCAGACAGTAAAACTAATTGATCAGCAAAAGAGCCCTTTGGAATTTGTAGCAATCAGTGCAGTTTCTCCTAAGCTTTCGTCACTGACTAACGAAAACGGAATTGCTGATATTTCGGTTTTTCGCGACCTGGATAGCATTTATTTTTCCAGCTTGGGTTTTGAAACCCGCGTATTAAGTTGGAAGGCACTTGAAGAAAATAATTTTTTAGTAGTGTTAAGGTCTTCCAATTATTCTCTTGATGAAGTGATTGTTAGCGCTACACGTTGGGCGCAATCGCGGCGAGAACTCACAAGCCGTGTAACCAGCATTCGTTCAGAGGAAATACAGGTTAGCAACCCGCAAACGGCTGCTGACTTGCTTGCTGCGAGTGGTGAGGTGTTTATTCAGAAAAGTCAACAGGGTGGGGGAAGTCCGATGATTCGAGGCTTTGCGACAAACAGATTGTTGATCAGTGTAGATGGCGTGCGTATGAATAATGCTATTTTCAGAAGTGGTAATATCCAGAATATCATTAATATAGATCCTTTTATGATTGATCAGGCAGAGGTGCTTTATGGTCCCGGCTCTGTGATGTATGGTAGTGATGCAATTGGCGGCGTGATGAATTTTTCAACATTGAAACCAAGTTTTGCACTTGAAGATAAAACACTGATAAATGGAAGTGCTTTAACACGTTTCTCGTCTGCCAACAACGAGCTAAGTTCGCATGTGCACCTAAGGGTTGGCACACGACAGCTTGCTTCGGTTACTTCGTTTACGTTTAATCGTTTTGGCGATTTGAGGATGGGTTCTGATGGCTTGGATTTTTATTTGCGAAAGGAATATGTGAAACAAATCTATGGCTCTGATGTGGTTTTTCAGAATGAGGATCAACAGCTTCAGGTTCCTTCGGGTTTTGAAATGGGGCATTTTATGCAGAAATTGAGTTTTCAACCAAACGACAATTGGAATTTTGAATATGGATTAATATATTCTAATACAACAAATTATAGCCGATACGACAGGCTTTTGCGCTATAAAAACGGACTTCCGCGAAGTGCAGAATGGTATTATGGTCCACAAAAATGGCTGGTAAATCGCTTCACGGTAACGCATGCAAAGCCAGGAAGATTATTTGATGAAATAGTCATGAACCTTTCTGCACAGCAATTCGAGGAAAGCCGTCACGACAGGGATTTCATGGGTTCAGTGCTTTACGAACGTTTTGAAAAAGTTAATGCTTACGCACTGAATCTTGACTTACGGAAAAAATTGAGCGATCGTTCTCGTTTATTGTACGGTGCTGAAATTGTTTATAATGAAGTAGAATCAACTGGAGCTGACAGGGATATCCTGAACGGTATCAGTCAAAAAGGTTCAGCGCGTTACCCGCAATCCGATTGGCTTTCGGCGGCTTTGTTTGCCACTTATCAATATGAATTGACTGAAGAAATTATGGCTCAGGCTGGTGTGCGCTACAACTACTTTTCGATGAATGCTACTTTCGACACCACTTTTTATAAGTTTCCTTTTGTAAAATCTGATAATCAGGATGGTGCGCTTACCGGAAGTCTGGGTTTTAATTACAGACCCAATGAAAACTGGATAGTAAGGACGGGTATTTCCACGGGTTTCAGAGCGCCTAATGTAGATGATATTGGCAAAGTATTTGATTCGGAGCCCGGAGCTGTTGTGGTTCCAAATCCTAACCTAAAACCAGAATACGCATACAATGCTGAATTTGACGTGGCAAGGGTTTTTGCTGATCGTGTAAAGCTTGATTTTTCAGCCTTTTATACGCTTCTTGATCAGGCAATGGTTCGCCGTGACTTTGCATTTAATGGCTTAGACAGCATCATGTATGATGGCGAATTGAGTAAAGTGCAAGCGATACAAAATGTGGCAAAAGCTACCGTTTATGGTTTGCAGCTTGCGGCTGAATGGAAAATGGATAATGGTTTTAGTCTTTTCAGTCACTTAACCTGGCAAAAAGGAGAAGAGGAGCTTGACGATGGATCGAAAAGCCCTTTGCGGCATGCTGCACCAATGTTTGGTATCACGCGGCTGAGTTATAAAAACAAAGGATTGCGACTTGATTTGTATGCGCAATATTCCGCCGAAGTTCCTTTTGAAGAAATGCCAGATTCTGAACTTGGTAAATATTATCTTTATCCCACGAATTCAGAAGGAAATTTATATTCACCGGCCTGGTACACCCTTAATTTTAAAATGATGAAAAAAATTAATGAAACATTTATGCTGACCGGAGGAATCGAAAATATAACTGATCAGCGCTATATGCCATACAGTTCAGGGCTTGTAGCTTCGGGTAGAAATTTTATTTTTTCACTTCAGATGAAATTTTAGTGCAGCTATTTTATGTTTACTGCAATGCTAATTCTTTGTTATTGAGCGAAACGACATGAGAATTAACTTTGTTTTGAACATGTTTCAAATCTTCTTGTTTAACCTTAAACCTAAAAAAAAGAACTTATGGCAAAAATCACACTTGCAGGAAATCAAATCCAAACTGTTGGCGAATTGCCGGCAAAAGGAAGTAAAGCTATCGATTTTAAACTTGTAAATACTGACTTAAGTCCGCTCAGTCTTGCTGATCTGAAAGGAAAGAAAGTTGTATTTAACATTTTCCCTAGTCTGGACACAGATGTTTGTGCAGCTTCAGTACGTCGGTTTAATCAGGAAGCTTCAAATCTGGAAAACACTGTAGTTGTCTGTGTTTCAAAAGATTTACCCTTTGCACACAAACGCTTTTGCAGTTCCGAAGGTTTAAATAATGTAGTAAATGCTTCTGATTTTAGAGATGGTGGTTTTGGCGAGACTTATGGTGTTACGATTACTGACGGTCCATTGGCTGGCTTGCATTCGCGTGCGGTAGTAGTACTGGATGAGAATGGCGAGGTTGTTTATACCGAACAAGTACCCGAAATCGTTCAAGAACCTGACTATACGGCTGCTTTGGAAGCTGTGAAATAGTAAATATTTGACAATAGAAAGAAGGTGAAGTTATTTCGATTAGCTTCACCTTTTTTTATGCACAAAAAGCAAAATACCTAAGCTTCCGCAGTTGGTCCGCCCAAATTAAAAGGGATGTTTTCCTGTGCCGGTGCATCTTTGATTGGCCCATGAATCGACTCAAATTTTTTCAGGTTTTCAGCCAATGCTTTAAAAAGTCTTTTAGCATGCTCAGGAGTGAGGATGATTCTTGACTTTACTTTTGCTTTTTGCACACCAGGCATAAGCTTGGCATAGTCGATAATAAATTCAGAATGCGAATGGGTGATAATAGCAAGGTTGGAATAGATTCCTTCTGCTACTTCTTCACTCAGTTCGATACTCATTTGATTTTTAGTTTTTTGTTCAGCCATAATTGTAAGTATTGAAAAAGCAGGTAGGTATGCTAGTTTAGCAACGTCCTACCTGCTTTAAATGTTATCGAAAATAATTATTTTTTATCAATTTCCGGTTTTAAGGAACGAGACGCTGCTTCCATAACGGCATCGTACTCGGCACGTGAACCAACGATCAAATCTTCGTATTCGCGTAATCCAGTGCCTGCAGGAATTTTGTGTCCCACGATCACGTTTTCTTTCAATCCCATTAGCTCATCCGACTTGGCGTTGATAGAGGCAAGCGTTAGAACTTTTGTCGTTTCCTGGAACGAAGCTGCAGATATAAAGCTGTTTGTTTGCAGCGAAGCACGTGTTATGCCCTGCAACACCTGAAAGGCAGTAGCAGGTTTGGCTTCGCGGGCTTCAACCAACTTTTTATCTTTTCGTTTGAGCAAGGAGTTTTCATCGCGAAGTTTGCGAGCTGTAATGATCTGACCCTGAAGCAAATTATCAGAATCACCCGGATCAATCACAACCTTCTTGCCAAAGATATCGTCGTTTTCTTCCTGGAAATCAATTTTATTTACCAACTCACCTTCAAGGAAACGGGTATCACCCGGATCTTCCACTTCAACCTTTCGCATCATCTGACGCACAATTGCCTCAAAGTGTTTATCGTTGATTTTTACTCCCTGCAATCGGTAAACTTCTTGAACCTCATTTACAATATATTCCTGAACCTTCATTGGCCCTTTGATAGCCAAAATGTCTGATGGCGTGATTGCACCTTCCGAAAGTGGTGTGCCAGCTTTCACAAAGTCGTTTTCTTGTGCTAGAATTTGTTTGGAAGTTGCGATGAGGTAGCTTTTTTCTTCTCCGGTTTTGGAAGTTACAATAACTTCACGGTTTCCACGTTTCAATTTTTTGCCAAACGAAACTACACCATCGATCTCAGAAACCACAGCAGGTTCAGAAGGATTACGTGCTTCGAATAGCTCGGTAACACGTGGCAAACCGCCAGTGATATCGCCGGATTTACCAATGGCACGTGGGATTTTTACTAACATACCCCCGGCTTTAATCTGATCGCCTTCTTCCACAATGATATGCGAACCTACTGGAATATCGTAGGATTTTATCACTTCATTGGTCTTATCAACAATTTTGATCGTAGGATTTTTAGCACGCTGACGTGTCTCGATAATTACTTTTTCGTTGTATCCGGTTTGTTCATCAGATTCGATGCGAAAAGTAACACCTTCAATGATATTCTCAAAGCTTATTTTTCCTTCATATTCTGAGAGAATCACAGCATTATAGGGATCCCAGTCGCTGATAAAATCACCTTTTTTTACTTCGCTGCCATTTTTTACATAAAGGTTGGCACCGTAAGGAATATTGGATGAGGTAAGTACAACGCCTGTTTTCTTATCTACGATTTTCATTTCAGCGGAACGGCCAAGTACAATCTCGTAATCTTTATCGTCTTTACTGAAATCTACTGAACGCAACTCATCAATTTCTAAAACACCATCAAATTTAGCTTCGATCTTCGACATTACAGCAACATTGGAAGCAGTACCCCCAACATGGAATGTACGTAGTGTAAGCTGTGTACCAGGCTCTCCAATTGACTGCGCTGCGATAACGCCGACAGCTTCCCCTTTTTGTACCAGCTTGCCTGATGCCAGGTTACGACCGTAGCAATTAGCGCAAACACCACGTTTTGACTCGCAGGTAAGTACCGAACGAATTTCAACCTGTTCGATAGGCGATTCTTCAATCACTTCAGCAATTTCCTCCGTAATTTCTTCACCGCCCTGAATAATCAGCACGCCTGTTTGAGGATGATAAATATCATGCAAAGCCACGCGACCAAGGATACGATCGTAAAGGGTTTCAACAACTTCCTCACTCTTTTTTAGTGCAGAAATTGTTAAACCACGAAGTGTTCCGCAGTCTTTTTCTGTGATTACAACATCCTGAGCCACGTCTACCAGACGGCGTGTTAAATAACCGGCATCCGCTGTTTTAAGGGCGGTATCAGCCAAACCTTTACGCGCACCGTGGGTTGAAATGAAGTACTCAAGTACTGAAAGCCCTTCTTTAAAGTTGGACAAAATCGGATTCTCGATAATTTCACCTCCTGTAGCACCTGATTTCTGGGGTTTTGCCATCAATCCACGCATACCTGATAGCTGACGAATTTGCTCTTTGGAACCCCTCGCTCCGGAATCCAGCATCATATAAACAGGATTGAAACCCTGATCATCCTGCGAAAGTTGCTGCATCACAGTGTTTGTAAGACGGGAATTGGTATGTGTCCAGATATCGATGATCTGATTGTAGCGCTCATTATTGGTGATGAAACCCATGTTATAGTTAGCCAGCACTTCGGTAACTTCTTCGTTAGCCCGTGCGATGAGTTCTTCTTTAACAGCTGGAACCATTACATTACCAAGGTTAAACGAAAGTCCGCCCCTATATGCCATCTGGAAACCAAGATTTTTGATGTTGTCGAGGAACTGCGCAGCCGCTGCTGTGCCGAGACGTTTAACCATTCTTCCGATGATATCACGAAGTGATTTCTTGGTTAATAGCTGGTTTACAAAACCAAACTCTTCTGGTACAACTTCGTTAAACAATACGCGGCCTACAGTAGTTTCGAGCATGGTTTCGATCAGCTGGCCTTTTTCGCGTATTTTAGTTTTAACGTTTATAATTGCATGAAGATCAATACGTTTTTCGTTGTAGGCAATGATAACCTCTTCGGAAGAATAAAAACGTTTTCCTTCACCTCTTACCGGATGATCTTCGGTACTTTTTCTGGGTTTAGTAATGTAATAAAGACCCAAAACCATGTCCTGTGAAGGTACGGTGATAGGTGCTCCATTTGCCGGATTCAAAATATTGTGTGAAGCCAGCATCAAGATCTGCGCCTCCAAAACGGCAGCATTGCCAAGTGGAACGTGAACTGCCATCTGGTCACCATCAAAGTCGGCATTAAAAGCCGTACATACCAAGGGGTGAAGCTGAATGGCTTTACCTTCGACCAGTTTGGGCTGAAATGCCTGAATACCTAATCTGTGAAGGGTAGGAGCACGGTTGAGCAATACAGGGTGGCCTTTTAAGATATTTTCGAGGATATCCCAAACAACAGGATCTTTACGATCAACAATTTTTTTGGCTGATTTCACGGTTTTTACGATACCCCTTTCAAGCATCTTTCGGATAATGAAAGGCTTAAAGAGTTCAGAAGCCATATCTTTTGGCAGACCGCACTCATTCAAATTGAGTTCCGGACCTACCACGATAACCGAACGGCCAGAATAGTCAACACGTTTACCCAAAAGGTTTTGACGGAAACGACCTTGTTTTCCCTTCAAGCTGTCGCTAAGGGATTTCAAGGGTCTGTTCGATTCTGTTTTTACGGCACTTGCTTTACGCGAGTTATCGAATAATGAATCAACAGCTTCTTGCAACATACGTTTTTCATTACGCATGATCACATCCGGAGCCTTAATTTCTATTAGTCTTTTGAGCCTGTTGTTACGGATAATAACCCTGCGATACAGGTCATTGAGATCGGAAGTTGCAAATCGTCCTCCATCTAATGGCACTAAGGGCCTGAGTTCGGGAGGAATTACAGGTACCACTTTCACAATCATCCATTCCGGGCGGTTTTCAATGCGGGATCTGGCATCGCGGAAAGCCTCAAACACCTGCAAACGTTTTAATGCTTCTGCTTTACGTTGCTGCGAAGTCTCAGTGTTAGCTTTGTGACGGAGATCGAATGAAATTTTATCCAGGTCTAATCCGGCAAGCAAATCATGGATAGCTTCCGCACCCATTTTAGCGATAAACTTATTAGGATCTTCATCAGGCAGGTGCTGATTATCGGCTGGTAATGTTTCTACGATGTCGAGGTATTCTTCTTCAGTTAGGAAGTCCATGTATTGAATACCATCAACTTCTTTTATACCAGACTGAATCACCACATAGCGCTCGTAATAAATGATCATATCGAGCTTTTTGGTAGGCAGGCCAAGCAAAGCTCCTATTTTATTAGGAAGTGAGCGGAAATACCAGATGTGCGCAACAGGAACAACCAGCTGAATGTGCCCCATGCGTTCACGCCTTACTTTTTTTTCGGTTACCTCTACTCCACAGCGGTCGCAGACGATTCCTTTGTAGCGGATGCGTTTGTATTTTCCACAATGACATTCCCAGTCTTTTACCGGGCCAAAAATTCGCTCGCAAAACAAACCATCACGTTCCGGTTTGTAGGTGCGGTAGTTGATGGTTTCTGGTTTCAGTACCTCACCACTCGAACGTTCAAGAATTGCTTCGGGCGACGAGAGACTGATTGTAATTTTAGAAAAGCTGCTGTTTGTATTGTCTTTTCTGAAAGCCATATATTTGGATCTGTTTAGTTTAAAGAACGTTTAAGTGCTGCCTCGAGTCCAAGGCAGCACATGATATCATTAGTCGAAGGTAACTTCGAGACCTAAGCCTCGTAATTCGTGGATTAACACGTTGAAGGATTCAGGAATTCCGGGTACAGGCATATTGTCGCCTTTCACGATGGCTTCATATGCCTTGGCGCGTCCTACCACGTCATCCGATTTCACAGTAAGAATTTCCTGAAGGATATTGCTGGCTCCGAATGCTTCGAGTGCCCAAACCTCCATTTCGCCAAAACGCTGACCACCAAACTGGGCTTTACCACCCAATGGCTGCTGTGTGATTAATGAATAAGGTCCTATTGAACGGGCGTGCATCTTGTCGTCAACCAGATGATGCAGTTTTAGCATATAGATGTAACCTACTGTAGCGGGTTGATCAAAGCGTTCTCCGGTACCACCATCATACAAATACACACTTCCGTTTTCGGGTAAGTTTGCTTTTTTGAGGTAGCTATTGATTTCGTCAATTGATGCGCCGTCAAAGATGGGAGTTGCAAATTTAACACCTAACTTTTTGCCAGCCCAACCTAAAACAGTTTCGTAGATCTGTCCCAGGTTCATACGAGAAGGTACGCCAAGCGGATTCAATACGATATCTACTGGAGTGCCATCTTCAAGGAAAGGCATGTCTTCCTCGCGAACTATTCTTGCTACAATACCTTTGTTTCCATGGCGTCCTGCCATTTTATCACCGATATTCAACTTACGTTTTTTTGCAACATACACTTTAGCCATTTGCACAATTCCGTTAGGCAGCTCATCACCAACGCTGGCAACAAACTTTTTACGGTTGTAAATACCAAGTATTTCTTTGTGCTTGATATTAAAGTTGTTGATCAATCTTTTGATCATTTCGTTGCGCTCTTTGTCCGTCGTCCATCTGTTTGGATTAATGGTGCTGTAGTCGATTCCCTGCAAAATTTTCTGTGTAAATTTTGCTTTTTTTGGCACTACTTCTTCCTTAAAGTTATTAGAGACACCCTGGCTGGTGCGTCCATTCAGAAGCAAGGTAAGCTTATCTATCAGCTTATTTTTAAGTACAGCTGCTTCCTTATTTTGGTTTGCATCCAACTCATTGATGAGGTCTTTATCTTTAACTTTGGATTTGCGGTCTTTGATAACCCTTGAGAATAGCTTCTTCTCAATTACTACACCTTTCATTGATGGCGGTGCTTTGAGGGATGCATTCTTCACATCACCGGCTTTATCTCCGAAGATCGCTCTTAAAAGTTTCTCTTCAGGTGTAGGATCACTTTCGCCTTTAGGGGTAATCTTTCCGATCAGAATATCACCTTCGCTTACTTCAGCTCCAATACGGATCAATCCATTTTCGTCTAAGTCTTTAGTAGCTTCTGCACTTACGTTTGGTATGTCGTTAGTGAGTTCTTCAATACCGCGTTTTGTGTCGCGCACTTCGAGGCTAAATTCTTCGATATGCACAGAAGTGAAGATATCCTCTTTAACGATTTTCTCATTGATAACGATGGCATCCTCAAAGTTATAACCTTTCCAGGGCATGAAAGCTACCATCAAGTTACGACCAATTGCCAGTTCACCATTTTCGGTAGCATATCCTCCGCACAACACCTCTCCTCTTTTAACAAGTTGCCCACGTTTTACGATAGGTTTCAGGTTAACGCTGGTGCTTTGATTCGTACGAGCATATTTGGTGAGTCGATAAGTTTTAATGTCATCATCAAAGCTAACCAGTTTTTCGTCTTCTGTTCTATCGTAGCGGATAGTTATTTTTTCTGCATCAACAAATAGAACCTCTCCATCACCTTCAGCGTGAATCAAAACACGGCTATCGTGGGCTACATTTCTTTCAATTCCCGTACCAACAATTGGGGCTTCGGGAACCATTAAAGGCACAGCCTGACGCATCATATTAGAACCCATGAGTGCACGATTGGCATCATCATGCTCCAGAAAAGGAATGAGCGAAGCAGCAATAGAGGCAATCTGATTTGGTGCTACGTCGATAAGATCCACTTTATTACGATTGATAATAGGGTAATCTGCGAGGTAACGTACTTTTACGTCCTCATCTATAAAATGCCCTGATTTATCAATTGGCGTACTTGCCTGCGCAATAATTTTATCTTCTTCTTCCTCCGCACTCAAATAAACGGGATCTTTTTTCATGTCGATACTGCCATCAGTAACTTCGAGGTAAGGCGTTTCGATGAAACCCAGTTTATTAATTGTGGCGTAAACGCATAGGGAAGAAATCAAACCAATATTTGGACCTTCGGGTGTTTCAATAGTACAAAGACGACCGTAATGTGTATAGTGAACGTCACGTACTTCAAAACCAGCACGCTCGCGTGAAAGACCTCCTGGTCCAAGAGCTGAAATACGTCGTTTGTGCGTTACTTCCGACAGCGGATTTGTTTGGTCCATAAACTGCGAAAGCTGATTGGTGCCAAAGAAGGAATTAATTACCGAAGATAAAGTTTTAGCGTTGATCAAATCGGTAGGCGTAAATACTTCATTATCACGCACATTCATACGTTCGCGAATGGTACGAGCCATCCGTGCCAACCCTACACCAAACTGACTGTAAAGCTGCTCGCCAACTGTACGAATACGTCTGTTGCTGAGGTGGTCGATATCGTCCACTTCGGTTTTGTTATTGGCCAACTCAATCAAATATTTGATAATAGAGATGATATCCTCTTTGGTAAGAACCTTAGTGTCGTTGGCAATAGTGAGATTAAGTTTACGATTGATCCGGTAGCGACCTACTTCACCTAAGTCGTAGCGCTTATCGGAGAAAAACAGTTTCTCGATGATGCCACGAGCAGTTTCTTCATCAGGTGGCTCTGCGTTGCGAAGTTGTCTATAGATAAACTCAACGGCTTCTTTTTCAGAGTTTGCAGTATCTTTTTGAAGTGTATTGAAGATAATGGAATAATCAGCGGTATTGAAATCTTCACGATGGAGCAGAACTGTTTTAACACCAGAATCGATGATAAGGTCGATATGTTCGTTATCCAGCACAGTTTCACGTTCTATAATCACCTCATTACGTTCAATGGATACAACCTCACCGGTGTCCTCGTCTACAAAATCTTCGATCCACGACCGCACTACACGTGCTGCAAGTTTGCGTCCCAACACCCTTTTAAGTCCGGCTTTGCTTACTTTAACTTCTTCAGCCAGGTTAAATATTTCCAAAATGTCTTTATCAGTTTCAAAACCGATAGCACGGAGCAGTGTTGTTACCGGAAGTTTCTTTTTGCGATCGATATACGCATACATTACGTTATTGATATCAGTCGAAAACTCCATCCACGATCCCTTAAAAGGTATAATTCTGGCTGAGAACAGCGTGGTGCCGTTGGCATGTTTATGCTGTCCGAAGAACACACCTGGTGAGCGGTGCAACTGGGAAACCACAACACGTTCGGCTCCATTAACTATAAAGGTGCCTTTAGGTGTCATATAAGGGATCATGCCCAAATACACATCCTGAACGATGGTTTCAAAGTCTTCGTGTTCGGGGTCGGTGCAGTAAAGTTTAAGCTTGGCTTTCAGCGGCACGCTGTAAGTCAGGCCGCGCTCGATACACTCCTCAATAGCGTAGCGTGGCGGATCGATAAAATAATCGAGAAATTCGAGTACAAAATTATTTCTTGAATCGGTGATTGGGAAGTTTTCGGAGAAGACTTTGAAGAGGCCTTCATTCTTACGGTTTTCGGGATTAGTTTCCAACTGGAAAAAGTCCTGAAAAGACCGTAGCTGAATATCCAAAAAATCCGGATAATCTAATTGATATCCGGTTGATGCAAAACTGATTCTATTCGAAGTTTTTTTTGCCAAGGTTTTAAGTTTTAGGTGCCTGCCACAGGGCAGACAGGATAAGGATAAAAAGAATTTATAACCAAATTACAAAACAGGCGCAAAACCTCTACCTCAGAAAGCTGAGATAGAGGTTGATTGCCAAATGTTTTGTGGAGAATAATCCTTCTTACTTAACTTCAACCTCTGCACCAGCTTCTTCAAGTTGAGATTTAAGTGCATTGGCTTCGTCTTTGGTCACACCTTCTTTAATTGCTTTAGGTGATGAATCAACCAACTCTTTGGCTTCTTTCAGGCCAAGGCTGGTGAGTTCTTTAACCAATTTAACTACTGCAAGTTTAGAAGCACCAGCTGATTTAAGGATTACGTCGAATGAGGTTTGCTCTTCAACTACAGCGGCTTCGCCACCAGCACCAGGAGCAGCAACAACAGCAGCAGCTGCTGCTGGTTCGATACCATATTCTTCTTTCAAGATTCCAGCCAACTCATTGACTTCTTTAACAGTAAGATTTACTAATTGCTCTGCGAAAGCTTTCAAATCTGCCATTTTATTTTCGGTTTAAGTGATTTTACAATTTGTTATTTCGTTGAATGCTAATCATTCTTTGAGACTATTCTGATTTTTCTGAGAGTGTTTGCAAAATGCCGCTCAGTTTATGACCGCCCGACTGCAATGCACCCACCACGTTTTTAGCTGGTGATTGCAACAGTGCAATAAGATCGGCAACAAGTTCATTCTTAGATTTAATGCTTGTAAGAAAATCAAGTTGGTTGTCGCCAATATAGACAGCCTCTTCAATATAAGCACCTTTAAGAATAGGTTTATCTGAGGTTTTACGAAACTCTTTAATCAGTTTTGCTGGTGCGTTACCTGCTTCGGAAAACATTACCGAGGTAGCACCTTTGAGAATGTCATACAGTTCGCTGTATTCTTTACCGGCATTCTCCATTGCTTTACGCAGCAAAGTATTTTTAACTACAACAAGCTTCACATCATTTTTGAAGCAAATCCTACGAAGCTGACTGGTTTTTTCTGCATTCAGTTCAGAGATATCTGCCAGGTAGAAGTTGTTGTTCTCGTTAAGTTGCCGCGTCATGGATTCAATGACCGCTTGCTTTTCTTCTTTTCTCATGTCGTTAACTTCCTTTTAGTTAGCTGCTGGCTGTTACTGATTTCAGGTCAACTTGAATACCAGGGCTCATCGTGCTTGAAAGGTAAATGCTTTTTACATAAGTACCTTTGGCTGCTGATGGTTTAAGTTTAACGATAGTAGTGATAAGTTCTTTAGCATTATCAACAATATTGTCTTCGCTAAAACTTACTTTAGCTACTCCTGCATGGATGATTCCATATTTATCAACTTTGAAATCGATTTTACCAGCCTTTACTTCCTGAACCGCTTTAGCTATATCCATCGTAACGGTACCTGTTTTGGGGTTTGGCATTAAGCCGCGTGGACCGAGTATCCGGCCCAGTGCACCCACTTTAGGCATTACGTTAGGAGTGGTGATAACCACGTCGATATCGGTCCAGCCGCCTTTGATTTTCTGTACGTATTCGTCCAGTCCAACAAAGTCAGCACCAGCATCTTTGGCTTCCTGTTCTTTTTCAGGGCCGCAGAGTACCAAAACACGCATTGTTTTTCCAGTACCGTGTGGTAGGGTTACTGATCCGCGAACCATTTGATTGGCTTTACGGGGATCAACGCCCAAACGCACGTTCAGGTCAACTGAAGCGTCAAATTTGGTATAGGTGATTTGTTTTACGATATCAACTGCTTCTTTCAAGGAGTAAATTTTGCTTTTGTCGAACTTAGCAAGGGCTTCCTTTTTTTGTTTAGAAATTTTAGCCATTTTTCGCTTTTATTTGAGGTTCTACAAAATGCAACAAACTAATGATTTTCATTAGTTCTTTTCAAAAGGTGAAGCGCCGGTCACCTTAACTCCCATGCTGCGTGCAGTTCCGGCTACCATACGCATTGCTGATTCAACGGTGAAAGCGTTAAGGTCTTTCATCTTATCTTCAGCAATTGTACGCACCTGATCCCAATTCAATGATCCAACCTTGGCTCTGTTGGGTTCAGCTGAACCTTTTTTGAGCTTGGCCTGTTCCATGATTTGCACAGCCACCGGTGGTGCTTTGAGCACAAAATCAAACGACTTATCTTTGTAAACAGTAATAATTACCGGAATAATTTTACCGGCCTGTTCCTGTGTACGTGCGTTGAATTGTTTACAAAACTCCATGATGTTAACACCTTTAGAACCCAATGCGGGACCTACTGGTGGAGAGGGGTTAGCGGCTCCTCCTTTGATTTGCAGTTTAATTAATCCGCTTACTTCTTTTGCCATTGTTTAATCCTTAATTAAATCGTTAATCAGGAAGTTTGGTGCATCCTGCTAATTATTCTTTTTCCACTTGCATAAAACTGAGTTCAAGTGGCGTTTTGCGACCAAAGATTTTTACCATAACCTTCAGCTTTTTCTTTTCCTCATTGATCTCTTCGATCACACCACTAAAACTGTTGAACGGTCCGTCGGTAACAGTCACGGTTTCACCGATAATAAATGGAATGTTAACTTCTTCGCCCATCTCGGCCAATTCATCAACTTTTCCAAGTATACGGTTCACCTCTGACGGACGCAGCGGATCAGCTTCTCCTTTTGTTCCAAGAAACCCAATAACATTAGGAATATTCTTAATGATATGTGGGATTTCACCTGTGAGAATGGCTTCAATCAAAACATAACCAGGAAAATAGTTTCGCTCTTTGCTGATCTTTTTTCCCTTACGAATCTGATACACCTTCTCAGTTGGTATGAGTACCTGAGAAATCTGTGATTGCAAACCCATACGATTAATTTCGGATTCAAGGTATTCTTTTACCTTCTTTTCCTTGCCACTGATCGCACGGACTACATACCATCTTTTTTCTACCGGTTCACTCATGCTGATTAAAAACTTGAGAGTTAGCTAATGCACACTTAGATTCAATTTCTGACATCTTAAAACAGTTTATAAAAACTGTCGAGAATTGTCTGAAAAGATTTATCCATCAGAAATACCACGAGGGCAATTATCAGGGAAGCAATGGATACAACTATAGCACTACTTTGAAGCTCACTCCATGTGGGCCACGACACCTTTTGCATCAATTCGGTGTAACTTTCTTTTGCGTAGTTTACAATACTAATCTTTGACATTGAATCTAAACTTTTAGTTGCACGGGTGGTAGGAATCGAACCCACAACCAACGGTTTTGGAGACCGCTACTCTACCAATTGAGCTACACCCGTGTGAAGCGTTCAAAAGGTATCTCCCTAATTTTAGAAGGATACCTTTTGTTCGCTAAATATTGTGAATAGCACTATTTATTCCAAAATTTCAGTTACCTGACCGGCACCAACTGTACGGCCACCTTCGCGAATAGCGAAACGTAAACCTTTAGTCATAGCAATGTCAGCGATCAATTTAACTTCGATAGTGAGGTTGTCGCCAGGCATTACCATCTCAACACCGTCTGGAAGCATAATTTCACCAGTTACGTCAGTTGTTCTGAAATAGAACTGAGGACGGTATTTGTTATGGAATGGTGTGTGACGTCCACCTTCTTCTTTTTTAAGGATATACACCTCGGCTTTGAAATGTGCATGTGGTTTCACTGATCCAACAGCAGCGATAACCATACCACGACGGATTTCGTCTTTATCGATACCACGGAGCAACAAACCAGCATTGTCACCAGCTTCACCTCGGTCGAGGATTTTACGGAACATCTCAACACCTGTAACAACTGATTTGAGTTTTTCGGCACCCATACCAATAATATCTACAGGATCTCCAGTGTTGATAACACCCGATTCGATTCTACCAGTAGCAACAGTACCACGACCTGTGATTGAGAATACGTCCTCGATTGGCATCAGGAAAGGCTTATCCTGATCACGCTCTGGAAGTGGAATCCACTCGTCGCAAGCATCCATGAGTTCGTAAATCTTTTCTACCCATTTTGGCTCTTTGTTAAGACCACCAAGGGCAGAACCTTGAATAACAGGAGTGTTGTCACCATCAAATTTGTAGAAAGTCAACAGATCCCTGATTTCCATTTCTACGAGTTCGAGCAATTCTTCGTCGTCAACAAGGTCAACCTTGTTCATGAAAACTACCAAACGAGGCACACCCACCTGACGAGCAAGCAGGATGTGCTCACGAGTTTGAGGCATAGGACCATCAGTAGCGGCAACAACAATAATTGCACCGTCCATCTGAGCAGCACCAGTTACCATGTTTTTTACGTAGTCAGCGTGACCAGGACAGTCAACATGAGCGTAGTGACGTTTTTCAGTTGTGTACTCTACGTGAGCTGTATTGATTGTGATACCCCTTTCTTTTTCTTCAGGAGCAGCATCAATGGAGTCGAAAGATTTATATTCAGATAAACCTTTATCAGCCAAACAGAGCGTAATAGCAGCTGTGAGCGTAGTTTTGCCGTGGTCAACGTGACCAATAGTTCCAATGTTAACGTGTGGCTTGGACCTTTCAAATTTTTCTTTAGCCATATCTACTTTGTTTTATTTAAGGTGTTTTGTAATAAATTTTAATCGAGCCAATGATGAGATTTGAACTCATGACCCCTTCCTTACCAAGGAAGTGCTCTACCCCTGAGCTACATCGGCAATTGAGCGGGAAACCGGGCTCGAACCGGCCACCTACAGCTTGGAAGGCTGTCGCTCTACCAAATGAGCTATTCCCGCTTAAGTTAGTGGGGGAGGAAGGATTCGAACCTCCGAAGGCTGCGCCAACAGATTTACAGTCTGCCCCATTTGACCGCTCTGGTACTCCCCCTGGATTTTTCAGTAAACTTACATGAGCCGGTGGAGGGATTCGAACCCCCGACCAGCTGATTACAAATCAGCTGCTCTGGCCAACTGAGCTACACCGGCAAGTGTAAAAAGAACGTATTTAATTGCCTTTGTGGGTTTCAAAAAGGTCTGCAAAAATAGACAGTTTAATTTTATCCACCAAGTAATTTAGTGAAAAAGTAATATAATTTTATATTTACTTAAATAAACGCTCTGTAAATCAGATTTTTAATGTGATATTAAAAAACAAGAATCACTTGTCTGTTATAGGAAGATATGGGTTTTTTAAGCTAAAAATCCCAAGGTAGGCCATTGATTTACAGACAAGCGATTTCCTATGAGGTAAATATGGTATTATTTGGTAAATTTTCCTTTGTGCTTTTCAAGTTGTTTCTTTAATGCATCTATTGCTGCATCGGCGGCTTCTTCAAATGATTTACTTTGTTTGCTGGCAAACAGATCATTACCCTTTAATAAAATCCTGATTTCGGTGATTTTGTTGTCGGGAACGTCAGTGTTTTCAAGCTTTAGCGTTACTTCGGAGCCAATCACTTCGTTGTGTTTGTTCGAGAGCTTTTCAATTTTGCTTGTGATAAAGTTTTCCAACTTTTGATCTGCTTTGAAATGTACGGCATTAATGTTTACTTTCATGATAAACCTCCTTTTATTAGTTAGTTAACCCAATGGATGGGCTTGATGGTGAATTTTCTTTAAGTGATCTATGGTGTTGTGTGTATAAATTTGTGTTGCTTCCAGGGAGCTGTGACCAAGCAGTTCCTTTATCGCCAGCAGGTCAGCTCCGTTATTTAATAGATGAGTAGCGAATGTGTGTCGCAAGGTATGAGGACTTACCTTGAGTTTTCCGGAAATGCCCAATACACTTGAAGCCACTGCACGTCTGACGAGTTCGGGATAGCATGCACCAGCTTTATTGGTTACAATAAAACTCCCGAAATGCTCACAACTGAATTGAGCATTGCGTTTTTCCAGGTAAGTTTTCATTAGCGCAGCTAATTTAAAACCAAACGGAATAAGCCGTTCTTTATTTCTTTTGCCATGCACTTTAATCAAAGCTGAACTAAAATCAATGGAGTTGTCTTTGAGCTGGCATAATTCAGCCCGGCGCATACCGGTTTGATAAAGCAATTCAAAAATAATGTAGTCTCTTAACCCGGCGAAATCGTTAGGTAACTCATTTTGAATTGTTTCGAGAAGGTTTTCGGGGATAAAGTCGGGAACTTTTTTCGAAGTTTTGAGCGATTTGAGTGTGGCAGCTGGATTATCAATTAGTTGATGTCGTTGTTCGAGAAAACGATAGAAAGCCCTGATAGCCGATAGTTTTCGGTTAATCGTACGTGCTTCGAGCTTGCTTTTGCTAAGATGGATGGCGTAGGAGCGTATGACCGATTTGTTGATTGCTTGCAAAGATCGCTGATCAAAATTATCCCGAACGTAAGCTTCAAAACTATTCAAGTCAGAGGCATAGCTTTTTATCGTGAGATCAGCTGCTCTTTTTTCGGTTTCCAAAAAGCTTAGAAAGTCTTGAATCATGGTCAAAAAAAAACTTTGATGTAAATATAGTAAAGATCTATATAAATATCAAAGTTTTTTTGATTCTTGAAAAAAAAAACGAACTAATTTTCTTCTTGCTGACGCAGTTGCTGAATGTAAATCGCTTTGAGTTTCTGCTCACGATTCACCACAGATGGTTTTGTGAATTTTTGACGGTTACGAAGTTCTTTAACAACTCCGGTCTTCTCAAATTTGCGCTTATACTTTTTCAGCGCACGGTCGATGCTTTCGCCTTCTTTTACAGGAATAATGATCATGTTTAATACACTCTCTTTCTTTAAGGTTATTAATTATAATTCGGGGCGCAAAAATAATGGTTTTCAGTTTAAATCAAAAATTTATTATGAACTTATTTTTGATTTATTCTTCGGGATGAAGATTTTCGATCAGGAAATTTGTGATTTTATCAAAAACATGTTTGCGTGTATTACCACCATAAATCCCATGATTTTTGTTGGGATAAATCATCAGATCAAATTGTTTGTCGGCTTTAACAAGGGCTTCAATTAGTTCCATTGTATTCTGGTAATGCACATTGTCGTCGGCACTTCCATGAATCAACAGGTAATTACCCTTGAGTTTATCAACATGATTGATTGGAGAATTGTTGTCGTAACCTTCGGGATTGTCCTGTGGTTTTTGCATAAAGCGTTCGGTGTAGATATTATCGTAATAGCGCCAGCTTGTTACAGGAGCAACTGCAACGGCGGTATTAAATTGATCTGCTCCTTTTGTAATTGCTGATGTTGCCATAAAACCGCCATAGCTCCAGCCATAGATGCCAATGCGATTGCCATCAATATAAGGAAGGCTGCTGAGGTGTTTTGCGGTCGAAATCATATCTTCTGTTTCGTATTTGCCTAATTCTTTATAGGTCATTTTTTTGAATGTTTCTCCTCTTGCGCCTGTTCCCCGATTATCTACTGAAATCACTACAAAGCCTTTTTGTGCCAATAGCTGATGCCAGAAATAGTCGTTCCAGCCCCATGAGTTCATCACTGTTTGAGCACCAGGGCCTCCATACACATAAAGTAAAGCCGGATATTGTTTGTTAGGATCGAAATCGGGGGGCAGGATTTGCCAGGCATTCAGATGAGTTGAAGTTCCATCAGGCAACACAACGTCAGGGTGCTCGAAACTAAAAAAGGTTTTCGGACTTAGCTTATATGCTGCAAGTTGGATTTTTAGTTTATTATTATCTTCGAGTACCCTAATCAGCTTTCCTTTGCTATTGCGCAAGTTGTAAACAGGAGGTTCGTTTGCAGTGCTGTAAGTATGGATAAAATAACTGAAGTCTTTACTGAAATTAGCGCTGCTGGTACCTTCGTCCTCAATTATCATGTTTATTTTTCCTTTCAGGTTTACGGATAGCATTTGTCTGTCCATAGGTGAACTCAGTGCTTGCTGGTAATATATTGTCTGGCTTTTAGGCTCGAATCCATACACTGCAGTGATATCATGTGGGCCAGAAGTAAGTTGCCTGACGAGTTGTCCGTCCATACCATATAAATAAAGGTGATTATGACCGTCTTTTTCGCTGCTGATCACAAAATGTTTGCCATCTGGAAGGAAATTTAGGTTATTTTCAATTTCAATGTACCAGGGATTTACTTCTTCGTATAGTGCACTTACAATTCCGGATTGCGTATTTGCTAATAAAATTTCCAATCTATTTTGTAACCTGTTGAGGCGATAAACGGCAAGCTGATCAGCCTGAGTAGTCCATTTGATACCGGGAAAATAAATATCTGTCTCTACACCGGTGTCTATTTGCATTTGTTTACCACTTTCAACATCAACAACATGAATCGTTACCAGGCTGTTATCCTCCCCGGCTTTTGGGTATTTATAGGTGTACCATTCCGGATAAAGTCCGGTGAAGAGTTCCATTTGATACAGTTTAACTTTACTTTCATCAAAGCGATAATAGGCGATGGTTTTGCTGTCGGGCGACCAGAAAAAGCCTTTCGTAAAGCCAAATTCTTCTTCATAAACCCAATCTGTCGTTCCATTAATAATGGTATTGAATGCGCCATCTTTAGTGAGTTGTTTTTCTGTTAAGCCATCCAAAGCAGTAACAAAAAGGTTGTTGTCGCGCACAAAAGCTACATTTTTGCCATCAGGTGAAAATTCGGCAAGTTGCTGTTTGCCATTGTTCGATAGGAGATACAACTTCCCGCTTTCCAATTCGTAGATATAATAATTCGATTTGGACGAATGCCTGTAAATAGCTTCTGTTTCGGTGGGAATGAGTAGCTTGGTTTCGTCCGGACTCATTTCGTAGCTTCCCATTCGAATAGGGGTATCCGAGCCTTCCGGAATCAGCTTTTTGGTGTTTAACAAGGTTTTTACTTTTTCACCATCTTTATAAGTATAAACATTTAAGAGGCTATCTTCGAGCACGGCATAGGTGGCACCATCGTTCATAGGATTGAGGCCGCGAACCATTTTGGGATAAAACTTTCCGGACGACCAAATGTCGCTCATGGTAATGGTTTTACCTTTTTCCTGTGCTTGAAGCAAGGTGGAAAAACCAATTAGCAAAGCTGCAATAAACAGTGATTTAAAAGTCTTCATAAATTAGAATTTGGATTTTGAAACACACAAATCTTTAGCGGAAGCGAATTTAAAAAGATTTCGTTAATTCTCAATGTATCAGCGACGATTTGAAACAATGAAACAGTTAACGGCTAAAAATCCTTGCAGCAATGTATAAAACCGCTATTTTTGCAAAAAAATCGGGACGTTAGCTCAGTTGGTTTAGAGCGCATGCTTGACAGGCATGAGGTCACTGGTTCGATTCCAGTACGTCCCACGTTGATATACAAGAAGTTATAAGTTGATATTCTAATTCATCCCATTTTTGGTTGACTCTTAGTTGACTTTTTCTGCATAACATACTTCAAAATTTCATCAGTCTTAATTGTTTAAAACTATTTGTGTTTGTTTGTTTATAACTGTTTATAACAACTTATATCAGTTTATTTTTGCGTTAAACAAACTAAACTTATCACGATGGAAAACGAAGCAGTTTATATTTTCGATCATTTTACCTATTATGATTCAAAAGATTATATAATCCGAGCTAGCGATGTTAAAAAACACGGCAGGAAATCGGTATTTCCAAAAAATGAATTAGATGAATTTCCCATTGTCGCTCGTGGATTTGCGGCTTATTTGATACATAAAGGCTTTACCAATAATGAAGTAGGAGAGCCTATAAGCATGGTAATAAAGTTGCTCACAAAAGTAGGCGCCTATGAAAAATATTTCAAAGAGCAAACCCAAATGAAAATAGAGTACTACCAAAGTCTTCCAGAAGAAATTGATTCAAAGGAATTATTTCGGAAGGTTATAATGAGCCACTTGGAGAAAGAACAAGAATATCTGAATGATTCACTTGAGCTTTTTAATGAGAATGATTCCAAATACGGAAAAGTAAAACAAGCAATGATTAAAGCATATTGCGAAGACTATCTTAACTGGGTTGATAAAAAGATTTCAAAGAAAAGAGGCATCACAACACTAAATTTACGAAATGATATCAAAGAGCAGCAGTTAAAAGAAATCGCTGATTATTTGGTAAAACATAAAGTCATACCAATAGAGGACAAAGAGCTTTTTTTAATAATTTTTCAAGGGTTCACGGTTGACCGAAAAGTTAGATGGAGCCCAGCGCATGGAAATAAATCTTCACTATTTGCCTTGATTTATAACATGACTAATCTAGAGTGGGATGAAATAAAGGTGAGCTTGGTGAAGAATTTCTTTGTTTCAATGGATTCCAAAGACCCAATACTTACAAACTGGAAATCTATGGAATACACAAGACTTACTGACAAATTGCTTCTCCCAAAAAAATAAATCGACAACTTGTCGATTTTACATACAGCCTGAGACGAGCGTTTCAGGCTTTTTTGTTTTTGAAAATCGACAAAAATCGACAAAAAATCTGTAGTCTTGTCGATTTAAATGCCTGATAATCATTGCTATAAGTGTTTATTTGCATATATCTTTGTGCATTAATCATTATAAACATTTATAAAATGATCGATGCAAATACACCACTCGCACTTTTAACCCTAGGACAGTTTCTGGAGTATCAAAAGAACGAACGAGAGAAACCAAAGCCACCAACTACTGAATTGCCCATTTACCTCAATCCGGTGCAGCTTGCTGACCTTATTGGATGGAAACTCCAAACCGTTTATCAAAACCATCACAATGGTAAAATTCCTGGTGCGCGGAAAATAGGCGGTCGTCTTCTATTTGATACCAAAACTATTATGTCATGGATTGAAGATAATGCCATAAAAACCAAAGCACAGAAGGTTGATGATTTGATGAGCTATCAACTGCGTACTAAAGGTAAAAGGAGATAATTGTATGGAAACGAAACTACCCATTTTAAGACAAAATAAGGTAGATGAGCTGGCAGAGGTATATTATCAGGGATTTGATAAATATCAAAAATTATACCCAGGAATTCCAGTAGCAATACTTCAGCCAAAGTATGATGCCATGTTTTATGAAAAGCATCTTGTTTTAACCAGAAAAACGAAGAGAGCACAATGGAAAAAACTGTAAACCGCCATAACCTCAGCAAGCCCGAAACTTTTATAAAGCATCTGGATGAACTTTTGAGGCCTCAAAGTTTGGATAAAAGCGAGCATATCGGACTTTTAACAGTAAAGACTGCAAATAAATGGATTAAGGAAAGTAGTTTACGCCCAAAACCCAGGATGCTTTTTGGGGAGTTTTGGTTCGAATTTGAATTGTGTATTTTGTTCGCGGATACTAATGTTGGAAAATCTATTTTGGCCGTCCAAATTGCAGACAGTTTAAGCAAGGGACAAAGGATTACAGGCTTTAAACTGGAAGCAAGCAGCCAGCCCGTTTTGTTGTGTGACTTTGAGTTATCTGACAAACAGTTTGAAACCCGATATTCAAACAATTATACGAATCACTACTGGTTTTCAGACAACCTCAAACGGATTGAAATTAACCCTAATGCCGAATTATTACAGCATTCCAGCTTTGAGGAATATTTGTTTAAAAGTTTGCAGCAAAACCATAAGCGAAACAGGAGCAAAGATTCTGATTGTTGACAATATCACTTATTTACGAAATGCAACAGAAACTGCTAAAGATGCTCTGCCCTTGATGAAAAGTTTGAAGGCATTGAAGGCTAAATTTAACCTTTCAATTCTTGCACTTGCACATACTCCAAAAAGAGATTCTTCAAAGCCAATAACCCGCAATGATCTGCAAGGCTCCAAGATGCTGATAAATTTTTGTGATTCAGCATTTGCAATTGGAGAAAGCCAAGCGGACAAGAACCTGCGATATCTAAAGCAGATTAAGGCGCGTAACACAGAAATCCTTTATGATACCGAAAATGTAGTGCTCTGTCAGCTTTCGAAGCCTGATAATTTTTTGCTATTTGAGTTTGTAAATTTTGGTACCGAGAGAAACCACCTCAAACAGCAATCAGAAAATGACCGGGAAAGCCTTAGGGAGAAAGTTATTTATCTTAACCAGCAAGGCAAAAGCTATAGGGAAATCGGAAGAGAATTAGGAGTTTCACATATGAAAGTTAAAAGAATGATTGATAAGAATTGATACCTGTAACAGATGTAACAGCTGTAACGCCTTGTTACATCGTTACACCTGTTACAACCCAAAATAGGTTTAAAAAAATGGAAATCTACCGCTTTCAACTTGAAAAAAGCAGCAAAAAACACACTTGCCCCAGCTGCGGAAAACGTCGTTTTGTGCGTTTTATTGATACCCAAACAGGGTACTATTTACCCCCGACTTATGGCAGATGCGACCGGGAAGCAAACTGCAATTACTATTTAATACCTTATGCAGATAACTTTGCAGCGGAGGTTTTAAGGAGAGAAAAGGAAAATCAGCCTGCTCAATGGCAAAGCCATCCGATACCAACCCCAAAACATCAGCCAACTGCAAAGCCTGTTTATATTCCTTTTGAAATCTTACAAGCCACCCGCAACCGCCCACTAAGCAAAAATATTTTCATTCAAAACCTTGCAACAAATATTCCTTTCCCTTTTGAAATGGCTGATCTTAAAAAAGTAACTGATCTTTACCAATTGGGAACCCTTGCAAAAGGTTTTTTTGAAGGTGCAATAAGTTTTCCTTTTATCGATCATGCTAATCGTATAAGGGCAATTCAGATCAAGCAATTTAATCAGCAGAACCACACAACAAGAACAAGTTTTATTCATGCGATTATAGAACGCCACTATCGCAACCAAAACAAAGCTTTGCCAGATTGGTTGATAGCTTATCAGCTGCAGGAAAAGAAAGTGAGTTGTTTGTTCGGCGAACACCTCTTGGCGTTATTTCCTGAAAATCCCGTTGCGCTTGTTGAGGCTCCTAAAACCTGTGTTTATGGCACATTGTATTTTGGCTTTCCAGAAGAAAAACAAACGAATTTGCTTTGGTTGTCAACCTATAATTTGAGCAGTCTGATGAAAGAAAAAATAGCCATTCTGGAAGGACGAACTGTTGTTTTGTTTCCTGATCTTTCATCCAATGGAACGGCTTTTAAATTATGGAGTGAAAAGGCTAAACAATTTGAAGAAGAAATCCCTGGAACCCGTTTCGTAGTATCTGACCTTTTGGAGCAAAATGCAACAACAGAAGAAAGGAAAAAGGGATTTGATTTGGCGGACTACCTTATCCTTCAAAATTGGAGAGATTATAGAACTCCCATGAATAAGACTGACCAAACTGAGCAGATGAGGCCAGAAACAATTCCGGCAATGGTTAAACAATATCCACCTCAGCAAACAAATTTAGTTGAACGCAAGGAAAAACTACAGATAGGTTTTCCGGAGCCTGACCAGGCAGAAACAAACCCGGCAATTTTTGATGAAGTTGATCTAAACCATTTAATTGAAGTACCGGTAAAACCATGGGATTTGACTGAAATCGAGACGTTTTTTAGTAACCTTAATCAGCTTCCTTCCGAACCGATTCAATTTGCCAAAGGGCAAATTATAAAACAGCCTGCAAAGTTTGTTGCCTCACACCTGGCAACAGTTAAGGCAAACAATGGGATTCGAACATTCGAACCCTACCTTTTAAGGTTAGTCACATTAAAAAAAATGATAGAAGATGGAAAAGTTAGTTTATATGGGCGAGGATGATAGATTTAGCTATTACACACTGAATATTATGGGCATGCATCTGCTTTTTAAGTTTAACGCACAACAGCATACACTGTCTTTTGATATGGATAGCGTGGCCTGGGCGCTTGGTTATGAGGATGCGATTGATATGATGAGCGATGATAGTATGTTAGATTTTTTTAACAGATTAAAGAAAGAGTTTGGCAGATGGCCATTTGATGATTTGTCAATTGAAAAAACAATTAAATACAATTCAAATGAAAGGAAAAAAAGGTTTTATAAAAGGAAAATCCGGAAATCCGGCAGGCAGACCCCAGGGAACTCCTAATAAGATTACTAAATCGGTAAGGGTAGTATTGAAAGATTTGATGCATGACGAAATAATGCAATTGCCCGATACTTTAAAATCATTGGAGCCACGCGAACGTGTTGATGCACTCACAAAACTATTACCCTATGTTTTGCCAAAACTAACAGAAGAAAGAGGAGTAGCTATTGAAAATGAGCATACAGTCAGTTTTGTTGAGCTTGTGCGTAAGCAGTTTAGCAAAATGGAAGGTTCTGTTGTGATTCAAACATCAAATGGAGACCGGAAAAAGATCGAAATCAATGGGGAAACAGGAGAGCAAAGGATTTTGGATTGAAGCAGTTTTCTTATGTAATTTTTAACATTCCAGTTTATCCCAACGATTAATAAACAAGAGGTTATTGAGTGTGCTGAGGTCAACAATGCCGCGGGTTTTGTATTGCTTTATCTTTCCGTGGACTTCTTGGGCAGTAGCAATATAATAATCCGGGTGGTCTGGTTGATCTGTTTGGATTTTATCACCTTTCAAATTTACAAACACATAAAAGCAATCTTCTTTTATTTGGTTGGTCATGAGCGGCCAGCCTACGTTTTTGCGTTTAAAAATGGCTTTTACCTGCACGGCAATGCGTTTTTCTCCTTTTTCGGCAAACAGATCAACTGCTTTTGCATTTCCGAGTGTCATGCCCACAGACCAACCTCTGCGGTATAGTTCTGCTGCTACAAAATATTCTCCTGAGAGGCCGGTGTTGTTTCTTGGAATTTCTGCCATAATAGTGCGTTTTAAAGATTCATATCCTTTGGCTGCAAGGCCTCCCGCAACACTTGCTGCAAAAGCAACTCATTCTGCTGCTGACTTGCTTTGATGCTTGCCTCCAACTCATCACAATACACCATCAACTGATCTAATTTGGCGACTATGCGTTGTTGCACGGGGAGAGGGGGAAGAGGGATTGGAATAGATTCAATTTTTGTTTTGTTTAAATATTTAATTGTTGTATGAATAGCGGTTTTAGCAACTTCTTCATTTAATATTTTAATGCAGTAAATAAGATACTTTGACATTGTTTCAATCATTGGAATAAAGCAATGTAATTGTTGGTTTGCGACAATATCTTTATCAATTAAACAAACTAAGTCAAATCTTCCAACACAGCTCATTACAATCGCACCTCTAGGCATTATTCTACAATTGTACTTTTTGGCCTCTTCTAAACTTAGACCAATATCATTTACTGAATAATCCAGTTTAAAGGTCTTCTCCGAGAAATTTGATTGAGTTACCCAAGGTATAGTTCCGCTAAAAGTTTTTGGTTTATCTCTATTCGGAACAATTGAAGTTGAAATATCTCCAATTTTACACCACACCCAATTCTCTGGTATTTCGAAAGGAATTTCGGCTGCCGTGATGGGTGGCAGTGGTTTTTGCTTCTTTATTTTGCCTTCCTTCACCAAGCGTTCTTTCTCCGCTTTGATTTTTTCTAGAAGCATTGAAGCAGGTTCCTCCTTGTGGTCTTGTGGCACCAACTTACCTTGCATGGCTTCCCGCAGAAAGGCCTGGCGGAGTTGTTTGACTAAATCGCGTTGGTGGGTGAGTTCTCCACCCATATCATTGCTTTTGTCTTCCAAAGTGGAATACTGCTTTACAAAATCAATTTGTGCTTCAATAGGAGGAACCGGAATTTCAATCCTAGCAATTTCTTTTATTGGTAAAGACACATTCGCCATACCTTTCATTCGCCCAACCAATTCGATCTCTATATTGAGGTCAAGAAATCTATATAAGTAATCTGCTCTAAGAACATTTTCGTCATGTGGAATTACAGCACAAAGAATATTGCCTACTGCAAACTTTCCAGATTGAAAATGAATTCTTTTAAGACTTCTATGCCCATGCCCAGTTGAGGAGACCAAAGGAATCACCACAGCATTTCCTTCAAAATGATATTCATTATGTGATAATCTTTCTTCTGCTGTAACAACTAGAGGGTATTCACCAGGAACTGCCTTTTGAATACCAATTTTACCCTTTTCAATTAGGCACAGCTCTCCGAGTGCTTTTTTACCCCAACTCATATACCATCTCCTTCTAACTCATTTAATTCCCTATTGATAAAGGCTTCCAGTTCCTTCTTACTTGGAAGTTGTACCATATATTTTGAAACAAAAACTTCATGGGATAATCCCGTTGTGGTGTATTCTACCAGCGCATCGTTTTTGGTGGCACAAAGAATGATCCCCACTGGTGGATTATCGCCTTCGGTGCGTTCATTTTTTGCGTAATAGTTTAGGTACATATTCATTTGGCCGGCATCGGCATGGTCAAACCCCCCAATTTTTAAATCAATGAGCACATGACATTTCAATATGCGGTGATAAAAGACCAGATCAATGCGGTAATGTTTGTTGTCGAAAGTGATCCGTTTCTGGCGTGCTTCAAAGCAAAAACCCCTGCCCATCTCGGTTAAAAAATCCTGAAGGTGATTGATGATGGCGGTTTCCAGATCGGTTTCGCTATAGGCTGTTCTTTCTTCGAGACCAATGAATTCTAGAAAATAGGGATTTTTTACTACATCTTCTATTTCGAGTTGCTGGTCTGTTTTTAAGCGTTCAATCACTTGTTTCTTATCTTTTGAAAGACCAGTCCGCTCATAAAGCATGGTGTTGATGGCTCTGCCCAGCTCACGTGCTCCCCAATTGTTTTTAACTGTCTGGATTTCGTAAAAAGAGCGTTTCAGCGGTTCTTTGATATTCAGTAGTTCAATGAAATGAGAAAAACTTAACGTATTTAAGAGCACCTCAGGCTCTGGCGAAAAGGCCTCATTATTAGGTTCAAGTGATTTTCCCGACACTGTTGGGAATATTCTAAAAAGTTCATTGTTAGTGCTTAGTAATTTTCCCGACACTGTTGAGAAAATTGCGGGGTAGGTCAAATAAAAATCCCGAAAGCGATACAGCTGCGTTTTTGATATGCCTTTGATGTGTTTTAATCGCTGTGCCAATGTTTTGATTGTCTCCTGGCCATAGTTTGCTCTGTCGGAACCATTTTGTTCATATTCAACAATATAGAAGCCAATCACAATATTTCGCATGGTTAAGGCATTATTGACCTGCCGAACAGCATAGGATTGAAGTTCTTTGTGTGCGAGCTCAATTTGGTAAACTAATTCCTCAAAATTCATTTTACTGCTGCTTTTAGTGCATTCAACAAACCTTGGCTTTTTGTAAAGCTCTTTTCCAACATATCCATTAATTCCGCACTGCTATATTCAACAGCTTCTTCTTTTTTAGCAGGGTTTTTAATATCCAGATCATAATTGCGGTCAATGATGGTTTGGGCATCCACCTTCCAGCTTAGCTCACTTTCTTTTCTATCGTTCCACCATGTCTTGATCGGGTCAAACTCTTTGAGCTGCAGTGGTCGGGTTTTGTTGTAGGCTTTTTGTCCTTCGGGCAGGCGGTGTTCGTAATACCAAACTTCTTTGGTAGGCGTGCCTTTGGTAAAAAACAATAGGTTGGTGGCCACCGTAGCATAAGGCTGAAACACGGAGTTGGGCAAACGGATGATGGTGTGCAGATTGCATTCTTCCAATAATCTTTGGCGAACCCGCAGTTTTACGCCATCACCGGTAAGTGAGCCATCGGGCAAAACAATTCCAGCCCGGCCACCTTGTTTCAGTAAGTGAATCATCAAAACCAGAAAGAGGTCGGCGCTCTCTTTGGTGCGGAAGTTTTGTGGAAAGTTGTTTTCGTTGTTATTGGCTACAATACCTCCAAAAGGCGGGTTAGCTAAAATGGCATTCACCCGGTTTTTCTCGGTATAGTAGCTCAGGGGTTGATCTAAGCTGTCGCGGAAAGAGATGTTTGGCACTTCTATATCATGCAAAATCAGGTTGGTAGTGGCCAGCAAATATGGAAGTGGTTTGTATTCCCAACCAATGATATTTTGGGCAATGCTTTCGCGTTCTTCAACGCTGTTGGCTTGCTTTTTCAAATGCTCAATGGCAGCGGTGAGGTATCCACCTGTTCCGCAACTGGGGTCTAAAATCTTTTCGCCTAACTTCGGATTGATCATTTCACAAATGAACTCCGTAATGGCTCTGGGTGTATAGAACTCACCACTTTTACCGGCACTTTGCAGTTCCTTCAAAATGGTTTCGTAAAGCTCACCAAAAGCATGGCGGTCTTTGGCAATGTTGAAGTCAATTTCGTTGAGCTTGTTTAGCACCTTGCGGATATTGATGCCGCTTTTCATGTAATTGTTGTTGCCTTCAAACACCTCACGTACAATCAAAGCACGTTTGTTGGCCAGATCGTCATTCATACCCACTTTCAGGTTTTTGAGCGTAGGAAATAACCTTTGGTCGACAAACTGTTGCAGTTCGTCGCCCGTTATGCCTTCGTCATCACCTGCCCAGGCATCCCAGTGAAATTCAGCGGGAATGGGACTTTCGTAGGCATCGTTGAGCACTTCCAGTTCTTTGTCTTTGTCGGAGAATATTTTGAGAAACAGCATCCAGCCAAGCTGCTCAATACGTTGAGCATCGCCATTCAATCCGGTGTCCTGCCACATGATTCTGCGGATGCCGTCTATGATTCCTTTAAGGTTTGACATTTATTTTAGTTTTCTTCGTTCTAATCTTTCTTTTGCTTCAATTACTGCCTGTTGCAGTTTTTGTTCGAGTACATTTTTGGGTGGTAAAGCAGTCCAGTATTCAGCAACCATAATACCGTCCTTATGCATTTCGAGCAATTCTATTTGCTCTTTGCTTGTTTCGGTACACAAGATTAAGCCAATAGGTTCATTTTCACCTTCTTGTTTTTCGTAACGATTTAGCCACTTTAGGTAAAGTTCCATCTGGCCTTTATATGCAGCTTTAAATTTGCCAATTTTAAGTTCAATTACAACCAGTCGTTTAAGTTTTCGGTGAAAGAACAGCAAATCAAGCTTAAAATCATCGCCATCGATAATGATTCTTTTTTGACGTTCAACAAAAGTGAAGCCATGCCCCAGCTCTAAAATAAACTTTTCAAGGTCAATAAGAATAGCTTCTTCGAGGTCTTTTTCCAGAAAGTCGTCCTTGAGATTTAGAAAATCCAATAAATAAGGGTCTTTAAAAACGTTAGAGGTTTCTGCTATTTTTAATGGGAGTTGATTATTTGCAACCAGCATTCTTTCATAGAGTTTATTGTCTTTTTGTTTTCGCAATTCTCTCACACCCCAGTTCCCTTCTGCAATTTTATGGGCATAAAATAATTTCGCCTCAGCTTTATTTAATGGAAGCAGTTCAATAAAATGCGACCAGGTCAATTGTGTCGACAGTGTCGACACAATCTCTATGTCTGTAAATTGTTCAGCAAACTGCCTCATTCTTCTAAGGTTACGCAGCTCAAAATTATTCCCAAACTTTTCGCTCAAATGTGAAGACACCGTCGACATAATTTGTTTGCCATATTCTGCACGTTTGTTGCCCAAAACAAAATCATTTAAATGCTTTCCAATTTGCCAAAAAAGTAAAGTAAGCGTGCTATTTGCTTGTGAAGCAATAATTTGTTGACTGTTTTCAACAAGAGCAGATAGTTGGTTTAATAAATCCTGTTCATTGTTATTAGCTATTTCTTCGCTCATGATTATTATGCTCCTGTTTTATATAATTCTTGTTCCAATTCTCTTAAAGCTTCCAGGTATTTAGCTTTGCTCCCAAACTGCCTGATGATTTCCAAAGGTGAACCGTAATCAGTTAGTGGTTTCACTTTCAGAATGTCCATGCTTTCGATATTGGTGACGCCTTCATCGGCATACTTATCGAGTAGTGTTTCCAGCACCTTACGAGCTTGTGCACCGTATTTGGTAAAGTAGTCACGTTTTTTGACATTGTTGGCTCTTTCTTTACGGGTCATTGGAGGCCGGCCGAAAGCGATATGGCAAATCAGGTCGAAAAGGTCAACTTCTCTGTTTACTGCATTGCGCAAAGCTTCCACCAGTACGCCTTGATCTTCCAATTCTTTGATAATCACTTCTTTTTTATCAGTGCTGTTCCAGCGATTCAAAAAGTCGTCCAGGGATGCATATTGCTCTTTGATAAGCCCTCTGGAATGGTCTTTTAAGCTGGTTGTAATAGGCTTGCCATCATTATCGAAATACATTTCGCGACTGATCAATACAGAAACATCAACTCCATTGACGTAAACCTTCGGTCTAGGGTCATTTGCTTTACCAGGCTCGGTTTGTGGTTCAGGGTATCTGATATCCGGTGTAACTTCAATTATTTCGCCTGTTTCTTCATCTATAACAGGCGTATCAAAGTTTTCTTCTTCATCGATAATGCCACTGAGGTCAGTATCCTCCGCAACAGGTTTTATCCGGATAGGTTCGCCATCAAAGTCTTTATCTGCGAATAAATCAGTGACATTTCTAAAATCAAGAATGGTAAAGTACATCTTACCAAACTCCTCATTGATACGGGTTCCTCTGCCAACAATCTGTTTAAACTTCGTCATTGATTTTATTTCTGAATCTAGTACGATGACGCGGCAGGTTTGCGCATCAATACCTGTTGTCATCAATTCGGAGGTTGTAGTGATGACCGGAAAAGTCTCTTCTGGGTTAATGAAATTATCGAGTTCTTTTTTGCCTTCTTCATTATCGCCCGTAATCTGCATGATGTATTTGTGGTTTTGAGCAACCAGATCAGCGTTAAGGTTAGCTAATGCAGTTCTCATGCGTGCAGCATGTTCTATATCTACGCAAAAAACAATCGTCTTTGCATAGCGGTTATATCCCTTCAGAAATTCGGTAAGTTTTTTTGCAACCGAATCTGTGCGTTCTTCTATTACCAGATTGCGGTCAAAATCTTTTCGGTTATACACCCTGTCCTCAACCTCAATACCATCTGTATCTTTTTTGCCCTGTTCCGGACGCCAGCCTTCTGCATCCACGTTTAGGTTTACCCTTATCACCCTGTAAGGAGCCAGGAATCCATCGTCAATGCCCTGTTTAAGGGAATACGTATAGACAGGATCGCCGAAATATTCAATATTTGAAACCTCATCAGTTTCTTTTGGAGTGGCGGTGAGGCCGATATGCGTTGCCTTACTGAAATAGTTCAGGATTTCGCGCCAGGCACTGTCCTCCTTTGCACTACCCCGGTGACATTCGTCAATGACAATCAAATCAAAAAAGCCAGGAGAAAATTGTTTGTAGGCGTTTGCTTCCTCATCAGCACCAGATAAACCCTGATATAAAGCAAGATACACCTCGTAGCTTTTGTCAATCATGCGATGTTTGACCGTAGTCATTTTATCTTTGAAGTGTTTGAAATCGCCTCTGCGTGTTTGGTCAATCAATGCATTGCGATCAGCCAAAAACAGAATTCGTTTTTTTGCTCCGCTTTTCCACAATCGATGAATGATCTGAAAAGCGGTATAAGTTTTTCCTGTTCCAGTAGCCATTACCAGCAAGATTCTGTTTTGACCTTTGGCAATAGCCTCGACAGTTCTGTTAATTG
>Ga0210036_1000236_pt1 | contig 67111 bp, 73 predicted proteins | sample CryGeymeta201515_FD_185469 | JGI IMG/M metagenome (GOLD analysis project Ga0210036, IMG submission 185469) | Groundwater microbial communities from Crystal Geyser aquifers in Utah, USA - Crystal Geyser metaG 2015-15 (SPAdes) (version 2) | ecosystem: Environmental > Aquatic > Deep subsurface >... | reverse complement strand
GGTGCGATTGAGAATGACCTGGGCGACGCCGCGCTGGCCGTCGTCGCTTTCGGATGCCGCCTCGTAATAGATCGCGGCGGTCAGGCAATAGAGCGCGCGGCTACGGTCCTGCGCGCTCGCGCCGACGAAGCGATAGGGTCGCGCGGCGGGGCCGACGAACGCCTGTTCGGCCACCGCAGCGGGGTCGGCGAGCGTATCGGTCGGCAGCGCGAACGGATCGGGCAGGCTCGGATCGATCGCCCGCGCGGCGGCGAAATCGGCGGCGTTCAGCAACGCCCAACGATCGGGATCATAGGGTTTGAGCGTTACCGGAACGCTGACGCGATAGCCGCTCGTGCCATTGGCCGCATAAACGTTGGCGCTCAATGCCAGCGACAGGATGACGACCAGGCCGAGCGCCACGCTCGCGACGCGGCTGAGCGGGCGTCCGAACAGGCGGGTGCCGGACGTCTTGTCAAATGACGGGGTCGCGTCGGTCAAGGCCATGCGGCGGCTGTCGTCCTTTTGCGGTCGCGGGCTGCGATTCGCTGAAACGAACTTAGCCCATGGCGCCTAATAAGCGATAAAGGCGCGCAAATATGCATGAAATTCATCGCTGTCCCCATGCGGAACAATCGAGAAACAAGTGCTTACCGCGGCTTATTGCGTGGCATCGGCCTCGTCGAGCAGTCCCGCCGCACGGTCGCCGTCCCAGCTCATGGCGCCGGTCACGCGCGCGACCTCCCGCCCGTCGGCACCGTAGATGACCGTCATCGGCAGGGTTTGTACCGCAAAAGCGGAGGCCAGCGCATTGTCGGGATCGAGATAGGGGCGCAGCGTCTTATAGCCCTGTTTATCGAAAAACGGGACAACCGCCTCGGCACCGGTCATGTCCTGCGAAATGGTCAGGACGTGGGCATTTTCGCCTTCGCGTTCCGCAAGCGCATCGAGCGTGGGCATTTCGGCGATGCACGGCGCGCACCACGTCGCCCACAGGTTGACGAGCGTCGGCTTGCCGATGAAATCGCTCAATACCGTGTCGCCACCGCCGGGCAGGGTGAAAACCGCGTCTGGCATCGCTTCGCCGGCATGGCTGCGATCGACGATATAGCTCATTCCGCTCTCGACTTCGGTCTCCGTCACGGGCGCGGAGCGTGCTTGCTCCGTCCGGTCCTCTTGCGTATCGCAGGCGGCCAGCGCGAGCGGCGCGACCAGCGCTGCCGCGCGAAAGGTAACGATAGAGCGCGCGATGACCGATACTCCCGAAAGCAATGCGATGTGGGGCGGCCGTTTCGCCGAAGGTCCCTCTGCCGTGATGCGAGAGATTAACGCCTCGATCTCCATCGACAAGCGTTTGTGGCGTCACGACATCGCCGCCAGCCGGGCGCACGTTCGCATGCTGGCACGGCAAGGCATCGTCACGGTCGCCGACAGCGAAGCGATCCTCTCCGGCCTCGACCGCATCGCGCACGAATACGAATCGGACGGCGTGCCTGAGGATTCGGCGCTCGAGGACATTCACATGCACGTCGAGGCGCGGCTGGCGCAACTCGTCGGCGATGTCGCCGGGCGCCTTCACACCGCGCGCTCGCGCAACGACCAGGTCGCGACCGATTTCCGACTGTGGGTGCGCGAAGCGATCGACATGATCGACGCCGGGCTTGCCGCCTTCCAGCGCGCCTTGGTCGCGCGGGCGGAGGAGCATTCCGCCGCGCCGATGCCGGGCTTCACCCATTTGCAGGTCGCCCAGCCGGTCACGCTCGGCCATCACCTGATGGCCTATTATGAAATGATCGTTCGCGACCGGTCGCGCTTCGCCGCGGCGCGTACCCGCATGAACCGCTGCCCGCTGGGGTCGGCTGCGCTCGCTGGCACCGGTTTCGCGCTCGATCGCGATGGCGTGGCGCGGGAGCTGGGCTTCGACGGGCCCACCGACAATTCGCTCGATGCCGTGTCGGACCGCGACTTTGCGCTCGATTTCCTGATGGCGGCGACGCAGTGCGCGCTGCACCTGTCGCGCCTGGCGGAAGAATTCATCATCTGGGCATCGCAGCCTTATGGCTTCGTCACCATCGCCGATGCCTGGTCGACGGGCAGCTCGATCATGCCGCAAAAGCGCAATCCCGACGCCGCCGAACTGGTCCGCGGTCATGCCGGGCGGATCGCCGGCTGCATGACCGCCTTGACGATGACGATGAAGGGCCTGCCGCTGGCCTATGCCAAGGACATGCAGGACGACAAACCGCCGGTCTTCGAGGCCTATGACCTGCTCGCGCTCAGCATCGCGGCGATGACCGGAATGGTCGAGACGAGCCGCTTCGAAACCGCGCGCATGGCGGATTGGGCAGGCAGCGGCCATGCCACCGCGACCGATCTCGCCGACTGGCTGGTGCGCGAAGCCGACGTGCCCTTCCGCGACGCGCACCATATCGTCGGCCGCGTCGTCGCCTTGGCCGATCGGCGCGGCGTTGCGCTGCACGAGCTGGCTGCGGCTGATCTGACGGCGGTCGACGTTCGCATCGATCCGACCGCTGTCCGCGCGCTCGACGTCGCCGGCTCGCTCGCCAGCCGAACCAGCCATGGCGGAACCGCGCCCAGCGAGGTAAGGAAGCGCATTGCCGATGCGCGCAGCGCACTCGCTATGGAGACTACCCGATGACTCGCCCTATCGTCTTGATCGGTCTATTCGCTCTCGCGCTGGCCGGGTGCGGAAACAAGACCGATTTGCGCCCGGCCGCGGGCAAGGAATTGCCCGTCGCGGCGATGGGCGAAAGCGAACGGTCGAGCGCCGAGGAATTGATGGCGCCGGGCACCCAGACGCAGCAGCAGCGCAGCGACGAACCGCTCAAACGGTCGGAACGGCGCGAGCCCGATCCCTTCGACCTGCCGCCGCCGGGCTGATCTGCAGTCGACGCCGCGTTGCTGACCACGCCGTTCGGCCGCGGGCCCGCGCGTCAGTCATCGTCGACGATGAGGAAATTGAGGTGAGCGCGCGCGATCGGCTTGGCGCGGCTGTCCTGCCACGCGACGACGTCGACATTGGCGACGCGCTTGCCGAGCCGCTCGACGGTGCCGAGCGCATAACTCGTCGCTTCGCGGCCGCCGCGCATGAAATCGACCGTCATGTTGATCGGCTTGATGCGCACGGTCCGGCCACCGGCCGCGATCTCGGCATCGAGCGCGGCGACGCCCGCCATCTCGAGCAATCCGGCGATCGCCCCGCCATGCAGGAAGCCCGGGCGCCCGAGAGTCGCGTCGCCGAACGGCATCGCCAGCGTCGCGCCGCCGTCGGCGGGTGCCGCGACGATGCCGAGCAGGCGCGCATAAGGGGGCAGGGAACGGGTCGTCATGACGGCCATGCCGGGCCGGTGAACATGAACGTGCCGGCGCAATGCGCCACCGGATCGTCGGCGTCGCCGTCATGCGCGATCCCGCGCACGAACGCGATCGACCGCGTCAGGCGATAGCATTCGCCGCGCCCGATCACATCGCGCCCGCTTTTCGCCGGACGGATGTAGTCGATCCGGAAGTCGAGCGTCGCCTGCGGTCGGAAGGCGCCGATCTTCTGCCACACGGCAAGGCTGGTGGCGTTATCCATCATCGTGAAGATCGGGCCCGATGCCATCAGCCGCGCGGCTTCGTCGCCGATCAACGCGTCGCGCCACGGCAGGCGCAGCTCGATCCATTCGTCGCTGCTGTCGCACCAGCGCAGGCCAAGCGCACCATTATGCCCGACCATGCCCATGCGGCGAAAGAAACGCTCGGCATCGAATTGGGATGAAGAAGCAGGATCGGTCATGCGCCGAGCGGCCTAGCCGGGCGCGCGTCGCTTGCCAACATTACGCAAAGTTAATTTGCACAAGACCTACGCGCTGGCGATCAAGCCGCCTCCACGACCAGAAGGAGGATGTCATGGACATGATCGATTTCAATGACCTGCCCGATCTCGATACGCGCGTTGCAAGCTATGGCGCGCTGTCGGGAGATGGCGAAGACGGACCGATCGACGTCGTCATCGCCATCATCACGATTGCCGGCGACTGAAAAGACCGATGGAGCATGGGCATCGATCGCGGGCCGATGCCCTGATCGCGCTGCTCGCGCAGCCGCTCGATCCCGACGACAGACCGGCAGTCGCTCGGCTGGCGGCGCGTCTGGCGGATCGGGCGGCTATAACGCGCCTGCTCGACCGCCAACTCGCCAGACTTGCTGCCGACCCGCTCGCCCAGCCGCAGTTCGACGGCAGCGATGACGGGGCAACGCGCGGCGTGATCCTGTACCGCGACGCGGTGAAGTCGGTCATGCTCCAGGCGTTCCGACGCGATCGGGAAAGCGGGCAACGCTTTTCCCTGCATTTCGCCCCGGGTCGGGCCCTGCTTGCATTCCACAATGTCGAGCCGGTCGAAATCGCGCTCTATCGCGCCGACGTGCCGCCTTGCGCCTATCACGGCTTTGCCCCCGACCTGGTTCCGCCGTGCCGCATGGTCGCACGTCGACATGTCGCGGCCGGCGATACCTTGATGCTCGACCGCGAGATCGAGGCGATGCGCATCGTCACCCGCGACGTGCCGGTCGCCTTCGCACGGATATTCTGGCCGCGCATCTCGCCGCTTCCGGCGCGGCGGTATGGCATGCCCGACGGTAGGTTCGATGGCGCCGCGATGGCGTCGGAGGGCGACGGTCGGGCGCAGCTGATGCTCAGCGCGCTGCGCCGCATGGCCGGGCGAGCTCCCCGGCGATCGCTGGCGAAGGTAATGCTCAGCCATTGCCGCAGTCCCGATTTTACGCTGCGCTGGCATGCCTTGCGCTGCTGGCTGGCGCTCGACGGCGAAGCCGCCATGCCGATGCTTCGACAGGCCGCGCGGCGCGATCCGCATCCCCAAATTCGCGCCGCGGCGCGCGATGCGATCGCCGCGCTGGGCGGACCGACACGCTGATGCCGCTCGCAATCGCCAATCCCGATTGCGCGCCGATCGGCCTCGACGACTTCACCGTCATGATCGACCGGCTGCCCGAACGGTCGGACGGCGGCATCGACCCGCGCGACGCCGCCCCGGCGCTTGGAGCCCTGGCGCGCAATCGCGACTTCCTGCCGCAACTGATCCTCGATGAACTCAAACGTCACTGTGTGGGCCAGGTCGCGCTGAATCGCTATGGTGCGCAGGTGATCCTGATCGCCCGGCGGCGCGGGCGGTACATCGTCCGCGCAAACATATGGCCGGCGCGCGACGACCCCGAATATCGCGCCAATGGTCCGGACCATTATTTCTATGGTCGGCCCCACGACCATAATTTCGATTTTCTTACCGTCGGATATCTCGGACCCGGATATGTCAGCGATTATTACGATTATGGCGAGGGTGTCGACAACCGGATCATCACCGGCCACGTCGGCGAGGCGGTGCCGCTGCGCTTCATCGAGCGCTCGGCGCTCGGCGAAGGGCGCATGCTGCTTTACCGCGCCGGGATTGACATCCATTGCCAATGGCCGCCCGCCAGCCTGTCGATCTCGCTCAATGTCATGGATTCGGGGGCCCCGATCCGCTGGCGCAATCAATATACCATCGATCTCGACCGTCGCACGGTGGAGCGCAACATGGCGGTTGCGGCGAGTGAGTGCCTGCTCGCGGTAGCGGTGCATTACGGGGGCAACGGGCTCGACCTCGCGCACGATTTCGCCGCCCGCCATCCTTCCGCCCGGATGCGCTGGTCGGCGGTGCAGGCGATCGCGACAAGCTATGCCGACAGCGGACAGCGCGCGGCCTGGTACGATCGCATGGCCGCCAGCGATTGTGCGCTGGTGGCGCACGAATGCACCCGCCGCCTGCATCGGGCGGAATGTCCCACCCGGGCGGATCGTACCGGTTCATAGCGGGAGCTGGCGTGGACATGAGCGTTGCGCGAGCGATTTCGAGCGTGGAGCCGCTAGCGGGGGTCGCGGCCGGGGCGGGCGAAAAAGGCGATGAGGCGACGGGCGCCGGCAAGCTCGGGCGGCAGGACAGAGGGATCGTTACCCTGGTATCGGGTTTTTGCAATGCAATCGGCGAGGCCGCCGCGCTGGCACGGTTTTGTTCGCTCTATCCCGAGCGCATGGTGCTCGTCCTGGCGTGCGACGACCGGCCCGAGATCCGCTTGGCGGCATTTTCCCACGGCGCCGACGACGTCATGGCAGCAGGCGGCGATCCGCGCGAAATCGACGCGCGCGTGGCGGCGCTGACGCGGCGCGCGAGCGAGGCGGCGCGGCCGATCGCGCACGGACCGCTGTCGATCGACCCGCTCGCTCGCCTGGTCGAGCGCGAGGGCCGACAAATCCCGATGCCGGGACGCGAATTCGATCTGCTGCTTTACCTCGCCCGCCGTCCGGATTGCTATGTATCGACGGCAACGCTGCGCCGGCGCGTGTGGGGAATCGAGCACGATCCCGGCACCAACAGCGTCGCCGTCCATGTTTCGCGGTTGCGCTCGCGGATCGATCACGGCTTCGCCTGGTCGATGCTGCGCTCGGCCAGGGAGATGGGCTATGCTCTGGCCAGCGCGCCGGGATTCGATCCCGGCTCTTGAAGCGGGGCAATGGGCGCTTGACCGCAATCGCGACGACCCGCAGGTTGCAGATCATGCACCCTAGTCAGCACGCCGCCAGCCATCCCCATCGCCCGGCGATCATTGCCGCCGCCGATGGGCGCGTGGTCAGCTATGACGAGCTCGACCGGCAGTCGAACCGGGTCGCGCAGTTGTTGCGCGCACGCGGTCTGGCGGCGGGCGATGTCGTCGCCATCCAGATGGAAAACCGTCCGCTTTACTATGCGCTGACGTGGGGGGCGCAGCGTGCGGGCCTGTATTTCGTGTGCATGTCGACGCGGCTGACGACCGCCGAATCGCGCTACATGATCGCCGATTCGGGCGCCGGGCTGTTGCTGACATCGGCGGCGATGAACGATGTCGCGCGGGACCTGGCGGATCTCGTACCGATATTGACCGTCGACGCCGGCGATGCGGGCTTCGACGATCTCGGTGCGGCGCTCGCCGCGATGCCCGACACGCCGATCGCCGATCAGCGCGCGGGGACCGACATGCTCTATTCGTCGGGGACGACGGGCCGACCCAAGGGAATCCGCGTCGCTCTGCCCGACGATCCCGACATCGCCGCGACGACCGTGCTCGAAATGCTCGCGCGCGGACTTTACGGATTCGGCGAGGACATGATCTACCTCTCGCCGTCGCCGCTCTATCACGCCGCGCCGCTGCGCTGGTCGATGACGGTGCATCGTGTCGGCGGGACGGTCGTGCTGATGGAGCATTATGATGCCGAAGCCGCGCTGGCGGCGATCGAGCGATACCGCGTGACGCACGCCCAGTTCGTCCCCACCCACTTCGTGCGCATGCTCAAACTGCCCGAGGCGGCCCGCGCGCGCTACGATGTGACGAGCATGACCTGCGCGATCCATGCTGCCGCCCCGTGCCCCATCGCGGTCAAGCGCGCGATGATCGATTGGTGGGGGCCGGTGATCTATGAATATTACGCCGGATCGGAGGGCAACGGCATGACCGCGATCAGCGCGCCCGAATGGCTCGAACGCCCCGGCTCGGTCGGGCGCGCGATGCACGGGATCGTCCATATCTGCGACGACGACGGGCACGAGCTGCCGGTCGGCGAAACCGCCCTCGTCTATTTCGAGAGTCCCACGCCGTTCGCCTATCACAACGATCCCGAAAAGACCGCGCAGAGCCAGAACGCCCAGGGCTGGTCGACGCTCGGCGATGTCGGTCGGCTCGATGCCGACGGCTATCTGACGCTGACCGACCGCAAGAGCTATATGATCATCTCGGGCGGGGTGAACATCTATCCGCGCGAGATCGAGGACCGCATCGTCATCCATCCCAAGGTCGCCGACGTCGCGGTGATCGGCATTGCCGACGACGACATGGGCGAAAAGGTGATCGCGGTGGTCGAGCCGGCGCACGGCGTGGCGGGTGACGCCGCGCTGGCAAGCGAACTCGACGCCTGGTGCCGCGCTGAACTGGCGGGGTTCAAGGTTCCGCGTCGGTTCGACTTCCGCGCCGAATTGCCCCGCCATCCGACCGGCAAGCTCTACAAGCGCGTGCTCGTCGACGAATATCGCGCCAGGAAAACCGCATGACCGAAATCTTCCACGATCGCGTCGCGCTCACGCTCGCCGACGGGATCGCCGACGTCCGCCTGACGCGCGGCGACAAGCTGAACGCGCTCGATCCGGCAATGTTCGACGGCATCGTCGCCGCGCTCGCTTACGTCCGCGACACCGCCGCGATCCGCTGCGTCGTCCTCTCGGGCGAGGGCAAGGGGTTCTGCGCCGGGCTCGACCTTGCAAGCATGGGATCGATGGGCGCGCCCGCCGACATCATGGAGCGCAGTTATGGCAGGGCCAATATCTTCCAGCATGTCGCCTGGGGCTGGCGCGACCTGCCGGTACCCGTCGTCGCGGCGGTCCACGGCGTCGCGTTCGGCGGCGGCCTACAGATCATGAGCGGGGCCGATATCGTCGTCGCCGCCCCCGGCACGCGCATGGCGGTGATGGAGATCAAATGGGGCATCGTTCCCGACATGGCGGGCTTTGCCTTATGGAAGGGCCGCGTGCGCGACGACCACCTGCGCGAGCTTGCCTATACCGCGCGCGAATTCGATGCCGAGGCGGGCCGCGAAACGGGGTTCGTCAGCCATGTCGATGCCGATCCGCAGGCCCGCGCAATGGCCATCGCGCGCGAGATCGCCGGCCGCAACCCGCATGCCGTACGCGGCGTCAAACGGCTCGCCAACGCCGCGCTCGACAAGGCCAGCGACAAGATTCTGCTCAATGAAAGCCATGAACAGCAGGCTTTGCTCGGCTCCAAGAACCAGATGGAGGCGATCGCGGCGAACATGCAAATGCGTCCGCCGCTGTTCGAAGACTGATCGACCGTCAGGCGAGCATCGCAAGGAGCGCGACCGCACGGTCCCATTCGGCGCGCTTGAGCGCCAGCGTCCTGTGCGCCTCGTCGTCGACGCCCCAATGGCGCTCCTGCCAGGCTTCGTCGATCGTCACCGCCTGCCACGCCTGATCGCTCGATAGCTCGCCCGCCGCCAGCGCGAGCGCGGTCACCAGCGATCCGCCGATGGTGACCAGCGGGTGCAGCGCGGCGAGGCTGAAGTCGCCATGCTCTTCGAGCGCGACCCTGAGCGCCGCGAGCGTCGCGGGCGGCTGGACGACCGGGACGATGCCGCGCGTGATGACGAAGCTTTCTCCATGTTCGCGCTCGAACCAGTCGAGGATCGGGTTCCATGCCGCCGCCTGCTCGCCGGCCAGCGCATCGGGCGCGTCGGCGCGGTAATAGAGCAGGTCGGTTGCGCCATAGGCGGCGAGCGTATCGATGAACCCGGCGCGATCGTCGCCAAGCCGGTCGATCGCGCTATTGGCAAGCCCAGTCAGGCCCATCGCGCGCAGATCGATCTCCTCGCCCTGATCGTTCCATTCCTTCGCGATTCCGATCGCAATCGCGCGAGTCGGTACCTCCAGCGGGCGGCGCGACGGCGTATTAACCGGCTTGCCGTCGAGGAGGACGCCAAAGCCGTGCGCGGTCGGCGCGACCGTGGCGGCGCGATAGAAGCGCTTCATGACGTGCTGCGCGTTTTCCAGCGGCGCGCGATCAGGGCGGGAAAGATGGTGACGTCGAACACGCCCAAGGCGACCAGCAGCGCGCCGACATATCGATCGGTCGGCGGACCGGCCAAGACCAGTTTCTCGCCGAGCAGCATCAGTCCGAACACGGCAATCGCGGCGCCCGAGAGGCGGATCGTGGCGAGCAGCGCGAACCGCCGCCTGGCCACGGTTTCAGGGTCTTTCTGCGGTGCCGTCATCGCGCTTCCCTAATGTTTCTTCGGTGATGGCCGGGGCGTCGAGCGCGTCGATTTGCCCGGGGACTTGCGGTCGGCCTTGCTCTTGGGGGGCTTGCCCTGCGGCGGTTCGCTCCGCGCGCGCCGTTCGCCGCGCTTGGATTTGCGCACCTGCTTGGCGTGCGCCCGCGCGCGCGTCTTGGTCTCGGCGCGCGTTTCCGGCAGCGGACTGTCGTCGAAGGGCAGATCGCCGGCGGCACGATCGAAGCCGAGCGACGCCAGGGTTGCGGCGAAATGCTCGGGCGGTTCGGCGGTGACGTCGATGCGGTCCTTGCCCGGCGCGTCGATGCGGATGCTGCGCGCGTGAAGGTGGAGCTTGCGGCTGATGCTGCCGGTCAGGAACGCGTCGCGCCCGCCATATTTGCCGTCGCCGACGATGGGGTGGCCGATCGCCGCCATGTGCACGCGCAACTGGTGCGTGCGGCCGGTAAACGGCTGTAGCTCGACCCAGCACGCCGCCGATCCGGCGCGCTCGATCAGGCGATAGCGCGTCTTGGCCGCCTGGCCGTTTTCGGTATCGACGTGCATCTTTTCGCCGCCCGATCCCGGCTGTTTCGACAGCGGCAGGTCGATCACGCCGTTATAGACGTCGGGAATGCCCATGATCAGCGCCCAATAAATCTTGCGCGCGTTGCGCGAGGCGAAGCTTTTGGAAAATACCGCCGCCGCCGACGGGCTGCGCGCAACCAGCAGCGCGCCCGAGGTATCCTTGTCGAGCCGGTGGACGAGCCGCGGACGATGGTCGCTGTCGAATTCGAGCGCATCGAGCAGGCCATCGACGCTCTCGGTAATACCGGTGCCGCCCTGTGTCGCGAGGCCCGGCGGCTTGTTGAGGACCAGCGCATGGCGGTCGCGATAGATGACGAGGCGCTGGGCGAAGTCCTCCTGGTCGGGGGTCAGCGCGGCGCGTTCGCGCTTGGGGCGCGCGGCCTTGGGCGCTTCGGCGGGCGGTACGCGGACCTGCTGGCCGGCGACGACGCGCGTCGCCGGCGTCGCGCGCGCGCCGTCAAGCCGCAGCTGTCCGGTCCGCGCCCAGCGCGATACGATATTGAAGCTGGCGTCGGGCAAATGGCGCTTGAACCAGCGGTCGAGGCGGATGCCTTCGTCCTCGGCCTCGATCGTGAACTGGCGAACGTCGTCGCTGTGCGCAGGCGGCGGGGCAAGGGCCATCAGGCGAACCCGCGCACGAGCGAAAGCCCGGCGAACAAGGCGGCAATGCTCAGCACGACCGATCCGATCGCATAGCCGGCGGCAAGCCCGATCTGGCCGCGCTCGATCATATTGGCGGCCTCGAGGCTGAAGGCCGAAAAGGTGGTGAAGCCGCCGAGCAGGCCGGTGCCCAGGAACAGGCGCAGGTCGTGCCCCGTGCCGCTGCCGAACCGCGCGAGGAAGCCCGCGAGCAGCCCCATCGCCAATCCGCCGGCGACGTTGACCGCCAAGGTTCCCCAGGGCAGCGCGCCGCCGGTTATGGCGATCGCGCCGCGCCCGACGAGGTGGCGAAGCGCGGCGCCGATGCCGCCGCCGGCCATGATGATCAAAACTGTCTTCATCGGCGTGCTCGTAGCGGCAAATGCCGAGCGATGAAATGGCGCGTTCGAATATCGCCGCGCGTCAGGCCGAAAGTTTGGCCAGCAACGCGTCGAGCACGGCGGGATGGAGCGGACGATCGAAGGCGCAGCCGCATTCGTTGCCCGCAACCCATTTGACCGTCGCCCGTTGCGATTCCAGACCTGGCAGTCCGATCCAGATATGGTCGTCGACCCGCGGCGTCTTGTAACTGGAGATGCGGCATCCGGTGGGCGACACGTCGCGCAAGGCGACGACGTCGTGCTTGCGGCCGGGCTCGCGGGTCGAAACGCTGGCATTCACCTCGCGGCGATCCTGACCGCGTTTTTCCCGGCCGGATCCGGTGTCGCGAAATCCGCCACCCGGCCTTCCGGCGTCTGGAAAATCCCCTTCGGTCGTCATGTCGACTTTATAAGAGGGACCATGGCATAGGTCCACTTGACCTTTATCAAGCATCGGTGGCGAGACATGGTTCGCGCGCCCGAGCCCACGGGACGCGCTTAGTCGGGCAATCCGATCGCGCTCATCATCGCGGCGATATCGGTAAATTTCTCGCGCGGCGCGCCTTCGCGCGCATTGCCGATTTCGGCCGCCTCGATCCGTTGCCAGTCGCGAAAGGTCACGACATTGGCCCGCCGCGACGCCAACAATGTATCGAGACCGCTGCGGCCGACGCGATTTGCGCCCATCGCTTCGCCGACGATCTGATCGGCCACTTCGTAACCGTCGGGGCGATTGGTGCCGATCGTCCCGGTCGGGCCGCGCCGTGCCCAGCCCACGCAATAAAGGTGCGGCAAAATGCGTCCGCTATCGTTGGCGAAGCGGCCGCGGCCATGTTCATAGGGGACGCCCTCGATTGGCGGCGTCTGATAGCCAATACAGGTGACGATGAGGCTGGCATCGATCGTGTAGGTTTCGCCGGTACCGACCGATCGCAATTGCTCGTCGAGCCGGGTTTTCTCGACCACGACGCGTTCGGCCCGGCCATCGCCCTCGATTGCCACGGGCATGGCAAAGAAATCGAAATCGATCGTCTTGGGCTTGGCGACGGGGTCGTTGGCGAAACTGCGCAAATGCGTCACCGACTTTCGCATCCCTGGCTCGAGCAGCGCGTCGTCGCCTTCGGGCGGAAAATCGGCGGGATCGAGCCGCGGCGCGGCATTGGCGAGATGGCCGAGCTCGCCGAGTTCTTTCGGCGTCATCGCGATCTGGTGCGGGCCGCGCCGGCCGAGGATGGTGATATGGCGGACTGCGCTGGTCTCGAGCGCGGCCAGGGCATGGCCGACAATGTCCGAACCGGCGAACTCCTCGGTCGTCTTCGACAATATGCGCGCGACGTCGAGCGCGACGTTGCCGTTGCCGATGATCGCCGCGTTGGGCCCGTCGAGCGGCGGATCGAGATCGGCGAAATCGGGATGGCCGTTGTACCAGCCGACGAATGCGGCGCTGCCGATCACGCCGGGCAGATCGCCGCCGGGAATTTCGAGCGGCCGGTCGTTGGGCGCGCCGGTCGCCAGAACGACCGCATCGTACAGGTCCTGCAATTCGGCGATGCTGACATGCTCGCCGACGGTGACATTACCGACGAAGCGCACATTTTCGGTCAGCGCAACGCCTTCGTAACGGCGCGACACCGCCTTGATCGACTGATGATCGGGGGCGACGCCGAACCGGATCAGGCCATAGGGGACGGGCAGGCGGTCGATGATGTCGATGCGAACGTCTTCGCCGAGCTTTTTTTGCAGCGCCTCGGCGGTGTAATATCCCGCCGGACCCGATCCGACGATGGCGACATGGCGCATGGGCGTCCCTCCCGAATCGCGCTGGCTCGCATTCATGGCGGTGCGATGCCGCGCGTCGAGCGATGCTAGCGGTCTTTGCCAACGGCGCAAGGCGCGACGCCGCCCGTGCCGGCAGTTCGCCGCCGCTGCGCCTTGACTTCGTCGGCTGGCGCTTCTAATCGGCCAGCCCGCAGCACCCGGGCAGATTTCGCCTGGCCTCGCGCCCGATGCCCCGTCGTCTAATGGTAAGACTACGGACTCTGACTCCGTCTATTGAGGTTCGAATCCTCACGGGGCATCCAGTTACCTCGCGCGGACCGCCTGCCACGCCGGCGCCGGCGCATCTTTCGCGGCGGCCGTGCGTTCGCTACGCAAGCACCAGATATTCGAGGGAGAGATTCGATGCGTAGCGCATTCACCATGACCACCGCCGCCCTGCTCGCGGGAACATTGCTTGCGACAAGCGGCTGCACGACGATGGGCGAGGCGACGACGAGCGCGCCGACGGCGCAGAGCGCCGCGCTCGATGCCGAGCTCGCCAAGTTCGCGACGGTGCGGATGGATCCCGATACCAGCTTCCTCAACGCCGAGGAGCGTCAGGTCGTCAACCTGCTGATCAAGGCCGCCGACCTGATGAGCGAGATCTACCAGCGGCAATATTATGCCGCCAATCCCGCGATCCGGCAGCAGATTCTCGACAGCGGCAGCGCCGACAAGCAAAAGCTGCTCGCGCTCTACGACATCAACAACGGGCCGTGGAACCAGCTCGACGAATATAAGCCGTTCTTCGGATCGATCAGCGCGCCCGAAGGTGCCGGCTTCTATCCGGTCGACCTGTCGAAGCAGGAACTCGACGCCTATCTCGCCAAATACCCCAAGCAGAAGGACGCGCTGACGAGCGGCTATACCGTCGTCAAACGCGACGGGGCGAAGCTCGTCGCGGTGCCGTACAGCCAGGAATACCAGCCGTGGCTCGAGCCGGCCGCGCGCTATCTCGAACAGGCCGCGGCGATCACCAGCAATGCGAGCCTCAGGAAGTTCCTGACGCTGCGCGCGCAGGCGTTTCGCACCAACGATTATTACGAGAGCGAGCTGGCGTGGATGGACATATCGGGCACGCCGATCGAGCCGGTGATCGGACCGTATGAAGTCTACACCGACCGGCTCTACGGTCAGAAGACGGCGTTCGAGGCGTTCATCACGCTGCAGGACCCCGCTGAATCGGCCAAGCTGTCGCATTACAAGGCGCTGCTTCCCGACATGGAGGCCAACCTGCCGGTCGCGGCGAAGTACAAGAATGCCGGTCGCCCGTTCAATTCGCCGATCCTCGTCGCCGATCAGATTCGCGGCGGCGGCGACAATGTCTCGGGCGTCCAGACGATCGCCTTCAACCTGCCCAATGACGAGCGCGTGCGCGCCGCCAAGGGCGCCAAGAAGGTCATCCTCGCCAACGTCCTCGGCGCGAAATACGACCGCATCCTCGAACCGATCGCGTCGCGTGTCCTCGCCGGCGACCAGGCGAAGCTGGTGGTCAAGAAATACATGACCAACGAGACGCTGTTCCACGAACTGTCGCACAGCCTCGGGCCCGGCACGATCAAGGTCGGCGGCCGCGAGACGACGGTCGGCGCCGAGCTGAAGGAGCAATATTCGGCGAGCGAAGAGTGCAAGGCCGACGTCATGGGCGTGTGGTCGATCCTCTATCTGATGAAGCGCGGCGAACTGCCGATGGCCGAGCGCGAGCAGCTGCTCAGCACCTATTTCGCGGGCATCTTTCGCGCGGTGCGGTTCGGCATCGACGAAGCGCATGGCCGCGGTGCCGCGGTCCAGTACAGCTATCTCAAGGAAAAGGGCGCATTCGCCTGGGATGCGTCGAAGCGGCGCTATGTCGTCGATTACGACAAGATGGAAGCGGGGCTCGACGCGCTGCTCGCCGAACTCGTCACGCGTCAGGGCGATGGCGATTATGCCGGGATGAAGGCGTTCCTCGCCAAATACGCGCATCTCGACGCGCAGGCCGAGGCGATCTTGGCGGGGATGAGCGATATCCCGACCGACATCCGCCCGATCTATCCCGACAAGGTGTGACGCGGGTGCGGCGACGGCAGGTTAGCCTGCCGTCGCGTCGCCGTCGTATTTGAGTTCGAGGAAGCGCTTGCGCGTCGCCAGCCGGTCGAGGTCGCCGCTGGCGATCTGCTCGGTCATCGTGCCGATTTCGCGTTCGATCAGCTTAAGGCCGTCGATCAGCTGGTCGTCGGCCTTGCGCCCGTTGACCTCCTTGGTCCTGAGCGACGGCGGCACGCGGCGATAACCGGTGATGAGCTCTGGCAGGTCCTCGGCGACGAGGCGGCGCACTTCGAGCGCAGCGGGTTCCTGCGGGTCGAGCGTGCGCAGCTGCTCGGACAGTTCGTCGAGCTGCGCGCCGATGCCGTCGACGAGCGTCCGCGCGGGCGGCGGCAGGGCGGGGCGCTGCGCCTCGAGGAACAGCTCGGTCTGCGCGGGCAAGCGGCCGAGATCGGCTTCGCGCAGCGTGGCGCGAGTCGCCTCGGGCAGTTTCGGCCAGCGCGTCGTGGCGTAACCGGCGCCGACGATCGCGAGCACCGCGATCATGACGCCCCAAAAGTGGATGCCGCCCAGGATCGCGCCGACGACGCTCGCCGCGATCATGATCGCGCCAACCGCGATCAGGAAAAAGGTGAATTTCTTCCACGCGTGCTTGAGCTTGAGATGGCGCGATTTGCGCCCGACGCTGTGCCCCGAGCGGCGGCTGCGGCTGCGTTCGATGACGTCGCGCGATTCGTGGACGGCGATATCGGTGCTGCTGTTCATGTAAGCGCCGCCAGCGGATTGTCGGCGGGACTCGAAGTGCCCAGCCGCTTGGCCTCTTCGGCGCCTTCGGCGCGGGCGATATAGCCCTTCGATTTCTCGACCTCGTTCGACAGGGTGTGGACCGTCTGCTTCATCGAATCGAGCGCCTTCAGCTTGAACGCGTCGATCGAATCCATCGTGTCGTAGATGTTCTGGAAGGCGCGCTGGAGCGTCTCGACCGGGATCGTCGCCGACGCCGCCTGTTCGTGGATCGTCGCGGTCTGGTTCTTGAGCATCGTGCCGGTCGAATCGATGATGTTGGCGGTCGTCGTGTTGAGCGCGGTGATCTGGTCGAGGACGAGCTTCTGCCCGACCAGCGCCTGCGCGACGGTGACCGCGGTGCGCAGCGCGCCGACGGTGGTCGTGCTGGCGCGGTCGACGCCCTTGACCAGTTCGACGTTGTTCTTCTTGACGAGGTCGAGCGCGAGATAGCCCTGGACGGTCACCGCCATTTGCGTGAGCAGGTCCTGCGTGCGCTGGCGGACGTAGAACAAGGCGGTCTCGCGAATCGCCTTGGCCTTGGCGGGGTCGGTCGCGTCGAGATCGGCGGCGCGCTCCTCGAGCCGCTCGTCGAGCGTCTTCGACATGTGGATCATCTGTTCGAGACTGCCCATCGCGGCCCACAGGTTCTGCCGCTCGGTGTCGATCGCGGCATTGTCCATGAGGAGCTCGTCCTTGCCCGAGCCGAGACTCTTGAGGATCTGGGCGATATGGCCCTGCGAGCTTTTATAGCCGTCGAAATAGTTGCGCAGCTTCGATCCGAACGGGATGATGCCGAACAGCTTTTTCGGCGCGAGCAGATTGCCCTTCTTGCCCGGATCGAGGTCCTCGATGACGCGGCGCAGTTCGGCGAGGTCGGCGCCGACGCCCGATTCCTGGTCCATCGCGCGGACCGGGCGGTCGAGAAAGCGGTTCGACTGGCCCGCCGCCTTCATGATCTCTGAGCGACCCATATTGGTGATAAGGTCGACGCGCTTGCCGAATTCGGGGCTGTTGACGTCCTGCGCGACAAGATCGTCGATGAACCCGTCGACCTTTTCGGCGAGCTTGGATTTCTGCTCGATCGACAGCGACACCAGGCCCGACGCCTTTTCCGGCGCGACGACCGGCACCGGATCGGGCGGCGTCAGCTTGAGCTCGTCGAGCGCGTCGGCGGTCTTCGTTGCGGTCTGGGTCTCGGTCGCGTTTTCGTCTGCCATCTCGTGTCTTTCGCTGTTGCTGCGTCGGCACTCAGTCCGAACCGGGGATCATAGTCCTAAAATGGCCGGGGCGCAGGTTATTTACAAGCTGTTTTATCGAAACAATACACCTATGGCAATGTTTGTCATGACAGCGTCGCCATGCGATGCTCTGATGCTCAAGATCCCGTCCCCGTCCGGAGCCTGCCATCATGCGTTTTGCCCTTGCCGCCGTCGTCCTGCTAGCCTCCTATACCGCGCCCGCCGCGGCGCAGGAAGCGGATGCTCCCGATCTCGTCGTCGTCATTTCGGTCGATCAATTGAGCGCCGACCTGTTCGCCGAATATCGCGCGCGCTTCTCCGGCGGGCTGGCGCGGCTGCAGCAGGGCGGCGTCTTCCCCAGCGGCTATCAGAGCCACGCCGCGACCGAGACCTGCCCCGGCCATTCGACGATCCTGACCGGCAACCACCCGGCGCGCACCGGAATCATCGCAAACGACTGGATCGATCTCGACGCCGCGCGCGCCGACAAGACGGTGTACTGCGCCGAGGATGAGAGCGTCGCGGGGTCGTCGTCGGACGACTATACCGTCAGCGATACGCACCTGCTCGTGCCGACCTTGGGCGAACGGATGAAGGCCGCCGATCCGGCGACGCGCGTCGTCTCGGTCGCGGGCAAGGACCGCGCGGCGGTGATGATGGGCGGGCACCGGGTCGACGAACTGTGGTGGTGGGACGGCAAGCGCTTTCGCAGCTATGCCGGACGCGCCGAACCGGATGCGGTGACGCGCACCAATCGCGCGATCGCCGACCGCCTCGCCGAAGCGCAGCCGGCAACGCCGACGATCGACCAATGCGCCGACCGCTCGCGCGCGATTGCGGTCAAGGAGGGCCTCGTCATGGGGGCAGGGCGCTTTGCCCGCGCGGCAGGCGATGCCAGGGCGTTTCGCGCCTCGCCCGAGTTCGATGCCGCGGTGCTCGCGCTGGCGGCGGCGCTGGTCTACGACATGAAGCTCGGCGAGGGGCCGGCAACCGACATCATCAGCATCGGCGCGTCGGCGACCGACTATGTCGGTCACGGCTTCGGCACGCAGGGCAGCGAGATGTGCCTCCAGCTGATGGCGCTCGACGCCAGCCTGGGCGACTTCATGACCCGGCTCGATGCCACCGGGGTCGATTACATGGTCGTGCTGACCGCCGACCATGGCGGGCTCGACATGCCCGAGCGCGCGCGGATCGAAGGCGCGCCCGATGCACAGCGGATCGCCGCGAGCTTCGACCGCGCCGCGATCGCCAAGGCGGCGAATGCGGCTGCCGGGACGCCCGACGGCAGCGTCGTGTTCAACGGCAGCGATATCTATCTCGATCCGAAATTGAGCGCGGCGCAGCGGGCGAGACTGACCGGCCTGCTCGTCACCGCGATCGCGCGCCACCCGCAGGTCGCAGAGGTTTTCACCAAGGCGCAGATCGAGGCGGCGCCCGCGCCGGCGGGGCCGCCCGAAAGCTGGTCGATCCTCGCGCGGGTCAAGGCGAGCCATCACGCCGCGCGCTCGGGCGATCTCTATGTGGCGCTCAAGCCGCGCGTGACGCCGATCGCCGATCCCGGCCCGGGCTATGTCGCGACGCACGGCAGCGTCTGGGATTACGACCGCCGCGTGCCGATGCTGTTCTGGCGAACGGGGATGGCGGGTTTCGAACAGTCGCTGGGCGTCGAGACGGTCGATATCGCGCCGACGCTGGCGAGCGTGATCGGGCTGAAACTGGCGCCCGGCGACGTCGATGGACGCTGCCTCGACCTCGATCCCGGCGCTGGCGACACTTGTCGCTGACATCATCACCGCCGCGTTTGTCGGCGTTGATCTTGCCGCGGCGCACAAACTCGGCTAAGGGCGCGCACGAACGCGGGTGATGGCCCAGCCTCGCCCCACGCCACCCCTCCTCTCATCAAGGAGGGGCTTTGTTTTTTCACGAACGTTGAGAGATTTTTCATGTCCGCAATGGGCTCGCTTCGCAATATCGCCATCATCGCGCACGTCGATCACGGCAAAACCACGCTCGTCGACCAGCTGTTCCGCCAGTCGGGCACCTTCCGCGACAACCAGCGCGTCGAAGAGCGCGCGATGGATTCGAACGATCTCGAAAAGGAACGCGGGATCACGATTCTGGCGAAATGCACCAGCGTCGAATGGCACGGCAAGGTCGAGACCGCCTCGGGCGGCCCCGATACCGGTCTTGAAACCACGCGCATCAACATCGTCGATACGCCCGGACACGCCGATTTCGGTGGCGAAGTCGAGCGCATCCTGTCGATGGTCGACGGCGTCATCCTGCTCGTCGATGCCGCCGAAGGCGCGATGCCGCAGACCAAGTTCGTCACCGGCAAGGCGCTTGCATTGGGCCTCAAGCCGATCGTCGTCGTCAACAAGATCGACCGTCCCGACGGCCGTCCCGCCGAAGTGCTCGACGAAGTGTTCGACATGTTCGTCGCCATGGGCGCGAGCGACGAGCAGCTCGATTTCCCCGTGCTCTACGCTTCGGGCCGCAACGGCTATGCGAGCGAAGACATCGAGGCGCGCGAAGGCACGCTGGCACCGTTGTTCGAGACGATCATCAGCCATGTGCCGCAGCCCGACGTCGATCCCGAGGCCGAATTCCGCTTCCTCGTCACGCTCCTCGACCGCGACAATTTCGTCGGTCGCATCCTGACCGGCCGGATCGATTCGGGCCGCCTCGACCTCAACATGCCGATCCACGCGCTCGACATGGACGGCAAGGTCATCGAAGTCGGTCGCGCGACCAAGATCATGGCCTTCCGCGGCCTCGAACGCGTTCCCGTCGACCAGGCGCAGGCGGGCGATATCGTCAGCCTCGCCGGCCTGACCAACGCGACCGTCGCCAACACCATTTGCGACCCCAGCGTGACCGAACCGATCGCCGCGCAGCCGATCGATCCGCCGACTCTGTCGATGCGCTTTGCCGTCAACGACAGCCCGTTCGCCGGGCGCGAGAGCCGGGACAACAAGGTGACCAGCCGCGTCATCCGCGATCGCCTGTTCCGCGAGGCCGAATCGAACGTCGCGATCCGCGTCACCGAGAGCGCCGACAAGGACAGTTTCGAAGTCGCCGGTCGCGGCGAGCTCCAGCTCGGCGTCGTCATCGAGACGATGCGCCGCGAAGGCTTCGAGCTCGGCATCAGCCGCCCGCGCGTGTTGTTCGCCGAGGACGAGAGCGGCAAGCGGACCGAACCTTACGAGACCGTCGTGATCGACGTCGACGACGAGTATTCGGGCACCGTCGTCGAGAAGATGCAGCGCCGCAAGGCCGAGCTGACCGACATGCGCCCCTCGGGCGGCGGCAAGACTCGGATCACCTTCAGCGCACCGTCGCGCGGCCTGATCGGCTATCACGGCGAGTTCCTGTCGGACACGCGCGGCACTGGCACGATGAACCGGTTGTTCGAGAAATACGGGCCGTACAAGGGCACGATCGAGGGCCGCCAGAACGGCGTCCTGATCGCCAACGGCACCGGCGAAGCGGTCGGCTATGCACTCGGCTTCCTCGAAGAGCGCGGCATCCTGATGGTGTCGCCCGGCGAGGCTGTCTACGAAGGCATGATCATCGGCGAGAACGCCAAGCCCGACGATCTCGAAGTCAATCCGATGAAGTCGAAGCAACTGACCAACTTCCGTTCGACCGGCAAGGACGATGCCATCCGCCTGACGCCGCCCAAGCGGCTGACGCTCGAACAGGCAATCGCCTATATCGACGACGACGAGATGGTCGAAGTGACGCCCAAGCACATCCGCCTGCGCAAGCGCTTCCTCGACGCCAACGACCGCAAGAAGAACCGTCGCAGCATCGGCGCCTGATCCGCGCGCGCCATTTACCGCGCAAGCGGATCGCCCATCGCCTGCCTCTTATCGGGCTGGTCCGCTCGCGGCGAGTTCGGATTCGATGCTCTCGATGAGCTCGTCGAGCGTCGTCATGCTGGCGAGCGCTTGCGCGGGCAAGAAGTCCACGGGGCCGGTTTCGCTCTCGATGAGGACGCAGGGCAGGGCCGGAGTCACTCCGGGATAAAGCCGGGCGAGCTCGTCGCGGTGGACGAATCGCGCCTCGAACGACGCTTCGCCTAACCAGTCGCGCCACCGGCGCCGCATCGTCAGCGGTCCGTGGGTCAGCGCGCACAGCGAACAGGTGTAGCTTGCCGGCGCGACCAGCTTGTGCAGCGTATCGACCAAGGCCGATGCGAAGCCGCTGTCGGCATTGTAGACGAACAGCAGGCGAGGGGGCGGATCGGGTTCGGACGGCATTGCGGTCGTCATATGCGCGTCGGCACTGGATTCGCCAAGCTGGGGGCGCTAGGGAGCGCGCATGACCGAAGATCAGCAACAGGCCGCCGCGGCCGCTACGCAAGAGCCCGCGACCGCTGCCGCATCACACCCGCCCGCGCCCGACCGCCTGTCGAACAATCCGCGCAGCGAATTTTTCGACATGGATATACTCCAGCGGGGTATCGGCATCAGCTTCAACGGCAAGCAACGCCACGATGTCGAGGAATATTGCGTGTCCGAGGGCTGGATCAAGGTCGCCGCCGGCAAGAGCCGCGACCGCTTTGGCAATCCGATGACGATCACGCTCAAGGGCCCGGTCGAGGCCTGGATCGAGACCGGCGCCGACGACGCCGCCTGATGCGCCCGCAGCGGCAGCGATCAGCGTGGCTGCCCGTTGTCATCCTGCTGTCACATTTCGCGGCCTAGGTCGGCACCATGCCAGCGATCGCGGTCTATAATCTGAAGGGCGGGGTGGGAAAGACCACCATCTCGGTCAATCTCGCCTGGAATTCGGCGGTACGTTCGCGGCGGCGAACGCTGCTCTGGGACCTCGATCCGCAAGGCGCCGCGACGCACCTGATAGGCGTGCCGGGCGACGGCCGCGAAGGCAGCGGCACCGCCGCCTCGCTGCTGCGCGACGGGCGCGACCCGGCAGCGATGATCCGCGCGTCGACGACCGACGGGCTCGACCTGCTCGGCGCCGACGCGTCGTTGCGCAGCATCGACCGGATCTTCTTCGATCTCGGCAAGAAGCGCCGGCTGGCCAAGCTGATCGACCGGTTGCGGCGGACCTACGACCGCATCGTCATCGACTGCCCGCCGGGCCTGACCGAAACCGCCGAACAGGTCATGCGCGCCGCCGACCTGATGATCGTGCCGGTCATCCCGTCGGCGCTGTCGGTTCGCGCGTTTGACGAGGTAATTAGCTATATGTCGGCAAAAAAGGGCCGCCAAGCGCCCGTTTTGCCCGTCTATTCGATGGTCGACAAACGCCGCACGCAGCATCGCGCGATGCTGGCCGATCATCCGCGCTGGCCGGTCATTCCGATGGCGAGCGTGGTCGAGCGCATGGCGACGATCAGGAAACCGGTCGGCGCGTTTGCACCATCGGCACCGGCGACGCTCGCGTTCGAGAAACTGTGGCGCGGGATCGAACGTCGCCTGGCGCAGGATCCGGCGCGCAGCGCGTAAGGCCTATCCGGCTCGCAGACGCGGCTGCTCGAGCGCCGGTTGATGCTGCTCGAACAACGCGCCGGCGTCGGCGCCCGACATGGGTCGGCCGAAATAGAAGCCCTGGATCTTCTTGCAGCCGAGCGCGCAGATCAATTCGACTTCCTGCTCGGTTTCGGCACCCTCGGCGGTCGTCGACATGCCGAGCGCATCGGCCAGCGCCACGACGGCGCGGATGATCGCCAGGCTCTCGGGCGCCTGCCGGGCTGCGCCCTGGACGAAGGTGCGATCGATCTTGATCGTCGAAAACTGCGTCCGCCGCAAATAGCCGAGCGACGAATAGCCGGTGCCGAAATCGTCGAGGCTTAGCGACACGCCGAGCGCCAACAGACGTTCGAGCGTATTAGCGCAAACCCCGAAATCGTTGATGAAGACGCTTTCGGTGACTTCGAGCTCGAGCCGCGAGGGCGACAGCCCCGAATGCGACAAGGCCGATACGACGGTGCCTACGAAATTGGGCTGGAACAGCTGTTCCGCCGACACGTTGACCGCGATCTTGACGTGATCGGGCCAGCGCACCGCTTCTTCGCAAGCGGTCCTCAGCACCCATTCGCCGATCGCGCCGATCAGGCGGGTGTCTTCCGCGATCGGGATGAACTTGGCGGGGGAAACCGGGCCGAGATCCTTGTTGGTCCAGCGTAGCAGCGCTTCGAAGCCTTCGATGACGCCGTCGGCGGCGCGCACCACGGGCTGATAATTGAGGTGAAACTCGCCCCGCTCGAGCGCTTTGCGCAACGCCAGTTCCATGACGCGGCGTTCTTCGGCCTGGGCGTGGAGCGAAGGTTCATAGCCATGGTGAACGCCGCCGCCCTTGTCCTTCGCGCGGTAGAGCGCGAGGTCGGCGCTGCGCGTCAGCAGCTCGATCGTGCGGCCGTCGCGCAGCCCGATCGCCGAACCGATGCTGGCACCGATATACAGCGTATGATGGTCGACCTGATAGGGTTGCGACAGCGAGTGAATGATCTTTTTACCGAGCGTTTCGATCGTGCTGGAATCGACGATTTCCTTCAGCACGACGCCGAATTCGTCACCGCCGAGGCGCCCGCACATGCTGTTGCCGTCCATCAGCGCGTGAAGGCGACCGGCGACCTTGGCGAGCAAGGCGTCGCCGATCTGGTGGCCGAGCGTATCGTTGACCGCCTTGAACCGGTCGAGGTCGATCATCATGAATGCACAGCGCGTCTTCCACTGATTGCTGTGTGCGATCGCCTTGCCCAGCGCTTCGTTGAGCTGGAGCCGGTTGGGCAGGCCGGTGAGCACGTCGAAACGCGCCAGCCGGTCGATCTTGGCGGCCGATGCCTGCTGCTGGGTGACGTCGGAACCGACCCCGCGAAAGCCGATGAAACGGCCGTCATTGTCGCGACGCGGCGATGCCGACAGTTCCCACCACAGGATATTGCCATCGATCTGCATCGGCAGCAGCAGGTTGGAAAAGCTTTCCCGGCGCTGAATCTTGCCTGCCAGATCGCTCAGTGCATCGGGAGTGTCGCCCGATTCCCATCGGTCGCCGGCCAGCACCTGCATGAGCGCCACGCCCTCCATTTCATGGGGGGTCTTGCCGAAGGTCTGCGCAAAGCGCGAGCTGACCTGGACGAGCCGCCGATTGGCGTCGATCTGCCACAGCCAGTCGGAGGCGTTTTCCTCATATTCGCGCAGCAGCAGGCTGACCGTCTCCTGCTTGTCGTGCAACGTCGTCTGGGTGGTCTTGAAACGAATGAAATCGCGCGCGATTTGCAGCGAGGTCAGGACGCAGGTGATGGTGAACCCGCCCGTCAATGCGGTGCCGATAAGGTCGTCCACACGATAGAGCATCGTCGCCAGGCCGGCGCCGAACAGGGTCAGCGCGATGAGGTTGGTGGCGGGCAGCGAAGCCAGCAGGACGACGTGCCCGCACATGATCGTCGCGCCGATGATCCAGAGCGTCAGCGTCTGGCTGGCGGTTAGATAGGGCGCGCACGTGAAGAGCAGCCCGATCCATAAGGCGCCGAATGCCGTCGTGACGATGGCGTCCTGGATGATCGGGGCACGGCCCTGGACCAGCGCGCCCCGCGTCGGACGCTGGATGCGATAGCGCCACGAAAAAATGCCGAGCGCGACGCAGGTGGCGAGCCAGGTCGCCAGGGCGACGGTGGATATGGCACCGTAAATCTGCCCCGCACACATGACCGCGATGACGATCGACGCGATCCCGCGCAGGGTGATCAGCCGGTCGGCATGCGCCAGTTGCGCGCCGCGGATCGTCTCCCAGTTCACGCCTTTGGGTTCGCTGAGCGAAACCAGGGCGCGCAATGGCAATTCGTCATGCGCGAGATCGAGTACGTTTTGGCTTTTCACACCCTCTGATTACCCCCCAAACAGTTAGGGAATGGTAATCATGACCGAAGAAATTCGGCTAAATTTCCGCTGGCTGGCCGCCAATGCAGGGCGGGATGGTCAGCTCGCGATGGCGAAAGGCTTTATTTCACCCGAGAGATACATGGTCCGCGCTTTGGCCCGGCTGAGCTTGCCCGAACTCGTGCGTGGCAGCGTACGGGGCGGCACCAGCTCGATCAGGCATTGCATGCCCGTTATCGCACGCACCTTGTCCCGAATGTCGTCGCGCAGCCGGGCGCGCTCGCCATCGTCGGTGGTACGGCATTGCACGAGCACTGCCGGGGTTTCCTCGCCGGTGTCGTTGGTGATCGAAAACGCGGCGATATCGCCGGCCTTGAATGCCGGCAGCTGTTCGACCGCCCATTCGATGTCCTGCGGCCAGTAATTCTTGCCATTGACGATGATCATGTCCTTGGCGCGGCCGACGATGTAGAGGTAATCGTCCTTGAGATAGCCCATGTCGCCGGTGTCGAGCCAGCCGTCGACCAGACAGGCCTCGGTCGATTCGGGATCGCGGAAATAGCCCGCCATCACCGACGGACCCTTGCACCAGACCTTGCCGATTTCGCCCTGGGCGAGCGCCGCGCCATTGCCGTCGCGAATCTCGATCGCCATGTCGCGAACCGCCTTGCCGCAATTGACGATGGCGCGTTGGCGCGGCCGTTGTCCCGGCACCGGGTCGGTCCCGGCGAGCAGATGCTCGTCGACCAGATCGACGCGGATGCCTTCGCCCGGCGGCATGATCGATACCGCCAGCGTCGCTTCGGCCAGGCCATAGCTCGGGAGAAAGGCATGGCCGTCGAACCCGTCGGCGGCGAAGGCGACGGTAAAGGCGCGCATGACGTCGGGACGGATCATGTCGGCGCCGTTGCCGGCGACGCGCCAGCGCGCGAGATCGAAGCGGTGCTTGGCCTTCATCTGCGTCGACATGCGCCGTGCGCAGATATCGTAGCCGAAGGTCGGCGAATAGGAGAGGGTGGTGCCTTGGTTGCGACTGATCAGGTCGAGCCAGGCGAGCGGGCGGCGGGCGAAATCCTCGGTCTTGAGGTAATCGGTCGAAACCTGGTTGGCAACGATCGACAGCATGCAGCCGACCAGGCCCATGTCGTGATACCAGGGCAGCCACGAAATGCAGCGATCGCTGTCCTGCAATTCGATGCCGTGGGCGTGCGCCGCGAGGTTGTTGAGCAGCGCGGCATGGGTGATCGCGACGCCATGCGGGAACCGGGTCGAACCGCTCGAATATTGCAGATAGCAGATCTCGTCGCTCTGCTGTTCGGGCAACGGGGCCTCGATCGCCGGCCGGTCGGCGAACCGTGCCCAGTCGATGCCGTCGACACCGCATCGCTTCGCCGCCTCGCTCGCCATTTCTGAAAGCTCGGGCGGAAAGAAGAGCGTCTTGGGATCGCTGCTTTTCAGCTGGACCGCAAGTTGGTCGACATAATGGTCGCGCCCGCCGAACGAGGTCGGCATCGGCAGCGGCACCGGCCAAGCCCCGGCATAGACCGCGCCGAAGAACAGCGCGGCGAATTCGGGTCCGGTTTCGGCGACCAGCGCGACGCGCTCGCCCGGCTTTACACCATAATCGATCAGCCGATAGGCCGCCTCGATTGCGTCCGCGCGCAATTCGGCGAAGCCGTAAGCGCGCACCAGCGTCCCGCGCGGGTCGTGGAAATTGAGGCCGCGCACACCGCGCGCAGCGTAATCAAGCGCTTCGCCAAGCGTGGCGAAGTCCGAAAAGCGACGCGTCAATGCGTCCTCGGTCGGCGTAGGCCGCAGCCCTGCGTGATCGGACGACGCGGTTGACATGACTTGATCCTTACCGGGCTGTCCGAGAGTGTTAACGGCTGGGTTTGCCACCGATATTCCGCTCCGAAAATTAATGTTGAACGACATGGCGGCGCCTGGCCGCAGCGATGGACGAGACGCCCGCTATTCTGTCGAAACCCCTTATTCAATACTCTATCGTTCAAACTCGGGCGCGACTGTGGCACAATTATGTTGTGTGACCAAGAGACGACCAAACCGACCGGCTAAGCCATTGGATTCCGCCAGTTTGCGGGAGATGGCCTTTGCCTATGTCGCGCGCTTTGCGACGACGCGAGCGAAATTGACGAAATATCTGACGCGCAAGCTGGCCGAGCGCGGCTGGGAAGGCGACGCGCGGCCCGACCCGCGTGCGCTGGCCGAAGAGATGGCCGGGAAAGGCTATATCGACGATTCGGACTATGCCGCGATCAAGGCGGGGTCGTTGATGCGACGCGGTTACGGCCAGCGGCGGGTGGCCAATATGCTTTTCGCCGACGGCATCGAGGAAGCCGATCGCGGCGGTGCCGAGCAGGTCTGCGTGACCGAGCGGACCTCCGCGATCGTCGCCCTGGCCCGTCGCCGGCGATTTGGCCCCTTCGCCGACGCGCCGGCCGACGAAAAGGCGCGCGCGCGCCAGCTGGCGACGATGATCCGTGCGGGTCATGATTTCGGCCTGGCGAAAAAGCTGCTCGACCTTGGCCCGGAATGGCGCGATGAAGCGATCGAGGACATGTTGGCGGACTGACGCCAGGTGGAAAGGGTTCACGCAATGAAAATGGCGAAATTTCATGGGTTGGCCCTGGTGGTTTCGGCGCTGGCGCTGGCGGGATGCAATGCCTCCCCCGGCATGGCCGACGCCCCGGCGCAAAGCGAAGCGGGCATGGCGGTCATTCCCGTGACGATCGTGCAGGACGGCAAGCGCCACCTGTTCCATGCCGAGGTCGCGGCGACCCCGGCGGAACAACAGAGGGGGCTGATGTACCGCCGGTCGATCGCCCGCGACGCGGCGATGCTGTTTCCCTTCGCTCAGCCCAAATTCGCGAGCTTCTGGCAGAAGAACATGCTCATTTCGATCGACATGATCTATATCCGTGCCGACGGCACGATCGACCGGATCGTCGAGAACACGATCCCGGGCAACGAGGAACCGGCGGTTAGCGGCGGGGAAGTTGCGGCGGTGCTCGAGGTTGCGGCGGGGACCGCCGAACGGCTCGGACTCGACGACACGGCGACGGTCAGCTGGACGTGGACGCCGCAATAGCGGCCGGTGGCGAGGCTTTAGGCTTGCGGCCTCGGGGGACACGGCGCTAAACGCCGCGCCATGAGTGTTCTTGGCAAGATCTTTACCTGGTGGGACGGCGCGACCGTCGGTACCATGCTCAACAGCTGGCGAACGGGCAAGCAGGTCGGCGAAGACGTCGCCGGCAACACCTATTTCGCATCGAAAGACGGCAAACGCCGCTGGGTCATTTACGCCGGCGCGAACGATGCCAGCCGGATCCCGCCCGAATGGCACGGCTGGATTCACGGCACTTTCGACGCGGTCCCGGAAAGCTTCCTGCCGCCGCCCCATATCTGGGAAAAGGAACCGACCGGCAACCTGACCGGAACTGCGCGCGCCTATCGGCCGCAGGGCGCGCTCGAAGCCGGCGGAGTCCGCGCCGCGGCCACGGGCGACTACGAAGCCTGGTCGCCCGAGGGGTGATCGCGATGCGGCTCGCCATTGCAGCGTTGGGCGCGCTGGCGCTGCTCGGCGGCTGCCGCGCCAGCGATCTTCCCGAGGAACGCGAACGCAACGCCGACGTGCCCGAATCGCTCAGGGCTGAAAAACTTGCCGCCACGGCAGGCGATCTTGCCGGGGTCACGCCGATGGCAGAGCGGGTTGCGGTGCTCGGCTTGCTCAACAAGCGCAACGGACTGACGCGGGATCTCGAACTCAAGCCCGGAGAGGCGCGCCGCGTCGGCGACGTCGTCGTTCAGCTGCGCGCCTGCGAAACCACGCCGCCGTGGGAATCGCCGCCCGAAACCGGGGCGTTCGTGCGCATTTTCGTCGCCGATCGCGAAGGCAAGATGGCGCGCGTCTTTTCGGGCTGGCTGTTCCAGAAACGACCCGAGCGCAATATCATCGAACATGCCGTGTACGACGTCTACGTCAAAAGCTGCGCAATGAGCTTTCCCGGCGTCCCCGCCCCGGCTCCCGCTACGGCGTCGAGCGCGGCGAAGTCGGCCTCGGCGAACGGCGACGAAGGGGGCAGTGCGGCGCCTGCGGGCGGCGACGAGGCGCCCGACAACGCGCAATAAAGCCGATTGCGATACTCGTCGCGCGCGATCTCGACTGCACCGAGCGAGGCGAGATGCGGCGTCATGAACTGGCAATCGAGCAGCGTAAATCCCCCCGCCTTCAATCGCGCCACGAGATGGGCGAGCGCGACTTTCGATGCATCGGGCGCGCGACTGACCATCGATTCGCCGAAAAATGCGCGGCCCAGCGAAACGCCGTAAAGGCCGCCGAGCAGGTCGGCCTCATCGCCGTGGTCGGGATCACGCGACCAGCACTCGATGCTATGGGCATGGCCGGCCGCATGCAGCGCAGCATAGCTCGATTCGATCTCGCGGCTGATCCAGGTCGTCGGCCGGTCGGGCGCGGCGTCGGCGCATAGTGACACGACGCGCGCGAGCGCGCGATCGGCGGTCACGAAAAATCGATTCCGGGCGATCGCCTTGCGCAACGATCGCGACAGGCGAAAACCATCGAGCGGCAAGATTGCGCGGCGTTCGGGTTCGACCCAGAATATCCCGTCGTCGTCACGGTCGTCGGCCATCGGAAAAATGCCCATCGCATAGGCGCGCAGCAGCATGTCGGCAGGGATGGTCACGGTTGTTCGCATGACGCGCGCGACCGCGATAGGCAAGGCCGCGCTTGATCGGCGTCGCGCTCGCGGCTATGCGCCCACAGCGCTGCAGGAGTGTAGCTCAGTTGGTAGAGCATCGGTCTCCAAAACCGAGGGCCCACGGTTCGAGTCCGTGCACTCCTGCCAAGCCGCCAGCCGCGCTGGGGACGAATCGCCCTCGAGATAAGGGTGCTGAAGCTCTCCTTGCCGGGGATGTCGGCATGGCCGCTATCGGTTTGATCGTCGGCAATGGCGGGCATCAGCCCGTCGTTCATTTTCTCTATCCCGCGAAAGCCGAGCGATGGCGCCGACTCGCCGAACGCAATCGCGGGCCAAGCGACACCTTCCGCTTCGAGGTCGGTCGCGCGACGTCCGAATTGTGCGAAAGCCTGTTCGAACCGCCCGGCGACGACGAACTCGTCGATGCAGCGATCGTCTAGCGCCGCCGCGCGCCGGTCTTGTCTTGCAATGCGCGCCCGTCATCGTTAAGTGCGCCGGCACGCGGACATGGGAAAGCAGCGCAGCCCCGGCCCCGGTAGCGACCGGAGCGGGGAGTGACGCCGTTGCCCGAAGGTCGGTTTGAAAACGGAATCAAACGAGGTCGTAAAGACAGTGGCAAAGGTCAATCCAGGCGAATTCATCCGGCAGGTCCGCGCCGAAACGGCGAAAGTCGTGTGGCCGACCAAGCAGGAAACGATCCGCACCGCCGTCATGGTGCTGATCATGACGACGCTGCTTGCGGTGTTCTTTCTCGGCGTCGACACGGTGTTCAGCTGGGTCGTCGCATCGCTGATCTCGCTCGCCTCTTAAGTTACGGATAAAGATAACAATGGCACGCTGGTACATCATTCACGCCTATTCGGGTTTCGAGAACAAGGTGCGCGAGGCGATCCTGTCCGAAGCCAAAAGGCTCGGCCTCGAACAGCTGGTCGAGGATGTCGAGGTGCCGACCGAAACCGTCACCGAAGTGCGTCGCGGCAAGAAGGTCCAGTCGGAACGCAAGTTCTTCCCGGGCTATGTCCTCGCCAAGCTGACAATGAACGACGACGTCTATCACCTCGTCAAGAACACGCCCAAGGTGACCGGTTTTCTGGGATCGAGCGGCAAGCCGATCCCGATCAGCGAAGTCGAAGCGGCGCGCATCCTCGATTCGAAGGAAGAGGCGAGCGCGAAGCCCAAGACGCAGATTCGCGTCGATTACGAGATCGGCGACCAGGTCAAGGTGCTGGGCGGCCCGTTCGCGAGCTTCTCCGGCACGGTCGAGGAACTCGATTTCGACAAGGCCAAGGTCAAGGTGTCGGTGTCGATCTTCGGTCGCGCCACGCCGGTCGAGCTCGATTTCGAGGAAGTCGAACTGGCCAAGTAATTTCCCGAGGCTGCGGCCTTGTGAAACGCTCCCTCGGGAGCATCCGCTGCGGGAGGATGGGGTGATGCCCGTCCGTTCGACCGCTTAATTTGATGGGCCATCGCCTCGTGCGGCCGCCCAGACAGAATGAAAGGAGCCATATCATGGCAAAGAAGATTACCGGCTATATCAAGCTGCAGGTGCCCGCCGGCACCGCCAACCCGTCGCCGCCGATCGGCCCGGCGCTGGGTCAGCGCGGCGTCAACATCATGGAATTCTGCAAGGCGTTCAACGCCGCGACGAACGACCTTGAAAAGAACATGCCGATCCCGACGACGATCACCGTCTATGCCGATCGCAGCTTCTCGTTCACCACCAAGTCGCCGCCGGCGAGCTTCCTGATCAAAAAGGCCGCCAAGTTGAAATCGGGTTCGAAGGAGCCCGGCAAGATTTCGGCCGGAACGATCAAGCGTTCGCAGCTGAGCGAGATCGCCGAGCAGAAGATGGCCGATCTCAACGCCAACGATATCGATCAGGCGACCAAGATCATCGAAGGCAGCGCCCGTTCGATGGGCCTCGACGTGGTGGAGGGCTAAGCACATGACCAAATTGACCAAAAAGCAAAAGACTCTTGCCGAGCTCGACAGCGAGAAGCTGTACGGCGTCGATGAGGCGATCAAGACGCTCAAATCGTTCGCGTCGAAGAAGTTCGACGAAACGATCGAGATCGCGATGAACCTCGGCGTCGATCCGCGCCATGCCGACCAGATGGTCCGCGGCGTCGTCACGCTGCCGTCGGGCACGGGCAAGGACGTCAAGGTCGCGGTTTTCGCGCGCGGCGAGAATGCCGACAAGGCCAAGGCCGCCGGTGCCGACGTCGTCGGCGCCGAGGACCTGATGGAAGCGATGCAGAATGGCGACCTCGATTACGGCCGCGTCATCGCGACGCCCGATATGATGGGCGTCGTCGGTCGCCTCGGCAAGGTGCTCGGCCCCAAGGGCCTGATGCCGAACCCGAAGCTCGGTACCGTCACCCCCAATGTCGAACAGGCGGTCAAGGACGCCAAGGGCGGCCAGATCGAGTTCCGCGTCGAGAAAATGGGCATCGTCCACGCCGGTATCGGCAAGGCGAGCTTTTCCGACGCCGACATCGCCAAGAATGTCGACGCGTTCGTCGATGCCATCGTCAAGGCCAAGCCGTCGGGGTCGAAGGGCCGCTACATCCGCAAGGTGGCGCTGACCTCGTCGATGGGTCCGGGCCTGAAACTCGACACGACGACGCTGCCGGGCGCGTAACCCGTTTCGCTCAAAGTGGTAATTCGAGCGAGCTCGAAGTGAAGGGGCCGGGGGTGCGAACCTCCGGCCCTTTTGGATGGGCCGTCACTCTCTAGGATCGACCTTCTCCAGCGAGACGATCTCTTCGACCACGAGTATTCCCGAGCTGCTCCAGTCGTCGGCCATCGGTTGCTCCGGATGCGACCGGCGAGCCATGACTTCTACGCTGTACACGGCGTTGAGACCGTCTGTGTGCTTTTTAGCGTTAAGAGCCTGACGCGCCTCGTCGGTAAATATGATGGTATAGTGGGGTAGGTTTCTGCGGTCGTTCCTTATGCAGTCCGGCCAGCCCTCTCGACATTCGGTAGCGCCTCCGTGTTCAAAATTATCTATTTCGATGATCGTGATGGGCAAAAGCGGACCAAGGGTGATGTCCGACACTGTGGCAACAACGGGCTGCGGCGCTGTAATCACCCCAGGTGCGGCACACCCGGGAAACATTGTCGCGAAGCAGAAAATCGCTGCCGTCGAAAGGGAACGGTTGCACGTTTTCGTCATCATAATCTCTGAAGTATGACGATAAGTCTGATAGGTCCAGTCCATCTGCTTGACTCCTCCCGCCAATCCGCTAGAGCGCCCCTCGCACCGATGGGCTCGCCCGTCGGTTCCGTCCGAGACAGTTGCTGGAGGTTTCCTCCTTAATTCGCAGCCAAGACGGGGTAGTGTTTCAGGTGGGTATCCCGCCGCGCCGGTTGGTCTCGCTGATGGCGATCCAATGGGCAATTCTCTCCCCTAACGGACTTAGAAGCAGGGCCCCGCCCTGTTTTCGTGCGTCGTGCCGGCCGTCGTGCCGGCGGGGCGGTTGTGTAGAGTTGTCGGCGGCTTGCCGTTGACAGATTGGGAGTATGGCATGGATCGTACCGAGAAAAAGAATGCGGTATCCGCACTCGGCGAGACTCTGGCCAAGGCAGGCGTCGTTGTGGTCACCCGCAACCTCGGCATGACGGTCGATCAGTCGACCGAGCTGCGCTCGCAGGTCCGCGAGGCCGGCGCGCAGTTCAAAGTGTCGAAGAACAGCCTTGCCAGGATCGCCATCGACGGCACCGATTATGCGGGTCTTGCCGACCTGCTGACCGGGCCGGTCGCGCTGGCGACGTCGGAAGACCCCGTGGCCGCCGCCAAGGCGACCGTGGAGTTCGCCAAGAAGAACGATCGACTGGAAATCGTCGGCGGCGCGATGGGCAGCAAGATGCTCGACGCCGATGGCATCAAGGCGCTTGCCGCGTTGCCGAGCCTCGATGAACTGCGGGCCAAGCTCGTCGGCCTCATGCAGGCACCGGCGACCAAGCTTGCCCAGATCAGCGCGGCCCCGGCCGGTCAGCTGGCGCGCGTGTTCGGTGCCTATGCCGCCAAGGACGCGGCATAAGTCTTTCGCATTTACCGTTAACCTGAAACAAATTTAGAAATTGGAGTGATTTTAAAATGGCTGATTTGGAAAAGATCGTCGACCAGCTGTCGGAACTGACCGTGATGGAAGCTGCCGACCTGTCGAAGATGCTCGAAGAAAAATGGGGCGTTTCGGCTGCCGCTGCGGTTGCCGCTCCGGCTGCCGCCGGCGGTGCCGCTCCGGCTGCTGAAGAGCAGACCGAATTCGACGTCATCCTCACCGGCGACGGTGGCAAGAAGATCAACGTCATCAAGGAAGTCCGCGCGATCACGCAGCTCGGCCTCGGCGAAGCCAAGGCGCTCGTCGAAGGCGCGCCCAAGGCGATCAAGGAAGGCGTGAACAAGGCGGAAGCCGAAGAGATCAAGAAGAAGATCGAAGAAGCCGGCGGTACCGTCGAGCTCAAGTAAGAACGTCCGTCGTTCGACACGAAGGGCCGTCCCTCGCGGGGCGGCCCTTTTCGTTGGCGGCGGTTCTCGGTTGCGCTCGGCGCAGCCTCGCGGATCCCGCACGCGCGGTTGACGCCAGCGCGGTGCGATCCTATATCGCCATCAACGCCGCCCCGATCGGGCCGGGCATTGCCGTCGCGCAGCGATCGCCCAAAGAATTGATCGGATACCGGTTTCAAATAGCGTGAAAGCTGCAGCCCTTCCCGGAAAACCGGGGTGTGGGCATGCGGCTTTTTGCGTTTGTGTACGCCGTTGCGTGCATGCGTCAGACATCTTTCGACCGGCCCCGAATCATCGGGACGGCGCACTCGGATCGAACCTCGAAGGGCTGCAATTTTATGGCATCCAAGGCTCCGGCGAAACCCGCCACCAAGAAAACCGTCAACGCACTCGAAGCGACCGCCAAACGGCGCATCCGCAAGATGTTCGGCAACATCCACGAAGTCGTGGAAATGCCCAATCTGATCGAGGTCCAGCGCGAGAGCTACGAGCAGTTCCTGCGCTCGGATCCGTCGATCGGCTATGTGTCGGGCCTTGAAAAGACGCTGCGCGGCGTTTTTCCGATCCGCGATTTCGCCGGCACCGCCGAGATGGATTTCGTCGACTACGAGCTCGAGGATCCCAAGTTCGATACCGAGGAATGCCGCCAGCGCGGGATTACCTATGCCGCGCCGATGCGCGTGACGCTGCGCCTGATCGTGTTCGAAGTCGATTCGGAGACCGAGACGCGTTCGGTCCTCGATATCAAGGAACAGGATGTCTACATGGGCGACATGCCGCTCATGACCCCGAACGGCACCTTCATCGTCAACGGGACCGAGCGCGTCATCGTCTCGCAGATGCATCGCAGCCCGGGCGTGTTGTTCGACCATGACAAGGGCAAGACCCACGCCAGCGGCAAGTTCCTGTTCGCCGCGCGCGTCATTCCCTATCGCGGTTCGTGGCTCGATTTCGAATTCGACGCCAAGGACATCGTCAACGTCCGCATCGATCGCAAGCGCAAGCTGCCGGTCACCTCGCTGCTCCAGGCGCTCGACATGAGCTACGAGGACATTCTCGCGCATTTCTACGGTATCGTGAACTATGTCCGTGCCAAGGACGGGTGGAAGATCGATTTCCACAGCGAAAACTGGCGCGGCCAGAAGCCGCAGTTCGACATCGTCGACGCGGCATCGGGCGAAGTCGTCTTCGCCGCGGGTCAGAAGATCACGCCGCGCGCCGCGACCAAGGCGGTCAAGGACGGACTCAAGGAACTGCTGATCCCGACCGAGGAAATCTTCGGTCGCTATTCGGCGCACGACCTCGTCAACGACAAGACCGGCGAAATCTATATCGAGGCCGGCGACGAAGTGACGCCCGAAAATCTCGAAAAGATCGACGCTGCCAAGCTGAAGACGCTCGAGCTGCTCGACATCGATCATGTCACCACCGGTCCGTGGATTCGCAACACGCTCGCTGCCGACAAGGCCGAGGATCGCGACCAGGCGCTGAGCGACATCTATCGCGTCATGCGTCCCGGCGAGCCGCCGACCCGCGAAACCGCCGATGCCCTGTTCGAGGGCCTGTTCTTCGACAACGACCGCTACGACCTGTCGGCGGTCGGCCGCGTCAAGCTCAACATGCGCCTCGGCCTCGATGCCGCCGACGACGTGACGACGCTGCGCAAGGAAGACATCCTCGCGGTGGTCAAGGAACTCGTCGACATCAAGGACGGCAAGGGCGACATCGACGACATCGACAACCTCGGCAATCGCCGCGTGCGTTCGGTCGGCGAGCTGCTCGAAAATCAGTATCGCATCGGCCTGTTGCGCATGGAACGCGCGGTCAAGGAGCGGATGAGCTCGGTCGACGTGTCGACCGTGATGCCCAACGATCTGATCAACGCCAAGCCGGCGGTCGCCGCGGTGCGCGAATTCTTCGGCTCCTCGCAGCTGTCGCAGTTCATGGATCAGACCAACCCATTGTCCGAAGTGACGCACAAGCGTCGCGTTTCGGCCCTCGGCCCAGGCGGCCTGACGCGCGAACGGGCCGGCTTCGAAGTGCGCGACGTCCATCCCACGCATTACGGCCGCATCTGTCCGATCGAGACGCCCGAAGGCCCGAACATCGGCCTGATCAACTCGCTCTCGACCTTTGCCCGCGTCAACAAATACGGATTCATCGAAACGCCGTATCGCAAGATCGTCGACAACAAGGTGACCGAGGACGTCGTCTATCTGTCGGCGATGGAAGAGCAGAAGCATACGGTCGCCCAGGCCAATGCCGAGCTGACGAAGGACGGCACTTTCGTCGAAGAACTCGTCTCGGCGCGCGAAAGCGGCGAATTCGTGATGGCGCCGCGCGATACGGTGACGCTGATGGACGTGTCGCCGAAGCAGCTGGTTTCGGTTGCCGCCTCGCTGATCCCGTTTCTCGAGAACGATGACGCCAACCGCGCATTGATGGGATCGAACATGCAGCGCCAGGCGGTGCCGTTGGTCCGCGCCGAAGCGCCTTATGTCGGCACCGGCATGGAAGCGACCGTGGCGCGCGATTCGGGCGCCGCGATCTCGGCGCGCCGCGCCGGCGTCGTCGACCAGGTCGATGCGACGCGCATCGTGCTGCGCGCGACCGGCGAGATCGAGGCCGGACGTTCGGGCGTCGACATCTACCGCCTGCAGAAGTTCCAGCGGTCGAACCAGAACACCTGCATCAACCAGCGTCCGCTGGTGAAGGTCGGCGACATGATTGCCGAAGGCGACATCATCGCCGACGGCCCATCGACCGAATTCGGTGAGCTCGCACTCGGCAAGAACAGCCTCGTCGCGTTCATGCCGTGGAACGGCTACAACTACGAGGATTCGATCCTCATCTCCGAACGCATCGTCAAGGACGACGTCTTCACCTCGATCCACATCGAGGAATTCGAAGTCATGGCGCGCGACACCAAGCTCGGGCCCGAAGACATCACGCGTGATATCCCCAACGTGGGCGAGGAAGCGCTGCGCAACCTCGACGAGGCGGGTATCGTCTATATCGGCGCCGAAGTCGAACCGGGCGATATCCTCGCCGGCAAGATCACGCCCAAGGGCGAAAGCCCGATGACGCCCGAAGAAAAGCTGCTTCGCGCCATTTTCGGCGAAAAGGCTTCGGACGTGCGCGATACCTCGCTGCGCCTGCCGCCGGGCGTTGCCGGCACCGTCGTCGAGGTGCGCGTGTTCAACCGCCACGGCATCGACAAGGACGAGCGCGCGATGGCGATCGAGCGCGAGGAAATCGAGCGCCTGACCAAGGATCGCGAGGACGAACGCGCGATTCTGAACCGCGCGACGTTCAACCGCCTCAAGGAAATGCTGCCCGGCCAGATCGCCACCGCGGTCCCCAAGGGCTTCAAGAAGGGCGACGAAATCACGCTTGAGAAGCTCGAGGAATTCGACACCTACGAATGGTGGAAATTCGCGGTCAAGGACGACAAGATCCAGGCCGATCTCGAGGCGGTCAAGACGCAGTATGACGATGCCGTCAAACTGATCGTCGACAAGTTCGAGGATCGCCGCGAGAAACTCGAACGCGGCGACGAGCTCGCCCCGGGCGTGCTCAAGATGGTCAAGGTGTTCGTCGCGGTGAAGCGCAAGCTGCAGCCGGGCGACAAGATGGCCGGCCGTCACGGCAACAAGGGTGTCATTTCGCGCATCCTGCCCGCCGAGGACATGCCGTTCCTCGAAGACGGCACCCCCGTCGACATCGTCCTCAACCCGCTCGGCGTGCCGAGCCGGATGAACGTCGGACAGATCTTTGAAACGCATCTCGGCTGGGCCGCGCGCGGTCTTGGCCAGCAGGTTTCCGAGGCGCTCGAAGCCTGGCGCGAAGCGAATCCCGACGCCAAGGCGGGCAAGCCGCCCGAAGCGGTCAAGGACGCGCTCAAGAAGGTGTACGGCAAGGCTTATGACAAGGAAATCGACGCGCGCAGCGACGCCGACGTCCTCGACCTGGCGTTCAACCTGAAGGGCGGCGTGCCGATGGCGACGCCGGTTTTCGACGGTGCGCGCGAAGCCGATGTCGCCGACATGCTCCGCCTCGCCGGGCTCGACGAAAGCGGTCAGGTGGATCTTTACGACGGCCGCACCGGCGACAAGTTCGATCGCCGCGTGACGGTGGGCTATATCTACATGCTCAAGCTGCACCATCTGGTCGACGACAAGATCCATGCCCGTTCGATCGGTCCCTATAGCCTTGTCACCCAGCAGCCGCTGGGCGGCAAGGCGCAGTTCGGCGGCCAGCGCTTCGGCGAGATGGAGGTCTGGGCGCTCCAGGCCTATGGCGCCGCGTACACGCTGCAGGAAATGCTGACGGTCAAGTCGGACGATGTCGTCGGACGGACCAAGGTCTACGAGGCGATCGTCAAGGGCGACGACACGTTCGAGGCGGGCATTCCCGAAAGCTTCAACGTGCTGGTCAAGGAAATGCGCTCGCTGGGCCTCAACGTCGAACTGTCGTCGCTGACCGATGGCGACGAAGACGAAGAGATGGGCCAACTGCCCAAAGCCGCCGAGTAATCAAGCTATCAAGTCCCCCGTCGCGCGACGCGGCGGGGGCACAGAGGAATTCGATCCATGAACGAACTCACCCATTTCGCGAACCCGGCGGCGCAAAAGCCGGAGACATTCGACCAGATCCAGATCGGCATCGCGTCGCCCGAGCGCATCCGCTCGTGGTCGTTCGGCGAAATCAAGAAGCCCGAAACCATCAACTACCGCACGTTCAAGCCCGAACGCGACGGCCTGTTTTGCGCGCGCATCTTCGGTCCGGTGAAGGATTACGAGTGCCTGTGCGGCAAGTACAAGCGCATGAAGTACAAGGGCATCGTCTGCGAGAAATGCGGCGTCGAAGTCACCGTGACCAAGGTTCGCCGTGAGCGCATGGGCCATATCGAGCTCGCCGCGCCGGTCGCGCACATCTGGTTCCTGAAGTCGCTGCCGTCACGCATCGGCCTGCTGCTCGACATGCAGCTCAAGCAGCTCGAGCGCGTGCTCTATTTCGAAGCCTATATCGTCACCGAGCCCGGCCTGACGCCGCTCGAGAAATTCCAGCTGCTCACCGAAGAAGAGCTGATGGAAGCGCAGGACGAGTATGGCGAAGACGCCTTCACCGCCGGCATCGGCGCCGAAGCGGTCAAGCACATGCTGATGGACCTCGACCTCGAGGCCGAGCGCGAAGCGCTGATGGAAGACCTGGCGACGACCAAGTCCGAACTGAAGCCCAAGAAGATCATCAAGCGATTGAAGGTCGTCGAGAGCTTCATCGATTCGGGCAATCGTCCCGAATGGATGATCCTCGAAGTCGTGCCCGTCATTCCGCCCGAACTGCGCCCGCTGGTGCCGCTCGACGGCGGCCGTTTCGCGACGTCGGATCTCAACGATCTCTATCGCCGCGTCATCAACCGCAACAATCGCCTGAAGCGCCTGATCGAGCTGCGCGCGCCCGACATCATCGTGCGCAACGAAAAGCGCATGCTGCAGGAAGCCGTCGACGCATTGTTCGACAACGGCCGTCGCGGCCGCACGATCACCGGCGCCAACAAGCGTCCGCTGAAATCGCTCAGCGACATGCTCAAGGGCAAACAGGGCCGCTTCCGTCAGAACCTGCTCGGCAAGCGCGTCGACTATTCGGGCCGTTCGGTCATCGTCACCGGGCCTGAGCTGAAATTGCACCAGTGCGGCCTGCCGAAGAAGATGGCGCTCGAGCTGTTCAAGCCGTTCATCTACGCCCGGCTCGACGCCAAGGGTTTGAGCATGACGCTCAAACAGGCGAAGAAGTGGGTCGAGAAGGAACGCAAGGAAGTGTGGGACATCCTCGACGAGGTGATCCGCGAACATCCCGTGATGCTCAACCGCGCGCCGACGCTTCACCGTCTCGGCATCCAGGCGTTCGAGCCGGTGCTGATCGAGGGCAAGGCGATCCAGCTGCACCCGCTCGTCTGTTCGGCGTTCAACGCCGACTTCGACGGCGACCAGATGGCCGTCCATGTCCCGCTGAGCCTCGAGGCGCAGCTGGAAGCGCGCGTGCTGATGATGTCGACCAACAACATCCTCTCGCCCGCCAACGGCAAGCCGATCATCGTTCCTTCGCAGGACATGGTTCTCGGCATCTATTACCTGACGATGGAACGCGACGGCGAACCCGGTGAGGGCATGATGCTGTCGGACATCGCCGAGGTTCACCAGGCGCTGCACGTCGGCGCGGTCACGCTCCATTCGAAGATCACGACGCGCGTCCCGCAGACCGACGAAGCCGGCAAGGAATTCATGCTGCGCGTCGAAACGACGCCGGGCCGCATGCTGATCGGCGAAGCCTTGCCCAAGTCGCACACCGTGCCGTTCGACACGATCAACCGCCTCCTCACCAAGAAGGAGATCGGCGACGTCATCGATCAGGTCTATCGTCACACCGGCCAGAAGGACACCGTCCTGTTCGCCGATGCGATCATGGGCCTGGGCTTCCGCCATGCGTTCAAGGCGGGCATCTCGTTCGGCAAGGACGACATGATCATCCCGCACGAAAAGGAAGGGCTGGTTGCCGAGACCAAGGATCTGGTCAAGGATTACGAGCAGCAGTACCAGGACGGCCTGATCACCCAGCAGGAAAAATACAACAAGGTGATCGACGCCTGGAGCCGTTGCGGCGACCAGGTCGCCAACGCCATGATGGACAAGATCAAGGCGCAGCCGACCGACAAGAAAACCGGTCGCATGGCCCCGATCAACTCGATCTACATGATGGCGCATTCGGGCGCACGCGGTTCGCAGGCGCAGATGAAGCAGCTTGCCGGCATGCGCGGCCTCATGGCCAAGCCGTCGGGCGAGATCATCGAAACGCCGATCATCTCGAACTTCAAGGAAGGCCTGACCGTCCTTGAATATTTCAACTCGACCCACGGCGCGCGCAAGGGCCTGGCCGATACCGCGCTCAAGACCGCGAACTCGGGTTACCTTACCCGTCGTCTCGTCGACGTGTCGCAGGACTGCACGATCGTCGAGGAGGATTGCGGCACCGACCGCGCGCTCGAGATGAAGGCGATCGTCCAGGGCGGTTCGACCATCGCCAGCCTGGGCGAACGGATCCTCGGCCGCACGACGGCAGAGGATATCGTCGACCCCGCCGACAAGAAGAACCCGATCAAGTCGGGTACTTTGCTCGACGAGGCGGCGATCGCACGGATCGAGGAAATCGGCATCCAGGCGGTCAAGATCCGCTCACCCCTGATCTGCGAATCGAAGATGGGCGTGTGCGGCAAATGCTATGGCCGCGATCTCGCGCGCGGCACGCCGGTCAATATCGGCGAAGCGGTCGGCGTCATCGCCGCCCAGTCGATCGGCGAACCGGGCACGCAGCTGACGATGCGGACCTTCCACATCGGCGGCGCGGCGCAGCTCAACGAGCAGTCGAACCTCGAAGCGGTGGCCGACGGCACGATCGAATATCGCGACATGATGATGATCGTCGACAAGCGCGACCGCCGGATCGTTACCGCGCGTTCGGGCGAAGTCGCGATCATCGACAAGGAAGGTCGCGAGCGCGCCGTCCATCGCCTGCCTTACGGCGCCATCCTGCTCGTCGACGACGGCCAGAAGGTCACGCTTGGCGATCGCATGGCCGAATGGGATCCGTTCACCCAGCCGATCATCACCGAAAAATCGGGCATCCTGAAATTCCAGGACCTGATCGACGGCAAGACGCTGGTCGAACAGACCGATGAGGCGACCGGGATCACCCAGCGCGTCGTCACCGAATATCGCGCCTCGGGCCGCGGCAAGAAGGAGGATTTGCGTCCTCGTCTGACGCTGCTCGCCGAAGGCGCGAAGGATGGCGATACCGAAGCGGCCCGGTACATGCTCTCGGCCGGGACGACCTTGTCGGTCGAGGACGGGACGCTGGTCGAGGCGGGCGACGTGCTTGCCCGTGTCAGCCGTGAAGCTGCCAAGACGCGCGACATCACCGGTGGTCTGCCGCGCGTCGCCGAGCTGTTCGAGGCGCGCAAGCCCAAGGACAACGCGATCATCGCCAAGATCTCGGGCCGCGTGCAGTTCCTCAAGGATTACAAGGCGAAGCGCAAGATCGCGATCGTTCCCGAGGACGACAGCATCAACGGCGGCGAGCCGGTCGAATATCTCGTTCCCAAGTCGAAGGTCATCGACGTGCAGGAAGGCGATTTCGTCAAGCGCGGCGACAACCTCGTCGGCGGTTCGCCCGATCCGCATGATATTCTCGAAGTGCTCGGCGTCGAGCCGCTCGCCGAATATCTGGTCAGCGAAATCCAGGAAGTTTATCGACTTCAGGGCGTGAAGATCAACGACAAGCACATCGAGACGATCGTTCGCCAGATGCTGCAGAAGGTCGAGATCACCGACGGTGGCGATACCGTTCTCCTTGCGGGCGAGCAGCTCGACTACGAGGAAATGGAAGAGATCAACGCCAAGCTGACCAAGAAGCAGAAGCCCGCGGTCGGCAAACCGGTCCTGCTCGGCATCACCAAGGCGAGCCTGCAGACGCGCAGCTTCATCTCGGCGGCGTCGTTCCAGGAAACCACGCGCGTGCTGACGCAGGCCGCGGTCGAGGGCAAGAAGGATACGCTCAACGGTCTCAAGGAAAACGTCATCGTCGGGCGCCTGATCCCGGCGGGCACGGGTGCGGGCATGAACCGCATGCGCGTCGCCGCATCGAGCCGCGATGCAGCGCTCAGGGCCCAGTGGCGCAAGCTGCAGGAAAGCCTGATCGCTCCCGAATCGGCGGAGGAAGAGCACGAGGCCGAGCTCAAGCAGCCCGCCGAAGCCGCGATCGGCGACGATCCGCTGGCCAAGGTGATGGTCGATGACGGCGAGGGTGAAGCCGAAAGCTGAACGGCTGCGGTTGAGATCTGAAATTTTGCGGGGCGGGGCCGATCAGGTTCCGCCCCGTTTTCATACGCTGCATTGGCGCCTGGCCGGGCGGCTGTCGATGCCGGGCCATTACAGCGCGTGAATCGCGTCGGCGCGCTACAGTCTTGGCTAGTCGATCGTTGGAAAGTCTTCATCGTCCGGGGCGAGGAACCCGCCCCGGGTGGCTGGTCGTGCTCAGTCGGCGATCAGGCCGGTCGCGAGATAGGCGATGACGGGCAGGCCGAAGCCGGCGAGCGTGGCAATGACGAGTGCGATGCGCAGCAGCGTGACGTCGACGCCGAACTTGTTCGAAATCCCGGCGCATACGCCCATCAGCTTGCCGTTTTGACGGTCGAGGCGGAAGCGGTCGGCGCGCGGTTCGATGTTGTTGTTCATGGGTTTCTTTCCTGAAAACTGGGTCGGTGGGCCGGTAGCGCTTAGGCTACCAGGCCCGATGCATTGGCACTGACCGACGCCGCGAACAGCGCGATGGTACAGAACGAAGCGAAGGCGGCGACGGCGAGCGTGCGGACTTCCTGGGTAACGAAACGTGCCATGATGTATCTCCTTGTCTGGCGGGAGGCGGACCATCCGTCCCCGATGCCAAGTGCTTTGCACGTGCCGTGCCAGTTTCGATTAATCCAACATTCATGCGGGTTTAGTCGCAAATGGCATAGCCATCAGCCGCGCCACACGCCAACACATGGCGGATTGCACCAGAAAACGGCATATATTTGATCGATGTTAGTCGTTAGCGGGGCGACCGGGCAAAAGGTGTCCGAGTTTCTCGTGGTGAGCGGCATCGCCAGTCTGTAGGACTGTCGGACCGATGTTCGTCCGCCGCCTCGCCCTGTCCGACTTTCGCAACCACCGCGACGCCGCGATCGGGATCGATGCGCCCAGCGTCGTGCTGACGGGTCAGAACGGCGCCGGCAAGACGAACCTCCTCGAAGCGGTCTCGCTGCTGTCGCCGGGCCGCGGACTGCGCCGTGCGCCGCTTGACGAAATGGCCCGCGATGGCGGTGCCGGCGGTTTTTCAGTCGCGGCAAGGATCGCGCGCACGATCGGCGCTCCTGGCGACCTCGACCTGGGAACGGGAACCGAGGCGCATGCGCCCGGCCGACGGCGGGTCAGCGTCAACGGCAGCGCGGCACCGGCGGCGGCGCTCGGCGAATGGCTTTCTGTCCTCTGGCTGACGCCGGCGATGGACCGGCTGTTTGCCGATAGCCCGGGCGGACGCCGCCGCTTTCTCGACCGTCTTGCGCTCGCCCTATTCCCCGATCACGCCAGCCATGCCAGTCGGTACGAGGCGGCGATGCGCGCGCGCAACCGGCTGCTCGCCGATCACAGCGACGACGGTCGCTGGTTCGGCGCGCTGGAGGATGCGATGGCGACGCATGGCGCGCGCATCGACTTCGCCCGCCGCTCGCTCGTCGCCGCGCTGGGAGAGGCGACGGCGGAAAACGGCGACGGCCCTTTCGCGCGGCCGCTGCTCGCGATCGCGGGGGAAAGGGCGGCGCCGTGGAGCGCCGACGCCCTGCGCGATGCGCTTGGGACGTCGCGCCAACGCGACATGCGCGCAGGCAGGACGTTGATCGGTCCGCATCGCGACGATCTCGAGGTGCGCCATGCCGGCAGCGGCCAGGATGCCGCGCGCTGTTCGACCGGCGAGCAGAAGGCGCTGCTCATCGGGCTGATCCTCGCGCATGGTGCCCTGATCGCCGAGCGTCGCGGGCAGCGCCCGATCCTGCTGCTCGACGAGGTCGCGGCGCACCTCGACCCAGTGCGCCGCGCGGTCCTGTTCGAACGGCTGCGCGACGCTGGCGGGCAGGTCTGGATGACGGGCACCGAGCCGGCGCTGTTCGACGACCTGCCGGGCGACGTCGAGCGGCTGAGTGTTGCAGGCGGCACCGTCGTGCGCAGCTAGTCGCCGGGAAAGACGGCGCTCCTGACGACATCGATGCGATCGCCCTTTGCCAGCGGAACCACCGAACGGCCGAACCTGACATAGGCACGCGTCGGCCGGCCGGGCAGATTGTCGGTGCGGCGTTCGACCTCGGCGCGGTCATAGCCCATCAACCACAGCACCATCGGGAAAATCTGGCTTTGGCTGCGGACTCCAGGCGCAGCGGGAGCGAGGAACTCGGCGCGCGCCGGTGGAACCAGAGCGACCATCGGCACCTCATATTCGGCGCGCACCGGGTCGGCGCTGCAATGCGGCGGGCGTGCGGCCTGAACGTTCTGGCCGTGATCCGAAGTATAGATGATGGCGACCCGATCGCGGTCGACGCCGGCGAGCAGCGCGTCGAAAAATCCGCGCTTCGACGTCGCGACGGCGGCGTCATATTGCGCCGTCAGCGGGCTGCCGGCGGGAATCGTGCCGGGCGGGTAATGATCGCGATACTGGAAATGCGCGCCCGCGAGCACGGCATAGGTTAAGCTCTTGCCCGGCGTCTTGAGCGTGCGGTTGATCCGCCCGGCAATCTCGAGGTCGGTCGTATAGCCGGCTTCGGCCGCAACGACGCCGTCGATCAGCGCACGTTCGGGCGGCAGCAACAGGTTTTGCGGCGCGCCGCCGCTGACCTGGCCGTCGATCATGATCGTGCGATAGCCGGCATGGCGCGCATAGCCCCAGATCGACGGCGTCGCGCGCAGGTCGGTCGATGGCGACACCGTATCGACGGCGACGCCCGATCGCATCGCGACATTGGCGGGGCTGCTGCAATTGGCCATCGCGGCGGTCAGGCCGAAGTCGATCGGTCGATATGCCGCGAGCGATGGCGCGACGAGGCGTGCATAGGCGTCGTAGGCGATGCTTTCGTCGACCAGCCAGACGATGTGCCCGACGGGCGGCGCATCGGCGAGTGTCGGGCGGCCGATAGCGACGGCGGCGCGCGGCGGCGGCGGTTCGGCGCGCAGCACCTCGACGCCGAATTGATAAAGCGCGCGTTCCGATCCGATCGTGGAGATACCCGCGGCCATTAAGGGAAGCGGCGCGGCGATAAGCGCGATGGCGGCGGCGACGATCGCCGTGCGGCCTGCATCGCGGCGATACAGCAGCCTGCGGGTCGCGAGCATCAACGCGCCGGTCGCGAGCCATTTCGCCGCCGCCACCGCCAGCGGAACGAGGAAGGTCGCGCCCGCCTGCACCGCCAATCGTCGCTCGCCGAAAACCCATTGCACCGTCGGCGCGTCAAGCGGTTCGCCCATCACCTGCTGATAGCCCATGGTGAAACCGGCCGAGATCATGAGCAGGATGAATGCGACCGCGTACCAGCGGCGCGGAAGGACGATCGTGGCCGCCAGCAGGGCCAGCGCCTGAATCCCCAGTGCCGTGAAATTGAGGATCGCGGAGGCGCGATCGTGCGCGGCAAGGCGGTAAAGGATGCGATGAACCAACTGCTGCTCGTTGATCAGCGCATAGGCGAGGGCGAACAGCGCAAGCGCGGCAAAGATGACGACCGGTGTGCGGGGGAAGGGCGGTGCTTGGTCCACGGGACCGCGAGGATGGCGATTGTCGGCAAGCATAGCAAGCCGGCCGCTCGCTAGAGGATTTCGCGCACCGTTTCCTGCGGACGACAGAGCCGAACCCCCTTTTCGGTCTCGACGAAGGGGCGGTTCACATAAGCGGGGTCGGTCGCCATTGCGTCGAGGATCGCATCGTCGCCAGCATCGGGCAAGCCGCGCTCTTCGGCATCGGTTCCGCGCAATCGCAGCGCATCCTTCGGGGTCAGTCCGGCATCGCCGATGATCTGTTCGAGCTTGGCGCGAGTGAAGGGCGTCCTGAGATATTCGACGACGGTCGTTTCCACTCCCGGCGCCTGCTCGAGGATCGCCAGCGTCTTGCGCGACGTCCCGCATTTCGGATTGTGCCAGATCGTTGCTCGCATCGCTCTTTGCTAGTGACGGCGATCGCGCGAGGCAATCGGGAAATATCTATTGCAAATGATAACGACTCTCAATAACTGCGTCGTCATCGCTTCAATCTGATGTCCCAAAGGGGAATTCCGTGTCCGTTTCCAGCCTCCGCGCCGCGCCTCGCGCCGGTGCCGTTCTAGCCGCTACGTTTGTCGGGATAGCCTTTCCTGCGGTCGCCCACGCCGAAGAGATCGTCGACGACGATCAGCAGATCGTGGTCGTCGGCAAGCGCGAGACCGATACCAACCCCAATGCCGACGAAGCCGCCCCCTATAAGGTCGACCGGTCGGCCGACGGCAAGTTCACCGAGCCGCTGCGCGACACGCCCAAATCGATCACCGTGATTCCCAAGGAGGTGATCGAGGACATCGGCGCCAGCAGCTTCCGCGAAGTCGTCCGCTCGACGCCCGGCGTCACCTTGGGCACCGGCGAGGGCGGCAATGCATTCGGCGATCGCATCTTCATTCGCGGCTTCGAGGCGCGCGGCGACGTCTATATCGATGGGCTGCGCGATCCCGGCGTGACCAGCCGCGAGATTTTCGCGGTCGAGCAGATCGAGGTGGTCAAGGGGCCGAGCTCGACCTTCGGCGGGCGCGGCACGACCGGCGGCCTCGTCAGCCTCCAGTCGAAACAGCCGCAACTGGGCAAGAGTTTCGTCGTCGCCGAGGCCGGCCTGGGCACCGAGGATTATTATCGCACGACGATCGACGCCAATTACGCGCCGTCGGACAAGCTCGCGGTGCGGATCAACGGCCTCTATCACAATGCCGACACGCCCGGCCGCGATTACGTCGGGGCGACGCGTTACGGCATCGCCGCGGCAGTGCTGGCCAAACCGACCGACGCGCTGTCGATCGCATTCGATTATTATCATTACCGTCTCGACGGCATGTCCGATTACGGCCAACCCTTCGACGCCGCGACGCAACAGCCGTTCGACCTCCCCCAAGGCAATTTCTATGGTGCCGTCGGTCGCGATTTCCTGACGAACGGCGCCGACGTCGCGACGCTGACGCTGCGCTGGGAGCCGAGCGACGCGGTCGCGCTGCGATCGACGACGCGCTATGGCGACACGTACAATTATTACGTCGTCAGCGTGCCGCGCGCGCCCGACACCTCGGCGGCCGACCCCGCCGACTGGACGGTTTCGACCGGCACGCCGCAGCGCCACGGCGATAACGAGACCTGGGCGCATCTGAGCGACGCGACGATCAGGGTGGCGACCGGCGGCGTCGAGCACACGTTCGTTGCCGGGTTCGAACTGGCCGAGGAGACGGTGACCAACGGCCGCTACGCCTTTCCCGACACCATCGAAGACGCCGACGGCAATATCATTTCGACGCCCGGCGGCTTTACCCGCAACCTGTTCGCTCCCGACCCGGTGCTCGGCTACGCGATCCCCGCGCGGCTCGATCGCACCGAGCCCCCGACGGTCGCGCGGGTCAAGACGTTCGGCGCCTATGCCATCGATACGATCAAGTTTTCCGAAGCGCTGCGCGCGTTGGTCGGTGTTCGCTACGACAGTTTCGACATCGACGTCAGCGGTTATGACCGCCGCGCCGGCACGACTTTCGAGCGCGGCAGCAAGCTCGACTTTTTCAATTGGCAGGCGAGCCTTATCTATAAGCCGGCCGAGGCGGCGACCCTCTATGCCTCGTTCAGCACGTCGTCGAACCCAAGCGGAGAGCAGCTCGACAGCACGTCGTTTTCCTATGGCGGACTCGGCGACGGGACCGAGGCGCTCGAGCCCGAACGCAACACCGCGTTCGAACTCGGCGCGAAATACGAGCTCGGCGACCTGTTGCTGACCGGCGCGGTGTTCCAGATCAGCAAGCGCAACGCGCGCGAGCAGGTCGCGCCGGGAACATTCGATCTGGTCGGCAAATTGCGCGCGCGCGGCGTCGAGCTGGGCGCCAGCGGCAACATCACATCGCGCTGGCAGGTGTTCGGCGGCGCAACCTGGCTCGATGCCGAGATCACCCAGTCCGACGATCCCGCCAATGTCGGATCGCGCTTTCCCAACGTGCCGAGGTTCAGCGCGTCGCTGCTCAGCACCTTTGCGCTGACCAACCGGTTGCAGCTTGGCGGCCAGGCCTATTACCAAAGCTCGCTGCGCGGCGGCACCTATGCGGTCACGCCGGCGACGGTGCCGGGATACTGGCGGTTTGACGCGGTTGCGCGCTATCGCCTCAGCGAGCGGTTCGAGGCGCGGGTCAATGTCCTCAACCTGACCGACAAGCGCTATTACGATGCGATCTACCGTTCGGGTTCGCCGTTCGCCTATGTCGCGCCGGGCCGATCGGCTATGGTGACACTGACGGCGCGCTTCTGATCGCCGGTCGTACGGGGAGGCTGCCATGCTGATCGCGATCGCCGATGTCCTTTCGACGGGGGAAGCGCAAGCGCTGCGCGAGCGCCTGCTCGCCGCCGACTGGATCGACGGCAATGCGACCAGCGGGGCGGGGTCGGCGTTGGCCAAGCGCAACCGCCAGCTGCCGGTCGACGCGCCCGCGACGATCGAGGGGCAGCGTATCGTCCAGCGCGCGCTGTCGACCAACGGGAGTTTCCTGTCGGCGGCGGTGCCGCACACGGTGTTCCCGCCGCTGTTCAACCGCTATGGCGTCGAGGAACGGTTCGGCGCGCATGTCGACAATGCGATCCGCATCGACCGCGCGAGCGGCGTACGGATCCGCACCGACCTCGCCGCGACGCTGTTCCTGACCGATCCGGCCGATTACGACGGCGGCGAGTTGACCGTCGAAGGTGCGTTCGGATCGCAAAGCTACAAGCTGCCGCATGGCCATATGCTGCTCTATCCGGCATCGAGCCTGCACCGCGTCGAGCCGGTGACGCGCGGCGAGCGGCTGAGCTGCTTCTTCTGGGTGCAATCGATGATCGCGAGCGCCGAGGAGCGCAGCATGCTCTACGACCTCGACCAGTCGATCCAGGCGCTGAGCGCGGCGCGGGGCGGCGACGACGACGAGGTGCTGCGGCTGACCGGCGTCTATCACAACCTCATCCGGCGCTTCGCGATCGTCTGATCGTCGCGCGCCGGGCGAGCGGGGATCACTCGGCGAGGACGGTCTCGATCACCGGCGCGTTGGTCAGCGTGCGGTGGACCGGGCACAGTTCGGCCGCGCGCAGCAGCCGGGCGCGCTGCTTTGCGTCGAGGTCGCCGGTCAGCGTGATCGTCCGCCGGATGACGTCGATCCGGCCGCCCTTGGCGGGCGGCGCGCCCGCGCTATCGGCGACGCAATCGTCGCAATGGCGCCGGTCGTGCGCCAGCGTGACCGAGACCGCCTCGAGCGGGATGTCCTCGCGCGTCGCGACCATCCGGATCGTCATCGAGGTGCAGCTGCCGAGCCCGGCGAGCAGCAGGTCGTAGGGCGTCGGCCCGGCATCGCCGCCGCCGACCGCCGCGGGCTCGTCGCTGACCAGCCGATGGCCCGACGCCTCGATATGCTGGAGGAATTTCTCTTCGGTCCCGGTGATGCGGACATGCCCTTCGGCGAGATCGTCGGGCAGCGGTTCCATTACGGGCAGATAGGGTTCGGCCCAGGCGGCGATGACCGCGGCGGCGTAATGCGCATCTTCCTTGCGGCTGAGCAGGTGGCTCGCCTCGTCCAAACTGACGAAGCTCTTGGGATGGCGGGCAGCGGCGAAGATCTGCGAGGCATTGTCGATACCGACGACCTCGTCGCGCGGGGCATGCAGGATGAGCAGCGCCGCGTCGAGCGCGGCCAGACGGTCGGCCTGGTCGTGGCCGTGCATCTGCGCGACGAACTCGGCGTCGATGACGAGCGTGCGGCCGCCGATCTCGATCTCGGACGCTTCGCCCGCGCGCGCCTTGGCGGTGCCGTCGGGAAAATGCGACAGGACGTGATCGACCGCGAATGGCGCGCCGATCGTCGCGACTGCGGTGACGCTGGGCAAGTCCTTCGCCACGGCGATCACCGCCGCGCCGCCGAGGCTGTGCCCGACGAGCAGCGACGGCGGCGCAAGCCGTTCGGACAGGGCGTCGCAGGCAGCCTTGAGGTCAGCGATATTGCCCGCGAAATGGCTATCGGCGAAGTCGCCTTCGCTGTTGCCGAGCCCGGTAAAGTCGAAGCGCAGCGTCGCCAGCCCCGCCTCGGCGAGGGCGCGCGATACGTAGCGCGCGGCAAGGCTGTCCTTCGAACAGGTGAAGCAATGCGCGAACAGCGCGGTTGCCCGGATAGGGCCCGCCGGGCGTTCGAGCGACGCCGACAGCATCTGGCCGTCGCGCGCCGGGAAGGTGAAATTCTCGGTCATGCGCGATCCTCGTTCGGGGGCCTCGTGATCGGCGCGGTTACTACCCCGCCGCTTCGGCCGCTTCGTCTGCGATGCTCTTGGCGAGCCATTCCTCGAGCCACTTGATCGTATAGGCGCCGTTCTGGAACTCGGGATCGTCGAGCAGCGCCTGGTGGAGCGGGATCGTCGTCTTCATGCCGAGGATGACGTACTCTTCGAGCGCGCGGCGCAGGCGCATCAGGCAGCCTTCGCGGTTGCGACCATAGACGATCAATTTCGCGATCATGCTGTCGTAATAGGGCGGGACGCGATAGCCCTGGTAGAGGCCGCTATCGACGCGCACGTGCATCCCGCCGGGGACATGATAGTCGGTGACGGTGCCGGGCGATGGCGCGAAGGTGCGCGGATCCTCCGCGTTGATGCGGCATTCGATCGCGTGGCCCTTGAACTCGATATCGGCCTGCGCGACCGACAGCGGCTTGCCCTCTGCGACGCGGATCTGTTCGCGGACGAGATCGACGCCGGTGATCATCTCGGTCACCGGATGTTCGACCTGCAGGCGGGTGTTCATCTCGATGAAGAAGAACTCGCCGTTCTCGTATAGGAATTCGATCGTCCCCGCGCCGCGATAGCCCATGTCGGCCATCGCCCTGGCGCAGACCTCGCCCATGCGCATCCGCTCTTCGGACGAGATGACGGGCGAGGGGGCTTCCTCGAGCACCTTCTGGTGGCGCCGCTGGAGCGAGCAGTCGCGCTCGCCGAGATGGATCGCGTTGCCTTCGCCGTCGCCGAACACCTGGAATTCGATATGGCGCGGATCGCCGAGATATTTTTCCATGTAGACGGTGGCGTCGCCAAATGCCGCCTTGGCCTCCGAACGTGCCTGGCTCATCAGGCTTTCGAGTTCGTCCTCGGACGCGACGACCTTCATCCCGCGCCCGCCGCCGCCCGAGGCGGCCTTGACGATCACCGGATAGCCGATCCTGGCGGCGATCTTGCGCGCCTCGACGATGTCCTCGATCACGCCGTCGGAGCCGGGAACGAGCGGCAGTCCGAGCTTGCCCGCGGTGCGCTTGGCCTCGACCTTGTCGCCCATGATGCGGATATGTTCGGGCTTGGGACCGACGAAGGCAATGCCGTGCGCCTCGACGATCTCGGCGAACTGCGCGTTCTCGCTGAGGAAGCCGTAACCGGGATGGATCGCGTCGGCGTGGCTGATCTCGGCCGCGGCGATGATCGCCGGAATGTTGAGATAGCTGTCGGTTGCCGAGGGCGGGCCGATGCAGATCGCCTCGTCGGCGAGGCGGACGTGCATTGCGTCGCTATCCGCGGTCGAATGGACCGCAACGGTCTTGATGCCCATTTCGTGGCAGGCGCGGTGAATGCGCAGGGCGATCTCGCCGCGATTGGCGATCAGGAGTTTTTCAAAGCTCATGCCGTCGGCCCCGCTCAGGCGACGACGAACAGCGGCTGGTCGAACTCGACCGGCGATCCGCTTTCGACCAGCATCGCCTTCAGCGTGCCCGCCTTGGGCGCGACGATCGGGTTCATCACCTTCATTGCCTCGACGATCAGCACGGTATCGCCCGCGGCGACCGTGTCGCCGATCGCCTTGAACGGCGCGGCGTCGGGCTCGGGGGTCAGATAAGCGGTGCCGACCATCGGCGATTTGACCGCATCGGCATGGCCCTTGGCAGGCTCTGCAGCGGTCTCGGTCGGTGTCGCCGGCGCCGCTGCCGGGGCGGCCTGGTATTGAACCGGGGCGATGCCGCCGCCGCGCGCGACGCGGATCTTGCGCGTGCCGTCCTCGACCTCGATTTCGGTGAGGCCGGTTTCGCCCAGCAGCTCGGCCAATTCGCGCACAAGCGCGGCGTCGACCTGCATCTTGCCGGGTGCGGCGGTGGGCGAAGACGATTTGCTATCGGACATAATTCTTCCTGTTCGTTCCGGCTTCGTAGTGTCTCAACGCGTGGTCGGCGACATTCGTTGCCTGTTGCGCTCGCGGCTAACAGGCGCCCGCAATCTCGTCCAGAGCGATGATATAGCCTCGGGCACCCTTGCCGCTGACCCGTCCGGCCGCGACGTCGGCGATCAGGCTGCGATGGCGAAACGATTCGCGCGTCGCGGGATCGGACAGATGCACCTCCCACACCGGCGTCGAAATCGCCGCCACCGCATCGCGCAGCGCCACCGACGTGTGCGTATAGCCGCCGGGATTGAGGATCGCCGCTCGGGCGCCGCTCGCCTGCGCCTCGTGCAGCCAGTCGATCAGATCGCCTTCGTGGTTCGACTGGCGGATATCGAGCGCCAGGCCGAGCGCCCCGCCGCGCGCGACGAGCATCGCGCCGATATCGTCGAGCGTGTCATGGCCGTAGATTTCGGGTTCGCGCGCGCCGAGCAGGTTGAGATTGGGGCCGTTGAGCACGAAAATCACGGGCAGGGCGGTTGCGGGGGCGGCCATAGCCTTCCTATATGGCGGGCTCGACCCCCGCGCAAAGGAAAGCAGCCGCCGTGTCCGACGATACCATCTCCGTCCGCGTCAATGGCGAGCATCGCCGCGTCCATGTCGGGATGAGCGTCGCCGATCTCGCGCGCGAGCTTGGCCTCGCGCCTGAAAAGGTCGCGGTCGAACGCAATCTCGACGTCGTTCCGCGCGCCAAGCTCGCCGATACGATCGTCGAGGACGGCGACGATTTCGAAATCGTCACCTTCGTCGGAGGCGGATGATGGCGGACGCCGTGGCGAAGGCAGCTGTGGATAAGCCTGTGGACAACGACCGCTGGACCGTGGCGGGCCGCACCTTCACCTCGCGGCTGATCGTCGGGACGGGCAAGTACAGGGATTTCGCGCAGAACGCCGCCGCGCTCGAGGCGTCGGGCGCCGAGATCGTCACCGTCGCGGTGCGCCGCGTCAACGTCAGCGATCCCAAGGCGCCGATGTTGACCGACTTCATCGATCCCAAGAAGGTCACCTATCTGCCCAACACCGCGGGTTGTTTCACCGCCGACGAAGCGGTGCGCACGCTGCGCCTGGCGCGCGAGGCGGGCGGCTGGGACCTCGTCAAACTCGAAGTGCTCGGCGAGGCGCGGACGCTCTATCCCGACATGCGCGAAACGCTGAAGGCGACCGAAACGCTCGTCGCCGAGGGGTTCAAGCCGATGGTCTATTGCGTTGACGACCCGATCGCGGCGAAGCAGCTCGAAGAGGCGGGCGCGGTCGCGATCATGCCTTTGGGCGCGCCGATCGGTTCGGGCCTCGGCATCCAGAACCGCGTGACGATCCGCCTGATCGTCGAAGGCGCGGGCGTGCCGGTGCTCGTCGATGCCGGCGTCGGCACCGCGAGCGACGCGGCGGTGGCGATGGAGCTGGGTTGCGACGGGGTGCTGATGAACACCGCGATCGCCGAGGCGAAGGATCCGATCCGCATGGCGCGGGCGATGAAACGCGCGGTCGAGGCGGGGCGCGACGCCTATCTCGCCGGGCGGATGGGCCGGAGAATGTACGCCGATCCGTCGAGTCCGCTCGCTGGCTTGATCTAGGTTGGTCGTTACGCCGGTGAAACTGTTGTGCGACAAACGGTTAGTCGCAAATTTCTGGAACCATTAGGACGCTTCGCCCGTTCCTATTCCGACAGCGCATGACGCGCTGCCTGACAAGCACAGGAGATTTAAAATGGGTGAATTCACCGAAAAGGTCAAAGGCAACACCAACGAAGCCATCGGCAACCTGAAGCAGCAGAGCGGCGATGCGGAAACGCGCGCCGAAGGCAAGAAGCAGGAAGTCAAAGGCGAAGCCCAGCAAGCCAAGGGCGAAGTCGAAGGCAAGCTCGGCAACGACATCTGATCGTCGCTCAGCGCTTCAATGAAAAAGGCCGCTCCCAACGGAGCGGCCTTTTTGCTGTCGCATGAATCGAGCGCCTAGCTGCCGTTGCTGGCGACGATGTCGACATCGCGCAGGCCGTCGCTGTCGTTGACGATGACGACATAGGCGGCGCCGTCGCTTTTGCGCGTCCCGCCGAGATAATGTTCCTTCCCCTTCGCGGTATGCTCGGCGTTGTAACCCGCGCGGCGCGCGCGCGTGTAATAATAATCGATCACCGCCGACAGCGGCGCGCCGGTCTGGAAATTGACGATGCGGACATTGCACTGGCTGCTCGTCACTCCGGCGGCCTCGCGCAATGTCGCGCGCGGATAGACGGCAAAGGCAGGGGGCATGCGATTGGCCCAGTCGGCGCCGTACGATAGCGTGGCGTCGCATTTGCCGCCGTTGCTCGCAGCGATCGCGCCGAGCGTCGCGGGTTCGTCGGCGTTGCAGGTTTCGCATTCGCCGTCGGCCATCGCGGTCGCGGCCGGCGCGCTCATCAGCTTGCCGCCGGCTGCCTTGGTCGCATCCTTTTGCGCCTGTTCGGCGACGGCCTTTTGACGCGACAACGGGACGCCGCCGCTCGCCGGAGCACTGCCGGTGGTGGCGGCGTTGCGGTTCGACTGGCCCTCAAGATCCGGGTCGACCATGATCGGGTCCTCGAGCGCGGCGCGCGCGGCCGGATCGGCCTGGTTGCCCGCATCGCTCGTCTCATCGGTGCGATTGCACGCGGAAAGCGCGATCGGCAGAACAACAATGGCAGCCAGCGCGAGGCTGGACGAACTAGAACCGGTCAGACGGCGCATCGGCGATTACTCCCTTAACGTTTCATTAGCCATGGCGGCCAATCGTTAACAAGTCGTTAGGGAACGAGGTTACTCGCGGCGCTTTTCCCGATTCGGGACGGATCGCCAGTCTTGGGGATATCTGCGCGGGCGGTTACGCATCCGGGATCCGATATCCCGGATGCGCCCGACCTGGGCCCTGCGAAGGCAGGAGGGAAATGCGTCCCCAGAGCCCCGCGTAGTCAGCGGCAGCGATAGCTGTCGCGGCGATCGATGGCGCGACCGAGGATAGCGCCGCCGGCTGCGCCGATGATCGCACCAAGCGTCTTGTCGCCGCGACCGGCGACTTCGTTGCCGATCAACCCGCCGACGACTCCGCCGATGATCAGCCCGGTGGTGCCGTCGTCGCGCTTGCAATAATATTGGCCGTTGTCGCCGCGCCAGACCCGGGTATTGTAGCGGAGCGGCTGGGCATCGCGATAACCGCGCGCATAGGCGCGGTCGTCCGAGCGCGCGCGATAGCGATCGTCGCGGTGACGTTTGTGCTTCTTGTGCTTGTGATAGCCATAAGCCGGTGCCCAGTCGGGCGGATCGGCGAGGGCCGGCGCGGGGGCGGTCAGGCCCAGGGCGGCGATGGCGAGCATGACGTTTTTCATCGTTGGTCTCCTCTACTGCGACCCGACCGTCGCGAAACGGGCGCGGCGTCATGACGGCGAGATAGCCCGCCGGTCCCTGAACCTCAGCTAGACGGCGGTCCAAGCGTCGATGAGCCGTGGCATCGCGACGACGAGATGCGCGGCAAGAGTCCGCTTGCGCGTGGCCCCCGCGCGGGGCTAGGCGGGGGCCATGCTCAACATCATCTCGATCTTCATCGGCATCGTCGCGTTGATCCTCGCGATTCCTTCGACCATTCCGTTTTTCGGCTGGGGCAACTGGTTCGTCCTGCCGATCGCCGTGCTCGGCGCCGGGCTCGGGGCGCTGTCGTCGAAGAACGGCGGCCGCAATTTCTGCCTCGTCGTCCTCGTCATCGCGATCCTGCGGCTGATGCTCGGCGGCGGTTTTGTCTGAAAAGGCGGGCGCGCCGGGCAACGCTCCCAGCGCCGAACCGAAGCCGCAACCGGGACTGACCGGACTGCCTCAGGCATTGGGCGCGTATGTTGCCTGGGGCCTGATGCCCATCTTCTTCAAGGCGCTGACGACGGTCGCGCCGCTCGAGGTCGTCGCGCATCGCATCGTCTGGGGCGCGTTGCTGCTCGTCGTCATCCTTGCCCTCGGCGGTCGGCTGCGCGAGCTCGGCGAGGTCCTGCGCTCGCGCCGGTCGATGGCCACGCTCGGCGCGACCGCGCTGCTGATCGCGATCAACTGGCTGATCTATATCTGGGCGGTGTTCAACGACCATGTCGTCGCCGCCGCGCTGGGCTATTATCTCAACCCGTTGCTCAACGTCGTCCTCGGCTATGTCGTGCTCAAGGAGAGCCTCAGTCGCGCGCAGCTCTTCGCCATCGCGCTTGCCGCGATCGGGGTTGCGGTCCTTGCCGCCGGCGCGTTGAGCACCCTGTGGGTCAGCCTGGCGCTGGCCGCGTCGTTCGGCACTTACGGGCTGATCAAGAAAATGACTCCCGTCCGCCCGATGGTCGGCATGGCGACCGAAACGCTAATCCTCTCCCCGGTCGCGCTGGGCTTCCTCGTCTGGCTCGCGATCGGCGGGGCCGGCGCATTCGGCGGCCAATCGCGCGACATCGACCTGTTGCTGATCGCCGGCGGCGCGGTGACCGCGATCCCGCTCGTCCTGTTCGCCAGCGCGGCCAAAAAGATGAAGCTGGCGACGCTCGGCATCATCCAGTATCTCGCGCCGACGATCCAATTCGTGCTCGGCGTGTTCGTTTATCGCGAAGCGTTGACGACCGCGCACCTCATCGCCTTTCCGCTGATCTGGGCGGGGCTCGTCCTCTATAGCTGGGATGCGTGGCGATCGGCGCGCCGCGCGATGCCGACCAGCGTTTAGTCGAGCGTCCAGCCGAGCGTGTCGCCGGCATGGAAAGGGACGACGTCTCCAATCAGATCGGGCACTTTTGTCTCGCCCCGGCGCAGCGTGATCCGGTCTTCATTGACCGGCAGGCGATAGAAGGCGGGGCCGTTCAACGATGCAAACGCCTCGAACCGGTCGAGCGCGGCTTCTTGGTCGAACACCTGCGCATAGCTTTCGATCGCGAAGGGCGCGTTGAATATCCCGGCGCAGCCGCACGCCGATTCCTTCGCCGCGCGCTCGTGCGGCGCGCTGTCGGTGCCCAGGAAGAAGCGCGGGCTGCCGCCGGTCGCCGCCTTGCGCAAGGCCAGCCGGTGCGTCTCGCGCTTGGCCACCGGCAGGCAATAGGCATGCGGCCGGATCCCGCCGACGAGCATCGCGTTGCGATTGATGTGGAGGTGGTGCGGCGTGATCGTCGCGGCGATATCGGCGTCGGCACTGTCGACGAAGGCGACCGCATCGGCGGTGGTGACATGTTCGAAGACAATGCGCAGGCCGGGCATATCGCGCAGTAACGGGGCGAGCACGCGGTCGATGAACACCGCCTCGCGGTCGAAAATGTCGATATCCGCATCGGTCACCTCGCCATGGACAAGCAGCGGCAGCCCTACTTTCTCCATCGCTTCGAGGACGCCGCGGATATTGGCGATCGCGGTGACGCCTTGGGCGCTGTTGGTCGTCGCCCCGGCGGGATAGAGCTTGGCGGCGGTAAATACCCCCGCTTCGGCGCCGGCGACGATATCGCCCGCGTCGCTGTCGTCGGTCAGATAGGCGGTCATCAACGGCGTGAAGCCACTCGCAGCAGGCAGCGCCGCGATGATCCGTTCGCGATAGGCGCGCGCGGCGTCGCTTGTCGTCACCGGCGGGGCGAGGTTGGGCATGACGATGGCGCGGGCGAACTGGCGCGCGCTATGGCGGACGACCTTTGCCAGCATCTCGCCGTCGCGCAAATGCAGGTGCCAGTCATCGGGACGGCGGATGGTGATCGCGTCGGTCATGGGGTTTTTCTCGTCGTTGCCTTTCGCTATGGCCCCGCAATCCCTAGCTAAGAGCCATGACCGATACCACCCTTTGCGACCGCGCGCTGCTTCGACTGTCGGGAGAGGACGTACGCGGTTTTCTGCAGGGACTGGTAACCAACGACATGACCGGACCGCTGCCGTGCTGGGCCGGGCTGCTCAGCCCGCAGGGCAAGGCGCTGTTCGACTTCATCGTCTGGCCCGATCCGCAAGACGACGAGGGCAACGTCGCCCTGTTGATCGACTGCGAGGCGGATCATGCCGATGCCCTCGCCAGGCGCCTGACGCTTTACCGGCTGCGACGAAAAATTGCGATCGGACCGGCTGCCGGCCTCGCCGTGCACTGGTCGCTCGATGCTGCGGGCCATCCCCCGGACCCGCGGCTGGCCGCGCTGGGTGCGCGCTGGCTGGCGCCGCCGGGAACGGGCGATGCCTCGGCCTCCTGGCGCGCGCATCGCCTCGCGCTCGGCGTGACCGAGGGGCAGGCCGAACTCGGCCATGACCGCATATTGTGGCTCGAAACCAATGCCGCCGAGCTCAACGGCGTCAGCTTCGGCAAGGGTTGCTATGTCGGTCAGGAAAACACCGCGCGGATGAACTGGCGGCAAAAGGTCAATCGCCGACTCGTCGTGGTTCCGCTCGCCGATGCCGATCCTAAGCGGCAGATGGTTGCCTACCCATCGCTCGGCCTGTCGGTCGAACATCGCCGGATCGACGCAATTGCGTCGTCGGCGGTGCCAGGCTGGATGCGATTGTCGTCCTCCTGACCCCCCGCGTTTACCCAATATCCACCGTTGCCGGCCTAGGGTTCGGCCATGGTCAAGCAATTCGGCATGTTCGCGCTCTTGGTGATCGTCGCGGTCGCGTTTTTCGCGCCATCGCTTCCCGCACCCGATGAGACCGCGCTCCCCGAGCAAAGCGTGCCTGATGCCGCCCAATCGTCTCCCGCCGCGCCGATACCTACGCCCGTTTTCGACGATAATCCGCAAATGATCGAACAGCCGTCATTCGTCCCCGATATGCAGGCGCTGCCGGACGACGGCCCGCCGCCCTCGCGTAACGAGGCACGCGCACTGCCGAACGAGGTCGTGCCGACCGATCGACCCATTCCCCCTGAATTGCGCTGAGCGCGCAAGCGGCGGATGATGCGCCTGATCCTCGGTGCGGCGGCGGCGATCGTCGCGATCGTCCTGCTGGTCTCGCCGCGGACCGATCGCACGCCCGATCGCGCGCCGCCGCCGACCGCCGCCGGCAGCGGTACCGATCCACAACGATCGGCGCCGCAGGAGTCGGGGGGCGAGGCGACGATCGCACGCGCGCCGACGGGGCATTTCAGCGCCCCGGGCAGCGTCAACGGCGCGGCCGTCACCATGATCGCCGATAGCGGGGCAAGCCTCGTCGTGCTCGACCGCGACGATGCGATCGCGGCGGGCATCTCGATTTTTCCGCAGGAATTTACCGGCACCGCCCGGACTGCGGGGGGACAGGTCAGGACCAAGCCGGTGTTGCTCGATTCGGTCGTTTTCGCAGGAATCGAACGGCGCAACGTGCCCGGCGCGGTGATCGATGGCGATCTGCCGATGGTCTTGCTCGGCCAATCGTTCCTGTCGCGCTTGTCCGATGTTTCGGTCTCGGGCGACACGATGCGTCTGCGGTAATCGCGTCCGGGCCGGGCTTGCATCGAGGCGGGCCGAGCGCCATGTCGGGACGATGACAGATCGCGCACAGCCGCCGCTCAGGGCCGCCATCATCCCCGTCACACCGTTGCAGCAGAATTGCACGCTATTGTGGTGCACCGCCACCAACAAGGGCGCCTTCGTCGATCCCGGCGGCGACCTCGCCAAGCTGCGCGCCGCGGCGCAGCAGACCGGTGTCGAGGTGGAGAAGATCCTCCTTACCCACGGCCATATCGACCATTGCGGCGAAGCTGGCACCTTCGCCAAGGAACTCGGTCTGCCGATCGAAGGACCGCATGAAGCCGATCGCTTCTGGATCAGCCGGCTCGAGGACGACGGTCGCAATTACGGCGTTGCCGGCAAGCTGTTCGAACCCGACCGCTGGCTCGAAGACGGCGACCAGGTGACGGTCGGCGACCTCGTCCTCGACGTCCTTCATTGTCCCGGCCATACGCCCGGCCACGTCGTCTTCCACCACGCGCCGTCGAAGCTCGCGATCGTCGGCGACGTGCTGTTCCAGGGATCGATCGGCCGCACCGATTTTCCGATGGGCAACCACCAGGACCTGCTCGACGCGATCACGCAGAAACTGTGGCCGCTGGGCGGCGATACGACCTTCCTGCCCGGCCATGGCCAGCCGAGCACGTTCGCGCACGAGCGGGCCAGCAACCCGTTCGTCGGCGACCGCGTGCTCGCGCGCTAGGCGATATCGCCTGCGCGTGCCGGCACTTCGAGCGCCGTCGGACCGGTGTAGACGAGGTATAACGCATAGCCGGCCAGGCCGAGCAGGATCGCCATCGTCGTGATGGTGCCGATGCTGCGGCCTTTGACCCAGGCGCCGCCGTCCATGCCGAATGCGTGGCAGATGCGCCCGACGATATAGACAAGGCCGGTCAGCCATAGCAGCGTCGACGTCCCCACCGCCATTTCGATGGCCGCGATCAGGACCAGCGCGAATCCCGTGTTTTCCAGGAAATTGGCCTGTGCGCGCATCCGCCGGATCAAGCGATCGCTGCCGCCGTCGCCGATCGAGATTTTTTCGGCCATGCGGATCCGCCCGACGCGAATCGACAGCCATAGGTTGAGGAGCGCGGCAGCCGCGGCGATGGTAAGCGTGACGGGCAGGAACATCATGTCGGTTTCCCCAGTTGAGCGTGATGCGCCGGGCTTGCCGCAAGCGGGGGCGAGTGGCAACCGGGGCTTGCACTTGGCGCTGGGGGCGTTATAGGCGCTGGCTTCGCGCTCGTGCACCGCATGAGTCCATAATCCGCCAAGCGAATTAGCATCCGGGATACCGCCTTGTTCAAGGGGGCGCCCGTTGCCATTTCGCGGCACTGGGCTTAGGTGCGCGTTGAGGCGTTCGTAAAAAACAGATTTAGCAGGTGCCGAAATGGCTGTCCCCAAAAGAAAAACATCCCCGTCGAAGCGCGGCATGCGCCGCAGCCACGACTCGCTCAAGCCGGCCGCATTCCAGGAATGCCCCAATTGCGGCGAGCTGAAGCGTCCGCACAATCTGTGCGATGCTTGCGGCCATTATAACGGTCGTGAAATCCGCTCGATCGATTGATCGCAGCGCACGCAAACCAGATTGAGGAGAGATGCCGGTGGGCATGACGCCGCGGATCGCAATCGACGCGATGGGCGGCGATGTCGGCGTGCGCATGATGATGGCGGGCGCCGCGCTCGCGCGGCATCGCCACGACGGCCTTAAATTCCTGCTCGTCGGCGACGAAGCGCGGATCAAGGCTGCGCTCGACAATCACCCCAATCTGCGCGGTGCCTCCGAAATCCTGCACACCGACGAGGTGGTGACGGGCGAGGACAAGCCCAGCCAGGCGCTGCGCAAGTCGAAGAACAGCTCGATGGGGCTCGCGATCAACGCGGTGAAGACCGGCGATTGCGGCGCCGCGGTATCGGCGGGCAACACCGGCGCGCTGATGGCGATGTCCAAACTGGCGTTGCGCACCATGCCGGGGATCGATCGCCCCGCGCTCGCGGCCTTGCTGCCGACGCTGGGCGACAACGACCTCGTCATGCTCGACCTTGGTGCTAATACCGATTGCGACGCCAACAACCTGATCCAGTTCGCGATCATGGGCGCCGCCTATGCACGCACCGGCCTCGGCCTCGAGGCGCCGCGCGTGGCGCTGCTCAACATCGGCACCGAGGACCTCAAGGGCACAGACGAGATTCGCGCCGCCGCCGCCGCGCTGCGCGGCGCGACCGGCCTGCCGATGCGCTTCACCGGATTTACCGAGGGCGACAAGATCTCGCGCGGCGATATCGACGTCCTCGTCTGCGACGGATTTTCGGGCAACATCGCCTTGAAGACGATCGAAGGCACCGCACGCTTCGTCACCGATCTGTTGAAAAACGCCTTTTCCAGCTCGATGCGTTCGAAGCTCGGCTTTCTCATCTCGCGCCCTGCGACCGAGCTGCTCAAGCATCATCTCGACCCCAACAACCACAATGGCGCGGTCTTCCTCGGCCTCAACGGGGTCGTCCTGAAAAGCCACGGCAGCGCCAATGAAAAGGGCATCGCCAACGCCGTCCATGTTGCCGCCGAGCTCGTCGAGAAAGACATCACCCGCCAGGTCAGCGAAGATCTCGCCCGCTTCGGCAGCCAGCGGGCAGCGGCGGAATCCAGGGACTAATGGTGCGCTCGATCATCGCCGGGACCGGCTCGGCCCTGCCGGCCAATCGCGTCTCGAACGCCGAACTCGCCGAGCGGGTCGATACCACCGACGAATGGATCATCGAACGCACCGGCATCCGCTTTCGCCATATCGCCGGTCCCGATGAAACGACCGCCACGCTCGGCGCCGATGCGGCTCGCCGCGCGATCGAGGCCGCCGGGTTGACGCCCGCCGATATCGGCATGATCGTGCTCGCCACCGCAACGCCCGACAATACCTTTCCGTCGAGTGCGACCAAGATTCAGGCATTGCTCGGGATCCCCGATGCCGTCGCGTTCGACGTTGCCGCGGTCTGTTCGGGCTTTCTCTACGCGCTCGGCATCGCCGACAGCATGATCCGCACCGGCACCGCCAACCATGCGCTCGTGATCGGGTCCGAAACCTTCAGCCGCATCCTCGACTGGGAAGACCGCGGCACGTGCGTCCTGTTCGGCGACGGTGCCGGCGCGGTCGTCCTGTCGGCAGAAGAAAATAGCGACCGCGGGATATTGTCGTCGAGCCTGCACGCCGATGGCGGCCATGGCGAGCTGCTCTATGTCGATGGCGGACCGTCGACGACGGGGACCGTCGGCAAATTGCGGATGAAAGGGCGCGAGGTATTCCGCCACGCAGTCAAGAACCTCGCCGATGTCCTGGGCACCGCGCTCGACAAGGCGGGCGTCGCGGCCGGCGAGGTCGACTGGGTTGTTCCGCACCAGGCCAATATCCGCATTCTCGAAGCGACGGCCAAGAAACTGGGGCTGCCGATGGACCGCGTCGTCGTCACCGTCGATCGGCACGCCAATACCTCGGCTGCGTCGGTCCCGCTCGCGCTCGATACCGCGATCCGCGACGGTCGCATCACCCGCGGCCAGACGTTGGTCCTAGAGGCGATGGGCGGCGGCTTTACCTGGGGCGCTTCGGTCGTGCGCTATTGAATCGGCGCTGCCAGATTTACAGCTGTGGTTTGATCGGCTAACACAGGTTAGGGCTGAGCCGTTCTAAGCGATTGGGAGTGGGAAGCAGACATGAGCACGGGAACATTGACCAGGGCCGACCTCAGCGATTCGATCCATCGCAAGCTCGGTCTGTCCAAATCGGAAGCGGCCGATCTCGTCGAACAGATTCTTGGCTGCATGTGCCACGCGCTGAGCGAAGGCGAACAAGTCAAGCTGTCGGGCTTCGGAACGTTTCTCTTGCGCGACAAGGGGGAACGCGTCGGCCGCAATCCCAAGACCGGGGTCGAAGTGCCGATCACGCCGCGCCGGGTGATGACGTTCCGCGCCAGCCAGGTCATGCGCGAACGGATCGCCAAGGGCGCCTAGGCGATGGCGGGCGACAGCGGCAAGAGCCCCGGCGCGATGCTGACGATCGGAGAGTTGAGCGCCGAGCTCGGCCTGCCGACGCACATTCTGCGCTACTGGGAAACCAAGTTCGACCAGCTGACCCCGCTCAAGCGCTCCGGCAACCGCCGTTATTATCGACCCGAGGATGTCGCGCTGGCGCATCGCATCGACGATCTGCTCAATCGCCGCGGCTTTACCGTCAGGGGCGCGCAAAACGAGCTGCAGCAACGGCAGGCCCCGGCGGATCGCGACGCTGACCGAAATGACCGAGCATCAGGTGCGCGTGCGCAGCCCGCCGTCGATCTGCACAGGCTGAAAGCTGTTCGCGATCGGCTCGCCAGCGCGCTGGCTGCCGCCTGACTCCACCTCAGTCGTGCTCGTCGGGCCCCAGTTCGGGATCGAGATCGCGTGGGCGGATCAACCGTTCGATCAATGCGCTGCCAAAGGCGGCGTCGCCCCAGGCGTCGCAATCGAGCCTGAGGCACGCCATCGTCGCGGTGGGGTATTTTTCGGCGACCTCGGCATAGACCGGATCGCGCTGTCCTTGGGCGAGCAGCAGCGCCAATTCTTCCATTCCCGGATTATGCCCTGCGAGCAGCAGATGGCGGACATCGGCCGGTGTTTCGCGTACGATATCGAGCAAAGTCGCCGCCGAGGCGAGATAGGCGCGCCGGTCCCAGACCGGATCGGGTGTCGGCGGATCGAGCTCGGCGAGAAAGATGTCGAGCGTTTCGCGTACGCGCACCGCAGGCGAGGCGACCACCCAATCGAAGCCTAGGGCCCGTTGCTGGGCATGCTTGCCGACGACCAGCGCAGCCCTGCGCCCGCGGGCATTGAGCGCGCGCTCGAAATCGGGCAGCGATGGGTCGTCCCAGCCCGATTTGGCATGTCTCAACAACGTCAGTCGCTTCATATGCGGTCCCGTCGGCCATTTCGCGCGCCGCCGACCTTGGCGTGCACACCGTCTGCCGGTGCGCAAAACTTCTTACGAAATCGGGACATGGCTCGCAATCCTGGCATTTTCGAAATCGCGCACCGCGGTCGCCGCCTCGTCGATCGTGACCCGGCGGATCGGCGTGCCCTCGGGGAAGGCAGTGAGCAGCCGCGACGGCACCGCCGCCGACAGCAGGACGAACTGGCCCCGATCTTCGTGCGTGCGGATCAGCCGCCCGAAGGCTTGCGCGAGCCGACCGCGGATCAGCAGGTCGTCATAGGCGCTGCCGCCATGCGCCAGCTTGCGCGCGGCGTGGAGGACGGTCGGCTTCGACCACGGCACGCCTTCCATCACGACGAGTCGCAGCGAATGGCCGGGGACGTCGACGCCGTCGCGCAAGGCATCGGTGCCGAGCAGGCTGGCATGGCGATCGTCGCGGAAAATATCGACCAGCGTGCCGACGTCGATCGGGTCGACATGCTGCGCATAGAGCGGCAGCCCCTCGCGCGCGAGCCGGTCGGCGATGCGCGCATGGACGCCGCGCAGCCGCCGGATCGCCGTGAACAGGCCTAGCGTGCCGCCCTGCGCGGCGACGATCAGCCGGGCATAGGCGCCGGCGAGCGCGGCGAGGTCGCCGCGTTTGATGTCGGTGACGATCAGCACTTCGGCGCGGTTGGCGTAATCGAACGGGCTCGGCGCTTCGAAATGGATCGGCGCGCGCTCCATATGGACCGCGCCGGTGCGCGCGTCGGCCGCGCTCCAGTCGCCGCCCGTGGTTAGCTTTTTGGCGGCGTGGTTGGCGACTCCAGTGAGAGCCCAACTGGCCCCGGCGAACTCTCTCAACACTTCCGGGAGGTTTGTGGCCACTCCGTTTTCGTCGACCTCGAGAGCCCCCTCGTTGTAGGCGGCTCGCTGAAACGGGCAGATAATGTCGTCGATGGTAAATTTGCCATCATCCTTGGGAGCCACAGGCGTCTCTTCGTTTCTGGGCAGAGAGTCGAGAGCTCGATTCGCGGTGTGTCCGTAGGGGCAAATGTTTGGTCTAATCTGCATGGCTTGTCTCCGTTTAGTGTTGAGCGCAGAATAGACAGACCGCGTCACGCAAACGTTAAACTATGCAAGAGCTTTGGGGTTTTCTTCAGCCCCGGAGACTACGGCTGGCGATCGCGAGCCTCGCGCCCGGCTTGCACATCGACAAAGCTCAGCAAGAGGCCGCCGATCAGAAAGAAAAAGACGATGGACAGAACGGCCTGACGCCCGGAGCCGGTGGTGGCCACAAGCC
>Ga0210036_1000220_pt1 | contig 69109 bp, 67 predicted proteins | sample CryGeymeta201515_FD_185469 | JGI IMG/M metagenome (GOLD analysis project Ga0210036, IMG submission 185469) | Groundwater microbial communities from Crystal Geyser aquifers in Utah, USA - Crystal Geyser metaG 2015-15 (SPAdes) (version 2) | ecosystem: Environmental > Aquatic > Deep subsurface >... | reverse complement strand
TTCTTGCTGGTTCTGGATAATGATTTTCGGATTTAGATTTTTGGAAGGAACGGGCAGTCCCTTCTCTTTTAATAGATTAATGTGTTCTCCCATTCCCCATTTTGCCTTATAAAGGCAGTCCTCGATAGAATGCCCTATGCCCGTGAAACCCTCTAAATCCGGAGAATAAAATCCAAAATAATCAGGCTCATCTGTGGCCTCAATCACCAATGAATATTCTAATTCAATCATTTTACACCCCCGATGCTTCTACTTCTTTATGCCTGCTGCTTTTAGTATAGCATAGCAAGTCCCTGTAGGAACCTCTTTTGAGCCGTGAAAATCCACCCTGACCAACTTATCCCATCCAGATTTCCCGTAATATCTTATTGACCCTTTTTCTTTAACGATTCTAAAACCATGCTCTCCTAACAGTCTCACCAACTCGCTGAATCTCACTTTCTTCCTTCCAGAATCCTTTCGGTCTGCTCTATTATCTCTGTCGCTGTTGCCCTGTCTTTAATAAATGTCCCCTTTTTTGCATCTACGCTAATCTTTGTTGACTTGGCTGTAATCCTTTCAAGCTCTATATAAATCTTCAATTCAGCAGTTGTTGCTGAAATCTCTACGCCGTTTTCTATTTTTTTCTTCCCCGACTCTTTTATCCCCATCTTTTTCAGAGCTCTATGCGCTGCATTTTCTACCTGCTCAATTGGGAAACTAATAGTCTTATATGCGACATTTGTTAATGTGTATGCGGCTCCGCCGCTTGCGCCTGCCAACAGGATGCTTGCACAGCCTGAAGATAAAAGCGCAATGCACAGAAGCAGACAAAATGGCGTTATCTTAGCCCGCATGGTATTTGTATTATTTCCTTCTTCAGCCAGAAATTTCAAGTGATAATTTAAGGGGAGCAATGCAAAGAACTGGAGGCGGCGAGCGGATTTGAACCGCTGCATAAAGGTTTTGCAGACCTCCCCCTTAGCCACTTGGGTACGCCGCCGATAACGTAATGCGTAATCCGTAATGCGTGACGAGTATTTTTTACTCACTACGCTTAACGCATTACGCATTACGGTCTTTTTATGGAGCGGGAAACGGGGCTCGAACCCGCGACCCCAACCTTGGCAAGGTTGTGCTCTACCACTGAGCTATTCCCGCATAAAAAGAAAAGTTAAGAATTATAAGTTTAAAGTTAAAAATTGGAAACTAAAAATTAAAGATTTAAAGAACTCTTAACTTGTAACTTCTAACTTCCAACTCTTAACTTCTAACTGATTCCTAATGTATACTATCAAGAATAATGAAAAAAGGACTTGTTTGTCAATATGCTGTATCCTGACCTTAAAGAGTTTAAGTCTCTATGCAGAAAGGGAAATCTCATCCCTGTCTATAGGGAAGTCCTCGCTGATTTTGACACTCCCGTCTCTGCATTTTTGAAGATTGGCAAAAGCCCTTCCTTCCTGCTTGAGAGTGTTGTCGGAGGAGAAAAATGGGCCAGATATTCCTTTCTCGGAACTAATCCGTCAAAGATTATAAAGGGGCAGGGGAAGAAGATAGAGATAAGAGAAAGAGGCAGGAAGCCGGTTGTATTTGAGGCAGAGGACCCTGTGGATGCGCTAAAAAAAGAGATAGCTCTTTACATGCCTGTCGCTGTCCCGGGGCTTCCGAGATTTTCAGGGGGGCTTGTCGGATATATGGGCTATGACATGGTCAGGTTCTTTGAGCGTGTCCCAGACAGCAAAAAACCCGGCATTGATATGCCTGATATGTTCTTTATGCTTGCTGACACAATGCTCATATTTGACAGCCTTAAGCAGAAGATAAAGATAGTCTCTAATGTCCATGTAGACGGAAAAAGCCCTGCAAAGGCGTATAAAGAGGCAGTGGAGAAGATAGAGGACATAGTAGAAAGGCTAAGAAAGTTTAAAGTTAAAAGTTTAAAGTTAAAAGTTAAAACAAAAAACACTAAGCAACAGAAATTCGCATCAAGTTTTAAGACGAAAGAGGCTTTTGAGGAGGCTGTGCTTAAGTCAAAAGAATATATTGCGGCCGGAGACATATTTCAGGTTGTGCTCTCGCAGAGATTTGAGCGCAAATCTGATGTTGAGCCTTTTGATGTTTACCGTGCGCTTCGTGTGATTAATCCTTCACCTTACATGTATTACATTGACACGGGAGACGCGGAGATTGTCGGCTCATCTCCAGAGATACTTGTGCGGCTTGAAGGAGAAAAAGTTGTCCTCAGGCCAATCGCAGGCACCAGGAAAAGGGGTGAAACAGAGGCAGAGGATAAGGCTCTGGAAGAGGAACTTAAAAAAGACCCGAAGGAGATGGCAGAGCATATAATGCTTGTGGACCTCGGAAGGAATGATGTCGGCAGGGTTTCCGAGAAAGGTTCTGTTAATGTGACAGAGTTGATGGGTGTTGAAAGATACAGCCATGTGATGCATATGGTTTCTAATGTTGAAGGAAAGCTGGAGAAAAATCTTGATGCCTTTGATGTGCTTCGGGCCTGTTTTCCGGCAGGCACTGTGAGCGGCGCTCCAAAGGTTCGGGCAATGGAGATTATAGATGAACTTGAGCCGATTAAAAGAGGGCCTTATGCCGGCTCTGTGGGATATTTCAGCTATTCAGGGAATATGGATACGTGCATTACGATAAGAACGCTTATAATAAAAGACGGGAAGGTTTATGTTCAGGCAGGCGCAGGGATAGTAGCTGATTCAGTGCCAGAGAGGGAATACACTGAAACAGTGAATAAGGCTATGGGGATGATGAAGGCGGTGGAGATGGCAGAGAAGGGGCTGGGTTAAGGTATGCTATTAATGATAGATAATTATGATTCCTTTACCTACAACCTCGTCCAGCATCTTGGAGAGCTTGGAGAGGATATAAAGGTGTTTAGGAATGACAGGGTTACGATAAAAGATATTGAAGAATTAAAACCTGAAAGGATTGTTATTTCTCCGGGGCCGTGCACTCCTAAAGAAGCAGGAGTTTCTGTTGATGTCATAAAACATTTTGCAGGCAAGATTCCTATTCTTGGCGTATGTCTTGGGCATCAGGCAATCGGCGCTGCATTCGGCGGAGACATAATAAGGGCGCCGAGGCTCATGCACGGCAAGACGTCTATGATATATCACGACGGAAAGACAATATATGAAGGGCTTCCGAATCCATTTGAGGCAACAAGATATCATTCGCTGATAATTAAAAAAGAGACCCTGCCTGACTGCCTTGAGATTACCGCATGGACTGAGCAGGATGAAATAATGGGAGTGAGGCATAAAGAGTTTATTGTTGAAGGCGTGCAGTTTCATCCTGAGTCAATACTTACAAAAGTCGGGAAAACACTTCTTAAAAACTTCCTGAAATTGCGAATATAAAATCCGGAGGAAAGATGGATATTAAGGCTTATGTTCTGAAAAAGGCGAAGGCAGCCAAAGAGGGCGCCAGGCTGCTTGCAAAGGCGTCTTCTAAAGAAAAGAACAATGCGCTTTTAAAGATGGCGGCTGCGCTTAAAAAACGCAAAGCAGAACTTATAAAAGAAAACAAAAAAGACATTGCCTTTGCAGAGAAGAAAGGGCTTTCAAAGGCGATGATAGACAGGCTGGCCCTGAATGACGAGCGCATAAATGAGATGGCGCAGGGATTGATTGAGGTTGCCGCGCTTCCAGACCCTGTTGGAGAAGTGATAAGGATGTGGGAGAGGCCCAATGGGATGGTTGTCGGAAAGATGCGCGTGCCTATCGGAGTTATCGGAATCATATATGAATCAAGGCCTAATGTAACGGCAGATGCATCAAGCCTATGCTTAAAGGCAGGAAATGCGGTCATTCTGCGCGGAGGCTCTGAGGCGATAAATTCAAACAAGGCGATTGTAAAGATATTGAGAGATGCCGCAAAGACAGCGGGGCTTGATGAAGACGCAATAACATTTATTGATATACCTGAAAGAGAAGCAGTGATGGAGATGCTTAAACTTGAGGGGATTATTGACCTCATAATCCCGCGCGGGGGCGAAGGGCTGATAAGAACAGTCACGGCAAATTCAAGAATCCCGGTGCTTAAACATTATAAGGGTGTGTGCCATATTTTTGTTGACAGGGCCGCTGACCTTAAAATGGCTGAGGATATATGCTTTAATGCAAAAGTCCAGAGGCCCGGCACTTGCAATGCAATGGAGACAATGCTTGTTGACAAGAAGGTTGCAAAGGCATTTCTCCCATCAATGATTAAGAGGTTCAAAGCGGCAAAGGTCAGCCTTAAGGGATGTCCTGAGACAAGAAAGATAGATAAATCCATCGCTGCCGTAAGAGAAGATGATTTCTATATGGAGTATCTGGACCTTATTCTGAATGTGAAGGTTGTCAAGGATATGGATGAAGCAATAGAGCACATCGCAAAATACAGCTCAGCGCATTCTGACGCTATTGTTACAGAGAATTATGAGAAGGCGATGCGCTTCCTGCGTGAGGTTGATTCATCCGCTGTTTTCGTTAATGCGTCAACGAGATTGAATGACGGGTATCAGTTCGGCCTCGGCGCTGAGATAGGAATATCAACTGACAAGATTCATGCAAGGGGGCCGATGGGGCTTGAAGAACTCACATGCACTAAGTTTATAGTGCTTGGGGACGGGCAGATTAGGGAGTAGGTGAAACTTTTAAAAATAGATTTCAATGAAATTCAGAAGGCAATGGAAGACGTGTCAAGGGATGCATTTGACTACTTTCTGGACCTTGAGACAGGAGAGATTAAAACAATCTCCGTTGATGCGCTTGAAGGCGCAAAGAGCAGTCTTTACAAAGGCGATGAACTTATTGATGAATCCTTACTTGAAGCGTATGACATGCCTGAGTGGATTGAAGATGAAGTGGAGTTTGCAATAAGAATATTCTCTGAAAAACAAAGATATGTCAGAATCCCGGAGCGCGGGTCGCAGGAGGTATATGCTCTCATGAAAAGGTTTACGGAGGGGATTGACGAACTTAAGCCGCACGATGAACTCTCAGCCGCTCTCAACAGCCCCAGCTCATTCAGCGAGTTCAAGAAGGCGCTTTCCAATTTTCCGGAGCACAGAAAGAAATGGTTTGCGCTGAATGCAGGCGCAATGAAAAAGACAATAGCAGAATGGCTTGAATCAATCGGCATAAAACCGGAACAGGCTTATCACTAACCGCAACCTTTGAATCACTTACAACAAATTCGTAACCTTTTTAATCTCTTTTAGCTTCTTCATAGCCTTTCCTGAATCAAGTGCCTCTGCCGCTATTTCCGCTCCGCTTCTGAAATCTTTAGCCTTTCCTGCAACAACAAGCGCAGCAGAGGAATTCATGAGGACCACATCGCGTTTGGGGCCATTTTCTCCGTTGAGGATGGAAATTGTTATGCGGGCATTAGCATCCTTGTCAGCTCCGACAAGGTCTGTGAGCTTGCCCCTTTTGACGCCAAAATCCTCAGGCGAAACAAAGAAGTTCTCAACTGCATTATTTGCGTATCTTGAAACCCGCGTCCCGTCAGTAATGGTTATTTCATCAAGCCCGTCTTCTCCGTGCACAACCATTGCATCATGCGCGCCGAGATTTCCGAGAACACTGGCCAGCGGCTCTGTAAGTTTGCCCGCAAACACGCCAAGCACCTGTCTCTTTGCGCCGGCAGGATTTGTCAGCGGGCCGAGTATATTAAATATCGTTCTTAACCCCATTTCTCTCCTCGGGCCTATTGCATATTTCATTGCAGGATGAAACAGCGGCGCAAACAGAAATCCGAATCCTGTCTCAAAGAGGCATTTTTCAACATTTTCCGGCGGAAGGTCTATCTTAACGCCGAGCGCCTCAAGGACATCCGCGCTTCCGGACTGGCTTGAGACCGAGCGGTTTCCGTGTTTTGCAACAGGCGCTCCGCACGCTGAAACGACTATTGCAGTTGTTGTTGAGATATTAAATGTATGCGCCATATCGCCGCCTGTGCCGCAGGTGTCAAGCACGCCTTCGGGAGCTTTAATCGTCGCTGCCTTTTCGCGCATTATGCGCGCTGCGCCCGTTATCTCATCAACTGTCTCGCCCTTGATGCGCAGGGCAGTGAGGAATGCGCCTATCTGGGCGTCTGTTGCCTTCCCCTCCATGATTTCTCTCATGCACTCCGCCATCTCAGCCTCGGAGAGGTTAATGCTGCTTACAATGATATTAATCGCCTCTTTTATCATGGTGCTTTAAAATCTCCTTCTCTTTTCTGTCATTCCGCACTTGATGCGGAATCCAGCATTTTGTATTCTCTATATTCCTGCTTCTTCTGTAAGTTCATTGTAATTTTGAGCAAGAGGGACATTTGACACCATTCCCTCTATTGAATCTTAAATCTTGAATCTTGAATCTTGAATCTTCCTTGACTGGCATCTCACCTGTCCGCCATGCCTCTATGCCAAGTCCAACTACATCTTTGGGATAGGCTGAGAGAAATTGAGTTATCTGTTGTATTTGCTTAAGTTTAGCCATTAAGGACACACCCACTGGGAAGTATTTGCTGCTACATGATACTTGCAGGATATATGAAGACACTCAGGCTCAGTTGGTAGTGGAGAACCAAAACACGATGAGGGACATCCTAAATCACAAGCACAATACCACCATATATAACTGGTATCCCCTCGAATGAACGTGCAAGTTGTGCAGTCAGAAAAATGTTGCCAGTAAGTTGCATAGTCATATACATAGAAGAAGGTTTGCGGTCCCCACTTCCCCGCATCCGTAACCCTCACATATTGTGTAGCAGAAGTTCCACATGCTGGACAAGTTGCCGTGATTGTGAGCGAACCGCAAGCTGTAGAACCAACGGTAAGCAATCCAGTTGAACTAATTGTCGCGCCTGAACCTGACACGCTCCATATAATATTACTCGGACAACCACTTGCAGTATATTGCGCTGTATTATTTCTTGTTATTATTTCAGAACCAGCGATGGTGAGAGGAACTGGGGGTTCGGGGCAGCCGACTAAACAGGGGTGGGGGTCTCTGAGTGATGATTTATGCTTCCACTTGCCATTTGGAGCATATTCAAGGTGAAGATGGGGGCCTGTCACTCCGCCTGTAGAGTCTGCTTCTCCTATTTTAGCGCCTTTTGTTATTGGCATCCCAATGCTGAGATGGTCTGTACTCTTCGTTACAAGATGGGCATAGAGTGTGGTCGAACCATCTACGTGTTTTATTACTACATATCTACCCCACCCCTTTCCCATTTGTCCGAGACGATTAATTCCTTGCTTAAAATCAAAACCAACCTCAATAATTGTCCCATCTGCAACTGTACGCACATTGGATCCATCCGCTGCTCTATAATCTGTACCATAGTGCTTTGGTTTTTCGATATTACTAAACGAAGAACGAACATTTAAATCAACTTCAAGAGGTGAATCCCAATCGGCTTGTTCGCATCCTGATTGACCATAAGCAAAACCAACAAATCCATGGACAAATGCTAGTAGGAGAATAAATAGGTACACAGTCAATTTATTGTAGTTCATGATTTATCCTCCCTTAATAAAAGGTACCAACAATTATAATGGCTTCATAGGTACCATCCAGATGGCGTAAGTCTGTAAAAGCCTCATCTGGTAATGTGGCACGGACAGTTTTGGTTATAGAATCAAATGTAGAAACGAAATCATCGCTGAAGTGGTCATAAATTTCCGGAGCATCGGGTGGTTCATGAATTTGGGCATATATACGAACCTCATGATTCTGAGGAAGTGATCCAATAAAAGAGTCGGGAACATTAAAAACTACCTCAAATGAGGTTGCAGGTTGGATTAGTCCTGAATTTATTCTGATTTCATAAGGAAGATGAGATACCCCTGGTATCTCTGCAAATTCAGCCTGTGTTTGAGGGGAAGATGTTAGTTGCACTTTGACGGTAGTATTAGAACTAAATGCTCCAGCAGGAAAGGTTACAGATGCATATCCATCAAGGGTTATTGTGCCACCTTGAGGAGAGATTGTCTGTGTTATAGAAGGTATCTTTGCTGCATTTATACTAAAAAAATCTGACAGCACCTTTTTAGAAGTCTCGCTATAAAATGCCGATACCCTGTAATGAAGCATTTTCTGGTAGGATTCACTTATTATAGTCTGTGTGGCAAAGTCTTTATCCCCTGCCTGTCTATCCCCATGTGTCCCGTCATCATAGAGTATTCCCAAATTGGCAACAAACCTATACTTCTCATCATACTGTATCAGATTGATACTGGAAGGAATTAAATTAGACTCTATTAAGGCAGAGATTGTAACAGTGGTTGGTTGGTTTAGATTAACATAATCAGGGTCAGCAGAGGTTAATATCTCTGGTATAGATGACCCCAATATAGTAACGGTAATATATGTCCCTGGCTCACCTCTTACCTCTACTGCAATTTTATTCTGTTCATCCAGTTTGATAGGCAGTTTAATCTCATCAATCTGCTTATCAAATTCCTCAGGTCCAAGCACCTGAACTCCGTTTATCTCTATTACAGCACTTGTAACCTTCCCTCTTTTGCTTTCTCCATTCTTAATAGATACGGCGAATGGGACTTGACCTTTATTTACAGAAAAACTCTTTACTATCTTCTGCGGCTTTCCTGTGCTGCGGGTATAAACCTCTGGACCAAAAACTGTAGTCGCGCTATAGGCAAGAGGAATGAAAGCCAAGGTAAAAAAAGTAAGTAAACCTGTTAATAAAATCTTCCTATTCATAAAACACCTCCGATGAGAAAATATAAATTTATAAAACAACTCGATTCCTCATTTGTTCATAATCATTTGTGAGAGTTACGAGGAGGCAAATCCATTACCTTAAACTCTCCATTCATACGTTTTACTCTGAATTCAAAATCCGGCTTATTGTCCGGTTTAAAAGTCACTTCCAATTCCCCGGATTTTAACTGCATAGACGATTTAATATCTATAAAATCTGGATATTCGGATATAAGGCATTTCCCTCCATTCTTTATGCAATATCGCTCAAATAATTTCGGCTTATCATTTGGATTTATATCAGGATTTAATTTAATTAAAAGGTCATAAGACCCGCCATAGTAATAGACAGCCCTTTTATAATCTTCTTGAGATAATGCTGATATATATTCAAAAAGTATCCGTCTTGGTTCACCATCAATTGTTTCCCCCTGTGTCATAGAAATTGCAGTTTGGATAAAATCTTTCGCATTATAATTATACGAATCGCAAAACGTGTATCCCACGCCATTATTATAGCTACAAAAAGTTATATCTCCTTCGGTTCCGGAAATGCCACCATCAGGACCAGTTGTCTGTCCCGTCGCTACCGTTCCATCTTTATCAATGAAATTAACTTTATAAATACGCCCTTCAACATCAACACGATAAAACTCTACCGCCTCGGTATTGCAGCTTCGGTATTGATAAATCATGATAAGTTGTTCGTATGTCTGTGGCATGACAAAAAGATTAAGACCGCTATGTAGAGTATTTTCTACAAACTCGTAGTCTTTACCTAAATCTATTTTTGATACGATTTTATTGTCTTTTGTGCTTATAAGTTGGTAGTTGCCGGTATATTGCTTGTCACCCTCTTCGCCTCCACAATAAGACCCTTCCAGAATCTCTACTTTTTCATCTTCAGCAAATAGGAATACTTTTATTCCCTCTCTATTTTTGAAGATATTTATTTGTGACCGTCTTAGATTTTTTAATTTCAAAATCTCTTTGGAGACTTTCCCCTGTTTATTTGCTTTCAAAGTCCCAGCATATGATAGAAGGGGGAAACAGGTTAAAAAGACAAACAAACATACCGCAACAGTCTTACTTCTATTCATTTAGCACCTCCTTCCATCTTTGGGTTTATAAAATCAATCAATTTCATAGCCCATTTTATCACAACTCTTGACATATTTCTATTTTTAATGTTATTAATTGTAGGCTTTTTGCCGGTAACTTCCTTTTGAGGAGAAAGATTAAATGGCTCTTGCAACATTCAAAGGCGGCATACATCCGCCTGACAAAAAAGACATTGCAAAAGGCAGTGCCATCAAAGAAGCAAAGTCCCCGCAGAGAGTCGTCATTCCTTTAAGCCAGCACATCGGAGCGCCTTGCAAACCCATAGTCAGCATCGGAAAGGAAGTCAAAAAAGGCGAGGTCATTGGAGAACCCGGAGGTTTTGTATCAGCGCCTGTCCATTCATCCGTGTCAGGGAAGGTGATTGCAATAGCGGAGTTTCCGAATGCAATGGGCAGGATGGTAAATTCCGTAGTGATAGAGAATGATGGGAAAGAAGAATGGACTTCTCTTAAAGATAATCCAGATTACATCAAACTGTCTGCCGATGAACTGAAGGAAAAAGTAAAGGCTGCCGGAATTGTCGGCATGGGCGGCGCAGCTTTTCCGACGCTTGTTAAGCTCTCTCCTCCAAAAGAAAAGCCGATTGATACAATAATTATTAACGGCACTGAGTGCGAGCCGTATCTTACCGCAGATTACAGGCTGATGTTGGAAAAATCCAGCGATATAGTTGAAGGGTTGAAGATACTCATGCGCATCCTCGGAGTGAATAAAGGATTTATCGGGATTGAGAACAACAAGCCCGATGCGATTGAAGCAATGAAACAGGCTGTAAATAAATCCCCCCTCCCCACCTTTACTAAAGGGGGGCAAGGGGGGATTATTGAAGTCTGCGGACTTGAGGTTAAGTATCCGCAGGGCGCTGAAAAGATGCTTATAAGCGCTCTAACCGGAAGAAAAGTTCCTCCGAGAGGGCTTCCGATGGATGTCAGGGTTGTGGTGCAGAATGTAGGTACTGCGCTTGCCGTGTATGAGGCAGCGAGATACGGCAAGCCTTTGATAGAAAGAGTCGTTACTGTAACGGGAGAGGGCATAAAGAATCCTGCGAATTTAATGGTAAAGATAGGCACGCTTATCTCTGATATTGTTGATGAGTGCGGCGGCTTTAAAAACAGCGCAGGCAAGGTGGTGTCAGGCGGCCCGATGATGGGCTTTGCCCTTTCAACGCTTGATGTTCCTGTGACAAAAGGGACTTCAGGAATACTTGTTATCCCTGAGGAAGGCGTTGTACACACTGAGGAATATGGGCCGTGCATAAGGTGCGGAAGGTGCATTGATATATGCCCTATGGGCCTTATGCCGTCAATGCTGAGCATACTTTCCGAGAAGGGACATTACGAGGATGCAAAGGAATACAACCTTTTTGACTGTTTTGAATGCGGCTCATGCGCATTTGTATGCCCTTCAAAAAGGCCGATAGTCCAGCTTGTAAGACTGGCAAAGTCGCAGACGAAACCATGAAACAAATTCAACATTCAATATTCAATATTTTGAACCTGTATTTAATTGAATCTTCAATCTTGAATCTTGAATTTTTTGCTTGGAGGTTAGATGGCTGATGTAAAAAAAGAACACGAACTTATAGTTACTGTAAGCCCTCATGTCAGGGATGAAGAGACCACGAGCAGGATAATGTGGAGCGTTAGCATATCGCTGCTGCCTGCCGTGGTAATGGGAGCATATTTCTTTGGTCCGAGGGCAGTGTTTACAGTAGCGCTTGCAATAATCTCTGCTTTGTTATCCGAATATCTTTTCCAGAAAGCGCTTAAAAAGAAAATTGCCGTTAATGACGGAAGCGCCTTTCTCACAGGCCTTTTGCTCGGCATGAACCTTCCGGCGTCAGTGCCTTTTTACATCCCTATCATTGGCTCTTTTATCGCCGTCATCATCGCAAAACAGTTATTCGGAGGGCTTGGTTATAATGTATTCAACCCGGCGCTGATTGGACGGGCGTTCCTGCTTATATCATTTCCGAGGCTCATGACAATCTGGACCAAACCGGATGCTGCCTTTGTCATGCTTGACGCAACGACCACTGCTACCCCACTCGGTATCCTGAAAGAGGAAGGTCTTTCAAAATTAATTGAGGTCTTCGGTGATAAGATTAATCTCTACGCAGAACTTTTTAACGGACACAGGGCTGGCTCTATCGGCGAGACGTCAGCGCTGGCGTTATTAATTGGCGCAGGATTCCTGCTTTACAAAAGATACATCACATGGCACGTCCCTGCCTCATTCCTCGGAACAGTCGCAGTCCTTGCATGGATATTCGGAGGCAAAAGCCCCGAGACAGGGAAAATGCTCCTTTTCGCAGGCGACCCCCTGATACACCTTTTGAGCGGCGGCCTCATGCTCGGCGCATTCTTTATGGCAACCGACTATGTGACATGCCCTTCTGCAAGAAAAGGGCAGATAGTTTTCGGTATAGGCTGCGGCTTTCTTACAATGCTCATAAGGCTAAAAGGCGGATACCCTGAAGGCGTCATGTTTGCAATCCTTCTTATGAACTGTTTTGCGCCGCTCATAGACCGCGGTTTTAAATCAAAGGTCTTTGGCGCGCTGGAAAAAACAAAAGCAAGGGAGATTAAGAAATGACAGGCAAGGATATCCTAAAGATAACGCTTAATCTTGTAATCGTATATCTCATCGGCGGGCTCATCCTTGCATTTGTATACGCCAAGACGTCGCCAATAATGTTTCAGAATAATAAAATAGCAAAAGAGAAGGCGCTTAAAGAACTAATGCCCGAAGCAGACAAGATAGAAAAAGCAGGAGACTGGACAATACACGAAAAGCCTGCTGAATATTTTGCCGCCAAAAAAGGGGATGAGGTTATCGGTTATGTTGTTCAGTCATTCGGCAAAGGATATTCAAGCTACATTGATATCCTCATTGCAGTTGACAAGGGCTTTAAGGTGCAGAAGATAAACATCCTCCATCATGCGGAAACCCCCGGACTTGGCGATGAGATTGAGACTGTTTCGTTTAAGGGGCAGTTTAAAGATAAAGACATAGAACATTTAAAGGTTTTAAAAACAGATACAACAGAATTCATACAGGCAATCTCAGGCGCGACCATCTCCAGCAGGGCTGTCACCGAGGATGCGGTAAAGAAAGGTGTTGAATTCCTCATCAAAACCATCAAGGAAGGAGGAGCAGGGAATGCCGGACACAAACAAAGTTAATTACTGGAAACTTATAACAAACGGAATCGTAAAGGAAAATACCATATTCAGGCTTGCCCTCAGCCTCTGCCCTTCCATTGCTGTTACAAACAACCTCAAGAACGGTGTTTTGATGGGAAGCGCTGTTTTGTTTGTTCAGGTTATGGTCAACATTACAATTTCTTTGATGAGAAAGGTAATCCACCCAAAGATAAGACTGCCCATTTTCATGCTTGTCATATCAGGCTGGGTTACGATTACTGATATGACAATGGCAGCTGCAGTCCCCGACGTATATAAACAGATGGGGCTTTACATACAGCTTATAGTTGCGTTCGCATCCATCCTTGCCAGGGCGGAGATGTTCGCAAGCAAAAATAAATTTGCCCCTTCAATGGCTGACGGCATAGGGTTCGGGGCCGGGTTCCTGTTTGCTCTTACAGTTATAAGTTTCTTCAGGGAACTTCTTGGCAGGGGTTCTCTGTGGGGGATGCCGATAATACATGCAAAACCGCTTTTGATAATGATTATGCCGGCTGGCGGCTTCTTTGCAGTCGGGATATTGATGGCGGCATTCAACTGGTTTGATGCAAAATATCTGGGAAAAGGCGCGCGCGCTTCGCATTATTCGCATTAATGGATAGAGACAGGAGGAAGCTATGGGAAGTGAATTTACAAAACTTTTTGAATTAATTATATCAGCTTCGCTGATAAATAATTTTGTCTTCACGAGGTTTCTCGGACTTTGCATATTCTTCGGCGTCTCCAAAAAAATGGAGACTGCAGTGGGAATGAGCATTACGTTTACTGCTGTTATGATGATAAGCGCTGCCATCAGTTGGGTTGTTTTTAATGGAATAATGATTCCTCTTGATATCACTTTTCTGAAGATTATCGTGTTTATCGGCGTTGTTGCAGGATTTGTTCAGGCCGCAGACACTATAATGAGAAAGGTATCGCCGGGGCTTTATTACAAACTCGGCATCTACCTTGCCCTTATCTCTACCAACTGTATCATACTTGCAGTTCCATTGATAAATGCAGGCGAGAAGTATAGTTTTATCCAGAGCCTTGCTTTCGCATTTGGTTCAGGACTCGGGTTTGCGCTTGCGCTTGTAATAATGGCAAGCATCCGCGAAAAACTTGAGCTTGCCGATGTACCTATTCCTTTCAGGGGACTGCCGATAGCCTTTATTGTAGCAGGTTTGGTAGCGCTGGCTTTTACAGGTTTTTCAGGACTGATTACGCTATAGCCAGAGCAGTAGAACAGAAGAGCAGTAGTGCAACCGTTTTTATTTTCTGTTGCTACTGTTTGTAATAAAAGTTAGAGGAGTGACTTATGTTTAATGATTCCAAAATAAAAAAGATAACTATTATTGCTTTTTCATTCTACTGCTCTATTGTTCTTCTGCTCTTCTGCTCTACTTCTGTTTTTGCCGGTGTTGGCGGCGGGGTTGAGGCAAAGGAAAAGATAGACATTATTCCCCTGATTAAATGGACACTTGTCTTCCTTGCCGGTGTAGGCGCTTTTTTCGGCGTCGTATTGGCCCTGGCAGCAAAAAGATTTGCCGTCCGGACCGACCCTAAGGTTGAGCAGGTAAGGGATGTTCTTGCGGGCGCAAACTGCGGCGCATGCGGATTTGCAGGGTGCGAACAGTATGCAGAGGCTGTGGTCAAAGAGCCCGATGTTGCGTCTAATTTATGTATCCCCGGAGGCGCAAAGAGCGCTGAGGCAGTTGCAAGGATAACAGGCAAGACGGCATCTGCGTTAGAGCCTAACTTTGCAAGGATTATGTGTCAGGGAGGCTGGTCTAAGTCAGTTAAAAAATTCAGATACGAAGGCGTGCAGGACTGCAGGGCTGCGATACTTGCAGGGGGCGGGGATAAGTCTTGCAGATACGGATGCCTTGGTTACGGCACATGCTCAAGGGTATGTCCTTTTGGCGCAATAACTATGAGCGAGGACCATCTTCCTGTTGTTGATATAGTGAAATGCACAGGCTGCAGGAAATGCGAAAAGGCATGTCCTGTGAAGGTCATAGAAGTCCTTCCTGCATCAAAGCAGGTCTTGGTTACATGCCATTCAAAGGATAAAGGCGGAGACACAAGAAAGAACTGTCAGGTCGGATGCATTGCATGCGGCATCTGCGTTAAGGTCTGCCCGTTTGATGCCCCTTCTGTTGAGAATAATCTTTCAAGGATTGACATAAACAAGTGCAAGGTATGCGGCTTATGCGTTCCAAAGTGCCCGACAAAGGCAATCACTGATTTCATACCTCACAGGTCAAAGGCATTTGTGCTGGATAAATGTATTGGATGCCAGATATGTGCAAAGGTGTGTCCTGTTAATGCGCCCTTAGGCGAGTTGAAGAAAAAGCACTCAATTGATAAAGATAAATGTATAGGCTGCGGAATCTGCACGGCAAGGTGTCCTGTTCAGGCAATAGACGGGACATTCAACGCATCAGAGGTCTTTGCGGCCTCGGCGGAAAAGAAAAAGAAAAAAGCTGAGGCAGCATAAGAAAAACAGTAATCAGCTTTCAGCAGTCAGCTTTCAGTAAAATAAAAAGCCCTTTTTGAGGGCTTTTTATTTTAGACCCAGCAAAACTGTGCCATGATGACCTGTATTTGCTATAATAATTACTGCTTTTGCTGTTAGCTGAACGCTGAGAGCTGATAGCTTTTTTGGAGGGGTGGCCGAGCGGTTGAAGGCGACGGTCTTGAAAATCGTTTCCCGATTATATCGGGACGTGAGTTCGAATCTCACCCCCTCCGCCATTTTACAATTTCAGCGTTTTTGAGGGTTGTTGCCTCGCCCTCGCTTTTTCGCCGCCGCAATTTTTCGTATTTTGCTTCGCAAAATGCGCTGCCAGAAAGGAGGTTGTGTTTGCCCCGCCCACCCGTGCGCACACAACAGATTTACTCCCTTTATTTTGCTTGCCAAGTTTATAATAATTTAGTATCATTATAGTAAGGATTGGGACTTAATCCCACAACATAACCTTATAATTATAATAGTATTTTATGGCAAGCAAGTCAAACGAAATATCAACAATATCGGAAAACATAAAAAAAGCCCGAAATAAAAAGGGTGTTTCGCAGGATAGGTTGTCAAAAATGGCAGATGTCGCCTATAACACTGTTATTAAAATTGAATCGGGAACAATTAAAAATCCAACAATTGATACCTTATCAAAAATCGCCAACGCGTTAGGTGTTAAGGTAGATGATTTAATCAAATAATCTTTATGCAAAACACAATGTCCGCAAAACAGAATATAAAACCAGTTGGCGAAGTAAAAAAGCCATATTTTGAAAATGACAAAATTTCAATTTTCAATGAAGATTTTTTGAAAATTACTGCTATCCCGGAAAGCTCCGTTGATTTGATTGTTACTTCTCCGCCTTACAATGTTGATATTCATTACAATTCACATGCCGACAATTTAACTTACGAGGATTATTTAGAATTTACTCAAAAATGGATCAAAAAATGTTTTGACTTAGCAAAAAAGGAGGGGCGATTTTTACTAAATATCCCACTTGATAAAAACAAAGGCGGCCAAAAATCAGTTGGAGCGGATATTACAAAAATCGCAAAAGATATTGGCTGGAAATATCACTCAACAATTATTTGGAACGAGGGAAATATTTCTCGCCGCACCGCCTGGGGTTCGTTTATGTCCGCTTCTGCCCCTTATGTTATTGCTCCGGTTGAATTGATTTTGGTTTTGTATAAAGATAGCTGGAAAAAAACTAGTGGAAGCAGAAAAAACGATATTACAAAACAAGAATTTATGGACTGGACAAATGGAATTTGGACTTTCAACGGCCAAAGTAAAAAAGGGGCGGGCGGACACCCTGCGCCATTCCCGATTGAATTACCAAAACGCTGTATAAAATTATTTAGTTATATCGGCGATACGGTTTTAGATCCATTTTTGGGAAGCGGTTCAACGCTTATCGCTTCATATTTACACAATAGAAAAGGAATCGGTGTTGATATTGATAAAGATTATTGCGATATAGCAATCAAACGATTACGGACAGAGGCAAAAATAGATCAAACAAATTTATTAACTTAATAACAACTATGAAAAAGAAAAACAAATCAATACGAGATTTACTTATTGAATATTTTAAGGCACATCCAAAACAGGATATGACACACGGCCCAGTTGTAGATTGGGTTGAGGCAAAATATAAAAGACTTTACAATAAAAAGCCGCGAGACACTTGGCGGTCAATTAGAAACTTGCACGAAGTGGGGTTTTTGATAAAAGTTAAAAAAGGAATTTATCGCTATGACCCGGAAGCGGTTAATCAACGAGAACTGGAGGATTTTACGCCTGAACAAAAAGAATTTATTTTAAAACGAGACGGCTATAAATGTGTCCAGTGCGGACGAGGCAGAGAGGACGGGATTGAATTACAAGTTGATCACATTAAATCAAGATATGAAGGTGGAAAAGCAGTAGTTGAAAACGGACAAACCTTATGTGCACAACACAATTTTGTAAAAAAACATCTCAAGCAAACTGAAACAGGAAAGAAGATGTTTATTCGATTATATGAATTGGCCAAAAGTGAAAAAAATAAGGAATTGATAGATTTTTGCGCTGATGTGTTGAAAGACTATGAAAAACACAATATTAACTGTCATATAATTTGGGAGAAATAAAAAACTATGAACGCAACAAAAATATTAAAATCTGTAGGATTAAATCCAAGCGACGCCATTTTTTCTTTAGACAACGTGGAGGCAACAGAAAGATTATTGGAATTTATTAAAGAATGGGAGTTGCGCATTAAGGTTGAAAAAATTAGTAAAGAGGATTGGAAAGCATTATTATCCAGTTATGCAGATTCAATTATTGATTTTCACCCAGAAAATGATCATCAGGAACGGGGAGCGTTTTTGAGGAATGAACAAATGTTAAAGAAATATGGATTGACCAACGAAGATGTCCAGCGATTAGATTTCTGTTGATTTTGTTTTTATTGATTCGCCATACTCGGATAATATCAAGTATTCAGATGATGAAAAATGTATAGGCAAAATTTCTTGCGAGAAAGCAGAATTTTACGACGAATTAGAAAAAACCGCTTCTGAAATTGCAAGAATTTTGAAGCCCGGCAAAGTAATGGGTTGGGTTATTGCCGACCAATGGATTAAAAAGAAATTTACAGCAGTTGGATTTTTAATGTGGCAGAGATTGGAAAAATATTTTGAGCCAATGGACATTATTTGTCTAACGAGACATAATCAAACATCAAACACGGGAGTTTGGCACAATAGAGCAAGGCAATATAATTTTTACTTGAGAGGTTTTAAGTATTTGTTTATAATGAGAAAACCCGAAAAGAAATAGGCGGCGCGCCAGCTTTGCTGGCACGAAAAATTGCGGTGGCGAAAAAAGAAGCGGCGAAAGCGAGGGCGGGCAAAAATTATCAAAATTCAAAGTCCGGATTTTCGTCAAAAAAAGTTCGGATTTTAACCAAAAGGCACCGCCAATTTTTTATTTTAAAGGCTTTGAGAGGAAAGAACTAATAGGATTTTCAATCAGAGCTTCAGGCGGGGTTGGAAGGATAAAACAATGCGCTATCTGTTAAAATCAAAGCTATGATTGGTTCATTAAGAGGAAAACTCATTTCAAGGAGACCGGATAATGTTATCGTGGAAGTCGGCGGCGTGGGTTATCAGGTAAATGTCCCTTTAAGCGTACTCGCAAATTTTCCGGAAGAAGGCAGCAGTGTTTTCCTGCATATCTATACTCATGTCCGTGAAGACGCTCTCCATCTATACGGCTTTACCACTGAGGATGAAAAAAGGATATTCACAACCCTTCTCGGCGTAACAGGCATAGGCCCGAAGATGGCCTTAAACATTCTCTCAGGCATAGCGCATGATGATTTCATAAATGCAATTGAAAAAGAGGATGTTGCGCTCTTATGCCGGATACCCGGGCTTGGCAAGAAAACAGCGCAGAGGTTAATACTTGAACTAAGGGAAAAGCTCCCCCGGGCAGAGCAATTTAGAGACAGGCTTTTTGAAGATACGCTTTCAGCGCTCGTTAATCTCGGCTATAAAAAATCAGAGGCGATGGAGTCGCTGGAGGCGGCTTATAAAAAAGGATATAAGGATATAGAAACTTTGCTAAAAGAATCTTTAAAATATCTGACAGGAAACAATAGTGAAGAAGAATATTAAATTGTCATTGCGAGGAATCCCGAAAGCTTTCGGGATGACGAAGCAATCTCAAACAACAAGATTGCCACGCTTCGCTCGCAATGACAAAAAGGCAAATTAAAGGTAACGATGATTCGTAAAGACGACAATCCTGAAAGGACAGTAAATCCTGTTGTTAAAGAAGAAGACTTGACCTATGAACTTAATCTGCGGCCAAAGATATTCAGCGATTTTATTGGGCAGGAAAAGATAAGAGAAAATCTCGGAGTATTTATCACTGCTGCCAGGCAGAGGAATGAGCCTTTAGACCATGTCCTTTTCTGCGGGCCTCCGGGGCTTGGCAAGACAACGCTTGCGACAATAATCGCAAACGAGCTTAAGGTAAATATAAGGTCCACATCAGGGCCTGTGCTTGAGAGGCCGGGAGACCTCGCCGCAATACTTACAAACCTGTCAGACTTTGACATCCTCTTCATAGACGAGATACACCGCCTCCCGAGGATAGTGGAGGAGGTTCTTTATCCCGCAATGGAGGATTATCAGCTTGACATAATCATAGGGCAAGGGCCTAATGCCAGGACCCTGAAACTGAGCCTGCCAAAGTTTACCTTGATAGGCGCAACAACCAGGACGGGACTTCTTACCTCGCCTTTAAGAGACAGATTCGGCGTAATAAACAGGCTTGGATTTTATGGGCGCTCTGAGCTTAAAAAAATAGCGCTGAGGTCTGCGGGGATTATGGGTATAGAAATTAAGGATGACGCAGCTCTTGAGATTGCACTGCGCTCGCGGGGGACGCCGAGGATTGTAAACAGGCTTCTCAGAAGGATAAGGGATTTTGCGCAGGTGAAAGGAGACGGGGCGATTGACCTGAAGATAACAAAGGACTCTCTTCTGGCCCTTGACGTTGATGAAAAGGGGCTTGACGATGTAGACAGGAAACTTCTGTCAATAATAATAGAGAAATTCGGAGGAGGTCCTGTTGGTGTGGATACTCTTTCGGCGGCATTGAGAGAGGATAAAGAAACAATAGAAGACGTCTATGAGCCTTATCTCCTGCAGGAGGGTTTCCTTGAAAGAACTCCGAGAGGCAGATTTGCCACAAAACATGCATATCAGCATCTTGGTATAAGCATACCTAAGGGGCTGTTCTAAAATAATGAAGATAGCTGTTATAGGACTTGCAAATTCAGGAAAGACAACAATCTTTAATGCCCTGACCTGCCTAAACCTTGAGACAACGGTATATCCGACTCTCACGGCAGAGCCTCATCTCGGCGTCGTGAAAGTCCCTGATTCAAGGATTGAAAAACTGGCAGAGATTTATAAGCCGAAGAAAACTACATATGCAACAGTAGAATATGTTGATTATATCGGCATTACAAAAGGCGATATTGAGCAGAACAGAAAGGTCTTTGACCTGATAAAAGACGTTGACGCTGTAGTCCATGTTGTCAGAGGTTTTGAGGATGAATCCATAGTCCATCCGCTGGAAAATATAAACCCCGCCCGCGATGCGGAGACCGTAGAGCTTGAGATGATTTTCGGAGATTTGGAACTTGTTGAAAAACGGCTTGAAAGGATGGAGCAGGGGAAAAAGAGAGGCAAGAAGCCTGATGAGACAGAAAAGAAGATTCTTTTAAAGTGCAAAGAGGTTCTTGAAAAGGAGACGCCTCTCAGAGATATTGAATTCTCAGAGGAAGAGCAAAAGACTATGAGAAACCTCCAGTTCATGTCAATAAAGCCTGTGGTTATTGTTTTAAATGTTTCGGAAAAAGATTTGAATTCCGAAGAGACTGCCGGAACAACTTCCGGACTTCAGAAGTTCTTCAAAGGCAGGCAGGTAAAAGTATTAAACCTCTGCGGCAAGATTGAGATGGAGATTGCGCAGTTATCTCCGGAAGAGGCGGAGGCATTTCTTAAGGACCTCGGCATTCAGGAGCCTGCATTGAACAGATTAATCCATGTCTCGTACGACCTCCTCGGACTTATCTCATTTCTTACCGCAGGAGAGGATGAGGTCAGGGCCTGGACAATAAAGAAAGGCACAGACGCCCAGAAGGCGGCTGGAAAGATTCATTCTGACATTGAGCGCGGATTCATAAGGGCAGAGGTTGTATCATTTGATGCTTTCATATCAAACGGCAGCATGTCTGCCGCGCGTGAAAAGGGGCTGCTGAGGCTTGAGGGCAAAACTTACGCAGTAAAAGACGGGGATATAATCAATTTCAGATTTAACGTGTGATTACCACTCTGTTGTGTAGTTCGGAGCTTCGCGTGTGATGATGACGTCGTGGACGTGGCTTTCTCTCAGGCCTGCGTTTGTAATCCTGAGGAACTTTGCCTTCTGCCTTAATTCATTTAGATTTTTGCATCCGCAATAGCCCATCCCTGAACGAAGTCCGCCCATTAGCTGATGCACGCTATGTGAGAGCGGGCCTTTATTGGGAACCCTGCCTTCAACTCCTTCAGGGACGAGTTTTTTACTTTCAACGCCTGCCTGCTGGTATCTGTCCTTTGAACCCTGCTCCATTGCGCCCAGAGAACCCATCCCCCTGTAAACCTTATAGCTTCTTCCCTGATAGAGGATTGTCTCGCCGGGCGATTCATCTGTTCCTGCAAAAAGTCCTCCTATCATAACAGAGTGCGCTCCTGCCGCAAGCGCCTTTGTTATATCGCCGGAATATTTTATGCCTCCATCTGCAATGATGGGGACTCTGTATTTTTTTGCTACCGAATAGCAGTTGATTATTGCTGTAATCTGCGGCACTCCTGCGCCTGCAACAATCCTTGTTGTGCAGATAGAGCCCGGGCCTATTCCAACCTTGACTGCATCGGCGCCCGCCTTTATTAAATCCAGAGTTCCTTCCTGAGTTGCAACATTCCCTGCAATGACTTCTATATCAAATTTTTTCTTAATCTTTTTTAAGACCTCTATGACTGTCTTTGTATGTCCGTGCGCTGTATCTATCGCAATCACATCCGCGCCTGCCTTAAAGAGAAGCCCTGCCCTGAAAATGGCGTCCTCTCCAACGCCTATTGCTCCTCCGGCCCTTAATCTTCCTAACTTATCCTTGCATGCGTGAGGATACTTTTTCCTCTTCTCTATATCCTTGATTGTTATAAGGCCTTTCAGAATGAAATCTCTGTCAACAATCGGCAATTTCTCTATTTTGTATTTGTGAAGAATCTCCTTTGCTTGCTCAAGGTCTGTCCCTGCATGCGCTGTTATCAGATTTTTCTTTGTCATAACGTCTGAGACCTTTCTATTCATCCTGGTCTCAAACTTTAAGTCCCTGTTCGTGAGTATCCCCACGAGTTTCCCTTTTACTGTGACAGGCACGCCTGATATCTTGTATTTCTCCATAAGAGCCATCGCCTCTGAGATTGGCTCATCAGGCGATATTGTTACGGGGTCTATTATCATGCCGCTTTCTGACTTTTTTACCTTATCAACCTCTGACGCCTGCCTCTGCGCAGACATGGCCCTGTGGATTATTCCGATTCCGCCTTCGCGAGCTATTGATATTGCAAGTTCCGATTCCGTAACTGTATCCATGGCAGCGCTGAGCAGGGGGATATTTATTTTTATCTTCTTTGTAAGTCTGGTGGATATGTCAGCGTCCATTGGGAGGATATCTGATTTTGCGGGTATAAGAAGCACGTCATCAAATGTTAAGCCTACCGGTATTTTCTGTTCTATCATCTCTGGTATCTCTCGCCTCTTAAAAATTTCTTATCATTTTAGCATTTCTTGATTAGGGAAGGCAATTGCCGCAGCCCCGTCCGACTTGCGGAGAAGAGGATTTTTACCGGAATTAAAATTTGAGGCTCTTGCAAAAGTATTGGGAAAAACCCTTCTGTCATTCTGAGCTTGTAGAAGAATAACAGAACCCTTAGACAAGCTCAGAATGCTAAATCCGTACTTTTGCAAGAGCCTCACTTAAAAAATAAATCTTTCTTAGCTCATATGTTTATTGACCAGCTTGGTCATCTCAAACATTGAAACCTTGCCCTTGCCTCCGAATACTGCCTTCAGATTTGCGTCGGCATTTATCATCCTTCTGTTGATTTTGTCCTGAAGCCCGTTCTTCTTGATGTACTGCCACAGTTTTTTGGTAACCTCTGTTCTTGGAAGCGGTTTGCTTCCGACTACTGCTGCCAGTGCATCGCTGATATTCATGGGTTTCATGAACGCAGCATTGGGTTTCCTCTTTGTCTTAGCCTTTTTTACAACCTTTTTCTTTGCGACCTTCTTTACAACTTTCTTTGCTGCTTTCTTTTTCGCTGCCTTTTTCTTAACCATACCTTACCTCCTTGTTATAACTCTTCCCGATAATATCGGGATTGATACCTATCAATAACTATCAAAATCCTACCAGACGCAACACATATTGTCAATAAGTTTTTCAATAAAATTTTATCTGAATTTCCCGTCAACCATCTCAAGAACCCTGTGGCACTGTCTTGAGAGCGATTCGTTATGCGTTACTATTACAAAAGTGATTCCCTTCTTTTCATTGAGCTGCAGCAGGATGCGGAAGAGTTCTTCGCCTGTACGGGCGTCAAGATTCCCTGTGGGTTCGTCTGCGAATACGACTTTAGGCTCATTTATCAATGCCCGCGCAACAGCAACGCGCTGCTGCTCTCCGCCCGAGAGTTCTCCCGGGCGATGGTTCTTTCTTTCATATAACCCCATCTCGTCTAACAGCATTTCCGCCCTTTCCTTAATTTCTTTGCAGTCTGCCCCCATGCTTATCAGCCCCGGCATTAATACGTTTTCGTATGCTGTAAATTCAGGCAGAAGGTGATGAAATTGAAATACAAAGCCTATTGCTTTATTTCTGAAAGCGGCAAGGGAATAATCGTCCAGGGAAAATACGTCCCTGTTTTCATAGAGGACATTTCCTGATGTTGGTTTATCCAGCGTGCCAAGGATATGAAGAAGGGTGCTTTTCCCTACGCCCGATGCGCCGATTATTGCAGCCATTTCTCCTGCGCTTATGCAGAGGTCTATGCCGTGCAGAACCTGGACTTCGCCCGCAGGCAGGAAAAAAGACTTTTTTAATCCCTTTACTTCAATCATTAATAGCCTTTAGCTGATAGCTCATAGCTGATAGCTTTTAGTTTTTTCTTATTCATACCGCAGCGGTTCTATGGGGTTCAGTTTTGCCGCCTGCCATGCAGGATATATTGTTGCAAGAAAACTTATTGTCAATGCAGATAGAGATACGGCTATGAAGTCAAGGAGCTTCATTTTTATAGGCAGGCGGCTGAGATAATATACATCCGCCGGCAGTCTGATGACATTGTTAAACATATAGCCGAGTATGTATCCGCCGGCAATCCCGAGCAATGTGCCTGCAAGTCCTATGAAAATTCCCTGGAGCATGAATATGGTCATAATGCCTTTGTTCGTGGCTCCCATTGCCTTAAGTATTGCAATCTCACGGCTTTTTTCTACGACATTCATCATAAGTGTCCCGATTATATTAAATGAGGCGACAAGAATTATCAAAACAAGTATGACAAACATCGCAAGCTTTTCAAGTTTCAGAGCTGAAAAAAGATTTTTATGCATCTGCATCCAGTCCCTCCCGTAATAAGGGAAGGCAAGTTTCTTCTGGAGTTGTTCCCTTACCTCCTTTGCCTTGTACACATCTTTAACCTTGATTTCTATGCCTGTTATGCTGTTGCCCATTCCGAAAAAATTCTGGGCGTGAGAAAGCTCCGTGAGGACCAGGTTTGAATCATACTCAAACATCCCGACTTCAAATATCGCAGCTACCCTGAACTGCCTAACCTTTGGCAGCATTCCCATAGGCCCTATTTCTCCGACAGCCGATATTATATTTATTATGTCATTCCTGAAAACGCCGAGGCTGTTTGCAAGTTCTTTCCCTATCGCAATACCCGGAATACCGTCTTTTGATTTCAGGTCGTCAAGCCTTCCGTCTTTTATGTATTTGCCTATCTCTGTGGTATTTGCCTCAAGGGAAGGGTCTATTCCTCTTAAGAATACGCCGTGCGCCATTTTGCCTGATGAAGACATGACCTGTCCGAGAACAAAGGGCGAGGCCGAGACAACATCTTTTTCTCCTCTGATATTATCTAACACCTCTTTGTAATCAATTATAGCCCCTCTGTAACTGAGCGCTACAATATGCGCATTTACGCCGAGTATTTTTCTCTGCAGGTCCTCGTGGAAGCCGCTCATGACTGAGAGCACAACAAGGAGCGCCATGACGCCGACTGCCACGCCGCCGGCAGAAATAGCTGTGTTAAGAGAAATACCCTTACGTCTTTTTTTTGATTTAAGATAGCGGAACGCTATAAAAAAGTGATATGGCATATTTTTTCGCATGCAAATGAATATATCACGAATTGATAGGTTTCAACAAGAATGAAATTGCTTGCAAAACGTTGACCGCCTATATCTTATGTGTCATAATATCCGCATGTCTAAAAAAATCCTGTTAATTCTGTCGGCGCTTTTTATTTTTTCATGTGCTCCGGCATTTCGCACAGAGCCTCCAGAATCTCCCGATATTCCAAAAGAGGCTTATTATCACTATATCCTCGGCTATGAGGCGGAACTTTCAGGCAAATGGGAAGATGCGCTGAATCATTATTCAGAGGCGCTTAAGATAGATACTGCATCTCCTTACATCAGAACCCAGATAAGTTATGTGCTTCTGAGGACAGGCAAGATTCCTGATGCTATCGCTATGACAGAGGAAACCGTAAAGGCAAATCCTGATTATGTCCCTGCGCTTATGCTGCTCGGCGAACTTTATAACAGCCGGAAAGATACTGATAAAGCAATAAAGATTTTTGAGAAGGCGCTTGAACTTGATAACACACAGGCAGACGCATACCTTTTTCTGGGGGTTTTGTATGCTGCGGGAAAGCGCTATTCCGAGGCAAAGGGAATTCTTGAGTCTTTTCTCAAAACAGACCCCGATAATTTTATGGGGATATATTATCTTGGCCTCGTAAATATGGATTTGAAAGATTATGATAAGGCGGCGGAATATTTCAGCAAGGTCGCAGAGATAAGGCCTAATTTCGACGCCGCATACCTTAACCTCGGGGTGATAAGCGAAATAAAGGGAGATTTGAAACAGGCTGAAAAACATTATAAAAAAAGCGTGGAGCTTAATCCGCAGAACACGCTTGCGCAGGAACGGCTTACTCAGATTTATCTGAAAGATAAAACAGTTGACAAGGCCATAGAGCAGCTCAGGGACATGACCATTCAGGAGCCGGCAAATCTTGATATACATAGAAGACTCGGACTCCTCTATATAGAAACCAAGCAGTATGACAGGGCCATAGAGGAATTCAGGCTTGTTCTTACAGCCAAGCCGTCGGATGCGCAGATTAGATACTATTTAGCTGTTACTCTTGAAGAAGCGGACAGATATAAAGAGGCGGCAGAGGAACTGAAAAAGATTATTGCCGTGGACCCAAAAAACATAGGGGCCTTCCTGCATCTCGGCTTTATCTTTTCAAAAGAAGGGCGGCATATTGATGCGGTAAAGATGTATGAAGAGATACTGAGCTTTGAGAAAGGCAAGCCTGAAGTGTATGTATATCTCGGCGTCAGTTATATACAGTTAAAAGATTACAAAAAAGCAGAGGGGATATTCTCGGAGGGGCTGCGCCTTTTTCCGAACGATACTGAACTCAATTTCAATATGGCAGTGATGCATGAAAAGGCAGGCAGATTTGAAGAGATGGTGAAATATCTCAGGCGCACTATTGAGATAAACCCCGAACATGCCGACGCCTTGAATTATCTTGGATATAGTTACGCTGATAAAGGCATAAACCTTGAAGAAGCCCTTTCGCTTATACAGAAGGCGCTTAAGTTAAAACCCGACAACGGATATATAGTTGACAGCCTTGGCTGGGTGTATTTCAAGATGGGCAGGCATGAGGATGCTGTAAAGGCATTGCAGAAAGCCCAGAGCATAGTAAACAACGACCCTGTAATCTATGAACACCTTGGAGATATTTACCTCTCTCAGGGCCTGAATAAAGAGGCGCTGGATGCATGGGAGAATGCGCTGAAGTTCCACGAAAAAGAAGAAGGGCTTAAGGGAAGAGTAGAAAAGAAAATTCAAGATTTAAAATTAAAAATTAAAAAACCTTGATGGTGAATCGCAAGAACCCATTTTCCCATTCACCTATTCACCCATTCACCATTAGTATTTGGATTTTCAAGTTATGTTCACGCTTAAAACGCCTGCAAAGATAAACTGGTTCCTGTCAGTTCTGGGAAAGAGAGAAGACGGCTATCATGAGATATTAAGCCTCATGCAGAGCATCTCACTCTATGACCATCTCACTTTTGGATATTCTGACAGGATTGAGGTAAAAACAGAAACGAATATCCCTCTTGAGGAAAACCTTGTTTATAGGGCTGCTGTTCTTCTTAAAGAAAAATTATCGGTCAATAAAGGGGCCGTCATAACATTGAGGAAAGAGATACCTGTATCCGCAGGTTTGGGAGGAGGAAGCAGCGATGCGGCATGCGCCCTTTCAGGGCTGAACAGGCTGTGGGAGCTTGGATTGAAGGATGAAGAATTGATAAAATTCGGCGGAATGCTCGGTTCCGATGTCCCCTTCTTTTTTAAAGCCCCTATCGCTGTGGTTAGAGGCAGAGGTGAGATAGCCGCGAGACTTAAAGCCGTCAGCAGACATATTATTGTTGTTGTGAAACCTGCTCTCGGCATATCATCAAAGTGGGCATATTCAGAGATGAGCAAGCTGCTGCCGGAGTTGACAAAGAGAGATAATAATATTAAACTTTTCTGTCAAGCCCTTGAGACGCAGGATTTTAAATCAATAGCCTTAATGATGAGAAACGACCTTGAGCTTCCTGTGATAAGGGAGTTTCAGGTTATAGGGGAAATTAAGGACAGGCTGCTTGACATGGGGGCAGAGGCTTCACTTATGAGCGGAAGCGGGCCTGCTGTCTTCGGCGTATTCGGCAGCAGGGGAAAAGCCAAGGATGCTGCGAAGGCAATGCAGCCGTCCGTCTTGGGCGGATGGAGCAGGGTTGTTGAAACCATTACTACAGTGCAACAGAGCAGAGGCGCAGCAGGGCAGTAGTTTTTTGCTGCTGTTCACTGAAAATATGGGGCGTAGACAAACGGCAAGTCAGGAGATTTTGGATCTCCCATGTGGAGGTTCGAATCCTCCCGCCCCAGCTCGATTTTGCTCTGCAAAATCGAAAGGTTTTAGGTTTCAGGTATTAGTTGTCAGTTGACTAAAACCTGACAGCTGAATACTGACACCTGAAAATGGAGGGACAATGCCAAACGGCATAAGGCTTTTAACAGGAAATTCTAACAGGAAGCTCGCAGGAGAGGTTGCGGAATATCTCGGGATTTCTGTCTGCGATACGCTGATAACCACATTCAGCGACGGTGAGATCATGGTTCAGATAAACGAGAATGTAAGAGGCTCTGATATATTTGCGCTTCAGTCAACATGTACGCCTGTAAATGATAATATTTTAGAACTCCTGCTTCTCATTGACGCATTAAAAAGAGCTTCGGCAGGAAGGATAACCGCGGTTATCCCTTACTACGGGTATGCAAGACAGGACAGGAAGGTTCAGCCGAGAGTCCCTATATCCTCAAAACTTGTGGCTGACCTTATAACAGTGGCAGGCGCCAACAGAGTGCTGACAGTGGACCTCCATGCAGGCCAGATACAGGGATTCTTCAATATACCTGTGGACCATCTTTATGCCTCGCCTGTTCTCCTTGATTACATTAAAAAAAGCAATATTAAGGACATTGTTATAGTTTCGCCTGACGCAGGAGGCGTGGAGAGGGCCAGGGCCTTTGCAAAAAGGCTCAGCGCATCACTGGCGATTATAGACAAGAGGCGCGAGAGGGCCAACGAGTCGCAGGTAATGAATGTAATAGGCGATGTAAAAGGGGGAAATACAATTATACTTGATGATATGATAGATACAGCAGGCACAATCACTCAGGCGGCCTTAGCGCTGAAGGAGAAAGGGGCCAAAAGAGTGCTGGCAGCATGCACACACGCTGTCCTTTCGGGCCCTGCGATAGACAGGATTAATAACTCAGTCATAGAAGAACTGATTGTAACAAATACAATACAGCTTGACAGCAAGCAGAAAAAATGCAAAAAACTCACAGTTCTGAGTATAGCGCCTCTGCTTGCCGAGGCAATAAAAAGGATTCATGAAGAATCTTCAATAAGTTCGCTTTTTGTCTGAGCGGGCGTCGGACTCATAAAGGAGGAACAGGATAAAATGGAAAGGGCAACACTAAATGTAGAAAAAAGGGATAAGGCAGGGAAAGGCATTGCGAGAACGCTTAGAAGGCAGGGTATGATACCTGCCGTTATTTACAGAGGCGGCGGCTCACTGCCAATATCAATCTCAAAAAAGGCTATGGCTGAATTTATTGCCTCTAATGTAGGGGAGCATACAGTCGTTAATCTTAAGTTTTCAGACGGCGGCAGCAAACTGGCTATTCTCAAGGAATATCAGGCAGACCCCTTAGACGGAGATATCCTGCATACTGATTTCTTTGAGATATCTCTTACGGAAAAGGTGCATGTGAATGTCCGAATTGTGACCCATGGCGAGCCGATAGGCGTGAAGCGGGACGGCGGCATCCTGCAGCATGTGCTGAGAGAAATTGAGATAAAGTGCCTGCCTGATAAGATACCAGGACATCTTGAGATTGACATATCAAAGCTTGAGATAGGCCAGTCCATTCATGTTAAAGATATACAGGTGGGAGAGGGGATAGAGGTTATTACCACACCTGATGAAATTATTGTGAATGTGGTTGCTCCTGCTGTTGAGAAAGAGCCTGAAGCGCCGGTTGAGGGCATTGTTGCTGCTGCCGAGCCCGAGACGGCGGAGCCGGAAGTAATAAAGAAAGGCAAGAAAGAAGAAAAGGAAGAGGCGGAAGGGAAGGCAGAGAAAAAATAATTGTGGGCTATAATCGGACTCGGCAATTATGGCGGTAAATATTCAAAGACGCGGCATAACCTCGGGTTCATGGTCATTGAGGTTATTGCAGGGAATTTTGATATAGACTTTCACGAGAAAAAAGATTATCTGATTGGCAAAGGCTCTGTCGGCGGACATAATGTCCTGCTCATAGAGCCTTTGACTTTTATGAACCTGAGCGGCAATGCCGTTAAAGATGTTCTCAGAAAATTTAATGTCACTTCTGAAAACCTGATAGTAATCCATGACGACCTGGATATGGGTGCCGGAAAACTAAAAATAAGAAAAAATGGTTCATCAGGCGGGCACAGAGGCGTTGAGTCAATAATTCAGAGCATCGGCACAAAAGAATTTATCAGGGTCAAGATAGGGATAGGGAGGGAGCCCGGAATATCTCCTGAAACCTATGTCCTCAAAAAATTCCGGAAAGACGAACTCCCGATAATCAAAGACGCCATTCAGCGCGCGGTTGACGCAGTCACTGCTATTGTCTCAGGCGGCGCTGCAAAGGCGATGAATAAATTCAACTAAATTTTTGTGATTCAAAATTGGAAATCTTTGGTATAATGAAATTAAGCAGTTTGGGAGGTAACATTATGAGGTTCACACGCATTACAATTGATACTGACAAGATGGGCGGAGTTCCCTGCATAAGAGGTTTGCGCATACCTATTGCAACAATTGTTGGTATGGTAGCTAATGGTATGACTGAAAAAGAAATCCTTGATGACTATCCTGATTTGGAACACGAAGATATACGTGAGGCTTTACTTTATGCCGCCGATGCTGTAAAAGAACGTCAGATACCTCTTGTCACCGCATGAATTTTCTTATAGACAATGCCCTTTCCCCTATAATTGCAAAAGGTCTAAAAGAAGCCGGTTTTGAATCTATGCATGTCAGAGATGTAGGCATGAGTGCATCTTCTGATCCCGTTATTTTTGAATATGCAAAACAAAATGACCAGATAATCGTATCCGCTGATACTGACTTTGGAACATTGCTTGCTCTCTGGAAATATTCTAAGCCGTCAGTAATCCTTTTCAGGACATCTGATAAACGACCTCAATCACAGCTCTCTTTGCTCCTAACTCATATTTCAGAAATAAAGGATGCATTGATTGCCGGAAGTATTATTGTTTTTGAGGATAACAGAATTAGAATCAGAACGCTGCCGATAGGCTGAGATTCTTAATAATTTTAGCACTAACAGATTTTTCCGGCGGATTGAGGGAGAGGAGAGAGAGGCAGGCAGCTTTACATTTTATTTATAGATAGTTCGTATAATACGGGAAGTGTCCCTGTAATAAGCATCGCCATCGCTGAGTTCTAAATTAATTCCCACTCGAAACAATCAGACATACCGTCTTCTTAAAAATGCGAACTTCTGTGAGAAATCCTCTCTGCCCCAGTGTGTTTATATTATGGAAGCATAAATTGGTCAAGGTGAAATGGAAGCATAAACTGACCAAACAGCCAATTTATGCTTAAATTAACAGAATTTTGGTGGCGGTGCAGGGAATCGAACCCCGGACACTGCGGATATGAGCCGCATGCTCTAACCGACTGAGCTACACCGCCGTTTAAAGACAGTGATAAGTGAATAGTTATTAGTGAACAGACACTGACACTGAAAACTGACACTAATTATAGCAGAAGCCGCGCTTTTAATAAAAGAGTTTAAATCTCCTGCTCCTGATGTTTATGAGGATGCCGGCTGCAATGAAGTTTGAGAGAAGCGCTGTACCGCCGTAGCTCATAAAAGGCAGGGGAATTCCCACCACAGGCATAATGCCGAGGGTCATTCCTACATTTATAAAGAAGTAAGTTGAAAACATGGCTGTTATTCCGGCGGCGAGGAGCCTGCCGAATTCATCTTTTGCCTTTAATGCGGTATCAAGCCCCCTGAGAATTAAGGCGAGGTAGATAAGCAGAAGGAAAATGCTTCCAACAAGCCCCCATTCCTCTGCGAATACCGCAAAGATAAAATCAGTCTGTTTCTCCGGAAGAAACCTGAACGGCCCCTGCGTTCCCTTCAGGTAGCCTTTTCCAAGAATACCGCCTGAGCCTATCGCAACCTTTGATTGGTTTATATGATAGCCGATGCCTGCAGGGTCTGCCTCGGGCTCTACGAATGCAACAAGCCTGTTTTTTTGATAATCTTTCAGCCCCTCCCACATTATATTGCCGATAAACGGAATTGAGATTACTCCAATGACAATCAGCAGCGCGGCAACTTTTTTTTGCAGTCCCTTCACAATGCTGAGAGATAAGAATATTATTAAGAGAACAACTGCGGTGCCGATGTCGGGCTGCTTGAGCAAGATTACCAGCGGGATAAAGGTGAACGCCAGAAAAATTTTTATCATAGGGATTAACCCCATTGCCCCGCTGATTTCAATGAAATGCCGCGCTATGACTATTATAAACATCAGCCTGAATATCTCGGAAGGCTGAAAAGAAAGCGGCCCGAGGGTCAGCCATCTTTGTGCGCCCATGCCTGTCTTCCCTGCGAAGAGGACAATCAGGAGCAGGACTATGCCTATAGCATATAAAGGATAAGCAAATCTGCTCAGCCAGATATAGTCGAAACTCACGATAAAAAACAGTGCTGTGATTCCAATCAGCAGCCAGTATATCTGCTTCACGTGATAATTGGGCTGTTCATGAGGAAGCAAGGGGCGTGTAGCGCTGTAGATTGTCATTATGCCTATAATAGACAGAAGGATTACTATGAAGAAGGTCCCCCAGTCAAAATTTTTAATCAACCGTCTGTCTATTTTTATCATAAATTTAGTCGTTAGAGCAATAGAGCAGTAGTTTTAAAATTTACTGCTGCGCTTCTGCTCTGCTGTTCTGTTTGCCTTTCAGATACGCTTCTATTGCCAGCTTTGCAATAGGAGCTGCGGCTCCTCCGCCGTGCCCGCCGTGTTCAATAAATACGCATAATGCAATCGCAGGTTTCTCTACAGGCGCAAAGGCTACAAACCAGGCATGGTCGCGAACTTTTTCAGACAGTTGATGTGAACTTTTCCTCATGCTTATTACCTGTGCAGTGCCTGTTTTCCCTCCAACTGCCGCAATGTTTGATTTTGCCGCGCTGCCTGTTCCGCCTCCTTCATTTACAACGCCGTAAAGGCCGTCCCTTACCAGGTCAAGAACCTGAGGTTTTATATCCGCACTCGCAACAGGCTGCACAGGGGCCTCTGTCTTAACTATTACAGGTCTGTATATTAAACCTCCATTAGCAACTATACTCATAAGCTGCGCCATTTGCATGGGAGTAACGGATACATAACCCTGTCCTATGGCTGCATTGAAGGTCTCGCCGAGATACCACGGCTGATTTCTCTTCTCATGTTTCCACTTGGTGTCCGGTATCAGTCCTGAACGCTCTTGCGCAAGATGCAGGCCGGTCTCGCTTCCGAGGCCGAGTCTTCTTGCATACTCCGCAATTTTATCTATTCCGAGATGTTTGCCCGCTTCATAAAAATAGACGTCGCATGATTCCACTATGGCTCTGTGCAGGGAAATAGTTCCGTGCCCTCCCTTTTTCCAGCAGCCAAACTGCCACTTCCCATAGGTTATTCCTCCGGTGCAGGTAACTTTTGTGTCGGGTGTGATTACTCCTTCATTGAGCGCGGCGATTGCCGTGACAATCTTGAATGTTGACCCGGGCGGATACTGGCTCTGGAGCGCCCTGTTAAGCATGGGCATTTTTTTATCCTGAAACAACTCGGCCCATTGACTGTAACTTATCCCGTGCGCAAACATATTAGGGTCAAAAGACGGCCTGCTCACAAGTCCGAGTATCTCTCCTGTGTCTGGCTTCAGGGCCACCACTGCCCCTGTTCTCCCTGCAAAGGCCTCTTCCGCGGCTTTCTGCAGATTGACGTCAATGCTCAATTTTAAGTCTTCACCCTTAATAGTGGATTTTTCCTGCAGGAGTTTTATTTCTCTGCCGAGTGCGTCAATTTCTATAATCCTTTCTCCAGGGGTTCCGCGCAGAGTCCTGTCAAAAAGAAGTTCCGCTCCCCACTGCCCGATAAAGGCCTCCGGCGGTACATCTTTAAACTCAGAATTTTTTGACTGGGAAGGGTTAAGCTTGCCGAGATACCCGATAAGATGGGCTCCAATGTCTCCATACAGATATTCACGGCTCATGTCAATATCAATTATCAATCCGGGGAAATCTGAGCGCCTGGCCTCTATCGCCGCTATCTCAGTAAACGTAAGCCTTTCTTTAAGTTTTATAGGCTCAAAGGGGCTCAGCCCTTTTTTGTTTATTCTGGCATAAATATCCCCGGCGTTAATTCCAAGAATATCAGCCAGATGCTGTATATTTATCTGTTTTAAATTCTCGGGCATGAGCGAGGCGTAGAAATACGGAGAATTTTTTACCAGGGGTACGCCGTTTCTGTCATATATTATTCCTCTGGGAGCCGGGATTTTAATTATACGGAGCATGTTTCCCATGGATATTTTTTTGTATTCTTTCCCCTGAAGAACCTGAAGCTGCCACAGCCTGATTGCAAACAGGGCGAATAACCCGGCAATGATATAGTAGCTTGCCAGCAATATTCTGTTTCTGCTGTTATTGCTCATTTTGAGGCCTCATGAATATGCCGAATAGAGAATTTATAAGCGCAGCGGTAAGTATTATAGATATTGCGCTCGGGATAGAAGCAGGCATGCGCTCAAATATGGTTTTGGAGAGGAATACAATTATGCCGTTGACGGCAGTCAATAGGGAAATGCCTATTACTCCAAGAACCGGCGTCCACCTGAAAAAGCCTCTGCTCGTAGTGGATGACATAGAGGCGGAGAGGAAGCCTACCAAGCCTTTTCCTAAGATGTTGGGGCCGAGAATGCCTCCGGAAAGGCTGTCGCCTATAAGCCCCACAAATGAACCGAATAGCAGGCCCTTGGCTTCTCCGTTCTTTAATCCGAAATAATAGGCAATAGCTGCCGCTAAATCCGGCTGTGCGCCAAAAATTGATATTCTGCTCTCAAGAAGAAACGCTGAGAATATGATGAGGAGCAGAATGATTTTCCTCATCGTCCTATGACCGCGACTTCTTCAAGTGTTGTGCTGTCCTGAAACGGAGTAACCTCTATGTTCTGGAAGAGCCCGGCGCCTTTTGAAGTGATTTTGGTTACAGCTCCGACAGGTATGCCCGGAGGGAAAAGAGAGTCAAGCCCTGATGTAAGCGCCATTTCGTTTTCTTTTACTTCATATTCGTGAGAGACATATTTCAGCATACAGGTTTTTGAACCCGTTCCGGAGATTATTCCTTCAGTTCTGCTTTCCTGAAGCCTTATTGCCGCTGAGAAATTCACATCGTTGAGCAGAAGGACATACGAGTAAGAGTTCAATGCGGAAAAAACCTTGCCTACAAGCCCTTTGCCGGTTATAACCGCCATATCCTTTTCTACGCCGTCACGCCTGCCTTTGTTTATTACAAGCGTGTTGGTCCACTGGTCATTGCCTCTGGAGATAACCCGCGCAGCAGTGACGTATTTCTTTTCTTTTTCTTTCAGGGTTAGCAGTTCTTCGAGCCTGGCATTCTCAAGAACTGCCTCCTTGTATTTATGCCGCTCCATAAGCAGCTTATCAAGCTCCAGCTTCAATCTCCTGTTTTCTTCATCGCGCAGTTGTATCTTTTTGAAGGCGCCTTTTATTTTTGAACAGATAGAATTAACGGCGTCATTAGCGATGTTAACCGGGTAGTTTATAAGGCGCAGGGGATTGGAAAATCCCCCGTTGCCCTGGTATGTCATAAGAATGAATGACACAATGATAAGAGAAAAAAAAAGCAAAAATCTTTTTTTGGGCATTAATAATTAAGAGCTACCTTCCTTAAAAGTTCAAAATCGTCAAGCATCTTTCCGACCCCTCTCACAACTGCAGTCAGAGGGTTATCAGCCACTATTGCAGGAAGTCCGGTCTCTTCTCTTATAAATGTGTCAAGCCCCTTTAAGAGCGCTCCGCCGCCTGCAAGCACAATTCCGTGGTCCACGATGTCTGCCGCAAGTTCAGGCGGTGTGTTCTCCAGTGTGACTTTTATCGTGTCCAGGATTGTATTTACAGGCTCGCTCAGGGCTTCCCGTATTTCATCCTCGTTTATGGTTATGGTTTTCGGAATGCCTGATATGAGGTCTCTTCCTTTTATCTCCATTTCACAGTGGCCGTCTCCGTCTGAAGGGTGTGCAGAGCCTATCTCTATCTTTATCCGCTCTGCGGTCCTCTCGCCTATCATAAGGTTATATCTGCGCTTCATGTAAGCGATGAGTTCTTCATCCATCTTATCTCCGCCTACCCTTACAGCCTTGCTGTAAACGATGCCGTCAAGCGAAATTACCGCAATATCGGTGGTGCCTCCTCCGATGTCAACAATCATATTCCCTGACGGCTCGCCCACAGGCAGGCCCACACCGACTGCCGCAGCCATCGGCTCTTCAATCAGATAGACTTCCCGCGCGCCTGAGGACTGCGCCGCATCTTTTACGGCGCGCTGTTCAACCTGTGTTATGCCTGACGGGACTCCTATGATTATCCTCGGCGATACAAAACTGCGCCTGTTATGCACCTTTGCAATGAAATACTTGAGCATCTCTCCTGTGGCGTCAAAGTCTGCTATAACGCCATCCTTCATTGGTCTTATAGCCATGATATTCACAGGGGTTTTCCCCAGCATTTTTTTTGCTTCGATGCCGACTGCAATAGTTTTCTTAGTGTCCTTTCTTATAACAACGACAGAGGGTTCATCGCATACGATCCCTTTGCCTTTAACAAATACGAGAGTGTTTGCGGTGCCCAAGTCTATGGCAAGGTCATTTGAGAATAAACCAATAATATTGTTTAAGAACATTTCTTCTCTCCTTATTCAGCTATTAGCCGACAGCTATCAGCTATCAGCCTGTTTTTGTCTCTATAACAGTTGTCCTGGCGAGCTCATCGCCAAGCCTCATCCCTTCCTTGCTCCCGAGAAGCATTACAAACTCAAACGCAAATATAAGCAGCGTAATAACCCATCCGATTAAGGGGATTATCCATAGCGCGGCTCCGATACACAGCGCCAGGTTTCTCAATATTGACTCTCTGATAGAACAAGCCTGGCCGGCTGCAATGGAAACAACCTTTAATCCTGTAAGCTGTTTACCGAGACTCTGGCCATTAAAAAGCCCGTCGCTGATTAACAGATAGGCCAGCCCGGCAAAAAATCCCACTCTCGGTATCAGCTCTGCCGCAGCAGCGACAATTATAAGGTCAATCGTTTTTGCAACACTTCTGAGAAGCAGGCTTGCCCTCGCACTTTCCAAAAGTGTGGGGCTTGCCCTTTCAGGTTCTTCCAACATCTTAAATTTTAACAAAAAATGATTCATTTTTCAATTATAATTAACTATGAGCGCTCTGGAGAATGAACTCAGGGATGCGGAAAAAGGCAGGACGTCAAAGATGCGGCTTGCCTTTATGCTCCTATTTATTTTTTCTGCGGCGGCCGGCATTGTTGTAGGCTCCCTTTACTGGATGTTATCCGACCTCCCTCAGATAAAGGAGCTTGAAGCGTATAAACCGATAGAGTCCTCTAATATTTATTCCGCTGAAGGGGAATTGCTTGCAGAGTTATACATTGAAAGAAGGACCTTTATCCCCCATTACAGAATACCCGAGCATGTAAAGAAGGCCTTTGTATCTATTGAGGACATAAGATTTTACAAACATCCGGGGGTTGACGTGGTAGGGATTATGCGGGCTCTTTACCAAGATGTTAAGGCAGGCAGCATTGTCCAGGGTGGAAGCACGATAACCCAGCAGCTCGCAAAGATGCTTTTCCTTAAGCCTGACCGGACCATAAAAAGAAAAATCAGGGAGGCGATTATTTCCATTCAGATAGAGAAGCGTTATACAAAAGATGAAATACTCGGGCTCTATCTCAATCAGTCCTATTTCGGAACGCGGGCCTACGGTATTGAGGCGGCTTCACAAACATATTTCGGGAAGACAACAGGCGAGCTTAATATAGCCGAGGCGGCTCTCCTTGCGTCTCTGCCCAAAGCTCCATCAATGTATTCTCCTTTCAAACATCCCGATAAAGCTAAAGAAAGAAGGGGGAAAGTTCTAAAAGAAATGATGAAGCATAAGTTTATAACAGAGGCTCAGTTTAAGGAGGCTGATAAGTTTCCCCTGCCTGCGGCCCCCAATTTAAGAAAATATAATGCGCCGTATTTCATAGAAGCCCTCAGGCAGGAGCTTGAGAATAAATACGGAGGCGAGTTGTACACTTCAGGATACAGGATATATACCACTCTCAGCGCGGGCCTGCAGAAGGCTGCAGAGGAGGCGGTTAAAAAGGGGCTTTCCTCTATAGAAAAACGGGCAGGGGCAGGCGTAGAGGCAGCGCTTGTTGCCATAGACATTAAAACAGGCCATGTAAAAGCTATGGTCGGCGGCTCTGATTTTTGGAAAAACCAGTTTAACAGGGCAAGTCATGCATTAAGGCAGCCGGGTTCTGCATTTAAGCCGTTTGTTTATGCTGCGGCAATTGAAAAGGGAATGACATCGCAGGATAAAATAATGGATTCTCCTATTTTTCTGAAAGGTTCAAAACCCGGAGATGTTTGGTCTCCCAAAAATTATGACGGCAAGTACTACGGGAATGTTACCCTAAAAACCGCGCTTGCAAAATCTCTGAATTCCGCTGCTGTAAGGCTTGCAGATAAAATCGGGATAAAAAATGTTGTAGAGCTGGCTCATAGGCTCGGCATAAAGAGTGAACTTCAGCCTTATTCGTCTCTTGCTATCGGGGCCTCTGATGTTACTTTGCTTGAGATGGTATCAGCATACTCGGCGTTTGCTTCCGGCAAGAGAGTAAAACCTGTTTTGTATGAAAAGATAATTGACAGGGATGGAAGAATCGTAGAGGAAACAGCGGCAACGGCCCCGATAGAGTCGGGGCTTTCAGAAAAGGTTGTAGAAGAGCTGAAGGTTCTTCTCAGGGCTGTTGTTGAAGAAGGGACTGCGCAAAGCGCAAAGGAACTAAAGAGGCCTGTTTACGGCAAGACAGGAACTACAAACAATTATACTGACGCCTGGTTCATAGGTTTTGATGACAGGCTTGCGGCGGGCGTCTGGGTCGGAAGGGATAACCATAAGCCAATCGGCAAAAAAGAGGCAGGGTCCAAGGCTGCGCTTCCGATATGGATTGAGTTTATGAAAAAAGCGCCTCTACAAATTCATCAGGAACAAAATCCCTGAGGTCGTCAATCCCTTCGCCGATTCCTATAAGCCTCACAGGTATTCCGAGTTCTTTCCTTATCGCAAATACGATTCCGCCTTTTGCCGTGCCGTCAAGTTTTGTGAGCGCAACACCTGTAACGCCGACTGTTTCGTTGAAAATCTGCGCCTGCCTTAACGCATTCTGTCCTGTGGCTGCATCAACAACAAGCAGCGCTTCCTGAGGTGCATGAGGCAGAGACTTCTGAACAACGCGTTTAACCTTTTTCAATTCCTCCATCAAAGGGCTTTTTGTATGAAGCCTGCCCGCCGTGTCAATTATCACAACGTCAATCTTTTTATGTTTTGCGGACTCTATGGCATCGTACGCAACGGCAGCAGGGTCGAAACCGCTCTGGTGTTTAACGATAGAGGCGCCTGCTCTTTCAGCCCATATCTCAAGCTGCTCTATTGCGGCAGCCCTGAACGTATCAGATGCTCCAAGCAGGACTGAATGCCCCTCTGACCTGAACCTGCTTGCAAGCTTGCCGATAGTCGTGGTCTTGCCCACGCCGTTAACGCCGACTGTCAGGATAACAAACGGTTTCTCACCGAACAGGACAATAGGCGAAGAGGAGCCGAGCAGGGAAATCATTTCCTTTTTCAGAAATTCCTTTGCTGAGGCGCTGTCTTTGACCTCGCCTTTTTTAATCTTGTCTTTTAAAAAGCTGACAATTTCTGCCGCAGCATGCACTCCGATGTCAGATGCTATAAGTATTTCTTCAAGTTCATTGACAACTTCTTCATCAATCTTCCCCTGCGTAAAAACAGATTCAACTTTTTCAATAAAGCCCTTTCTTGTTTTTGTAAGCCCTTGTTTCAGCCTGTCAAATAAACCCATCAGCCCTCCTGTCTCCTGTATTAGTAGATAGCATGTAGTAGACAGTATGTAGGGGGAAAATCCTGTCTACCCCAAATCTCGATTTAGACTTGCTAACGGCGCGTCTTTGCTGTCATTGCGAGAACCCGAAGGGTTCGTGGCAATCTTTCTGCAAAGGCTTGAGATTGCTTCGCTTCGCTCGCAATGACAATTTCTATATCGGGATTCGGGTCTACTGTCTCCTGTCTACTGTTTCCTGATATAATACACCATGAATTTCTATAAATTCATAATTGCACGCCTTAACGGCAGGGATATTGAGAAAGACTTTGATTATTATCTCGGGCTTGTTAAAAAAGGCATTGCAGGGTTCATTGTTTTCGGAGGAGAGCTGAAAACGGTCAGGCGGGGGATAAGTAAACTCCAGAAGGCAGCAGATAACTGTTTAATCATTGCCTCTGACCTGGAACGGGGATTGGGGCAGCAGCTTGAAGGAGGAACGACCTTCCCGCCTGCAATGGCAGTTGCATCTGCAATTACCCCCCACCTGCCCCCCCTTGATAAGGGGGGGATTAGGGGGGGTGAAGTAACAAGCAACAAGTTAAAATTACTAAAGAAAATTTTTAAGGCGATTGCAATTGAGGCAAGATACGCAGGCATAAATACAATCTTTGCCCCTGTTCTGGACATAAACACTAACCCCAAAAATCCGATTATTTCAACAAGGGCGTTCGGAGAGGATGCTGAAAGCGTTTCTTTTTTCGGCTGCGAGATGATAAAAATATTTCAGTCCTATGGCATTACTGCCTGCGGCAAACACTTTCCGGGACACGGCGATACGGAAACAGACTCGCACATAAAACTCCCGAAGATAAAAAAAGGACTCAAGGCTCTATCAAAGACAGAGCTTGCGCCATTCATAAATGCAGTTAAAGCAGGCGTAAGGATGATTATGATGGGGCACCTGGATGTCCCGGCGTTGGACCCGTCAGGCATTCCTGTATCGCTCTCGCAAAAAGCGGTCAGTTATCTCAGAAATAAGCTCGGATTTAAAGGCGTCATAATCACGGATGCCATGAATATGGGAGCCCTTTACCCCCCTACATCCCCCCTTGCCAAGGGGGGATGTAGGGGGGTGGAGGAAGAGGCGTCCCTTCTGGCTCTTAATGCAGGCGTTGATATACTGCTTCACCCGACTGACCCTGACAGGGTTGTTTCTTATCTGTCAACACCCCCACTGCCCCCCCTTATCAAGGGGGGGATTAGGGGGGGTAGGCGTTTACGGATATTTAGGGACGGACTGATTCGTTTTCCTTCTAAAACCCTGCCTGATTTTGAGTCTCACAGAAAGCTTTCTGAAGAGTTAACGAAAAGGGCAATTAAGGTGTCTGGTGAAATTAAGATAAAAGGGAAACCGTTTCTTATTATTTTGAGCGATGAAGAAAATCCCCCCTCACCCCCCTTTACTAAAGGGGGGATGGGGGGATTTTCAGGCAATGTCCTTGCTGAAAAACTTAAAGGAAAATTTCCTGATTTAAAATTGCAGATTATAAAACGCGATTCTGAGATTCAAAAAGTAATCTTTCCTGATAACTCATTCGCTATCGTGGCAGTCTTTTCAGGCATCAGGGCGTGGAAGGGAGGGGCAAGCCCGTGGCTTTTAAAGTCAATTAAAAGACTTGAGAGGAGGGCGGATATAATTATATCCTTTGGAAGCCCTTATCTGATTGATAGAATCGGGACTGTCCCAGCCGTTAAAATCTATGCCTATTGGGATTCTGAGGCTGCTCAGAAGGCAGCGGCAGAAGTTATCATGCAGAGGTAACGTTTTGGGTAAATATTTACTCAAAAGACAGTCATCCAATTATGTAACTGGCTGATTTTAAGCCATTATTTTCAGGCATGGAGATTGCTTAACAATAGTTAAGCAGTTTTTTTAAAATCTTATTAAGAAAAGAAGGAGATAAATATTATATGATAAAAAACGAAAAAGGCTTTACACTGATTGAACTGATTATGGTTATAGTCCTCCTTGGAATTTTGGCAGCTATTGCTGTTCCAAAATACGCAGACCTGCAAGGAGAAGCGAAGGATGCTGTAACAAATGCAACGATTGGAGCGGTAAAATCTTCTGCAGTAATATGGTTTGCTAAAAAGCTAGGGCAAACGAGCACACACACTGCAATTTTTGCCTCGACGGAATATGATACTAGTGTTATTACCCTTGACGGAACCGATTGTAATAACCTTACAGCGGAATATACCGGTCGTCCAGTAATAGATTTCAGCATAAGCACTACATTCTGTTCTCCATAGGAAAATAGAAAGAGGAAGTTAGGCAGTAAAATAAAAATAAAAAGGAGGGAAGGAAAGATGTTAAGAAACGAAAAAGGTTTTACCCTCATTGAGCTGATTATGATTATCATCATCCTCGGTATTCTCGCTGCTATCGCTGTCCCAAAATATGCAGACCTGCAAGATCAAGCAAGAGATTCTGTGCTTGATGCGTCAGTCGGAGCGCTTAAGTCAGCGGCTATAATTCAATATGCAGCGCGGATACCAGACCCGGCTTCAAACACTTTTGCTTCAATTCGGGCAAATACTGATCTGGATTCTAGTGTGGGATTTTCCACAGCACAATGTTCCGACGGTATATTAACCTATGGCAGTAGAAGCAAAACCTTTAGTATAGACAGCACCTACTGTTCAGGCTAAGAGAATTGGGAAAATGAGCTAAATGATACGGGTATTTCTCTCAAAAGGGGCAGCAATGCCCCTTTTGATTTTCCTGGTTGGGTTTATATTTATCCTTCTTATATCTGTCTTTTCAGGATGGATACTCTGGTGGGCGGGCGCAGCATGTCTTAGCCTGCTTCTTCTAAGGAAAGCAACCCACCCTTTTCCATTTACCCCGTTATCCATTGCGTTTATCTTATTTATCCTCATACTGTTTATTAACGGTGTTGTTCTTAACGATATTTACCACGGCGAAATCGTATTTTATATCCTTTTTTTTATTCTGCCCTTTACTGTGTTTTCACGTCTGGATGCCTTAACCATTGAGCGCTTCTTTAAAGTCTCGGCTTTTACATTTACCCTGCTGGTTGTATGGGGGCTTATTCAGCATCTTACAGGTTTGTTGTATATTGTGCCTCAGGGCACAAGGGCGAATGCTATTTTTTATACGCCAAATACCTTTGCGACCGGAATCAATCTTTTTCTGCTTCCATTTATAGCGCTCTATCTCTCAGGTGTTAGTTCGCGCTTTACCTATTGGTTTTCCTTGTTGTTTTTTGCAGGGCTAATGGCTACTCAGAGCCGCGGCGGTTATTTAGGGCTTACCTCCGGAATGTTATTTTTAGCATTGTTTAACTTCAGCGGATACGGGCAATTGAAATTGAGCCGTATCCGATGGGCAAAACTGACGCTGGGGCTTTTAATTGTTATTTTGCTTTTTCAGTTTTCCCCTTCATGGAGCGGCGAAAATGTGAGGGCAACAATTATGGAGGGGCATACTGCTAACCGTCTTGAACTATACAGTAGTGCATGGCAGGCAATCAAGGCCAATCCCTTATGGGGTTATGGTTATTTTAATTTCGGATATATTTTTAACAGATATAAAATACCGCCGTTTACTGACAAAATAGCATTATTCGTCCATAACGATTACCTCCAGATATGGCTTGAGGCCGGACTACCGGGGCTTCTGGCATTCCTCAGTGTGATTGGCATGTTTTATTTAAGCCTGTGGAAAAAGCGTTCGGATATAAATTTAAATTCCATGCGGAATCCCGAATGGCTGCCTGTGACTGGCGCTGCCATGACTTCTCTCTTTGCTCATGCAGCAGTGGATTTTCCGCTTTATATTCCGGCATTGCAGTTCCTGTCAGGCGCCTATCTCGGCTCTCTCAACGGTTTTTTTAGAGATGATTCTATCCCAAAACCAAAATTTATTCCACCTATAACTCCTTTTTTAGAACGCATAGGCATTAGGTTAGCAGTGGTAAAAGGGATGGCAATATTTGTGCTTTTATTTTGGCTGCTGCAGCCGGCAATTGCTCAGTTTGCATCTGAACAGGGACTTGCCGGCTTAAAAAAAGGAGATATTAAATATGCGCTAAAGAAAATTACACTGGCACAGCGGTTAGTTCCCTTGAATGCATCTTATTATTGGTATGAAGGGATAATACTGAAAGATCAGGCAGTTGAACTGCAAAACCGTGAGTTAGCTGTTTTTGCTGACAATGCCTTCGCAAAAGGTACAAAAATAAATAAATACTATCCGAGTAATTGGATTGAGCGCCTTCGTCTTCACCGCGACCATCGTGCGCTGATGGAAAATCCTGCTAATTCTGAAACGCTCTTGCAATGGGCAAAACATATACGGACATGGAATCCACATCTTTTTCCAGTCAAATTAGAATATGCCCGCACTCTGGCTTTTACGGGTAAGAAAGTGGAAGCCATGAAAATTGCAAAAGATTTACAGGTCAAACATCCCGAATCCCAGGTTGTAAAGAATTTAATAAAAGATTTGGAACAAGGGGTCTATTAGGAAATCTACGCTTCAGTTCACCTGCTTCCATATTTTTTAATCCTGAATTTACAAGTGCCGGTTGACCTCTCTTGTCTCGTATCAGCGCCATTTACTTGACATGAAATGACTCATCTGTTATTATATGAACAGTCGAAGTTGTGGCTGCTTGTTTTTAGATATTTAAATAAGTGTCTGGGTTTGATAAGGTTATTGTAAGGACAAAATCGGTCTACGACTCAGAGAGAGAGAACAGATGACACCTGCAGTTAAAGACTACTATGAGATGCTCGGCGTAAACAAAAACGCCTCTCAGGACGAGATAAAAAAGGCGTACAGAAAGTTTGCGCGAAAATATCACCCTGATTTAAATCCTGGCGACAAAACCTCAGAGCATAAATTCAAGGAGATAAACGAGGCATACAGTGTGCTTGGCGATGAAAAGAAGCGGGCTGATTATGACCGGTTCGGCAAATCTCCTTTTGAGACATCCGCCCCAGGCGGAGGACAGTGGTATGAAGGAGCCAGGCCTGATTTCGGCGAGACCTCAGATTTTGGCGGCTTCGGGGATGTTTTTTCCGACATCTTCGGAGCAGACAGAGGGCATGGACAATTCGCCAGAAAAGGCGCTGATATGTTGATGGCTATTGAACTCTCTTTGGAAGAGGCATTCACAGGCGTTACGCGTCCTGTTGCCATTACAAGAGAAACCCCGTGCAGGCTCTGCAATGGAACAGGCGCTGAGTCCTATCAGACATGTAATAGATGCAAGGGAAGCGGAAAGCTTCAAACATCAAAAGGTTTTTTCAGGATGTCCCAGACATGCACATCATGCGGAGGAAGCGGCAGAAAGATTACGAAAACATGCAGGGCATGTAATGGCAGGGGAAAGACATCACAGACAGAGACAATAAAGGCTAAGATACCTGCGGGCGCTGATACCGGTTCAATAGTGAAACTTAAAGGCATGGGAGGAGTTGGCGAGGCAGGCGGCCCGCAGGGAGATTTGCGTATAGAGGTGACCGTCAAGCCGCATCCTGTATTTACGCGAAAGGAAAATGACATTTATGTGGATTTGCCAATCACATTCGGCGAGGCAGCGCTCGGCGCAAAGATTGAGGTCCCTACAATAGACGGAAGCGCAGTGATGACTATTCCATCCGGAACGCAGGGCGGGCAGAAGTTTAAGCTTTCAGGGAAAGGTTTCCCTTCTCCAAGGACGGCAGTAAGGGGCAATCAATATGTCATCGCAAAGATAGTTGTGCCGAAAGATATAAACAGCAAGGCAAAAGAGGCGATAAAAGAGATAGAGGCATTGTATAAAGAAAATCCAAGAAAAAATCTGGGAAGGTGAATCGGTGAATGGGTAAATCGGTAAAGGAAGAGAGCAGATGGGGATTAAAGACAAGAAACAGCCTGTGTATGTGATAAGCGTTGTGGCGGAGATGCTCGGAGTGCATCCCCAGACACTGAGGATGTATGAAAGGGAAGGGTTTGTAATTCCCCGCAGGACAAAGCGCCTGAGGCTGTATTCTGAAGAGGACGTTGAAAGGCTTAACTTTGTGCTTAGCCTTACCAAAGAACTCGGAGTGAATAAGGCAGGCGTGGATATTATTTTGAGGATGAGGCAGAGGGGCGAGGCGCTGCAGCATGAGATGGAGGATATGATGCGCCTGCTTGACGAGGATATGCAGCATGATTTTGAAGAAAGGATAAGAAGGATTTTCAGCAAAGAATAAAACTCGTAATGAGTGATGCGTGATGAGTAAAAAATAATTCCTTCAACCCATTACGTATTTCAGATTACGCATAACGGAGGTTTAAATGAGAATGGATAAATTGACAATAAAAAGTCAGGAGGCTGTGCAGGAGGCGCAGAGGCTTGCTGGAAGAAAGGGAAATCAGGAACTCCAGCCGGAGCATCTCTTAATTGCCCTGCTTGCTGATAAAGAGGGGCTCGCGCCTCAGATATTGATTAGGCTCGGGGTTGATTTAAAGGCCATTCAGAGAGATGTTGAAGAGGAGATAGAAAAGTTTCCGAAGGTTCTCGGCGCAGTTCCTTCCGCCTTTGGCGGAGGACAGATATATATTTCACAGAGATTAAAGGATGCAATAGAAAAGGCTTTCAAAGAGGCAGAACATCTGACGGATGAATATGTGAGCGTTGAACACCTGCTGCTATCTCTTATATCAGCGGGAGGCCCGTGCTCGGAACTGTTAAAAAGATACGGGGTTACCGCTGATAAGGCCATGTCTGCGCTGCGGGAAATCAGAGGCGCACAGCGCGTAACAGACCCGAACCCTGAGGATAAATATCAGGCTATTGCTCGTTACAGCCGTGATTTAACAGAGCTTGCAAGGAAAGGAAAACTGGACCCGGTTATCGGAAGGGACGATGAGATACGGCGCATCATACAGGTGCTTTCAAGAAGGACCAAGAATAATCCGGTTTTAATCGGAGAACCCGGTGTGGGGAAAACTGCAATGGCTGAAGGCCTTGCGCAGAGGATTGTCGCAGGAGATGTGCCCGAGACGCTGAAAGACAAGAGGGTCGTCGCTCTTGATATGGGCTCGCTTGTTGCCGGCTCAAAATACCGCGGCGAGTTTGAAGAGAGACTGAAAGCTGTTTTGAAAGAAATAGAACAGGCAGAGGGAAAGATAATACTTTTTATAGATGAACTGCATACAGTTGTCGGCGCAGGCGCGGCAGAGGGAGCGATAGATGCGTCAAATATGCTCAAACCCGCGCTTGCCAGGGGAGAACTGAGATGTGTCGGCGCAACAACGCTTGATGAATACAGAAAACACATAGAAAAAGACCCTGCTCTGGAGAGAAGATTCCAGCCTGTTTACATAAAAGAACCCTCTGTTGAGGACACCATATCAATCCTCCGCGGGTTGAAAGAAAAATACGAGGTACATCACGGAGTCAAGATAAAGGATTCGGCTTTGATATCTGCGGCTGTTCTTTCTCACAGATATATTGCCGATAGATTTCTGCCTGATAAGGCGATAGATTTAATTGACGAGTCAGCGTCAAAGCTCAGGATGGAGATAGACAGTATGCCTGTTGAGCTTGACGAAATTGAGAGAAAACTGCGCCAGCATGAGATGGAAAAGCAGGCTGTTACGAAGGAAGATTCAAAAGACACAAAGGAGAAGCTTAACAAGATAAAAAAGGAGATGGCAGAGCTTCAGAGCAAAAGGGATGAACTCAGGGCGCAGTGGCTTGCTGAGAAAGAGATAATCTCAGAGATAAGAGATGTTAAGCAGCAGATAGAAAAGACAAAGATAGAATCAGAGCGCGCGGAACGTGAAGGCGATTTAACAAAGGCGTCAGAGTTGAGGTACGGCAAGCTCCTTGAACTCCATAAATCACTTGAGGGTGAAAATAAAAAACTTGCCGGTGTTCAGGCAAGAAGAAAGATGCTAAAAGAAGAGGTTGATGAAGAAGACATAGCAGAGGTCATCTCAAAATGGACCGGCGTGCCTATATCAAGGATGCTTGAAGGAGAGATTCAGAAACTTCTTAAAATGGAAGAAAGGCTCAGGCTCAGGGTTGTGGGGCAGGATGAGGCAATAGCGGCTGTTTCAAATGCGGTCAGGCGTTCAAGGGCAGGGATTCAGGACCCGAACCGCCCCATCGGCTCTTTCATATTCCTCGGTCCCACAGGCGTCGGCAAGACAGAGCTTGCAAGGGCTTTGGCGGAATTTTTGTTTGATGATGAAAATGCAATGGTGCGCATTGATATGTCCGAGTATCAGGAAAGGCATACAGTCTCAAGGCTCATCGGAGCGCCTCCGGGCTATGTAGGATATGAAGAAGGAGGACAGCTTACTGAGGCAATAAGGAGAAGGCCTTATGCCGTGGTGCTCTTTGACGAAGTAGAAAAAGCGCATCCTGAGGTCTTCAATCTTCTTTTGCAGGCGCTGGATGACGGAAGGCTTACAGACGGGCATGGCAGGACAGTTGATTTTAGAAATACGGTTCTGATAATGACGTCAAATATCGGCAGCACGCATATACAGGAACTCCTTACAGAGAGGACGAAGAGGCCTGCAGCATACTGGGGTTCTGCCGGGGAAGAGGATAATAAAGAAATGAAGGATAAGGTAATGGCAGACCTTAAGGCATTCTTTAAGCCCGAGTTCATCAACAGGGTTGATGAGATTGTGATATTCAATCCCCTTTCAAGACAGCTTCTGAAACAGATAGTTGAGATACAGGTTAACCGTATGAAGAAGTATATAATGGAGAAGAATATAGATATAACCATGACAGATGCGGCAAAAGAGCATCTCGCAGAGACAGGCTTTGACCCGGTTTACGGCGCAAGGCCCTTAAAGAGAGCCATTCAAAAGGAGATACTTAACACGTTGGCGCTCAGCATCCTTGACAGGACCTTTAAAGAAGGGGATGTTGTAGAGGCTGATTTTAAGAACGGCAAATTCGTATTCAAAAGGGCTGCAAAAGCAAATAAGGAAAAAGCAGGGTTGTAGTTTTCATGCGGAAAAGATAAGATGACAAAAAGATATTTCGGCCATATAGAAGTTCCGCTCAAGAGAATCCATATAGAACTCACAAACATCTGTGATTTTAACTGTGTGTTCTGTCCGAAGTCTGCAATGGAAAGGCCCTACGGCTATATGGACACGAAACTTGCCAAAAGAATAATTGATGAGATTCAGGAAAACAAGCTGAGCGATAAGATTACCTTTCATGTGATGGGAGAGCCGACACTGCATCCTGACTTTTTTGAGATACTGTCTTACGCCCAGGATAAAGGAGCGAAGGTGGGGCTTACCACTAACGGCAGCGGGCTTGGAGGCGAGACAGGGAAACGGCTTCTGGACTATAACCTTCATCAGATAGATATTTCTCTTCAGACGCCTGATGCAAAATCCTTTGTCCTCAGAAGGGCTAATGCGCTTACGTTTGATTCTTATCTCAGAGGTATTCTTAATTTTTTCTCCTCGTATATGGCAAGGAGAAGGGGCACAGTCTTTAAGTTCAGGTTTCTGAACACGAGGTTCCCGCAGAAAAACATAGAGAAGAAAGCCGGTCCCGTAAGAGTTATGTCATCAACAGAAGAATTACGGGATACCTTCAGCGTCTGGGCTGGCCGCATATACGACATCCTCGGCGTTGAATCAGAAAAGAGAGAGAAAGCAATTAGGCGTATAAGAGACCTTGTTTCATATAAATGGAATGTCGTGGAGATTTATCCTGATGTATTTTTTGAGACATATATGCTTGAAGACTGGGGACACGCCTTTGACAGCGGAAAGGTTTACAATGCCTGGGCAGGATACTGTTTCGGAATGAGAGACCACTTCAGCATTTTGCATAACGGCGATGTGGTCCTGTGCTGCGTGGATTTTAACGGACGGACAAAGGTCGGCAACCTAAACAATTCATCTCTTAAAGAAGTCCTTTCGTCAGAGGAGGTGGGCAAGATTGTGAGAGGGTTTAAGAAATTTCAGCTTGTTCATCCATATTGCAAACGCTGTCTCGGAAGCGGTTCGGTCTTATCGTGGCTTTTGAAGCCTGTTATGTCAGTCACGGTTCTCAAAATTCTTAAGCCGTTTTTCTATAAGCGGACAAAAGTTTCTTGACATAGCTGGTTATATTCTGGTATTTTAGTGTCGGCGATGGAGTTCGCCGTTAACTGTCCTTTTAAGTGGCTGATGACTCCTACCACCCCCTCTAATCTCCCCCTTGCCAAGGGGGAGCGAGTGGGGGTTGTGGGAGTTTTTTTATTATTTGCTCCTACCGATAAAAATAGGAGGATAAATAATAAATGGATAATCAGTGGCTTCAGGCAGCATTATGGATGGGACTTGCGCTCATTGCAACCCTTCTCTCTCTAAGGATAGCAATATCTATTGCCCTTCTTGAGATTATGGTCGGTGTAATCGGTGGAAATTTCCTGCCGCTTCAGAGGACCGAATGGGTTAATTTCCTTGCAGGATTCGGGAGTATCCTTCTCACATTCCTCGCAGGCGCAGAGGTTGACCCGCTAATTCTCAGAAAAAAATTCAAAGAGAGTTTCGGTATCGGGCTTTTAAGTTTTCTCATGCCTTTTCTCGGAGTTATGGCATATGCATATTATATCGGTGGTTGGACCTTCCCTCAGGCAGCGATTGCAGGCATTTCCCTTTCAACCACATCAGTTGCGGTGGTCTATGCTGTTATGATAGAGACAGGCTACAATGAAACAGAACTTGGCAAACTTATACTCGCAGCGTGCTTTATTACTGATTTAGGCACAGTCGTTGCCCTTGGAATATTTTTTGCAAACTATGACTGGCATCTTGTTCTATTTATAAGCATTACTGCCTTAGCATTATTCCTGCTGCCGAAATTTATCCCGTGGTTTTTCAGAAAAGTCGGCAGCCGCGTGAGCGAGCCGGAAACAAAATTCATCTTCTTTTTACTCTTCGGACTCGGAGCGCTTGCCATATCGGCTAAAAGCGAGGCTGTTCTTCCTGCATATCTGGTGGGGATGGTGCTGGCCCCTTTCTTTCTCGCAAACAGGACATTGAGCCACAGGATGCGTGTTACGGCATTCACAATGCTCACGCCCTTTTATTTTCTTAAGGCCGGGTCGTTGGTCAAGCTTTCTGCTCTATGGCAAGGAATAATTTTAATAGGGATTTTTCTTATTGTAAAAATAATTGCCAAATTCATAGGCGTATGGCCTTTGACAAAGGCATTCAGATTCGGTAAAAAGGAAGGTATGTATACTACCCTTCTCATGTCAACAGGTCTTACCTTCGGCACAATCTCTGCTCTTTTTGGACTGACAAATAAGATTATCAATCAGGAGCAATATACAATCCTGGTTACTGTTGTTATACTTTCGGCAGTAGTGCCGACGATAATAGCACAGAGATGGTTTCAACCGGATATAAAAGATATAAAAAAGGAGGATGAAAGAGATGTTTAAGAAAATATTAATAGCCAATGACGGCTCGGCAGGCGCAAAACTGGCGTTAAAGGTGGCCGTAAACCTTGCAAAGAAATATAATGCAGAGCTTCACAGCATATCCGTAGAAGAAGGCGTTCCTCATTATGCAGCAACAATCGGAGAGGTAGAAGAATTTAAGAGAGAGGCGAATGGATATTTCAAAAAAATAAGTGATGAGGCCTATGAGGCGGCAAAAAAGGAGGGCGTAGAGCTTAAAACAAAAGTTATAGCAGGTCATGAAGTGGAGACAATAGTGAATTATGCGAAAGAAGGCGAATTTGACCTTCTGGTTATAGGCTTTATGGGACACTCAAAGATATTCGGAAGGGTGTGGGGTTCAACCTCGCAGAATATAACAAAGCTTGCGCCCTGCACAGTTGTTGTCGTAAAATAATTTAAAAGGCGATGGAGTTCGCCGCTAACCGCTCCGATAATATCGGGGCCGATAACTCCTGCCACCCCCTCTAATCTCCCCCTTGCTAAGGGGGAGGCGAGGTGGGGGTAGTAGGAGTTTTTTATTGTGCAGACAGGAAGATAAATAATGCGTGACGCCTCCATTAAAAAGTATTCAAATAATCTCCTGAGAATCATCTCTCAGTCAAGCTTTGAACTCGGGCTTGAGATGAAATCCCTTGCCACGCCCCTTGAGGAACTGAAGGAGAAGATAAAAAAATTTGAGGAGAAGAAGACGGAGGTTCTGTCCGAAAAGGACGACTTCGTTTTGCTTTTGGACGGCGAGACGAAGAGGATTATCAAGAACATCCTTGATGAGGACTCGTTCACATTCAGGAAGGAACTGCTCGCCCAGGAACAAGTCCATCTTGAAGAGCAATTCGCCCAATTGAAAACACTTCCTTCAAGGGCTCTCAGGGACGCACTTGAACAGACAGTCATAGACCATGTAAAGCAGGCGTTCACTACATGGCGTGCGATAGAAGACGACAGGCTCGCGAAGGCATTTGAAACAATCTGCAAGAGATTCGTGGTAAAAATCAATGACGCCGTTGATGCGCTCATGAAATTCTCGTCCGATCTTTTTGAAATCCCCTTTGAGGCGATCAAAACCGAGGCGCTCTGGACTGTGAAATCAGGGTTCTACTACAAATTCAAAGACCAGCCCGTGGGCATTGAGATAGTGGCGTCGTCGCTGACTTTGTTGCTGCCGAAGTTCATAGGTGAAAAGATAATTATTAAGAAGATGAAGGAATATCTCCATCGGGTTATTGATACGCAAACCGCCAGTGTCGGATACGATTTTGAGAAAAGGCTTGACAAGAGCAAGCTGGATTTCAGATGGGAAATGCTCCAGAGAATTGAGGCGACTATTGAAGGCATATCCACAGCAATAGAAAAGGGTATGAATCAGAGGAGTGAGGGAGAAAAGAAGGTTGAGGAGAGGAAAATGGCGCTGCTTGAGATTGCACAGAAACTTGATAGCATGAAAAATGCGCTGATGAGCATTAAGGAAAAGATTTGATGGGCTATATCTGCATGATGCTTTCAAAATGAGCGGCATAATGTTATTACACCCTAATTATCAAAATAACAGCAAGGGAGAAGGGCATTTTACAGAGGAGATTTGAATTGGTAGGAAACCGAGGAGGTTGTCATGTTTGAGATTAATATCCCCGGTTTTGGTTTTGTGAGACTTGAACATCTCGTCTCAGACTTTACAGGGACGCTCTCTGTTGATGGAAAACTCAACCCAAAAAGATTAAAGGCAACATTGAGGTTCTGTTAAATGCCGGATAAAAAAATCATCGGTCTTCAGCGAAACGTCTTTTTCACAGGGCTGGTGAGTTTTTTCATGGACTTCAGCTCTGAGATGATATATCCCCTTGTCCCTATCTTTTTGAGTTCTGTCCTTGGCGTCAATAAATCCATAATAGGCCTGATAGAAGGAATTGCAGAAAGCACCGCAAGTCTTCTGAAAGTCTTTTCAGGATGGCTTTCTGACAGAATCGGCAAGAGAAAAATCCTCCTTATTGTTGGTTATGGCGTCTCAACATTGAGCAGGCCGATAATAGCGCTTTCAACACTATGGGGACACGTCCTTGCATTTCGTTTTACTGACAGATTTGGGAAAGGCATAAGGGGCGCTCCAAGGGATGCGCTAATCGCAGAATCAACTCAGCATAAAGACCTCGGACGCTCTTTTGGATTTCATAGGGGGATGGATACGCTTGGGGCAGTTATTGGCCCTGCTGTCGCATTCATCCTGCTTTCGCTTTTCACAGGCAATTACCGCCTTGTCTTCTGGCTTTCTATGATTCCGGGAATGGTTGCGGTTTTGATAATTGTGTTTTTTATTAAAGACAGGGGTCAGGTATTAGGTATCAGGTCTCAGGAAGAGGCTTTTAAAAAACCCTTGAACCCAGGAACCCAGAACCCCGACAACAAAAATTTTGACTGGCGTTTCAAGGCATTTGTTGCTATCGCAACCATCTTTGCAATAGGGAACTCAAGCGATGTGTTTCTTATTCTCAAGGCGACAGATACGGGCGTTAAAGAAACGCAGATACCGATAATCTATCTCTGCTTCAACCTTGTTTATGCCCTTACCGCAATTCCTGCGGGAATCTTGTCAGACAGGATTGGAAGAAAAAGGATAATACTTGCAGGCTTTATTCTTTTCGGGTTTATCTATTGGGGCTTTGCTTTTGCCTCAGAACAAAAACATATCTGGGGACTTTTTCTTCTTTACGGAGTTTTCATGGGACTTACAGAAGGAATCCAGAAGGCGTATCTCGGAAGTATAATCCCGGATAAATCCAGGGCTACAGGCTACGGAATATTCAATACCTTCACAGGCCTCGCCATACTTCCCGCAAGCCTCATCGGAGGATGGCTCTGGGATAAACACGGCTCACAGGCAACTTTTTATTACGGCTCTATCACGGCATTCCTTTCCGCATTTATCTTTATTATTTTCATCATTACTGCAAGAAGAAAGGGGCAGAAATGAGCAAAAGTTTTTATGTCTTTACTTTTAATTCCCGTTAAGATATGCTTAACTTAAGTTCCTTAAGTAACTGGAGGTTGTATGGAAAGAACAGTCACAATTGAGGATGCAAGGAAAAAACTCGGTGACCTTGTTGAAGGCGCACGGCTCAGAGGCGATCAGTACATCATAAGTAAAAAGGGGAAACCCGCAGCTGCGATTGTGCCGCTGGAAATTGTCAAGAAACATAAAGAGGCTAAAAAAGCGCTTTTGATGCTTATAGAAGAGGTTCATGAAAAGAACAAAGCGGGAAAATCTGAAGAGATAGAAAATCTTATAGACGAAGCTGTGAGATGGGCGAGGCGTAGGGCAAAGGCCTGATGATTCGGGTTGTCCTTGATACAAACCAGCTTGTATCCGCGCTGCTGAATCCTGAAGGCATTGCATTTGAAATATTAAAGGCGTCGGGCCTTAAAGGCGAGCAGAAATATGAGCTTGTTCTGTCAGAGGATGTTCTTGCCGAATTCCGAAGGGTGCTGTCATATCCGAGGATACAGAAACTCCATCAGTGGGCCGAAGAAAGAATAGAGATATTTATTACTCTATTAAAAGAGATTGCCCGCAGCGATGAGAGCAGAAGCAAAGAGAGAATTGTTCCGGAAGACCCTGACGATGACAAGTTCTTCCATCTTGCCATAAAAACTAATGCCTCTTACATAGTCAGCCGTGACATGCACCTTTTGAAGATTAAAGAATTTAAAGGGATAAGAGTTTTGCGTCCAGAGGTGTTTCTGAGCGCTATGAGGAAAGGGGCGCTGTGACCGATACCCTCTCCACTACTTCTTCCATTTTCACCTTAACCGCCTCTTTAGTCCTTCTGTCTTTAATCTCAACAAGCCCTTCTTTAAGGTTTTTCTCTCCGAGGATGATGTGGGCCGGGATGCCGATTAAATCAGCGTCTTTGAATTTAATGCCTGCCCTTTCATTACGGTCATCCATCAAAACCTCTATGCCTTTTTCTTTCAATCCCTTATAGAGCTTTTCAGCGGTCTCTACTGTCTTAGCGTCGTTCATGTTTAAAGGCAGAATCTCTACGTCAAATGGCGCAAGGCTCTTGGGCCAGATAATGCCGTCCTTGTCATTGTTCTGCTCTATTGCCGCTGCTGCGATTCGCGCGGGGCCGATGCCATAGCTTCCCATGATAATAGGCTTTTCACTGCCGTTTTCGTCAAGAAAAAATGCCTTCAAAGGCACAGAGTATTTGGTCCCCAACTTGAAGATGTTCCCTATCTCAATACATTTTTCTATTCTTAGTTTCGCCCCGCATTTATGGCATGTGTCTCCTTCCTGAGCAGTCCTTTTATCAGGCGTATGAACCTCTTCAAATCCCCGGTCTTCACTCTTGATTTTTGAGGGGACTGATTTTGCAAGCTCAACATTTGCGGCATATCCGCACTTATCGCATAAGGCGACCTCATCCTCTCCGGCAGGGCTTGGAGCCATAAATTCATGCGCAACCACTCCTCCCATCATCCCCGGGTCCGACTCAACCTGATAGAATTTCAAGCCGCACCTTTGGAATATCTTATGATATGCTTTTGCATGGAGTTGATAGCTTTTTTCAAGGGACTCCTCGTCAGCGTCAAAGCTGTAGCTGTCTTTCATTAGGAATTCCCTGGTTCTTAAAACACCGCTCTTGGGCCTGGCCTCATCCCTGAGTTTTGTCTGAATCTGATACCATATCTGCGGCAAATCCCGGTATGAGCGAATCTCTCTGGATGCAAGCCAGGTCATGGTCTCCTCATGTGTCATGCCAAGACACATAGCTCTGCCTGTCCTGTCTTTAAGCCTGAACATCTCATCGCCTATGGAATCCCATCTTCCTGTCTGCTGCCATATTTCAGCCGGATGCAAAATTGGCATTGAAATCTCCTGTGCGCCTATTGATTCCATTTCTTTTTTTAGAATTGCATTTATCCTGTTAAGCGCCCTCCAGCCCAATGGAAGAAATATATACAAGCCGGAAGCAAGCTGCCTCACATAGCCGGCCCTGAGCATCAGCCTGTGGCTGACTGCATCCGCATCTGCCGGAACCTCTCTCAGTGTCGGTATGAACATTTTTGAAAAACGCATTTATTCCTCCTCATTACGATACATGATACATGATTCACGATACCCCCTTTAATTCCCCCCTTGCTAAGGGGGGATAGAGGGGGGTTGCATCTTGCATCCTGCATCTTGTATCCACAGGATTTGTTAAATTAGACTAATGCATAGAGAGTGTTTAGTCAAGAAGGAAGACAGCGGATTCTGCCCCTCTCACTCTATACTTCCATAATGGTTTCTGAATGGTGTAAAATTAAAACATGGCAGCTAAATTAGGACAAATCCTCATAGCCTCGGGTGTAATCACCGAAGAGCAGTTGAATGAGGCCTTAAAACTGCAAAAAAAAAGCGGCGGCAGGCTCGGGGCTAATCTCGTGAAACTCGGCCATATAACCGAGGACAAGCTGGTAACATTTCTGAGCAAGCAGTACGGCATGTCAGCGATAAACCTGTCTGAATACAAGATAGATGCTGCTGTCCTAAAGCTGATACCGGCGGACATGGCGAAAAAATATATGATAATGCCTCTTACAAGGATAGGCGCAACATTGACGGTAGCAATGGCAGACCCTTCAAATATATTTGCGGTGGATGACATAAAGTTTATGACGGGGTATAACGTTGAGGTTGTTATAGCGACAGAATCCGCTCTGATAAATGCCATAACTACATATTACGGAGGCAAGGGCGAAGGCCTCGTTGCAGCAAAGGCGAAGGCACAGACACAGGCGCCTGTGCAGGCAACATCAGCCGCTGCGGCAGAGATACTTCAGGCAAAGGATTATACCCTGTCAGATGATGGAGGCGTTGAAGAGGCCTTTGGCGCAGATGAAGGGCCTACGGTTGATGTTGATGAATTTGACCAGGTTGTCGGCAATGCGCTTGGCGATGTTGAAGTTATAGAAGATAAAGGCGATGCAGAGGTTATAAGAGAAGTTGCGGCGCCCATTATAAAACTTGCTAACGGAATACTCTTAAACGCAGTAAAGGTCGGCGCAAGCGATATTCATGTGGAGCCTTATGAAAACTCTATAAGAGTCAGATACAGGGTTGACGGCGAGTGCCGTATAGTCATGAACCTGCCTGCCAAGATAAAAAATGCCCTTACATCCAGGCTCAAGATAATGGCGCGGCTTGACATCTCGGAAAAAAGGCTTCCGCAGGACGGCAGGATTAAACTAAAGCTCGGGAAGAAAAGGGAAGTGGATTTCCGCGTCTCCACTGTTCCGTGCCTTTTCGGCGAAAGGACTGTCCTGAGGATTCTTGATAAAGCAAATCTGCAGGTGGATTTAACAAGGCTTGGCTTTGAAGAAGAGGCGCTGCAGAAATTTCTGGGGTGCCTTAATAAACCTTACGGCATGATACTTGTAACAGGACCCACAGGAAGCGGAAAGACAACGACCCTCTATTCCGCATTGAATTATCTGAATAAACCCAATATAAACATAATGACTGCCGAAGACCCCATAGAATATAATTTTCTCGGGATAAATCAGGTGCAGATGAAGGAGGAGATAGGGCTTACATTTGCCTCTGCCCTGCGCTCCTTTTTAAGGCAGGACCCTGACATTATCATGGTTGGAGAGGTACGTGATTTTGAGACCGCTGAAATAGCGGTTAAGGCTGCCTTAACCGGGCATCTCGTTCTGAGCACCCTGCATACTAACGACGCCCCGAGCAGTGTAAGCAGATTGATGAATATGGGGATTGAACCATTTTTAGTGTCGTCATCTGTTATACTTATAATGGCTCAAAGGCTGGCCAGGAAGATATGCAAGGAATGTGAGAAAGAGGAAGAAAAGTTCCCCTTGCCGACTCTTATAAGCATGGGGTTTTCGGAAGAAGAGGCAAAGGCTGTTAAGTGTTATAAGGGCAAGGGGTGTTCTGTATGCAGCAACTCTGGTTACAAGGGAAGGATAGCGCTTTATGAAATAATGATTATCAATGAGGAGGTCAGAAAACTTATACTTGAAGGAGCATCGGCGGCTGAACTTAAGAAGGCTGCTGTAAGAGGCGGCATGAAGACGTTAAGGATGAGCGGGCTGACAAAGGTAAAAGAAGGCGTTACTACAATTGAAGAGGTGTTGAGAGTTACTTTCGGAGATTAAAGAAAATTTAAAATTCAAGATTCAAGATTAACACCCCCCTACATCCCCCCTTGATAAGGGGGGAATTAAAGGGGGGTATTTTGAATTTTGAATTCTCACAGAGTGAGCGGAGGAATAGATGGCAACACTGTATGACTTGCTTAAGGTAATGATAGAAAAAGGGGCGTCGGATCTTCACATAACAACAGGAAGCCCGCCTCGTATAAGGATCGACGGAAGACTCATCCCGCTGGACCATCCGTCATTGGCCCCTGCTGAGACAAAGGCGCTCTGTTACAGCGTTCTTACAGACGCCCAGAAGCATAAATTTGAAGAAAACAATGAGCTGGACCTGTCATTCGGTGTGAAGGGGTTGAGCAGATTCAGAGGAAATGTCTTTATGCAGAGGGGCGCGGTCGCTGCCGCATTCAGGACTATTCCATTCCAGATAAAGACCTTTCAGGAATTGGGACTGCCTGAAATTGTCAACGATATGGTCAAGAAGCCGCGCGGACTGATACTTGTTACCGGACCGACGGGAAGCGGTAAGTCAACGACCCTTGCCACCATGATTGACAGAATAAATTCGGAGAGGCCGGACCATATAATAACAGTAGAAGACCCTATAGAATATATTCATAACCATAAAAAATCTCTGATAAACCAGAGAGAGGTAAATTCCGATACGGCATCTTTTAAGTCTGCCTTGAAGTATGTTCTCAGACAGGACCCTGACGTCGTGCTTATAGGCGAGATGCGCGACCTGGAAACAATAGAAGCAGCGCTTACCGTGTCGGAGACAGGACGTCTGACTCTTGCAACCCTGCACACGAACTCCGCCGTTCAGACAATAAACCGTATAATAGATGTATTCCCGTCTCATCAGCAGGGGCAGATAAGGACTCAGTTGTCTTTTGTCCTGGAAGGGATACTGGCTCAGCAGCTTATAGCCAGAAAATCCGGACAGGGCAGGGTTCTTGCAGTTGAGCTGCTGGTGCCGACCCCTGCTATAAGAAACCTGATAAGAGAAGACAAGGTGCACCAGATATATTCCATGATGCAGACCGGGCAGGCCAGGTTCGGAATGCAGACGATGAATCAGTCTTTATTTGACCTATACACGAGAGGACTTCTATCCTATGAGGATGCGATAGGGCGTTCGTCTGTTCCTGAGGAGCTGCTTACAATGATTCAAAGGATATCGGGAACTGCAGCAAAAGGAAGGTCCGCCTAAGGCGGAAGGAGGTAAAAATAAATGGCGGCAATAGTATTTCAGTGGTCAGGCAAGACTACAAGAGGCGTTATAGAATCAGGCGAGATTACTGCGGCTACAAAAGAAGAGGTTGCAGCGCAGCTCAGGAAAAAAAATATAACTCCCACTTTAATTACTGAAAAGAAGGCCGGGAAAAAATTATTCGGCGGCTTTGGCGGTGGTAAAGTAGGCGACAAGGACATAGTTATATTTACCAGACAGTTCTCTACGATGATAGACGCCGGGCTTCCGCTGGTGCAGGCGCTTGATATTCTTTCAACGCAGGTTGAGAACAAGACACTCGCCAGAGTGCTGGGAGAGATTAAGGAGAATGTTGAGGCCGGTTCTACTTATGCGGATGCTTTGAAAAAACACCCGAAGGTCTTTTCAGAGCTGTATGCGAATATGGTGGCGGCAGGCGAGGCCGGCGGTATCCTGGATACTATTCTCAACAGGCTTGCGGCGTACATAGAAAAGGCAATGAAATTAAAGAAGAAGGTTAAGGGCGCAATGGTGTATCCGATAGTTGTTACAACTGTTGCTGTTTTGGTAATTGCAATCATAATGATATTTGTGGTCCCGACATTTTCTAAGATGTTTGCGCAGCTCGGCGGGACCCTTCCGCTTCCCACGTTGATGATTGTCGGCCTGAGTCATTTTCTGGCGGGAATAGGCGGCCTTCTGACGGGAGCCGCAATAGTTGGTATTGTTGTTGCGCTAAAACAGTTCAGGCGCACGGAGAAGGGCACGCATATAACAGACAAACTCCTATTGAAACTGCCGATATTCGGGGTTCTTCTGAATAAAGTTGCCGTGGCAAAGTTTACGCGGACCCTCGGGACGCTTGTCAGCAGCGGTGTGCCTATACTGGACGGGCTTGAGATAACAGCGAAGACCTCAGGCAATAAGGTGATTGAATACGCAATTATGGAGGTGAGAAAGCAGGTTACCGGAGGCAAGACCCTCGCTGACCCATTGACCAAAGCCAAGGTGTTCCCTCCAATGGTTACCCACATGATATCCGTAGGTGAAACAACAGGCGCTCTGGATTCAATGCTCAACAAGATTGCTGATTTTTATGATGATGAAGTTGATGCGGCAGTCAACGCCCTGACGTCCATGATGGAGCCCATGCTGATGGTATTCCTCGGAGGCTCGGTAGGTTTTATAGTAATTGCAATGTATCTGCCGATATTTAAACTCATTACGCTGATAAAATAATTAATAGTTAATAGTTATAAGTTAAAAGTTAGGAGTTGAAAATTGAAAATTAACACCCCCCTACATCCCCCCTTGATAAGGGGGGAATTAAAGGGGGGTATTTTAAAACTTTACACTCTTAACTTCTAATTATAACTTCTAACTTTGTGGAATGAATGATATCCTGCTAAAAAAGGTAAAAGCCCTTATTTCCATAAGGGTTGTTTTTATCACACTCCTTCTGGGTTCGTTTTTCCTGCTTCAGGTTGGATACAGGAGTTTCCCTTATCCCCGCGCCACTTCAAACCTTATAGTAGCGCTCTATTTCCTGACAATAATCTATGCCTTTCTTCTGGACAGGATAAAGGCATACTTTACCTTTGCATACTTCCAGATTTTTATGGATGTTGCGGCTATAAATGTCCTTATATATCTTACAGGCGGGATTGAAAGCTGGTTTTCATTTATTATGCTTCTTACAGTGATGTCGGCAAACGCAGTCCTTAACAGGAAGGCTGGTTATGTTATTGCAACATTCAGCAGTATTCTCTATGGAGTCATGATAGACCTTCAGTATTATAAACTCCTCCCGATAAAGTACGACCCTGCGCTTAATGAAAAAGATTTTCTTTACAATATTTTTGTGCATATAGCTGCTTTTTATATGATGGCATTCCTGAGCGGTTATCTCTCTTCAAGGCTTGAGAAGACAACGAGAGACCTGGAACAGACCGATTCTGACCTGAAGGAGCTTTCGCTTTTCAACAGGGAGCTTATTGAGAACATTCCGAGCGGGATATTTACAACTGGCATTGACGGCCGCATTTTAATTTTTAACAAGGCTGCCGAGGACATAACCGGAATTACTCGGGAAAAAGCGTCTAACCTGAAGATAACTGCGATATTTCCTTTTATTAATCCCCCCATCCCCCCTTTACCAAAAGGGGGCGAGGGGGGATTAGAGAGAATAGAGGGTGTAATCGGTCAGCAGACAGGAGATGGCAGGATTATTAACCTGACCATCTCGCCGCGGGTGGATGTTACCGGGGTGAAAATAGGTTTTATCGGGATATTTCAGGATATCACCAGGCTTAAGAAGATGGAGATGGATATAAAGCATAAGGAAAAATGGGCTGCTATCGGAGAACTATCTGCGAATATAGCGCATGAGATAAGGAATCCGTTAGCCTCTCTTAAAGGGGCGATAGAAATGCTTAGAGAGGACCGGGCGGCAAAGGAGCAAAAAGAAAGGCTGACAGAAATAGCCTTGAAAGAGATGGATAGGCTGAACGGGATAATCACGGATTTTCTTATGTATTCAACGCCGAGGGCTGCCGAGTTCACCGCTTTGGACCTCAATCTTGTGCTTGATGACACGCTTGAATTGCTAAAAAATACAGCATCCGCAAGGAAGGATATTTCTATCACAAAGGATTTCGCCGGGCCGCTTTTTGTTAATGCCGACCGTCAGAAAATGCAGCAGGTCTTTTTGAATCTGGGGATGAATGCCTTAGAGGCCATGCCTGACGGAGGAGAACTTTCTGTCAGCACAAAGCGGTCGAGCCGTTCTTTTGAGGTTGTTTTTAAAGATACCGGTATCGGTATCTCTCAGAAAAATCTTGAAAAAATATTTTATCCTTTTTTTACTACGAAAGATGAGGGCACCGGGCTCGGACTGGCTATTGCATACAGAATTATTGAAGAGCATAAAGGAAAGATAAATGTTATCAGTAATTTAGGCGAGGGCGCGGCCTTTAAAGTTATAATACCCGACAGCTCTGCGAGTCTATGACAATGGAAAATCTTAGTAAAGGTAAAATTCTAATTGTAGAAGATGAAAAAAGCATGCGGGAGGTGCTCGCAATCCTCCTTGAGGGGGAGGGTTACGCTGTTGCTCTTGCCGCAGGCGGCATTGAGGGCATAAGTCTTCTTAACAAGGACATCTTTGACATGGTAATCACAGACATCAAGATGCCGAAGGTCAACGGCTTTGAGATACTCAAAAAAGTGCGTGAGACCTCTCCCGACACACTGGTAATTATGATAACTGCATTCGGAACAACAGAGTCTGCAATAGAGGCCATGCAGCTTGGCGCTTATGATTATATACACAAGCCGTTTAAGATAGATGAGATACGGCTCGTAGTCAAAAAGGCGCTTGAAAGGCGTAAGCTCAGCGCAGAGGTTTCTATACTCCGCGACAAGATAAAGACGACATACGAATTCGGCAATATTTTCTGGAAGAACCCTCAGATGCAGGAACTGCTTGGCATTATCCCGAGGATTGCCCAGAGCAATTCCAATGTCATAATAACGGGTGAAAGCGGCACCGGCAAGGAATTGGTTGCGACGGCTGTTCATAACCTCAGCCCGAGAAAAGGGAAGAAGTTTGTTGATATAAACTGCGCTGCATTTCCTGAAGGCCTTCTGGAGAGTGAACTCTTCGGACACATGAAAGGCGCCTTTACAGACGCCGCCTATAACAAGCAGGGGCTTTTTGAGATAGCTGACGGCGGGAGTGTTTTTCTTGACGAAATCTGCGAGATGTCAATTAACCTTCAGGCAAAACTGCTGAGGGTGCTTGAGAGCAGTACGTTCAGGAGAGTCGGAGGCACTACTGATATAAAGGTGGATGTGAGAATAATATCCGCCACAAATCAAGACATTAAAGAAGAGGTTTCGGCAGGCAGATTCAGAGAGGATTTATATTACAGATTAAATGTGGTCCCCCTCCATATTCCCCCTTTGCGGGAGAGGAAGGAAGACATTCCGATGCTGGTGGAGCATTTTCTAAAAAAGTTCTCATTCGCAGAGCGGAGGGTGTCTGCCCAGGCCATGAAGCTTTTCATGGAGTATCCGTGGAAAGGGAATGTAAGAGAACTTGAAAATATCATAGAGAGAATAGCGCTTCTAACAGATAAGGACGAGATAACTGTTGAGGATGTGCCTCATGAAATCCTGATGTTTTCAGAAGGCGCTGACTATACGCCGGAGCTCACTAACGAAGGGATTGATATGGACGGCATTATTAAAGGGATGGAAAAGAAATATCTCCTGAATGCGCTGAAGCTTACAGGCGGAAATAAGACAGAAGCGGCAAGGCTGCTAAAACTTTCTTTCCGTTCATTCAGGCACAGGCTGTCAAAATATGGTATAAAATAAGCAGATGAAACTTGGCGAAGTATTAGTTAAAGAAGGCCTTATTACAAAGGAGCATCTGAGGCTTGCGCTTGAAAGGCAGGTTATTTTCGGAGGCAGGCTCGGGACCAATATTGTTGAACTCGGCATTCTTAAAGAAGACGAATTCGCAAAATTCCTCAGCCGCTATCTCAAGATTCCTGTTGCCGACCCCTCGCAGCTGGCGAATATAGATGAGGAGACCATCTCTGCAATAAGCAAGGAGATGGCGGAGAAATACAAGGCGATTCCGTTTAAAAAAGATAAAAACAGGCTTCACATGGCAATGCTGGACCCGAAGGATATGAAGGCGGTGGATGATTTCAGGTTTATCAGCGGCTATGACGTAATACCTTATGCCGCCTCGGAACTGAGGATTCTCTATGCGCTTGAGAAATACTACGGGATTAAAAGAGACCTCAGATATATAAGCATTTTTGACCGCATTGAGGAAGAAAAACAGGTTGTTGTTACGGATTCGGAGGAGCTCAAAAAAATAAAACAGGCCTTTGCAAATGTGACCGAGAAAGAAGAGATTGCAGGGATTCTAATAAGTGAGGCGCAGAAGGCAGCAAAAAGGGCGGCGCTGTTTATAGTGAAAGGCAATGGTGTTTCAGGGTGGAAGGCGAAAGGGTTAACGGTTGAAGGAATTAGTATTAATGCATTGTCTTCAGGAGGCGCCTCAATATTTAACGATGTTCTTGTGAAGAAGGCTTATTACAGGGGGCCTGTGCTCAAGCTGCCCGGCAATGAAGAGCTTATAAAAATACTGTCTGGAACACCGCAGGACAGCCTCACAATTCCAATAAGCATAAGAGAAAGGGCGGTGGCTCTACTTTATGCGGACAACGGGAACGACGCGGTTCTTGACGCTAATGTGAATTATCTCAATACACTGGGGTCAATGGCTTCCATGGCTTTTGAGATATTGATACTGAGAAAGAAGATAATGGATATGTAGAAATCAAAAGAAAAATGAACTGTATTTTTCAGCTTGACAAAATATATTCTTCTTGATAGTGTTATCTGCATTTAGCTATTAGCTGACAGCTATCAGCTATCAGCTAAATGAGGGGGGGAGTTAATGACAAAGGCGGAGCTTATTGACAAGATAGCTTCGGGCGCGGGGCTGAGCAAGGCAGATGCTTCAAAGGCGCTTGATTCAACTTTAAATGCAATAAAGTTATCATTAAAAAAAGGGCAGAAGGTTACGCTTGTCGGCTTCGGAGCATTCTCAACCGTGAAGCGTAAAGCCAGAAAAGGGCGCAATCCTAAAACAGGGCAGGTTATCAATATTCCGGCTGTAAGAGCGCCGAAATTTATATCAGGCAAAGCGCTTAAAGATGCAGTAAAATAATTTACTATTTGCCCCGTGAGCCTCTTACAAAAGCCAGGCTATCAGAGATTGCCTCGTCGCTCCACTCCTCGCAATGACAGTAAACACGCCATTTGTCATTGCGAGCGAAGCGAAGCAATCTTGCTTTTTAAATTAGATATTTTTCTGTGACAAACCTTTCTTCATCTTCTTTGGTTTTCAGCCTGCCGCTTAGTTTTTCGTCAAGCAGTTCTGAAAAAACTTTAGAGTAAAGGGGGCCCGGCTTGACGCCTATCTTTTGCAGGTCTTTACCCTTCAGCAGCGGCGTTATTTTTCTTAACTCAATCAGGTATTGAGATATTGCTTTCTGTTTCTGTTTGCTTTTGCTCTGAGCCATTGAGAACAGAAGAATTTCAAGTCTAACGCCATTCAGAAGATGATATAGGGCGGCGGGGTCATTTGAGGGAAGTTTATTCAGTATATCCTTTGACTGTGTTAGACCTTTTGTTATCAGCTCTCTTACCCTGGGGGGCGGCGCCAGTCTTTCAATTGCGGCGTTTCTTTCTTCCTCTTTGAGAGCGGACAGCAGAGCCATAAGGTGCAGCGCTCCCCTGTCAGGACTTTCCTCAAGGAAAAGGAGATTGAACCAGGCGAGGGTTTCAAACATAGACTGTAATGCTGACTCAACCTCATTATTGAATAAGAGGCCCGGATGTATCACCTTTAACAGCCCGAATTCAGAAAGTGTTTTAAGGGTCTTAACCGGTTCTGTTTCACTGAATGCAAGCAGAAGTTCCTCATAAAGCCTTGAACCGGAAAGCCTGCTGAAGAGGTCCAATTTGAGGGTTGACTTTATAAGGGTTTCCGTATGCTTGCTGAGCTTAAAGCCGAATCTCTCTAAAAATCTCACTGCCCTGAAGGCTCTGGTTGGATCCTCAATAAAACTCAGATTGTGTATAACCCTTATGATTTTCTCTTTCAGATCGCTCTGCCCGCCAAAGAAGTCTATAAGAAGTCCGAAGTCCTTTAGGTTGAGTTTCACAGCCAGGGTGTTGATTGTGAAATCCCTGCGGTAAAGGTCTTTCTTTATTGAGGAGGTTTCCACTTTCGGAAGGGACGCCGGGGATTCGTAATACTCTGTCCTGGCAGTTGCCACATCTATCTTTATCAATGAGGGGGACAGTCCCGATTCTACAACCCCCTTTAATTCCCCCTTAACAAAGGGGGATTCAGGGGGTTGTGTCCGTAAATCCGGGACTGTCCCCGGCGTCCCGGACTGCTGACTGCTGACTGCTGACTGCTGAAGGATTATCTTGGCCGTGCCGAACCTCTCATGCGTTCTTATCTTTGCATTCAATTTCCCGGCAAATGCCTTTGCAAAGGAAATTCCGTCTCCCTCAACAACAATGTCCAGGTCCAATCCGCCTGAGGCGGACTCGCCTCTGAGCAAATCTCTTACCGAACCGCCGACAAGATATGCGTTAATCCCGAGCTTATCCGCAATCTCTCCTGCAAGTTTAAGGATGGAGTATATTTCAGCCGGAAATTTTTCTTTGAGAAGCACAGCTATGTTTCTCCCTATGGATGGTTTTTCTCCGGCGTCTGATTTATCAAGTCTGCTCCGTCTTAAAAACTCCTCATACATGGTTCTTAAAAGGTCTGTCCTTGTTATTGCGCCGACGATATTGCCTTTCTCTATTACTGCCATGAATCTCTGGTTATGTTCTATCATCATCCGCTCTATTTCCCTGATAGACGTCTCAGGGCTGACAGCTGCGGCGTCGGTTGTGCAGAAGTCTATGGCTTTACTTTTGCCAAATCCGTGAAACAGCGCCTTTTCAACAATTTCCCTGGATATTAAACCGGCATATTTTGCACCCTTTATAACAGGCAGGACGTTCACGCCGTATTTGGTCATTATTGTTTCTGTTTCCTTTACACTGCTGTCCCATTTTATGCTTACGACCGGGCTTGTCATAATATCCGATGCAGCCTTGCCCGGCTTTACATTGCTAAGTATAATTCTCGTCAGCCTTTCTTCAATTAGCTCAAGAGATTCCTCTTTTACAGTGGCCGCGGCTGCCGTAGAATGGCCTCCGCCGTTGAATTCTTTCATCACATCTGCGGCATTGAGTTCAGACGCGCGGCTTCTTGCCACCATAAGTATTTTACCTTCCATCCTGAGGAGTACGAACAAGGCGTCAATGTCTTCCATTTCCATTATCCTGTGCGCGAGATGCGCGGCGTCGCCAAGATAACTCTCATTGGAAGCCTTTGCTATTTTTATCCTTATTCCGCTGCTGACGATTTCTTTTGCCGACCGGAGAAGTTCATTAAGGATGTCAAGTTCTTCACGGCTCATTCCCAATCTGAGAAAACTTGAGACTATATTCAAATTCGCGCCGCGTTTGACAAGATAGGCGGCGGCCAGGAGGTCCCGCTCTGTCGTGGATGGGAAGAGCAGCGAGCCTGTCTCTTCATATATGCCGAGGCACAGGATGGTTGCTTCCATCGGCGAGGGCTGCAGCTTTTTGTCTTTCAATATCTCTGAAAATATAGTTGCCGTAGCGCCGACTTCCTCAATAATCTCAAGGCTGCCGCGTATATCTCCTTTTGCAAAGGGATGATGGTCATATATGTGTATGCTTATTCCGGGTTTGGAAATTAGCTCTGCAAACTGCCCTATCCTCGGAGGATTCTTAGTGTCAACAATAATCAGGCGGGTAACCTTTGACATATCAATGTCTTTAATCCGCTTTATCTCCACAGGCTTGAAGGCCTCTATAAAATCTCTGAGTTTTTTTTCCTGAGAGCCTGCAAAGACGAGCTCCGCCTCAGGGTAGAGTTTCTTGGCGGCGACCATTGAAGCGAGGGAATCAAAATCAGCGTTTATGTGAGAAGTTATTATATCCATACCATATTATAGCGTTATCTCAACCTGAAAAATACAATTGACCTCTATGACCGAAAAATAGACATAGGGCTATAACGATTTGAATTATCTGTCATTGCGAGTCCCGATAAAATCGGGGCGTGGCAATCTCATTGCAAAAGGCGGGATTGCTTCGTTTCACTCGCAATGACAATTTTCTATGTCTATTTTCCCCTCTATGAGCGGGGATATAAATGCCTTCAAAGTCTAAGAGGCGCCGGCTTTACATGCGGCTGTTGTAGAGAGCCACCCTGTTTCTGCCGTCGGCCTTTGCTTTATAAAGGGCTTTATCTGCAAAG
>Ga0210036_1000219_pt1 | contig 69213 bp, 74 predicted proteins | sample CryGeymeta201515_FD_185469 | JGI IMG/M metagenome (GOLD analysis project Ga0210036, IMG submission 185469) | Groundwater microbial communities from Crystal Geyser aquifers in Utah, USA - Crystal Geyser metaG 2015-15 (SPAdes) (version 2) | ecosystem: Environmental > Aquatic > Deep subsurface >... | reverse complement strand
TGTACATTTGCCCAGCCATCTTTGGGCGCATTGCGTCGTTGCAAATCGCTTGTTTAGCAGAGCTAAACGGCGCGTTTTGCGCCTAGCACTGCATCCCAAATCTGGCCGTCAAAATGTCCAACTTATTACTTTACGAGCCCTTAGTAGGTCAGCGTGCGCTGGCTGGTGAAGTGCTGCTCTACCCCGCTCACCGGGTCGGCAAACGTTAGTTCTTTGGCCAGCAGTTGCAGCGGTTTGGTGTAGTCCAACTGCCCTTCTGGGGTTAGGGTTGGGTACAAGCCATCGCCCAGCAGTGGCAGGCCCAGAGCCAGCATGTGCACACGCAGTTGATGGCGCTGGCCGGTGACGGGTTTGAGTTGGTAGCGTGCCAGATCGCCGCGCACTTCCAGCACGTCAATGTGGGTGATGGCATTTACCGGGCCGGATACTTCTTGCTGCAGCATGAAGTGCCCCGCCTCTTGGATGCGGCTCTGGCGTACCAAAGGAAAGTGCAGGTCGGCACGCCAGGGGGCGATGGCTTCGTAGGTTTTGCGCACCGCGTGCTGGCTGAACAGGGCGCAATAGGCAGCGCGGCTGGCAGGCTGCTTGGAGAACATCACCAGGCCGGCGGTGTCGCGGTCAATGCGGTGGATTGGCACCAGATCATCCAGCCCCAGCTTGCGTTTGAGGCGCACCAGCACGGTCTCATTCAAATAACCACCCGAGGGCACCACAGGCAAGAAGTGCGGCTTGTCGACCACGATCAGGTGCGCGTTTTCAAACAGCACCACCTCATCAAACGGAATGGGCGCTTCAAAGGGCACGTCGCGGTAGTAGTACAGGCGTGAATGCGCCGGGTAGGGCGCTTGCATGGCTTGCTCACACGAGATGCGCTGGCCCGTTTCATTGAACACATCGCCGCGGGTGAACCGCTCCAGCCAGGTTTGACGGCTGACGTTGGGAAAACGCTCAGCCAAGAAGTCCAGCAGGCTAAGCCATGTGCCCGCCGGCAAGGCCACGCAACTAGGACCAACGCCGTTACGCGTGGGGGGTTTAAACCCTTTCAAACACCACGTCCCAGACGCCGTGGCCGAGTTTGATGCCCCGGTTTTCAAACTTGGTCAGCGGGCGGTAGTGTGGCTTGGGGGCGTAGCCCTGCAACTCGGGGTGCGTGGCCAGAGCGGTGTTTTTCAGCAGCGGCTCGGCACGCAAGACTTCCAGCATTTGCTCGGCATAGGCTTGCCAGTCGGTGGCGCAGTGCAGGTAGCCGCCGATCTTCAGACGCGCGGCCAGTTTGGCCACCAGCGGGGGCTGGATCAGGCGGCGTTTGTTGTGCTTTTTTTTGTGCCACGGGTCGGGGAAGAAGATGTGTACACCGTCCAGGCTTTGCTCTGGCAGCATGTGGTCAATGACCTCAACCGCGTCGTGGGCGCAGATGCGAATGTTGTGCAGGCTTTGTTCGCCAATGCGTTTGAGCAGCGCGCCCACGCCGGGTTCATGCACCTCACAACACAAGAAGTTGGTGTCCGGCAGCAGCGCGGCAATGTGCGCCGTAGCCTCACCCATGCCAAAACCTATTTCCAACACCGTGGCTGCAGCTTTTGAATCATTTTGGCATCTAGCCCTTGCTGCTTCTGTGTAAGCAGCTACAAAATCAATAGCATATGGCTGGTATGGCAAGAGGTACTGTGGCCCCAGTTCTTCAAACGCCTTGGTTTGCCCGGTGGTCACGCGGCCGGCGCGGCGCACAAAGCTTTTGATGGTTTTGGGGTAGGCCACGTCGGCCAGCGTTTGGGGCCGCAGGCGAGGTGCGCGTGCTGGGTCGGACATGTTGGGTGGGCTGGACGGGCGTGAAGGGGGGCGTGCAACAGGGCGGTTAAGGGGTGGTACCACCGACGGGAATCGAACCCATATCTGAGACTTAGGAGGTCCCCGTTCTATCCATTGAACTACGGCGGCAAGTTTGGGATTTTAGGGGTTCAGTCGTAGCGGTGCGTCCAGATCAGGTCTACCGCGCTTTGTTGACCGGTTTGGGCACGTAAGGAGAGACTTTTGGACAGGTCGTAAAAAATGGTGAATACACCCATGATGCCAGCAAGGCCACTCTCGTAGGCCACGTAAAAATCTCTGCCTAGACGTTTTCCCAGGGTCACGCTGGCACCATTATCAGTGTCACTGTTGTTAAATTGGAGCTCGTCCAACCCAAGTGCCTGGGTCAGGCTGGCGCTGGGGCTTTGACCATTGCTACCCAGCAATGACCAGGCTGCTTGCTGCAGCAGGGCGGCCTCGCCGCCGCTGCCGCTGCTCGCGCGCCCCAACACCAGCCAGGAGAGTTTTTCGGCATCGGGCAAGTCAGGGTCTGCATACAGACGCACCACTGGAGACTGTACCGTGCCCAGCACCTGCACGCCCACACGTTGGCTGAGCTTGGGGCGCAGAGCCAGAATGTTGAGCCCCGGGTTGTCTGAGGGGCCGACAAAGCGCAACACGCCCTGTTCAATGTCAAGCCGCTGACCATAGGCCTGGTAAGTGCCGCGAACGGTGCTGACCTCGCCCATCAGGCTCGGGCTGGCGTTGCCACTGGCTTGCAGCTCAAGCTGACCTGCCAACCGTGTGGTCAGACCACGTCCGCGCACCTTAAAGTTGTTGCCCAGGTTAAGTGTGAGTTGCACCTCAGGGGTGAAGCGTGGGGCAGTGCGTTGGGCTTGCCGGGTGGCTTCGGTGGGCTTAACCGCGGTAAATGAAGGCAACACCACATCGCTGCTTAGTTGGGGTGCAGTTTCACTTGGCAGAGTGATCAGAGCCTGATCCACATCCAACTGGCCACTCAGACTCAAAGTGCTGTTGTCAAGTTGGGCATGCAGTTGGCCAGACACCGTTAGCAGCCGGTCTGAACGACTGCTCAAGCGCAGTGTCTGAGCCTGTGCGTCCAACGCAATTTGTAATTGTTGAGCCAAAACCATGTTGGGCTGGCTGCTGGAGAGCCACTGAGCCAGGCCGGTGATCTTGAGTTGCCCACCTGCGCCACCTGCGCCACCATGCAGGGTGAAGTCGTCAATGAACAACTGTTGCCCCTCCAGCCGGGCGCGCAGGCTGCCCTGCTGGAAATCAATGCCGTCGGCCACCGAACGCACCGCCAGGTCATTGGCTTGCAGCGTGCCTTGCCATTGGGGTTGCTGGCGCGTGCCGGTCAGGTTGGCGTTGGCTTGCAGCGTGCCGCGCAGCCGCCAGCCTGGTGGAGCCAGCATCGACCAGGCTTGCACTGGTGGCAGTTCAATTTGCAGGCTTCCACCCAGTGGCGCAGTGTCTGGCCAGCGCCAGCCTTGGGCGCTGGTTTGCAACTGGGTGCTGAACGCCAGCAGGGCGTGGCCGACACGTTCACTGCGCCAGCGCAGGCTGGCAGAGAGTTGGTCGTCGGCCAGGTTCAGCTGCAGCCGGGCTTCTTGCAGCAGGGCCGGTAAGCTGCGCGACGGGCTGACATCGAGGCTCAGGCGCAGGTCACCGGCGCTGCGCTCCAGCATGGCGCTCAGGTGCAGGGCATCGGTGTGGCTGGCATCCCAAGTGCCGTCAAGCACCAGGGTGCTGGACAGACCCAGGGCGTCCAGGGTTTTGGGGCTCAGGGCATCCAGCCAGGCAAACGGTAGCTGGCTGATTCGACCCTGGCTTTGCCATTGCGCCGGGGGCTGGGCGGCTGCACCCGCAGGGCGGCGTGCTTGCGTCCAGCGCATGGGTTGCCAGCTCAGTTGCGTCAGGCCGGGCAGGGGGCTGCTGAGTTGCGCGCTGCTGGCACCCAGTTGCAGGGTGTGGGCGCTGCTGGTTTGCTGCCAGTTGACGCTGAAGGGTTGGGGGGTCAGGGTCCAAAACCCCGGGTGGGTGTCGTCCTGGGCGCGCAGCGTGAGCTGACTGAACTGGCCTTGCCAATGTTGGCCTGCGCGTTGTCCGCCCTGAGCCTGGGCTTGCCAGTGCAGCTGCCGGGCGCCAAGTTGGGCCTTGCCCTGGGTGCGCAGGGTCAGGGCCGCCAGGTTGCCACTGACATCGGCCTGCAGCTCGCGCAGTTGCAGGGCTGATGCTGAATCTTTGGCACGGACTGAGTCTACCGGCCAGGTCAGCTGCGGCGCTTGCAGGTGGGCGTTGATGTGCAGCCGCTGGCCTTGCTGTTGCCAGCCCCCTTGCCAGTGGGCTTGCAAGCTGGCGCGGCCCTGCGCCTGCTGGCCTTGCAAGAGACTGGCCAGCAGCGGCCACCGTGCCAACCATTGAGTGGCGCGCTGGGCATCTTGAACCTCCAAGGCCAGCGTGCCCTGGCCGTTACGGCTGTCCAAATGGCCGTCCATTGAGGCGCTTAAACCGGGCAGACTCAATGCCACCTTGGCCTTGCTGGCATAGGTGCGGGTGTGGTAACTGCCTTCGCCAAGGATCTGTGCCTGCGGTGTGGTCAGGTTGACATCACTTAGGGTGAGTTGCGGGGCTGCCCATTGGCCTTGTAGGCGAAGTTTGAACTGCTGTGGCGCGGGTTGCGTATTGGCCAGCTGTAAAGTGAAGTTGATGTGGTTGGCGTCCAGCGCCTTGGTGTCGATCGGAGTCACGTTGGCTTGGCCGGACAGTTGGGTCTGAGGGGCTTGTGGCCATAGCGCAGCCAAGTTCAGGGACTGCCATTGGGCTTGTGCCTGGGACAGTGGCTGGGCTTGCCAGGGTTTGATCTGCGCCGACAGACTGGCCTGCATAGCCCCCGGTACGGGCTCAGGTTTCAGGTGGGCTTGCAGCTTGAGTACCGTGTTGGAGGCAGCGATGTCACCTGTCAGGGTCGCCAGTGCAGACACCATCAGAGGTGCTTTGCGGCCCGGTACACTGGTGCGCACTTGACCGCTTAACTGCAGCTGCAGAGCCATCGGAGTCTGTGCCTGCAGGCTGCCGCTTAATTGATAGGTTCCAGATGAAATTTGTGCGTAGCCCTTGTCCAACCTGTGCGAGAAGCTATCAAAAGTATAGTTTCCACTGAGTTCGGAGGCCTCCAGCTCGAAGCGGCCGGTGTGCCTCAAGCGGCTCACGTGAAAGGGCAGTTCCAGTGTTAGCGGCAGACTCAGGCTGATCGGTGGGGTGAGAGCGTTGCCGGTGGTGCTGGCTGGGCGTTGGTCATCAATGTGCAAGGTGGCGATGTGCAATTCACCCAGTTGCAGGTGTTTGTCCAGCAGGGGGCGAAGATTCCAGGAAATGCGTATGTCTTGGGCCTGGATGCTGAGCGCCCCTTGCGTCCAGCGCAACGAGCCAATGTGCCCACCATTGAGAAGCTTGCCCGACACGTCTTTGATTTGCAGCGATTGGCCGCTGGGTAGAAAGTGTGGTAGTTGGGTCAGCACCCACGGCAAAGCACTTGGGGTGCTGCTCCACCACCACAGGGCAACAGCCAGCGTCAACAGCGTCAACAGGCTGGTAGCCAGGGCTTTCATGATAAAAAAAACGGCACGCATTAAAAGGTAAATCCAAGATTCAGGTGTAAGCGAAAACGGCGCACGTCGACCCCATAGGCCAGGTCAATTTGCAACGGGCCGACCGGGCTGTGCCAGCGTGCGCCGGCACCGACCCCCACTTTGGCTGACAGGTCTGCGGGCTGATTGGCCACGGCACCGGCATCAACAAACACGGTGTTTTCCCAGTCGCTCGGTTGACCATTGAGCCGGATCGGATGCTGCCATTCGATGCTGCCCACACTGAGGTAACGCCCGGCGGTGGTGCTGCCGTCGGCGAGTTGCACGCCGATGTCATAGAGGCCGTAGCCGCGCACGCTGTTGTCGCCACCAGCCAGAAACAGTTGTGTGCTGGGCAGGGCAATGCCTTTTTGAGCCAGCACGGCACCCAGTGTGGCGCGTATTGACAAGCGTCCGGCCTGGCCTAGCCCAACAAAGCCCTGCCCACGTGTCAACAGCCGGGTGTAGACCTGAGGTTGACTTTCCAGGGTGCCGCCGCCGCCCACTTCTGCACCCCAGCCCCAGCCGGCGGTTGGCAACGGCAGGCTGTTGTAATGTCGAACCGCAAATGCATAGTTGGCACTGAGAGACTGAGCCAGCTCCGGCACGGTGGTGTTGGTGCTGGCAGACTCGGCGCGGTCGTATTGCAGAAACAAGTTGCGATCAATGCGCGCGCTACTTTGCCTGCGGCCACCTCGCAGTTGCTGACTGGTTACATGAAGCGTGCCGAGTTGCTCTTTTTTAATCAGCCCGGAGCCGACCCAACGCCAGCTGTCAGCATCGGGTTGTGAGGTTAGTTCGGAGCCAAAAGCCCGGCTATCACGGTCAAGCTGAGCTTTGCTCACCGCCTGCCAGTGCAGGCCTGGCACATCGTGATGGGTGTGTTCAATCGACAGGCGTGGGCCGCTGTCGGTGCTGGCACCAATGCCGAACACCATTTTTTGCAATGGTGTCTCGCGCAATCTGACGAGCACGCTGGCAGCGTCAGGGGTAGCTTCTGTGTCAAGCGCAACAAAGGCGGAGTCAAAGTAGCCGCTGTCTGAGAGGCGTTGTTGTGCTTGTACCAACATGACTTGACTATAAGGCGTGCCGCTGGGCAGGCGCAGCAGGTTGTGCACCAACTCAGGGGTGTAGCGCTGCAGGCCTTCGATGACCAGTGCGCCGGTATGAAATGCCGGGCCGGAGTCGAGCGTGATGTGCAACTGCGCCTGGTGGTGATCGGGATCAATGTTGGCCAGTGTCTGGCTGATACGCCCTTGTGGATAGTGGGCATTGGTGAGCAGGCGCAGCGCATTTTGTTTGGCACTGTCCCACGCGGTTTGAGTAAAGCGTTGCCGTGCTGGAAGCGTCCAGCTGGTTTGAATCTGGTTGCGTAGCCGGACATTGGTTATATTGTTAGCATCGCTTGCAATGGCTCCCATGAACTGAATCTTCACTTGTGTGACGCGGGTTGGTTCGCCTGGCGAGACCTGAATGCGGATGAGCCGGTTACTGGCGTCGGTGCTGTGCTTGGTTTGGCGCTGAATCACGATGTTTGGTGCAAAATAGCCCAGGGTGCCCAGTAGCTGGCGGGCATCGTGCTCGGCCTCGTTTTGCAGGCGGTCGAGTTCATCGTCGCTCAGGTCGGTGAGCTCTTGGTAACGTTGCAGTTCCAAGTGACGTGTGAGCAGTTGCTTCACTTCGTCTGGGGCTTCAATCTGAAGATCAAATCCATTTGCAGCCCAAGCCTGCACGCTCGCAAAGAGCAGAAAAAATACCAACCAGAAACGCTTCATTTGCTTAAGTGCCGCATGGCTTCTTCCAGCCCTTTGAGGGTGAGCGGGTACATCCGCCCGCTCATGAGTTGCTGCACGATGCCGATGCTTTGGCGGTACTGCCACACGCCTTGCAGTTCGGGGTTGATCCAGGCGAATTGTGGGTAGGCGTGGGTCAGGCGGCCGATCCATTCAGCGCCGGTTTCCTCGTTGCTGTATTCCACGCTGCCGCCGGGCTGCAAAATTTCATAGGGGCTCATGGTGGCATCGCCAATGAAGATCAGCTTGTAGTCTTTGTTGTACTTGCGCACGATGTCCCAGGTGGGAAATTTTTCGGCAAAACGACGGCGGTTGTTCTTCCAGACAAAGTCATAGACGCAGTTGTGAAAATAATAAAACTCCAGGTGCTTGAACTCGGCCTTGGCGGCAGAAAACAACTCTTCCACCCGTGCAATGTGCTCGTCCATGGTGCCGCCTACGTCCATCAAGAGCAGTACTTTGACGTTGTTGTGCCGCTCCGGCTGCATCTTGATGTCGAGGTAGCCGGCGTTGGCGGCGGTGGCGCGGATGGTGTCGGGCAAATTTAGCTCTTCAACGTTGCCTTCGCGGGCGAACTTTCGCAGGCGGCGCAGCGCCACCTTGATGTTGCGTGTGCCCAGCTCTTGGGTGTCGTCGTAGTCGCGGTAGGCGCGCTGCTCCCACACTTTGACGGCGCTTTTGTTGCCACCTTTGCCGCCAATGCGCACGCCTTGCGGGTTGTGGCCGCTGTTGCCAAAGGGGCTGGTGCCACCTGTGCCAATCCATTTAGAGCCACCTTCGTGGCGCTCCTTTTGCTCTTCCAGGCGCTTTTTGAGCGTCTCCATCAGCTCATCCCAGCCCATTTTTTCGATGGCGGCTTTTTCTTCGGGGCTGAGGTTAAGTTCGAGCGTTTTTTTGAGCCAGTCCAGGGGGATGTCTTTGGTGAAGTCGGTGATGAGTTCCACGCCTTTGAAATAGGCGGCAAAGGCGCGGTCAAACTTGTCGTAATGCTTTTCGTCTTTGACCAGCGTGGCGCGGCTCAAAAAATAAAAATCGTCGATTTTGTAGCCGCTGGGCGTGTTTTCAGTGCCATCGACTTGTGGCGTTTTGGGGCCGACCACGCCGAGCTTGAGGGCTTCGAGCAGGGTCAGGAATTCCTTGACCGAAACCGGCAGCTTGGCCGCGCGCAGGGTGTAGAAGAAGTCAATCAGCATGGGCTTGGTTTGTTGGGGTCAGAGCCAGTTTTCAACCTGAAGACCAGGCACGCGCGAGAACTCACGCACGTTGTCGGTCACCAGTACCAGCTTGTGGTGCAGCGCTTCGGCGGCGATCCAGGTGTCGTTGGGGCCGATGGCTGTGCCGGCTTGTTCCAATTGGGCGCGCAGTTGTGAATAGGTGTCGGCGATCCGGTTGTTGATGGTCAACAACTCTGAACTGGTGCGAATGGTCTCAATTACCGCCAACCGTTTGGGCGTGCGGTCGCCTTTGTAATAGCCCACCTGCAGTTCACCCAAAACGATGGGTGACAGGGCAAGGCGGCCGCGCTCCAGCCCTTCAAAGCGTTTGATGAGCCCAGCGTTGGTGCGCCGAATCAACGCGCTCCAAATGTTGGTGTCAAGCAGGTAACGGTCGGTGATGCCGGTCATCGCTGGTCACCAAGCTTCAACCGGTTCCACTGAGCCTTCGTCACCAATGTCTGGCCAGTCTTCGATGATCGGCAGCTTGTCCAGAAACTCTTTCATGGTTTGAGGCGCTTCGCGCAGCACAATTTCATCGCCACGGCGTTCAATGGTGACGCGCTTGGATTTGATCTGGAAAGCTTTAGGCAGACGCACAGCCTGGCTGTTGCCAGACATGAAAACGGCGGCGGTGGTGGTCATGTGCGACTCCTCGAATACGCAATATACAGAGTGTATATGGTTTAATTTTTTCCGAGCGATTGTGGTTGTGGTTGAGAGTGGAGAGGCTGCGGACTCACGCTGAAGGGCGGCGAGTGCAAGGGCATCAAAGCCGGGTCGAACTAAACGGATTGAGCAAACGCACCCCTGAACGTTGTACATCACGCGTATTGCGGGTGACCAAGACCAGGTCGTGAACCAGGGCGGTCGCTGCCAACAGTCCGTCGGCTACCGGCAGCGCATCTGGTACCCCGAGTTGCCCCCAACGATCAGCAATCTCATCGGTTACTGTTAACAATCGGTTGCCCAAAGAGGCACGCAAAGTGAGCAACCATGTATTCAGACGGTCTGCGGCAAACGGGTCACGTCGGCGCAGCAGCTCGGTGCCTCGGCGAATCTCCCCCAAAACAATGACCGAGACGAAAATATCAGATTCAGAAACGCCGGCATACCAATCAGTCACATGCGGGTCGCACCGCGCACCTTTGCGCAATTCAGACAACACATTGGTGTCAATCAGGAGTCCCATGCCACATCTCCACGGCCCACATCCGCTTGTCTGGCGAAATCAGATTCATCGCCTACGTTGGGCATGGCGCACAGCAACGCCTTCAGCCCGGTCATGGGCTGGCTTGCTGGCGCATCCTGCGTTTGCAAGATCACCACTAGTCGCTGATGGCGCATTGATTCCGGTATGTCAACAGACGCTGGAGCGTCTTCATAATATTGTCGAATAGCTTGCATGAGAGTGAACTCCTAAGTTTTGGGGGACGGGGTTGGAGGCTAATTTGGTTGTGGATTTGGTCGCCATTTTAGATATCAAATATGGCTGCAGCGCTTTATTTGTAAGTATTAAAAGCTATATTTTTAGTAGCAAATAAGCATTCACTACTTCTGAAATTTACATACCAAGTTTCAACAAAGTGGAACTGCATCGATCCGTCGCAAAGTGTCCTAATTGTGTAGCGCCAACATTACCAACATTGTGAGAGGCTAAGCATTCCTTGGTTCACTTCAGAAATTTTTTCAATAGATTTTTCCCCGTATTACTTAACTTCTCGGCACCACGTTCAACTGCCTCTTTGCCTTTCTGGAGTGATTCCTGGGCTGTGTTCTTGGCCATTTCAATGTTTGTCTTGCTAAAGGCACGGCCAGCTTCTTTGAAAATTGCATCGATTTTTTCTATTGCAAATTCCTCACGCTCATCGATTTTTCCATCCGCTTCTATTACACCTTTAAGAAACTCCATCAAATCACGTGTCACTTCTGAATAGTTGCAATCAGGGCTGGATTTACTGAACTGGCGAGAGGACAGAAAAATCTGATGATTGTTCTGGCATTGACATCTGTGTGCACGCCAATCAGCCTACAACTTGATCCATTGAGGATCGCCCTCAGCGCGGTTTGTTCAGCAAATACAACAAATGCGCTTTGACCTCGGGCCATTCGCCAGTGCGCAGGCTGTACATGACCGTGTCGCGGATCGTGCCATCGCGGCGCAGCGCGTGGCCCCGGATCACGCCGTCTTTTTTGGCTCCCAGGCGCTCAATGGCATTTTGAGATGCGAAGTTGAAGTTGTCGGTGCGCCAGCCCACCACATGGCAGCCCAGGGTCTCAAACGCGTGCGTCATCAGCAGCAATTTACAGGTGGTGTTGACGTGGCTGCGCTGCACGCTTTTGGCGTACCAGGTCCAACCAATCTCGACGCGTTTGACGGCGGGCAGGATGTCGTGGTAGCTGGTGCTGCCGAGCACTTTGCCTGACTCCGCATCGGTCACGGCGAAGGCAAAACGGTTGCCCGCTTCGCGCATCGCCAGTGCGTCTTCAATGTAGCTGCGGGTTTTCTCCGGCTCGGGCACGGATGTGACGCGGATGTTCCATAGTTCGCCGTCAGCCGCAGCAGCGCGCAGGCCGTCTTCGTGTTCAAGCGCCAAGGGCAACAAGGTGATGCCGCGTGCGGTGAGGGTGATGGGTTCAACAAAAGCCATTCAATTGCTCCAAAACATGGACTTCAAACCGCCAGACTACCAATATGGTCGCGCAGCAGACAGTGGGGGTAGCCCCCGATCTCTGGTACCCCAGTATGAGGGGGATGCCCCCACTGACTGCTGCGCAGCGAAGACTCACAGAGCTGGATTGGCGGCTGTACAGGCTTCACCGATTCCGGCTCTGCATGAACACCAGTTTTTCAAACAGCGTCACGTCCTGCTCGTTCTTCAGCAGCGCGCCCACCATAGGGGGCACGGCTACCTTGTCGTCCTGGGTTTGCAAGACTGAGGCGGGAATGTCCTGTGCCATCAAGAGTTTGAGCCAATCCAGCAGTTCGCTGGTGGAAGGCTTCTTTTTCAGACCCGGCAGGTTGCGCACGTCAAAAAAGGTTTTCATGGCGGCGCTGAGCAATTCGGCTTTTAGACCCGGAAAGTGCACATCCACAATCTGCTTCATGGTCACCGCGTCGGGGAACTTGATGTAGTGAAAGAAGCAGCGGCGCAAAAACGCGTCGGGTAGCTCTTTTTCGTTGTTGGAGGTGATGAACACCAGCGGGCGGTGTTTGGCACGGATCAGCTCGCGTGTCTCATAACAATAAAACTCCATGCGGTCGATCTCGCGCAACAAGTCGTTGGGAAACTCAATGTCGGCTTTGTCGATTTCGTCAATCAGCAGCGCCACCGGTTGGTCTGCAGTAAAGGCTTGCCACAACACGCCCTTGACGATGTAGTTGTGGATGTTTTTGACGCGCTCGCCACCGTCTACGTCAGACAGTTGCGAGTCGCGCAGGCGGCTGACCGCATCGTATTCATACAGGCCTTGCTGCGCTTTGGTGGTGGACTTGATGTGCCACTGCAGCAGCGGCAGGTTCAGTGCGGTGGCTACTTCTTCGGCCAGCATGGTTTTGCCGGTGCCGGGCTCGCCTTTAACCAAGAGCGGGCGCTGCAAGGTGATGGCGGCGTTGACCGAGAGCATCAGATCGTCGGTGGCGACGTAGTTGGGGGTGCCTTTGAATTTCATGGTGTGCGATGTAGGGGATAAAGGGGTGGCAAAAAAGGTCACAACGGTGGCTTTATTGTGCGCAGTATCGGGTTTACGCCATATGGAAGGGCGTGAATGACTTTCTATAATTGTTTGACATTTATCAAACCACCAACCGTCTTCTTCGGATTGTCTTAGCAAAATGAACAAATTTCAGTTGACCCTGTCGTCCCTGCTTGTCGCCTGTGCGACCACTTTGACCGCTTATGCCCAAGACGTGCAAGGCGATGCTGCTGCCGGCGGCAAAAAAAATGCCCTGTGCATTGGTTGCCATGGGATCAAAGGCTATCACATTGGTTTTCCTGAAGTGCACCAGGTGCCAAAAATCAACGGTCAGGGCGCAGGCTACCTACGCGCCGCATTGCACGCCTACAAAGCCGGTGAGCGCAAGCATCCGTCTATGCGCACCTTGGCCGGTAGCCTGAGCGACCAGGATATTGCTGACCTGGCGGCTTATTACGAGTCCACTGGCAATGGTGTCACCTTGCCAGCCATAGTTGCACCTGGAAGTGCACAGGCTGATGCCTTAGTAACGCAGGGTGGATGCACTTCATGCCACGGGCCTAACCTGAGCAAACCCATTGACCCCTCCTATCCCAAAATTGCCGGCCAGCACAGCGATTATTTGTATGTGGCGCTGCGTTCTTACAAAAATAACGAGCGCCCCCTGATTGGCCGCAGTCACCCGATCATGGGTGGTGTGGCCAAGCAGTTTTCCAATGCTGATTTGAAGGTGTTGGCCGATTACGTGGGCAGCCTGCCCAGCGAACTGCAAACGGTGCAGCGCGACCGGGTCAAATAAATTCCATTTCAGTGATGCTTTGGAAGCGGAATAATTGGATAGATCAGTCGCGTGTAGCGTGGCGCTGCACGCAGGCCACATAGCCCTGGCCGTCAGGCGCTCGCCCGGCGCGCTGGCTCTCCCACAGCATCTGACCCAGACAGTCCATGGCTGCATGGTGCGCTTCGTGCAAAGAATCCAGTCGGTGGGTCAGCAGTTCCACCGCTTGTCGAATGCCTCGCGGCTGGTCAATGCTGCATTGCTCGGTGATGGACAGGTGCATCGACAAGTGCAAAAAAGGGTTGGTTTTGCCTTCGTCCACTTGGCTCATGTTGCGCAGTGCAGCCTCCACATCGGCCAGCGCCGCATGGTATTCGGGGTGTTCGTCAATCCATAGACTAGCGATGGTTTCAATAGCCTCCATCGATTGTTCTGCCTTGGCCTTGGCATAAACGGAACAAAAAAAACGGCGGACATCAGCTTGCGATGGGTTGAACATGGTGGCGTAAATTGTCGCTTGCTGCGGCTCAATCCACCTGCCAGGCGGGCAATTGCCAGTTGCGCCACAGGGCCAGCCCCCGCAGCCCGGCAGTGATGAGTACACAGGCCACCAACGAAGCCCAACCCGGCGCGCCCAGTTGCCACAGTCCGATGTAAGCCCAGCCACCGGTAAAAGCACAGACCGCATAGGGGTGGTGGTCGCTGAAAACTGCAGGAATTTCGTTGCAGACAATGTCGCGCAACACGCCGCCAAAGACCCCGGTGATCAGACCCATGAGCACTGCCACCAGCATGCTGGTTTGACTGAGCAGTGCCAAGTGCACACCGGTAGCGGTAAACAGACCCAACCCCATGGCGTCTGGCCATTCGATGGCTTTGAGGGTCAAGTCAAAGTGGTGGCGGCGCATGAACAGCATGGCAAGCAAACACAAGGCCATGACCCCCCACAACATTTCTTCATGGCGTACCCAAAAGAACGGCCGTTGATCGAGCAGCAAATCCCGCAAAGTGCCGCCGCCAAAGGCTGCCAGAAACCCCACCACGCAAACACCCACCGCATCCAGACGTTTTTGTGCGCCTTTCAAAACCCCCGACAATGCAAACGCGGCGGTTCCCGCAATTTCAACCAACAGTTGCAGGGTCTCGCCCCAGTGCTGGATGTTTTCAATGGTTGAACTGTTCATCCTTCAATTGTCACGCCATGGCCTTGCCTGAAACTTATCCGTTCATCATCGACCCGTACTTTTATGGGGTCACCATTCCTGCCGTGCTGTTGTTGGGGGTGAGTAAAAGTGGCTTTGGTGCGGGCTTTGGTTCACTGGCCGTGCCGATGATGGCACTGGCGGTGAGCGTGCCGCAGGCGGCTGCGATTTTGATGCCGGTGCTGTTGCTGATGGACCTGCTGGGTATGGCCGCGTTTCGCAAAGACTTCGACCTGAAGCTGCTCAAGTTTTTGATCCCGTGCGGACTGGTGGGCATTGTGGTGGGTGCCTTGTTGTTCAAACTGCTCAACGCGCACACCGTGGCCGGTATCGTCGGCTTATTCACGCTGCTGTTTTTGGCGCAACGCCTGCTGTTTCCACCCAAGGCAGACAGCCCGCCGCCGCCGCGCTGGTTGGGCGCAATGCTGACCGCTACCTCGGGCTTCACCAGCTTCATTGCCCATGCCGGTGGCCCACCGGTCAACGCCTACATGATTCCGCTGCGGCTCTCACCGATTCGGTTTACCGCCACCATGGCGTTTTTCTTTTTTGTCATCAACCTGGCCAAATGGATTCCGTACGCCTGGCTGGGGCTGCTGGACTGGCGCAACTTGGCCACCTCGTTGGTGCTGTTACCGATTGCGCCGATTGGTGTGTGGGTAGGGGTGCGGCTGGCGCGGCGCATCAGCCAGGTGCTGTTTTACCGGTTCTTGTATGCGGGTATGTTGTTGACCGGGGTGAAGTTGTTATGGGACGCAGTGCGGTGAATAGATGAAAATTTTCAATACCTTTGAAGAGCTGGCTGCCGTGGTGGGCCAGGAAGTTGCGGTAACTGATTGGGTCACGATCACGCAGGCGCAGGTGGATGGCTTTGCCGCAGCCACCGGCGACACGCAGTGGATTCATGTGGACGTGGAGCGGGCTCGGGCCGGCCCCTTTGGCGGCACGATTGCCCATGGTTTTTTGACACTGGCTCTGATTCCCCGGTTTTTTGAGACATCCATTGGCATCACGCCCGCGCTTATGGCGGTGAATTGCGGCCTCAACCGCGTGCGCTTCACCGCGCCGGTGTTGGTCGGCAGCCGCTTGCGTGCCCGCATCCGCTTGCAACATTTGGCAACCCTTGCGCCGCAGGGCGTGCAAGTGACGTGGGAAGTGGTGATGGAGTGTGAAGGTGTCATCAAGCCGGTGTGTGTGGCTGAATCATTGGCGCGCCTGTACCCCTGAGGTGGCAAAGCCATTTTGCCGCCAGGCTTCAAACACGGTGACGGCCACAGCGTTGGACAGGTTCAGGCTGCGCTGGCCTGCCACCATGGGCAGTTTGATGGCTTGTTGTGGGCCAAAAGACTGGCGCACCACCTCGCTCAAGCCCTTGGTTTCCGAGCCGAACACCAAGTAGTCACCTGGTTTGAAGCGGGTATCAAACACGCTGGATGAGGCGCGGGTGGTCATGGCAAACAGGCGCTCTTTGGCGGGGTGTTCGGTGGCTAGAAATGCTTGCCAACAGGGATGGCGTGTGACGCTGGCGTACTCGTGGTAATCAAGCCCGGCACGGCGCAGGTGCTTGTCTTCCATGGAAAACCCGAGCGGCTCAATCAGGTGCAGACTGCAACCGGTGTTGGCGGCCAGGCGGATGACATTGCCGGTGTTGGGGGGGATTTCAGGCTCAACCAAAACAATATGAAACATGGCCAAATTGTCACCCACGCCGCACATTATTCGGTTCTGGCAAATACCAGACCGGTGATGTGCCTGACACCCGCGCTGCGCAGCACCCTGGCCGCTGCGTGCAACGATGCACCGGTGGTCATCACGTCGTCCACCAGTACCACGCGTTTGTCTTTAAGCTGGTGCGCCAACAAGGGGTCTACTGCGAACGCCATATCCAGCGCATGCAGACGTTGTGCGCGTTTGAGCGTGTGTTGTGCCGGTGTGTCCTGAACGCGCAGCAGCAGGTCGGCGCGGGTTTTGTGGGGCTGCAGATGGTGCGCCAGCAACAGGGCCTGGTTGTAGCCGCGCTCGGACAGTCGTTGCGAGGAAAGCGGCATGGGCAGCAGCAGGTCGGCGGCCTCCACGGCGGGTTCCACCCAGGGGGTGGTTTTCATCAAACTGGCCAAGGTCTGCGCCAAGCCACTTTGGGCGTGGAATTTGAAATCTGCAATCAGCTTCGACCAGGGGTAAGCGTAGGGCACGACGGCCAGGCATTGATTCAGTGGTGGCGGTACTTTCAGGCACGCCCCGCAATGGGCTTGACCACTGGGCAAGGTCAGGGCGCAGGTGCTGCAGCGTGGCCGGGGCTGGGCAAACGTAGCTACACAGTCTTCGCACACCGTGTGGGAGGGCCAGTGGCGGCACACCCGACACTGGCCAGGCAGAGCCGCAAGCAGCCTTGTGAATAACTGGGTTGGCATGGGCTCAATATACTCGCAGCAACATCAAGCACCATGGTCAACTTTCGTCCACCCACCATCGATCCGAACGCCGCCCTGCGCTGGCAAGCCATGCGTTTGCCTGAATCACCCTGGTTGCACGAGGAAGTGGCTCAGCGTATGCAAGAGCGGCTTGATCTGATCAAGCAGCAACCCAGCAGCTGGCTGCACTGGGCTCCGCTGCAGGGCGGCATGCAGGCACACGGCTTGCTGCTGCAACGCTACCCACAAGCGGCTTGCGCCGCACTTGAAACCTCATCGTCACGGGTCATACATGTGCAGCAGGCCTTGCAGGCTCCGTGGTGGACAACCAAGCGCTGGCTGCAGCCTCAGACCCGCGTGGTTTCCCAAGTTGTGCAGCCGGTACAAATGCTGTGGGCCAATATGCGCCTGCACATGGCGGCTGATCCGCAGGCGTTGATGGCCCAGTGGCATCAAGCCTTGCAAGTGGATGGTTTTTTGATGTTTTCCTGTCTGGGGCCGGACTCGGTCAAAGAACTGCATGATTTGTATCAGCGCCTGGGTTGGCCTGCACCAAGCCATTCTTTTACTGACATGCATGATTGGGGTGACATGCTGGTGGCGGCAGGTTTTGCCGAGCCGGTGATGGATATGGAACGCATCACGCTGACGTTTGAGACACCACAGCGACTGTTGCAGGAGTTGCGCGGGCTGGGGCGCAATTTGCATGTGGGCCGGTTTCCTGGTTTGCGAGGGCGGCGCTGGCACAACCGGTTGCTTGAAGCCTTGGCCGGCTTGCCTTTGAAATTGACGTTTGAAGTGATTTATGGCCACGCGTACAAGCCCGCACCCCGTTTGAATGTGGGGGTGCACAGTGAAATTTCACTGGCGGACATGCGCGCGGCCTTGCGTCGTAGCAAAGTGGCAGGAGACATCAAATTGGCGAAGGACGAGGTATGACTGAATTTGAATTCCGATGGTCGCTGATGGTGGCCTGTTTACTCATTTTTATCGTGTCCTTCAGTGCCTTGCTGTGGGCTTCATGGCGTCATCACAGGGGAGAAACCCCAGAGCGTGTCAATTTTCACAGTTCGTTGGCCGTAGAAATTGCCTGGACGGTGGCTCCTTGCGTCATCGTTTTGCTGCTGGTGTGGCCCACAGCACGAATTTTTTGGACACCTTGAGGCATCTGAAATATTAAGAAACCCTCAGGCATGGGGTTTCCCCCTGTAGTTTTCGCGGTTTTCCTAGGGGATGATCACCTACAATTGTTTGATAAATATCAAATGGTTGATGGTCAGTCAACCTCCCCCTATGAGAAGGACAGCGATTTATGCGTAGCTTGTACAAGTTTGGTTTAAGCATCTTGCTGGCATTAGGCTCGGCAGCGGCTTTGGCTGGTTATGCGTTCAATTTCCCAGACCCGGTGACCCCGATTGCACGCGAAACGCTGCACATGCACAACCTGGTGATGGTGGTCATCTTGATCATGTTCTTCGTGGTGTTGGGCATGCTGATTTATTCATTCCGCACCCACAACAAGGCAGCTGGTTTCAAGGCTTCCAAGTTCACAGGCCCGACCAACCGCAAGCAATGGCTGTGGGCTTTGTCGCCCTTTGCGCTCTTGTTTGTGATCGACTACGGTGTCTTTGGCATTCCCGCATTTCATGCAGTGGCGCTTTATGAAGACACCAGAACCGATGCAGAACTGGTGGTTAAGGTAACAGGTAGTCAATGGTTGTGGCAGTATGAATTTCCAGCTGAAGGGGTTAGCTACACCAGCCGTTTGACCACGCCTCGTGACCAGATCGACAGTGGTGCTGCCAAGGGCGCCAACTACCTGCTTGAAGTGGACAACCCCCTGGTGTTGCCGGTGGGTAAAAAAATCCGGTTCATCACCACGTCCAACGATGTGATTCACAGCTGGTGGGTGCCGGCCTTTGGTGTCAAACGCGATGCGGTACCGGGTTTCCTGCGTGAATTCTGGGCAAAAGTTGAAAAAACCGGTACTTATCGCGGCCAGTGCTCCGAGTTGTGCGGCAAAGAACACGGCTTTATGCCGGTGGTGGTCAATGTGGTGTCTCAAGAAGAGTTTGCCAAATGGATTGCCAGCAAAAAACCACCTGTTGCATCTGCGCCCACTGCGGCAGTCGAACCGGTAGCGGGTACAGCTGTGCTTGCCAAAGCGCAGTGATCATTCAAGATTTTCAAGAAATTCAGTAAAAGGAGTTGGTAATGGCACACGATATGGCGCATGGCTTGCCGGTTAGTGATTCCCACGACGGGCACTACAAAGGCGGTTGGGTTCGCTGGTTGGAAACCACCAACCACAAAGACATCGGGATCATGTATCTGATCTTCGGGTTCATCATGCTGTTCATCGGGGGCGGCATGATTTTGACGGTGCGTCTGGAATTGTTTCAGCCGGGTCTGCAATTTGTGCAACCTGAACTGTTCAACCAGTTGATCACCTTGCACGGGCTGGTGATGGTGTTTGGCTTTGCCATGCCTGCAGCTACCGGCTTGGCCAACTACATGTTGCCGATGATGATTGGTGCGCCTGACATGGCTCTGCCCCGCTTGAATAACTGGGGTTTCTGGATTTTGCCGCCAGCAGCCATCATGCTGACGTTGCCGTTCTTTTTGGGTTTGATGGGTGTAGGCCCGGGCGCGGTAGATACCGGCTGGACGATGTACGCGCCGCTGTCGATTCAAAGCGGTTGGGGCATGGACTTTGCCATTTTCGCCATCCACATGCTCGGTGTCTCGTCTATTCTGGGCTCCATTAACGTCATTGTGACCATCCTAAACATGCGTGCGCCTGGCATGACCATTATGAAGATGCCGCTGTTTGCCCATGGCTTCCTGATGACTGCCGTGCTGCTCATCACCATCATGCCGGTATTTGCCGGTGGTGTGACCATGGTGCTCATGGATCGTCACTTTGACACCCATTTCTTCAACGCTGCAGGTGGTGGTGATCCGGTATTGTGGCAACACATTTTCTGGTTCATGGGTCACCCCGAGGTGTATGTGCTGCTGTTGCCGATTGCCGGTGCGCTGCCGCACGTGTTCTCTGCTTTTGCTCGCAAACCAATCTACGGCTACAAAGCGCAGGTGTATTCCTTCTGGGCCATTGCCGGCTTGGGTCTGGTGGTGTGGGCGCATCATATGTTCACCAGTGGCATGTCTTTTGCCAGCCAGATTTACTTCATGTACATCACCATGGCCATTTCATTCCCCTTGGCGGTGCTGTTCTTCTGCTGGATCGCCACCATCTGGAAGGGTTCTATGAGCTTTGAAACCCCAATGCTGTTTGCCCTGGGTTCACTGGTGCTATTTGGCTGGGGGGGTGTGACCGGCTTGGCTTTGTCTGATGTCGCGGCTGACGCTCAGTACCACAATGCTTATTTCATGGTGGCGCATTTCCATTACGCGTTCTATCCGACAGCGGTGATGGGGGCTATGGCTGCCATCTACTATTGGTTGCCCAAGTGGACGGGGCATATGCTCAATGAAACCCTGGGCAAACTGCACTTCTGGGTCACTATTGTTGGTTTTAACCTGACCTTCATTCCTCAGTTCTTTGCTGGTTTGGCAGGTATGCCGCGTCGCATTCCCGACTATCCGCTGATGTTCGCCGAATGGAACATGCTCTCCAGCATCGGTGCATTTGTGTTGGGGTCAGCCCACTTGATCTTTGTCTACAACGTCTATAAAACCGTCAAGGGTGGCGAAAAGGCAGCGGACAAGGCGTGGGAAGGCGCCGAGGGTTTGGAATGGACGGTACCGTCGCCAGCGCCCTATCACACCTTTGAAAAACCTCCGGTCATCAATTTATGACTTACCAGGCCTTGCATCATGAAAATTTTTGAATCCAATGTGCCGCAGATGGATGCGGCTGAATGGGAAAAACGCAAGCATAGCAACAAGCGTTTGGGGTACGTGATTGGAGCGTTGGTGTTGCTGATCTTTTTGGGATCGATATGGAAATATCGCCCGTTCTGAGGGGGGCAGCCGGCATGGATCGCCAGCGCAGCAATGTGCGGCTGGGATTCAAGCTTGGTTTTGTGGCCTTGTTGTTTGTCGGTTTTGGTTTCGCCATGGTGCCTTTTTATGATTTGATTTGTCGAATCACCGGGCTCAACGGCAAGACCAATGAAGTGGCCATCGTGGCCGACAAAAACACGCAGATTGATTTTTCTCGCTCGGTCAAAGTGGAGTTTTTAAGCCATTCCATGCCTGGTGTGGGTTTGCATTTCAAGCCTGAAGGTTTTTCGATTCGGGTGCATCCGGGTGAAATCTCGCGCATGAACTACATCATTACCAACACCACTGACAAGGTGTTTGTGGGGCAGGCCATTCCCAGCATCACCCCAGCTGTGGCAGCCGAATATTTTGAAAAGCTTGAATGTTTTTGTTTCAGCCAGCAAACCTTTGCTCCGGGTGAAACCCGCACCATGCCAGTGGTGTTTGTGGTTAATCCCAAGCTTGATCCGGACTTTGGAACCGTCACGCTCTCGTACACTTTTTTTGAAGCTGTTAAAGCAAAAAGCTGATTTGATAAGGAAATAAGAAAATGTCACATGCTATCCAACCCGCTGAGCGCGGCCACTACTTTGTGCCGGCTGCCAGTCATTACTCGACATTTTTGTCGGTAGGCATCTTTTTGCTGGCGCTCGGGTTCATCTTCCGGCTCAACGGCACACCCCAGGGAGTCTGGAGCATGCTGATTGGCGCAGCGCTGATTGTGTATGTGATTTTTGGCTGGTTTGGCGAGATCATCAGCGAAAACGTGCGCGGCATTTATACCCTGTGGGAAGACCGCTCATACCGCATCGGCATGGTCTGGTTCATCTTTTCCGAGGTGATGTTTTTTGCCTGTTTTTTTGGCGCGTTGTACTACATTCGCCGCATCGCTTTGCCGGAAATGGCAGGCTTTGAAGAATCACTGTCGCCCTACGGAAAATTCACCAATGTGTGGCCCAGCTCCGGTCCTTTGGGCGAGAGCTTTTCGCCCATGCATGCCTGGGGTATTCCGGCCATTAACACCATGCTGTTGCTCACCTCGGGTGCCACGCTCACTTGGGCGCATTGGGGTCTCATCAAGGGCAAGCGTTTTCAACTGAACCTGGGTTTGGCGTTGACCGTTGCCCTGGGGATGACCTTCATGGGTTTTCAGGTTTTTGAATATGCCCACGCCTATTCTGAAATGGGCTTGACGCTGGGCGCGGGCGTGTACGGTGCCACCTTTTACATCCTGACCGGTTTTCACGGCCTGCACGTTACCCTGGGTTCCATCATGCTGCTGGTGATGCTAGGGCGTGGTCTGAAAGGTCACTTCTCAGAGCACAACCACTTTGCCTTTGAAGCGGTGGCCTGGTATTGGCACTTTGTCGACGTGGTCTGGCTGATTCTGTTTGTGTTTGTTTATATTCTCTGAACCACCGCATCACCTTCAGGCACAAAGCCACTGCATCGTCAGTGGCTTTGTGTTGTTGGTTAAAAGGGTTTCCTTTTAAGTTCTTCCTGGAATCAGTCCAAAATAAAAACTGGCCAACAATGCAAGAAACAGCGCGATAGACAAGCTGATGCGAACCGTGAGCGCCTGAACCACCCGTTGGCGTTTGTCGGCATCATCGTTTTTGTACAGCAAGGCCAGGGCACTGAATAAGCTCACCAGAATCAGTACCAACGTCGCCAGAATTAAAATTTTTGCCAGCATGACAGCCTTTCTAAAAAATAGGGTTGCATTATGCGGTTTTACCAAGATTGTTGAACTCGCATGCATTTTCAAATTCGCCTGATTCCTACCCTGGCCATGTTATTGGGCGTGCTGGTGTTTGGCTACCTCGGGGCCTGGCAAAGCGGCAAAGGTGAACGTTTGGCACAGGAGCTGGAACGCCGGGCGCAACGCAACCAATTAGGTCCTGTGGTAATGACCGGTCTGCTGGTGGAACCTCAATCGGCACAGGATGCTCCTTTTACAGTGGTGGGCTTCTATGAACCCCAGCACCAGATTTTTTTGGATAACCGCCAAGAGAATGATCAACCTGGGGTGCACGTCATCACGCCGCTGAAAATTGAAGGCTCAGAGACGCGGGTGCTGATCAACCGTGGCTGGATCGGCTGGACGCTTGGGCGCACGGTGATGCCGGTGGTGGCCACACCCACAGGGCGTGTTCAAATCACCGGCTTGGCTGCAGTTCCTTCCACCAAGAAGTTTTTTTTAATGCCCGACCATCCCGAGACCCCGGCCAAGCTTTGGTCAAGAATTGACATGACCCGGTTTCAATCTTTGCTTGGCGCAGCCCTGCAACCCGTGGTGTTGCAACAAACGGGTGGTGATGCCCCCGACACGCTGGTGCGTCATTGGCCACCACCGGATGACCGCGTTGGCAAACACCGTGGCTATGCTTTCCAGTGGTACGGCATGGGCGTGGCACTGTTTTTGTTTTATTTGTTTGCCAGTGTGCGTAAAGGCCGTGCCCCATGACTGCGCCCCAGGATGAAGTCTTGGGTCTGGCAGTGCACTCCTTGCCAACGCCCGGAGGTGCAGCGGGTTCGGCCTTGAGTGGCCGACTCAAATTGTTTGGGATTTTGCTGGCCTGCTCAGTGCCGGTGCTGGTGGCTTATTTTGTGTTTTATGTGGTGCGGCCGCAGGGGGAAGCCTCTTTTGGTGAACTGATCACACCCGTGCGCCCCGTGCCTGAAGTCACGGCTACTGGTCTGGACGGTGCCATGCTTGCACTGCCCGGGTTGAAAGCGCAGTGGCTGCTGGTCAAGGTGGACGGCGGAGCCTGTGTGAAGGACTGCCAGCGGCAACTCACGGTGCTGCGGCAATTTCGTTTGATGCTGGGCAAAGACATGGATCGCATCGACTGGCTGTGGTTGATCAATGACCAGGCGGTGGTGGACACCCAACTGGCAGAACTCTTGAAGCGTGACCATGCCACCGTGCTGCGGGTGGATGCCGCCACCTTACAGAGCTGGTTGCCTGCGCCAGTCGGCAAACCGCAGCAAGACTTTATTTACGTGGTCGACCCCATGGGCAACGCCATGATGCGTTTTCCATCACGGCTGGACAGCGCTGCCGCCGCCAAAGCCAAGCGTGACCTAGAACACCTGTTGCATGCGTCCCTGGCTTGGGATGCACCCGGTAGATGAACACTGCGCTGTTGCTGTCATGACCCCACAAGCTCTGTACGACCTGACACCACTGACCAGCCTGCTGGTGATTGGTTTGCTGGTGGCCTTGGGGCCTCTGCTTTGGGTACGCTGGCGGCATCAAGATGCCACACCGTTTAAAAAAACCCAGGCCTTACGTCTGCTCACCCTGTTTTTGACTTTTGACCTGATTGTCTTTGGGGCTTTCACCCGTTTGACTGATTCCGGCCTGGGTTGCCCAGACTGGCCGGGCTGCTACGGCAACACCTCGCCCCTGGGGGCCAGCCATGCGATTGCCATGGCGCAGGCTGCCATGCCCACCGGGCCGGTGACGCAAGCCAAGGCCTGGATTGAAATGCTGCACCGCTACCTGGCCATGGGCGTGGGCGCGCTGATTGTGGTGATCACCGCACTGGCTTGGCTGCAGGCGCGCAAGCCGGGCATGCCTTCGAGCCAGCCATCAGCCCCATCCCCCTGGTGGGCCACCGCCACTTTGGCGTGGGTGTGTGTGCAGGGCGCTTTTGGTGCGCTGACGGTCACCATGAAGCTGTTTCCAGCCATCGTGACCCTGCATCTGGCGGGTGCTTTGGTGCTGCTGGTGTTGTTGTGCGTTCAGACGGTGAGAGGCAGCCAGCGCAGCGAAGCGTCTGCAAAGCCCATGCCCAATGGCACGCGCCGATGGGTGGGCGCAACCTATGCACTGCTGGTGCTGCAAATTTTGCTGGGCGGCTGGGTCAGTACCAACTATGCCATGCTGGCCTGCAATGATTTTCCGGTGTGCCAGGGGCAGTGGTGGCCCGAGATGAACTTTAGCCAAGGTTTCGAGCTCTGGCGGCATCTGGGTGTGACCGGCGCGGGCGATGTCATCAGCTTCCCGGCGTTGACGGCCATTCATTATGTTCACCGCCTGATGGCTTACCTGGTGTTGACCCTGCTGGCAGCGTTGGCCTGGCAACTGAACCGGCTTGGCGTTTGGCGTGCCCATAGCCGCATGTTGGCGGCACTGGTGGGCTTGCAACTGGCCACTGGTTTGAGCAATGTGCTGCTGGACTGGCCCTTGCTGTCGGCGCTGCTGCACACCGCAGGCGCGGCAGCCCTGTTGTTGCTGTTGACCTGGGTGCTGGCCAGCGCCAAGCCTGTGGCAAAGGCCTTATTTCAAACAGAACCCTAGCCCATGACCGTTCTTGCGCAGTACTACGCGCTCACCAAGCCACGCGTGATCCAGCTGATTGTGTTTTGTGCACTGATTGGCATGGTGTTGGCCGTGCCCGGTGTGCCGTCCTGGCACGAAGTGGGTATTGCCCTGGTGGCGTGCCTGGGCATCTGGCTGGTCGCCGGTGCCGCTGCCGCTTTCAACTGCATCATTGAGAAAAGCATTGATGCCAAGATGAAACGCACCGCCTGGCGACCCACCGCGCAGGGGGAATTGCATGACACCCAAACCCTGGTGTTTTCGGCCACTCTGTGCGCTGCTGGTTCGACTTTGTTGTACTTTTTTGTCAACCCCTTGACCATGTGGCTGACGTTTGCCACTTTCATTGGTTATGCCGTCATTTACACCGTGATCCTCAAGCCCCTGACACCGCAAAACATCGTCATTGGCGGGGCATCCGGCGCCATGCCGCCGGTGCTGGGCTGGGCAGCCATGGCGGGCAACGTCGGGCCTGAGGCGTTGATCCTTTTTTTGATCATCTTTTTGTGGACACCACCGCACTTTTGGGCCTTGGCCATGTACCGGGTGGAAGACTACCGCAAGTCTGGCCTGCCCATGTTGCCCGTCACCCATGGCAACGAATTCACCCGGCTGATGGTGCTGCTCTACACCCTGATTTTGCTGGCGGCCTGCTTGCTGCCATTCATTTACGGGATGAGTTCCTGGTTGTACCTGGGCGCTGCGCTGGTGTTGAATGCGGGTTTTATTTTGTACGCCTACTGGCTGTGGCGGGATTATTCGGACGCATTGGCGCGCAAAACCTTCCGGTTTTCATTGATCCATTTGAGCCTGCTGTTTGCGGCGCTGTTGATTGACCACTACATCTAGTAGTCCGTTTCACCAAAACACATACATGAAATCGTGCCTTTTCCTGCCTGGCGTTGTGGTTCGTCGTTGCCATAGCTATGGCTATGTCGCCTCCTCTGGCCTAGCCAGTCTGGAAAATTCATCGATTTCATTTTGTAACCGTTTTGATGAAACGAACTACTAGCCTGCGTGGCTCCGGTTTATGATGGCTTTAATGAAAAAACGACTTGCTCTTAAAAAAATAGCTAATTACGCTTTGTTGGCGGGGGCTACATGCACATTTATGGCTTGCTCCCCGGCAACGCCATCCTTCACCGCGATCGACATCACCGGTGCTGACTATGCCAAAGACTTTGCCTTGACCGACCACAACGGCCAGGCCCGCACCCTCAAAGACTTCCAAGGCAAGGTGGTCATGATGTTCTTTGGCTACACCCAGTGTCCGGACGTGTGCCCGACCTCGCTGGCCGAGATGGCCGAAATCAAGAAACTGCTGGGCAAGGATGGCGATCTCCTGCAAGCCTTGTTTGTGTCGGTAGACCCCGAGCGCGACAAACCCGACATGCTCAAGGAATACATGGCGGCGTTTGACCCCAGCTTTTTGGCGCTCTACACCACGCCAGACCAAACCGCGGCACTGGCCAAAGCCTACAAGGTTTATTACAAAAAAGTGGATGGCCCCACACCCACCAGCTACACCATCGATCACACCGCTGGCAGCTATGTGTACGACACCACCGGCAAGCTGCGTTTATTCACCCGTTATGGCACCAAACCGGAGCTGACTGCGGCGGATGTCCGGGTGCTGCTTTCACAAGCCCGTTGAGCGCTAGACTATTCGCTAGTTGCTATAATAATTATAGCTAACTGCCCTTTAAAATAAAGGGCTTGAGTGGGAAAACATATAATTTTTAGTGCTTGACTGAATCGGTGTAATCGCCAAAAAAATGCCCCTGTAGCCGGAGCGGTCAGGGGCGTTGTGGCGCATGTCCAGCCATCAGGCTGGCATCGGTTCAAGCAAATTCAACCAGCGCTTTTTTCATCTTCTTCATGGCTGCCACTTCAATCTGGCGAATGCGCTCGGCGCTCACGCCGTACACCGCAGCCAAGTCGTGCAGCGTCATGCCGCCGGAGTTGTCGTCGTTCACCTTGAGCCAGCGTTCCTCGACGATGTGGCGGCTGCGGTCGTCCAGGGTGGCCAGCGCCTGGGCAATGCCGTCACTGGCCAGCACATCGCGGTGGTGCGCTTCGATCATGGCAGTGGGCTCATGGGCGGCATCGGTCAGGTAGGCGATGGGGCCGAACGCGTCTTCGTTGTCGTCTGTCGAGGTGGGGTCAAGCATCACGTCACCGCCCGACAGGCGAGCTTCCATTTCAATTACCTCTTCGCGCTTGACGTTGAGCTCGGTGGCCATGGTGTCAATCTGAACTTCGCTCAAGGTGTCGCGGTGGCTGTCTTGGTCGGCCATGGCATCTTCGCTGCGAAAGCGTTGCTTCATTGAGCGCAGGTTGAAGAACAGCTTGCGCTGCGCCTTGGTGGTGGCTACCTTGACCATGCGCCAGTTTTTCAGGATGTATTCGTGAATTTCGGCCTTGATCCAATGCAGCGCGTAGCTCACCAGTCGCACGCCCTGGTCAGGGTCAAAGCGCTTCACCGCCTTCATCAGGCCGACATTGCCTTCTTGGATCAGGTCGCTGTGGGGCAAGCCGTAGCCCAGGTATTGGCGCGACACCGACACCACAAGACGCAGGTGCGACAGCACCAATTTGCTGGCGGCTTCGAGGTCGTTGTCGCTGCGCAGCTTGCGTGCCGCAGTTTGCTCTTCTTCCAGCGACAGCATCGGCATGCGGTTGACCGCAGAAATGTAGGCTTGCAAATGGCCGAGGGCGGGCACCATTGACCAGGGATTGCCCATGGTGAGGGCTGTACCGGAAACGCCAGTGTGTGCAGTCATACCAGAACTCCTTATATGCTTGATACTCTAATATTAGCACTCTATGGGAACGAGTGCTAATTGAAAAGTTCAATCACAGGCAGTGCAAGGTTAAGGGCAAAGTGGGCGTTCAGTGGGCAGGCGCAGTCAAGCTCTAGCCGAGCATGGCAGCTTCCAGGATGGGATGGTCTATTTTGTGCAAAAACGCCGGTATGACGCGGGGAGATGCGTTAAGCAATTTGGCGATGGCTTCGTAATCGTCCGGCAAGGCGGCGTTTTCCCAGCCATTGGCCGAATGCCGCGCCAGGCGCACTGCCAGCACCACACATTGCACGTTGGAGCGTTCGGCATGGCGCTCGTCGCTGATGTGGATCAGCAATTCGGGCAAGTGCCACAAATTCATCAAAGCCTGGCGCAGGTCGCTGATTTCAACGCCCAGCACCTCGCGCTGGATCACGCTGGAGCGTAGCGTCGAGTCGGCGGCCTGAGCCTGCTGGATTTTGACCATCAGGGTGGGGGCGTGCAACCACAGCAGAATTTCAGCAAAATCATTCAAGAATGCGGCTTGGTGGATGATGGTGGCATCGGTGTCGGCGCGGTGCACGGCAAACCCCAGCGCAAACTGGCCAGCGCGTTCGGCGCGAATCAGCAGATTTTGCAGACCCTGCATCGCTTCAGGTTGATTTGCCAGCCAGTCTTCTACCGTGCGTTGGGGGCCAAAATGCCGGAAAAACGGCGAAATGCCCATCAACACCAGCGAGGTGGTGATGGATTCGGTCTCGGTGGCGCTACCGAGACGGCGCAGACTGGCGATGCGCGCCAGCAATTTCAGTGTCATCAGGGGGTCAACCTGGATCACGGCGGTGAGCTTGTTGGCATCCACATCATCTTCTTTTGCACGCAGTTCTTCCAGGGCTTGGGCAGTTGAAGCGAGAATGGGAATTTCAGCATTCAAAAAATAATGTGTCCAAGCCCCAATGTGAGGTAAAGGCGCGATCAAGAAGCTGGGGGCGGGGGGTACAGGTGCGGCTGGCATCTGGTCAGGTGTGGTGTCGTTTGTCATGTCAGTTCCCGATCATTTGGGCGCGAGTATGGCGGCAGGAGGCCTATGGGTCAAGGCTTGGGTGCTCTCAAGCTGGGACTGGCCGGATAATTGGCTGCCCCTGTTCTTCCTGTTTTTACCGCCTCTGGAAAATTGTATGAGCTTGCCTTCAAATCTTCCCCCAACTGTTACTCTGGCTCCAACAGTCCAGAGTGAGCCGCGTCTGACCAGTCTGTCGCACGGCGGCGGCTGCGGCTGCAAGATTGCACCTGGCGTGTTGTCCGGCATTCTTAAAGGGATCACCGCCATGCCGATGCCCAAGGAGCTGCTGGTGGGCATTGAAACTGCGGATGATGCTGCCGTGTACCAGCTCAACGACGAACAGGCTTTGATTGCCACCACCGACTTTTTCATGCCTATCGTGGACGACCCGTTTGACTTTGGCCGCATCGCCGCCACCAACGCCATCAGCGATGTGTATGCCATGGGCGGCACGCCCATCATGGCGCTGGCCCTGGTGGGAATGCCCATTGCCGTCTTGTCGGTGCAAACCATTGGCAAAATTCTGGAAGGTGGAGCCAGCGTATGCCGAGCCGCGGGCATCCCGATTGCAGGGGGGCACACCATTGATTCGGTCGAACCCATTTATGGTTTGGTGGTCATGGGATTGATGCACCCGGCGCGGGTCAAACGTAACGCCAGTTCACGGGTCGGTGACCGTTTGATTCTGGGCAAGCCGCTGGGCGTGGGCGTGATGTCGGCCGCCTTGAAGAAAGACAAACTCGATGCCGCTGGCTACGCGCAGATGATGCAGGTCACCACCCAGCTCAACACCCCTGGCCCGGCGCTGGCGGCGCTCGATGGCGTGCACGCCATGACCGATGTGACCGGCTTTGCCCTGGCTGGCCACGTGCTGGAGATGGCCCGTGGTGCAAGCTGCACCGTGCAAATTGACTGGTCTAAAGTGCCGTTTTTGAGTGGTGTGCGTGCGCTGGCAGAACAGGGCTGCATCACCGGTGCGTCCGGGCGCAACTGGGCTGCTTATGGCCATGAGGTCTGTCTGCCGACTGACTTTTCAGCGGTCGACCAGGCGCTGTTGACCGACCCGCAAACCAGTGGTGGCTTGCTGGTGAGTTGTGCGCCCGCCGCGGTAAACCGCGTGCTGGAGGTCTTTGCACGCTTTGGCTTTGACGATGCAGCAGACATTGGTGAGGTGATGCCACCGATCGCAAATGTGAAATTACAGGTCCGGTGAGCTGCGCCAGCTATGGTGCAGACAGCTGTAGCCTTGGCGACCCTTCAGCCGTTCAGGCCGGGTTCGGCCACGTAAACTGCCCCGTTCTGCAACTCATCAATCTGTGCTTTTATGTCTAACGCCGCCCCATTGTTCCAACCCTTTGCCTTCAAAGGCCTCCAGCTCGCCAACCGCATTGTCATGGCCCCCATGACACGCTCGTTTTCACCCGGCGGCGTGCCCACCCCGGCGGTCAGCGAGTATTACCGCAAGCGTGCCGCCGCGGCCGTGGGTCTGATCGTGTCCGAAGGCACTGTGGTGCAGCGCCCCGCCGCCGCCAATGACCCGGATGTGCCCCGTTTCTGGGGCGACGACGCGCTGGCTGGTTGGCAAGACGTGATCAACACGGTGCACGCGGCTGGTGGCGTGATGGCACCACAGCTTTGGCATGTGGGCGCGGTACGCAACCCGCGCACACAGTGGTTGCCGCCCATGCCATGGGACTCTCCGTCGGGCCTGGCACGGCCGGGTAAAACCTACTGTGAACCCATGACCGACGGGGCAATCGCTGACACCATTGCCGCCTTTGCCAAGGCTGCGGGTGCGGCCAAGCGCCTGGGTTTTGACTGCATTGAGCTGCACGGTGCCCATGGTTACCTGATCGACCAATTTTTCTGGACCGGTACCAACCAGCGCACCGACGCCTATGGCGGCAGTGACCTGGTGGCACGCGGGCGCTTTGCGGCCGACATCCTGAAAGCGGTGCGCGCCGAAGTCGGCCCCGACTACCCGGTCATCATCCGCCTGTCGCAATGGAAACAGCAAGATTACGCCGCCCGCATGGCGCAAACGCCTGATGAAATGGCCGCCTGGCTGCAACCGCTGGCAGACGCAGGCGCCGACATCTTCCACTGCTCGCAACGTCGCTTCTGGGAGCCCGAGTTTGACGGTTCGGATTTGAACTTTGCCGGCTGGGCCAAAAAACTCACCGGTCGACCCACCATCACTGTGGGCTCAGTGGGGCTGAGCGGCGAATTCATCGCGGCTTTTGGCGGTGAAAGCTCCAAACCTGCGTCGCTCGATGAATTGCTGCGCCGTTTTGACCGGGGTGACTTTGACCTGGTGGCGGTGGGCCGTGCCCTGATCAGCGACCCGGACTGGGCGTTGAAAGTGCGTGAAGGGCGCACAGCGGAGTTATCAGACTTTTCACCTGCGGCCTTGGGCAGTTTGGTATAGCCCAAGCCACTTTTTTTACAGCGCTTTTTGAATCAACGCACCGCTGTACAGGTAGGGTAGTAGCGGGGGTGTGCCAGGCTCCACGCCACCCCGGTTTTCGACGCTGATAGCCAGTTGGGTGATTCCAGCCAGAACTTTTTCAGTGATGGGTAACTGGGCGGTTCTGAGCTTGGGGGTGAGCACGCCGATGGACACCGGTTTGGCGCTGTTGCTGTTGTCCCACAGCTGCATGCTGTCGTTGGCGCCTTCCTTGATGTCGGTGAGGCGTTGCAACATCAAAAAATTATCTTGTGGGTCAAAGGTGACCAACACGCCCGGAGCCTGTTTGGCATCGAGCAACACCGCAATGTATTTGGTTTGAGGTACGTTTTTGACCTTGGCTTGCAAATGGGTGATCTGTGCATTGAACATTTCAAACAGACTCACCCCGGTGGCGGCCATCACCGTCACCACCACCAGCAGCAGGATGGCCAGCAAGCGCCAGCCGGTGGTGTAGGAGGGAATGGCTGCGGATGAATCGGTACTGGGGTTGGTCATGGTGTGGTGGTGTAAAAATTATTTCAAGGAAGTGACATAAGCCACGACAGCCTCAATGTCGGCATCGGTCATGTGGCGTGTGTTGTCGGTCATCAGTGGGTTGGTGCGTGTGCCCTGACCGCTGCGATAGCGTTTTAGTGTGGTGGCCAGGTAGGCCGCTTGTTGACCGGCAATGCGCGCAAAGGCTTGACTGCCATGGCCATCGCTGCCGTGGCAGCGAAAACAAATCTTGTCAAAGTAAGCTTTGCCTTTGGCGGCCAGCGCCGGGTCTTTGGCCGGTGTGGTGAGCACCGTTTGCGTGGCGAAAAACATCACCACGCCTACTTTCTCATCCGCACTCATGGCCTTGATCATGCCCTCCATGAAATCAAAACGCCGTCTGCCATCGGCAAATTGGCGCATTTGTTCCAGTAAATAGTTGGGGTTTTGACCTGCCAGGTTGGGAATGTCGGGCTTGACACTGTTGCCACCTTCGCCGTGGCAGTTGGCGCAGACCATGGCGACACGACGGCCTTTGAGTGTCAAGTCCGTGGCCAGTTGTGGATTGGCTTGTGCCTCGGCCAGTCGGGCTGACAAGTCGACAGGGGGTTGGTGCTTGCTGGATTGGGCTGCACCCGGCATGCTGGTGGCCAGCAGGGCGAAAGCAAGTGCGTAATAAAAGCGGAAAGTTAAGGACATGATGAGTAATTAGACGGCATCAGCCCAGACGGGCTTGGTGTTGGTTGATTTGAAAACGTACCTGGTTGGGCGCGGTGCCCCCCAGGACATCACGGGCATGCAGCGAGCCGTGCAGGCTCAAGCACTCGAACACGTCTTTTTCAATCGACGCATTAAAGCCCTGCAACACCGCCAGCGGCAGTTCGGATAAATCCACCTGGTGGGTGATGGCGGCCTTGACGGCATGCGCCACGGTTTCATGCGCATCGCGAAACGGCAGGCCTTTTTTGACCAGGTAGTCGGCCAGGTCGGTGGCGGTGGCGTAGCCGCGCAGCGCGGCTTGTTCCATGGCCTGGGCGTTGACGCTGATGCCGCCTTCTTTTTGTCCGGTGGCGGGGTTGAGTTGTCCGCCGATCATTTCGCTGAAGATGCGCAAGGTGTCTTTAAGCGTGTCCACAGTGTCAAACAGCGGTTCTTTGTCTTCCTGGTTGTCCTTGTTGTAGGCCAGGGGCTGACCCTTCATGAGGGTGATCAGCCCCATCAGGTGACCCACCACGCGGCCGGTTTTGCCGCGCGCCAGTTCGGGCACGTCGGGGTTTTTTTTCTGCGGCATGATGGAACTGCCGGTGGTGAAGCGGTCGGCAATTTTGATGAAACCAAAGTTCTGACTCATCCACAGCACCAGTTCCTCGCTCATGCGGCTGATGTGCACCATGCACAAACTTGCTGCAGCGGTGAATTCAATGGCAAAGTCACGGTCACTCACCGCGTCCAGGCTGTTTTGGCACACCTGCGCCACACCGTGTGCATCCACCATGCCCAAGGTGCGGGCCACACGCTCACGATCGAGCGGGTAGCTGGTGCCAGCCAGTGCCGCCGCACCCAGTGGCAGGCGGTTGACACGGCCACGTACCTCAAGCATGCGCTGGGCATCGCGGCTGAACATTTCCACATAAGCCAGCAGGTGGTGGCCAAAACTCACCGGTTGCGCCACCTGCAGGTGGGTAAAGCCGGGCAGGATCACCTCGACATGTTTGTCGGCCACTTCCAGTAAAGACTTCTGCAAGTCGACCAGCAAGGCGCCGATCAGGTCGATTTCGGCGCGCAACCACAGGCGCACGTCGGTGGCCACCTGGTCGTTGCGGGAGCGCCCGGTGTGCAAGCGTTTGCCCGCGTCGCCAATCAGCTGGGTCAGGCGTGCTTCGATGTTCAGGTGCACGTCTTCCAGGTCCAACTTCCAGTCAAACGCGCCAGCTTCAATCTCTTGCGTGATCTGAGCCATGCCACGCTGGATGCTGGTCAGGTCTTGTGCCTGGATGATGCCTTGTGCGCACAACATGTCGGCATGCGCCAATGAGCCGGCAATGTCGGCCTGCCACAGGCGCTTGTCAAAGCCCACGCTGGAGGTGTAGCGCTTGACCAGGTCGCTCATGGGCTCGGAAAACAGCGCCGACCAGGCTTGGGATTTTTTGTCGAATTGATTTTGAGGCATCACAGCGCAATGGTAGTGCAGGGGCCAGGGCCCGAGAATCATCAATAATGGCCGGGTGTCCTGTCGGCACACCCACCCTATCAGACGAATGAAAGATACCCAAATTTTATCGGTCTTCCAGGAACCCACCTCACAGCCTGCGCAAGATGCTGTGCCACGGTCGGTGGCCATGGTGTTTGATGCCTGCCATGTGGGGGTGGTGCTGCGCGCCGTGTTGTTTGTCGAGACCGTGATGGCGGTGGTGACGATGTTTGGCGCGGCCACCCCGCTGGCGTGGGCCACGCGGCTTTCGACGCTGACCGGTGCGGCGCTGCCCGCCACGCTGGTGTGGTTGCTGGCGGCATGCAGCCTCAAAAAAGGCTTGGCCCGCTTGAACCCTGAGTGGCAACAAGTGGCCGGTGTGCTGTTGGGCGCACTGGCTGGGTTGTATGGTTGTGGTGTGTTGACACTGGTGGGCGTGCTTGACCCTGCACCTTGGTGGGCCAGTGCGTGTGCCGGGGCGCTGCTGTCTGCGGTGTTGGTACAGGCTCTCTTGCTGCGCGCCAAAGGCAAGGCGCCAGCCGCCATTGCCGCGCGGTTGGCCGAACTGCAGGCCCGCATCCGGCCGCATTTTTTGTTTAACACCTTGAACAGTGCCATTGCTCTGGTGCGCGCTGAGCCGCGCCAAGCCGAGGGTCTGTTGGAAGACTTGAGCGACTTGTTTCGCCATGCCCTGATGGAGCAGGGTGAGTCGGTCACGCTGGCCGATGAGATTGCACTGGCCAAGGCTTACCTGGCCATTGAGCAGGTGCGTTTTGGTGCGCGCATGCGGGTGCAGTGGGCGCTGGACGAACACGCCAACGCAGCCAGACTGCCACCACTGTTGCTACAGCCGTTGGTGGAAAACGCCGTCAAGCACGGGGTCGAGCCCAGCGCCAGCGGAGCCGACATCAAGGTCAGCACCCAGCGCCGGGGTTCGCGCGTGGTGATCAAGGTCAGCAACACCACGCCGGTGGCCAGCAGTGAACCTGGCCATGGGCTGGCGCTGGACAATGTGCGTGAGCGACTGAGCCTGTTACACGACGTGCAGGCACAGTTCCAATGCGGCTTGAAGCATGGGGTGTTTCAGGCCCGCATTGAATTGCCTGCTTGACTTCTGAAAGGCAATGGACATGACCCTCAAGGTGCTGGTGGTGGATGATGAAGCGCTGGCTCGCAGCCGCTTGTGCAGCTTGCTGGCCGATTGCACGCAGCCCGACGCGCAGGTGCTGGGACAGGCCTGTAATGCCGTGCAAGCGGTTGAGTTTTTGCAGCACCACGAGGTTGATGTGGTCATGCTGGACATTCACATGCCGGGCATGGATGGCCTGAGCTTGGCGAAAACCCTGCGCACTGTGCCGAAACCCGTGGCGGTGGTCTTCATCACCGCCTTCGCCGAACACGCGGTGCAGGCGTTTGAGCTGGAGGCTGTGGACTACCTTACCAAGCCGGTGCGCTTGGAAAGGCTTCAGTCGACACTGCAAAAAATAGAGCGGTTAGCCCAGTCAAATAAAGGGCTAGAGCCTGATTTGTCTCAAGAAAATTTGGTGATACAGGAGCGTGGCCGCACTGAGCGTGTGCCGCTGGCGAAGGTGCTGTACCTGAAAGCTGAGCTGAAATACATCACCGTGCGTACCGCCAGCCGCAGTTACATCCTGGAAGGCGCGTTGTCAGAGCTGGAAGCCCGCCATGCCAGCCGGTTTGTGCGCATCCACCGCAACGCGCTGGTCGCCCGGCATGCAGTGCGGGCGCTGGAAAAACACCATGACCCCGAGGAAGGCGAGGGCTGGGCGGTGCGGCTCGATGGCATTGATGAAGTGTTGCCTGTGTCGCGCCGCCAGCTGGCGGCGGTGCGCGCCTTGGTGAAACGGACTACTAGCATAGTCAAATGCCGCCTCAAAGCATGAAATATGGACTGCGCCCATGGTCGACTAAAGTCAACCCTACGAGCATCCATTTCAGCCGCGCATGACCGTTGTTTCACGTTAACCGGTGTTGCGCAGCCCCGCTGCAATGCCGTTGATCGAGATGTGGATGCCGCGCTTGAGGCGGTCGTCGGCTTGACCTGCGCGGTAGCGGCGCACCAGTTCCACCTGCAGGTGGTGCAGCGGATCAATGTAGGGAAAGCGATGGCGCATGGAGCGTTGCAGTGCGGCGTTGTTGGCCAGGCGCTGTTTTTGACCGGTGATCAACTCCAAGGCCTGTGCGGTGCGATGCCACTCCGCTTCAATGGCGCTGAAAATCTTTTTGCGCAGGCGCTTGTCTTCCACCAGCTCGGCGTAGCGTGAAGCCAGCGCCAGGTCGCTTTTGGCCATGACCATGTCCATGTTGGACAGCAGCGAGCTGAAAAATGGCCACTGTTTTTGCATTTGCCGCAGCAGCGCCAGCCGCTGTTTTTTCTGCTTGTCGCTGGCATCCGGTGGATTCAAAAAACCGTCGACAGCGCTACCAAAGCCAAACCAGCCCGGCAGAGTCAGGCGGCACTGGCCCCAGCTGAAACCCCAGGGGATGGCGCGCAGGTCTTCAATTTTTTGCGTGGCCTTGCGTGAGGCCGGGCGCGAGCCAATGTTGAGCTCGGCAATTTCCCGGATCGGGGTGGCCTCAAAGAAATATTCGGTAAAGCCTGGGGTCTCGTACACCAGCTTGCGGTAGGCCGTCATGCTGGCCAAAGAGAGTTCTGCAGCACTGGTCAAAAAAGCCGGTTTGGCGGACTGCGTCGGGTGCAGCAGAGTGGCCTCCAGCGTGGCGGCCACCAGGGTTTCGAGGTTGCGCCGGCCAATTTCGGGGTTGGCGTATTTGGAGCCGATCACCTCGCCTTGTTCGGTCAGGCGAATCTGGCCACGCACCGTGCCGGGGGGCTGCGCCAGGATGGCCTCAAAGCTGGGGCCGCCGCCGCGCCCCACGGTGCCGCCACGGCCGTGGAACATGCGGATTTGGATTGGGCTGCCGCCTGTGGTCTGGTTGATCTCGTCAAACACCGCTACCAACGCAATTTCGGCTTGGTAAAGCTCCCAGTTGCTGGTGAAAATGCCACCGTCCTTGTTGCTGTCGGAGTAGCCCAGCATGATGTCCTGCTCACCATATTGGTCATTGCCACCGCGCTGCACCATGGGCAACACCCCGGGCAGGGCGTAAAACTCGCGCATGATCAGGCTGGCGTTGCGCAGGTCTTCAATGGTCTCAAAGAGCGGCACCACAATCAGGTCGCAGCGGGCGTGATCGTCCAGCGTGCCTTGCATCAAGCCCACTTCTTTTTGCAGCAGCATCACCTCCAGCAGGTCGCTCACGGTTTCGGTGTGGCTGATGATGTAGTGGCGAATGGCTTGGGTGCCGTACCGCATGCGCGATTGTTTGGCGGCCTCAAAAATGGCCAATTCACTCAAGGTATGGGCGCTGTAGGCATGGCCAATCACGCGCAGTGGGCGTGCGTCATTGAGCAGGCGCAGCAGCAAGCTGCGTTTGCCGACCTCATCCAGCGTGGCGTAGTTTGGGGTGATGCGCGCCGTGCTCAGCAGTTCGGCCAATACCGCTTCGTGCTGATCCGAGCTTTGCCGCAAATCCACCGTGGCCAGATGAAAGCCAAACACTTCCACCGCACGGATCAAGGGTTTGAGGCGTTGTGCGATCAGGGCTTGGGCGTGTTGCGCGGTCAGTGAGGCTTCAATCACGCGCAGGTCAAGCAGCAGTTCTTCCGGGGTTAGGTAAGGGTTTTGTGGGGGCACGGCATGGCGTGCCGCATCACCGCCGCTGAGCGCTTTCAAGGTGGCGGCCAAGCGTGCATAAACCCCAATCAAGGCGCGGCGGTAGGGCTCGTCCTTGCGGTGTTCATTGGTGTCGGGGGAGTGCCCCGCCAAGGCCTGCATGGCTGGCGAAAAATCCACCAGCATGGCCGACAGTGACAACTCACCACCCAGGTAGTGCACCTCGGTCAAGTAATGGCGCAGCGCCATGTCTGCTTGCCGGCTCAGGGCGTGGGTGAGGGTTTGGGCATTGACGTTGGGGTTACCGTCGCGGTCGCCGCCAATCCATTGGCCCATGCGTAAAAAACTGTGCACCGGCTCGGCACCCAGGGCTTGTTCCAGGTTGGCATAGAGCTTGGGTATTTCACGTAAAAAAGTGGATTCGTAGTAGCTCAGCGCGTTTTCCACTTCGTCGGCCACGGTGAGTTTGGAAAAGCGCAGCAAGCGGGTGTGCCACAGTTGCAGCACGCGGGCGCGCAACTGGGCTTCGTTGGCGGCCAGTTCACGCGGGGTCAGCGCGTCGTGCGCCACTTTAAGCGCAGAGGCCTGCGCCAGGATGTCGTCGCGTGCGGTCAGCAGCTGGGCAATGGCGCGTTCAGCATCCAGAATACTTTTGCGCTGCACTTCGGTGGGATGTGCGGTGAGCACCGGCGAGACAAAACTGTGGGCGAGCATTGCGCTGATGGCCTGCGGTGTGATGCCTTGGCTGTGCAGGCGTTTCAGGCTCATGTCGATGCTGCCAGCGCGGGTGCTGCCGGCGCGCTCATGGATGGCGCGTCGGCGGATATGGTGACGGTCTTCGGCCAGGTTGGCCAGGTGACTGAAGTAGGTGAATGCGCGCACCACGCTCACCGTCTGGTCGCCACTGAGGGATTTCAGCAATTTGTTCAGCGCCCGGTCAGCCACCGGGTCGGCATGGCGGCGAAAAGTGACCGAGAGCTGGCGGATTTGCTCGATCAATTCAAAAGCCGCAGCGCCTTCTTGCTCACGAATCACATCGCCCAGAATACGCCCCAGTAAGCGAATGTCTTCCACCAAGGGACGCTCGGTGCTGAGCAGGGTTGGCTTAGGGTGCAAGGGGGCTGAACGGGGCATGGTGTTACTTTGAATCAAGGGGCAAAAGCGGTAGCTCAATCTGAACCCATGCTAGCATTCCAAACTTGTTCAAGATTACAAAAAGGTTACGGCTTTAAGCCCCTCGCTATGAATCACTTCACGATTGCAACCCGGGAAAGTCGCTTGGCCATGTGGCAGGCCGAACATGTGCAAGCTCTGCTCAAAGGCCTGGGGCATCAGGTTAATCTGCTGGGCATGACCACCCTGGGTGACCAAATTCTGGATCGTGCCCTGAGCCAGGTGGGCGGCAAAGGCTTGTTTGTCAAGGAGCTTGAAGTCGCTTTAGAAGAAAAGCGTGCTGACTTGGCGGTGCATTCTCTCAAGGATGTGCCCATGGAACTGCCTGAAGGTTTCAGCCTGGCTTGTGTGATGGAGCGCGAAGATCCACGGGATGCTTTTGTCTCCAACAACTATGCGAACCTGGATGCCCTGCCGCAAGGCGCGGTGGTGGGTACCTCAAGCCTGCGCCGGGTGGCTTTGCTGCGTGCGGTGCGGCCAGACCTGAAAATTGAAGCCTTGCGCGGTAACCTGGACACCCGTCTGCGCAAGCTCGACGATGGTTTGTATGACGCGATTGTGCTGGCCGCTGCCGGGCTAAAACGCCTGGGGCTGTCCGAGCGTATCCGGGCCGTGTTTGACACCAGCGTGATGCTGCCTGCGGCCGGGCAAGGCGCGTTGGGCATTGAAACCCGTAGCGACCGCGCCGATGTGATGCAAGCCCTGAGCCCTTTGGTGCATCAAACCTCCTGGTTGGCTGTGGCTGCCGAGCGGGCAGTGAGCCGCGCCATGGGCGGCAGCTGCTCCATGCCACTGGCAGCCTATGCCACGCTGGCTCAAGATCAGCTCAGCATCGATGCCGCCTGGGGTGATGTGGAAGGTCGTTTGCCCTTGGTGCGGGTGCATTTGAGCGGCCCCGTCAGCAACCTGGACAGCGCCGCAGCTTTGGGCCAACAGGTGGCCAAAGAGCTGATCCGTCAGGTGTTGGCGCAGGGCGGCAAACTCGACCATTTGGCCGCGACCCACTGACCAACGGTTTGTTGCGTGCGCGTCATCGTGACCCGGGTGCAGCCACAGGCGGATGCCTGGGCTGAAAAAATCAGTGCGCGGGGACACGAGGCAGTAGCGTTGCCATTGATTGAGGTGCGCCCACTGGCTGATGTCCAGTCCGTACAAGCTGCTTGGCAGCGCTGGGCAAGCTACACCGCAGCGATGTTTGTCAGCAGCCACGCTGTCGATTTTTTCTTTAAGGAAAATAAGGCTCTAGCCCTTGATTTAAAAGGGCATCCTACTATAAAAACGAGAGTATGGGCCACTGGCTCAGGCACCGGCAAGGCTTTGCTCGCACAAGGTGTTGCAGCGCAGTTGCTGGACATGCCGTCAGTCCTGTCTGGTCAATTTGACTCCGAGGCGCTTTGGCAGGTGGTGGGCACGCGGGTCAAGCCGGGTGACAAGGTGTTGATCGTGCGCGGCACCAGTGCGGCTGCAGACGCAGGAGCGGCAGTGGACGCTGCTTCAGGGGTCGGGCGTGATTGGTTGGCGCAGCGCCTGATCCAGGCTGGTGTCTTGGTCGAGTTTGTGGTGGCTTACGAACGCGGCGCACCGCATTGGTCTGCTGGGCAATATGCCTTGGCGCAACAAGCCTCGCTTGACGGCTCGGTCTGGCTGTTCAGCAGTGCCGAGGCGTTGGACTACTTACGAACCTTGTTGCCCGGCGCAGACTGGTCTGGCGCTGGTGCGGTGGCCACCCATCCAAGAATTGCCGCCGCTGCAAGCGCCTTGGGGTTTGGTGTTGTGAAGCACGCCAAGCCAACGCTCGACACGGTGCTGGCCTCGATAGAATCCATGCCATGAAACCCGATGCACCAGACCCACAAACTTCGGCCGAGGCGCAGGAGCACATCAACGCGGGCGTAGCTGGAGCCGCCACCGCTTCAGCCATCGCCCCTTCTTTTCGCGCATTGCTTGTGGCGGTTGCCGTGGTGGCGGTGCTGGCCTTGCTGGCTGCGGTGCTGTTGTGGCAAAAAGTCATCGGTATGCAGGAGCAACTAGCCAGCCAAAGTGCCTTGGCGCAGGCGCAATCCCTTGAGGCTCAGGCGCTTTCCAAACAAGCGCTTTCGCTGGCCCAGGAAACTTCGGTTCGGGTGGCGGTGCTCGATGTCCGTTTGAGCGAAGTGGCGCTGCAGCGCAGCCAGCTCGACGAGCTGATGCAAAGCCTGTCGCGCTCACGCGATGAGAACCTGGTGGTGGACATTGAAGCGGCCTTGCGCCTGGCGCAGCAGCAGGCGCAATTGACGGGCAGTGTGGAGCCGCTGTTGGCCGCCCTGAAATCGGCCGACCAGCGTATCACGCGTGCGGCACAACCCCGTTTGGGCTTGTTGCAGCGTGCCATTGCCAGGGATATTGACCGGGTCAAGTCTGCGGCTGTCAGTGACACCCCCAATTTGTTGGTCAAGCTTGATGAACTGGTGCGGCAGGCGGATGAACTGGTGGTCGCCAATGCGGTGGCTGTGGCACGCCCGGCTCCGAAAGCGACCAAAGCTGCGACGGTGGCGGCTGGTACTTGGTGGCAGTATGGTTTGGAGTTGGTGCAGATAGAAGCACGGCAATTGGTACGGGTGAGCCGTATTAATAGCCCGGAGGCAGCGTTGCTCTCGCCTGAACAGGCTTTCTTTTTGCGCGAAAACCTCAAGCTCAAATTGCTCAATGCGCGCATGGGCTTGCTGGCGCGGCAGATTCAATCGGTTCATGCTGACCTGCAGGATGCGGATCGGTTGCTGAAAAAATACTTTGATACCAACGCCCGCAAAACCCAGGCCACGCTGGCTTTGATGCAACAGGTGCAGTCGCAAATGCGCACGCTGCAAATTCCGCGTCTGGATGACACGCTGGCCGTGTTGACCACTGCTGCTGCGGGGCGTTGAACATGCGCGTGGCATTGTGGTTTTTGGGTTTGTTCGGGTTGGCTGCTGCGCTGGCGTTGTTTGCCAGCACCAACACCGGTACGGTGACCATTTTCTGGCCGCCACACCGGGTTGATCTGTCGCTCAACATGGTGGTGGTGTTGCTTTGCGTGCTGTTTGTGCTGCTGCATTTGTCGCTCAAAACCATTGGTGCATTGTTTGCTTTGCCCGGTCAGGCCAGGTCCTGGCGACTACAGCATCAAGAGCGGGTGATGTATGCATCCTTGCTGGAGGCGTTATCACACTTGGTTGCTGGGCGGTTTTTGCGGGCCAGAAAATCGGCTCAAATGGTGCTGGCAAGAGAGGCCAGTCTGACCGAAAGTGGTGAGGTTTGGCCTGGTGCTGAACGCTTGCGTGTGCTGGCCAATCTGTTGGCCGCCGAGAGTTCACAGTCCCTGCAGGATCGACCCGCCAGGGAATACTATTTTCAACAAGCTCTGGATCAGGCTGGCGCTGGCCATTCGGGCGACATCCGTGATGGCCTGTTGCTGCGTGCAGTGCGCTGGTCACTGGAAGATCAGGATGCTGCGGCAGCGCTTGAGAGACTGAATGAACTGCCCTCTGGTGTGGCCAGACGCACCGTGGCGCTGCGTTTGCGCCTGAAAGTGGCGCGCATGGCGGGCAAGATTGATCTGGCGCTAGATACCGCCAGGTTGCTGGCCAAACACCGTGCTTTTTCGCAGGACTCGGCCAATGGGTTGTTGCGATCCTTGTCGCAGGAATGGCTGCAAACCGCGTCTGACGCAGATCAACTGCAAGGTATTTGGTCTCGACTGGAGCCCGCCGAGCATACCTTGCCAGACGTGGCTTGTTCTGCGGCCGGGCGCTTATTGCGGTTAGGAGGCGACGCTGGCGTGGCGTTTGCGTGGCTGCTGCCGGTGTGGCAGCACATGGTGGATGCGGCGCATGGTCTGTCCACAGATCAGAAAATCCTGTTGGTGCGCGTCATGGAAAACGGCTTCTCCATGACTGATGCGTCCATCGACACTGAATGGCTTTCACGTATTGAACAGGCTCATCTGAATGACCCGGGAGATGCGTTGTTGCAATACCTGGCGGGTGTGGCTTGTTTGCATCTGCAACTTTGGGGCAAGTCCCAGCAGTTGCTTCAACGGGCGTTGCCGCGCCTGCCTGATGTCGGCCTGCAGTCGCGGGCATGGCAAATGTTGGCTGAGTTGGCGCAGCGTCAGGGCAATGAGGCAGAAGCAGCCGCGGCGTGGCGCAATGCCACCACGGTGCGCATGCGCCGTCCAGTCTGATCGCGCCACAGACACGGTAGAGTTGCCTACCGTCAATCACAGCGCGCCAATTTTTTGTGCCGACTGGACGATTCGCGTCTATGATTTGCACATGAATACCTATATTGAACATATTGTCAGGCTGACGGATCACCGTGACCGTGATTTGCTTGAGTTGACGCTTTCCAAAGCACTGCTGGATCTGCTGCCGGTGAACCGGATCGTGATTGCCAGAGTGGTGCGAGACGAAAGTGATCGTCGTTGGCTTGAAGTCGCACGGCTCGATGCCAAAGGGGGTGGGCGTGTGATTGACCCCCAACGGGTTGATTTTTCATCCCTGCCCAAACTTGAGGATGCGCCAGACCGTCTGCGTTGTTTGACTTTACGCGACCGGGTTGAAATTGCCTGGGCTGGACCCGAAGGCCCGCGCATCACCATGTTGCCTTTGTTTTCCGAATCACGCGAAGAAGACCAGGGGGTGCTTGAACTGCACTCTGAAGCCGCGCTGAGTGAAGAGAACTTGCAGATGGTGGACAACCTGCGCCACATTTACCGCAACATGTACGGCTTGCTTGAATACAGCGACCGCGATGCCATGACCGGCTTGCTCAATCGCAAGTCACTCGATGATGCGTTTTACAGTGCGGTGCTGGAAGACATTGAAGAGTCTGTCAAAGTAGCTGAAGAAAATTTACTGCCGGGGCACGAACGTCGGCACCGTGTGCCTGCAAATTACTGGTTGGGTTCGGCCAAAATCGACAACTTTGCGTTGATCTCGGAGCACCATGGCCGTGATGCTGCAGAAGAAGTGTTGGCTCGGGTTGCACGCATTTTGAGTAACACGTTCAGAACTTACGACCGTTTGTATCGGTTCAACAATGACCATTTCGGCGCCTTGTTGCATTGCCCCGATGAGGCCTTGGTGCTGGGGGCTTTTGAGCGGTTTCGTTCCAGCGTTGAAAAATACAACTTTGCAAAAGTAGGTCGTGTCACGGTAAGTTGTGGTTTTACCACTGTGCTAGAGGACGACTCCCCCGGCAGCGGGCTTGCCAAAACCGAACAGGCGGTGGATTTTGCCCAACGCAGTGGTGGTAACAAAGCCTGCAGTTACCTCGGTTTGGCACAGCGGGGTTTTTTTGCTGCAGCCCGAAAGCTTGAAGAAACCTCTGTGGCTTGAATAAAAGAACAGATTCAAACTGACATAAAAAAAGGGCACTTTATGTGCCCTTTTTGTTGACTGTAAACAAGGGTTACAGGGGTTGTGTATTTTCAAATGGCAAGGTGATGTTGCGCAAGTCCACACGGGTCTCTACCAAGACCAGGGGGCGCTCATCAAGCACCACCACAGGCGCGCGTTCGCGAGGTACGCGCACCGGCTTGGGCTCAGCGGCGATGGCGGCCTGCACGCTGGTGACCTTGGCGGCATCTGAATTCACCCAGGTCAGGCCGGATTGTTCCGCGATTTGGGTCAATTCAGACAGGGGCAAGGTAAAAGGCTGCACCTTGGGCATGCCCGTAGCCACGACCGGAGCTGCTGTCGTTTGGGTTGCTGCTGCCGCTTGCTGAGGCACATTCACCGCCATACGGTCGGGGCGTGCCTGAACAGGCGATACCTGCCCAGGTTCAACCAAGGGCGCGCGTGGCATCGGTGCTGCAGTTGGTGCAACCACAGAGGTTGACTCTGCGGACACCGTGTCAGCCGTGGCTGGGCTTTGCTCTTGCACACGGGCTGCCTCTGGCGCGCTGGCAGCATCACTGGAGCTTTGCGTAAAGTACGACTTGCGTGGTGCAACTTCTTCCTGAAGCGCTTCATCGGATACCAGCGTGGACGGCACGGCATCGTTGCTTTCGCGCTCAGTGCGTTCGCCACGGGGGCGACGTTCACGGCCATAGCGGTCACGTGAGCGTTTTTCTCTGGCTGCGCCATCGGCGCGTGGCTCACCTGCTTGGTTTTCGACGGCTTCCGCGGTTACTGAGGGTACCTGCTCGTCACTCAAATTTTGAGTATTGCTCTCTTGGCTGAGGTTTTCACCGTCTTGTGGCCGTGACCCGCGTGGGCGACGTTCGCCGCGCTCAGGCCGGTTGCCGCGTTCACCTCGCTCGCCGCGATTCGTGCGCTCCGGGCGTGGGTCGGTGCGACCCGCTTCCACAGGGTTGAGCGCTGGCGCATCCTGGGGAATGCTGTTGCTGTCCATGGCTTGTTGATCATTGCGTTCACGTGGGCCGTTGCCACGATCTTGCGCCTGATGCGGGCGTTCACCACGATCACCTCGGCCATTGCGATTGCCGCCACGGCCTTCGCCGCGCCCATCACCCCGACCTTCACCACGTGGGCCGCGACCCTCAGGGCGTGGGCCACGGTCACCACGCGGTTCACCACGGCGGCTGCCATCGCGACCGGGACGGCCATCACGGCCACCACGTTTGTCGTCTTTGGCAGGGTCTGCAATAGGAGATTTGGCGTGTACTGGCGTGGCCTCTGGTGTCGCTACAAACAGTGCCTTGAGCCAACCGAAGAAGCCTTTTTCTGCCACGGCAGGAGCCACAACCGTTTTGGCTTGAGACGGCGCAACGGGCGTGACGGCAACAGGGGCTGGTTTGACGGTTGCCACTGGCGCAGGTGCGTCAGGCAAGACACCCTTGATCACCGGGGTCTGGCGGTTGGTGGGCTCTTGCGAGCGGCGGGTCACGGTGGTGGAGTCTTCGATTTCTTCGGCCAGCTTGTAGCTGGCCTGGATGTTGTCCAGCCGTGGGTCGTCGTGTTTCAGACGTTCGAGCTTGTAGTTGGGGGTTTCCAGCGATTTGTTGGGCACCATCAGCACATTGATGCGCTGTTTGAGTTCGATCTTGGCGATTTCGGTGCGTTTTTCGTTCAGCAGGAAAGAGGCCACTTCAACCGGTACCTGGCACAGCACGGAGGCGGTGCTGTCTTTGAGGGATTCTTCCTGAATCACCCGCAAAATTTGCAGTGCACTGGACTCGGTGTCGCGAATGTGGCCGGAACCACCGCAACGCGGGCAGGGTATGGAAGCCCCTTCACTGAGTGCCGGGCGCAGGCGCTGGCGGCTCATCTCCATCAGGCCAAATTTGCTGATGGTGCCAAATTGCACCCGGGCACGGTCTTGACGCAAGGCATCACGCAGGCGGTTTTCCACCTCACGACGGTTGCGGCTTTCTTCCATGTCAATGAAGTCAATGACGATCAGGCCGCCCAAGTCGCGCAGTCGGGCTTGACGCGCCACTTCGTCAGCGGCTTCCAGGTTGGTGCGGGTGGCGGTTTCTTCGATGTCGCCGCCTTTGATGGAGCGCGCGGAGTTCACGTCGACGCTGACCAGCGCCTCTGTGTGGTCGATCACAATCGCGCCACCGCTGGGCAATTGCACCGTGCGGGCGTAGGCGGACTCGATCTGGTGTTCGATCTGGAAGCGCGAGAACAGCGGTGCGTCATCGCGGTAGCGTTTGACGCGGTCGGCGTGCTCGGGCATCACATGGGCCATGAACTGTTGCGCCTGTTCGTACACGTCGTCGGTGTCGATCAGGATGTCGCCGATGTCGTGGTTGAAGTAATCACGAATGGCACGAATCACCAGTGAGGACTCCTGGTAAATCAGGAAAGCACCCTTGGCACCTTTGGCTGCGCCGTCAATGGCTGTCCACAGTTTCAACAGGTAATTCAAGTCCCATTGCAACTCAGGTGCCGCGCGGCCAATGCCAGCGGTGCGGGCAATGATGCTCATGCCGTTGGGGTATTCCAGCTGATCCATGTTTTCTTTGAGCTCAGCGCGGTCTTCGCCCTCAATGCGGCGGCTGACACCACCCCCGCGCGGGTTGTTGGGCATCAACACCACATAACGACCGGCCAGGGAGACAAATGTGGTCAGGGCGGCACCCTTGTTGCCACGCTCTTCTTTTTCAACCTGAACCAGCAGCTCCTGGCCTTCCTTGATGGCATCCTGAATGCGTGCCTGAGAGACCGATACGCCTTGCTGAAAGTATTGACGCGAGATTTCCTTGAACGGTAAAAAGCCGTGACGCTCTTCACCGTAGTCGACAAAGCAGGCTTCAAGTGACGGCTCAACGCGTGTCACCACGGCTTTGTAGATGTTGCCCTTGCGCTGTTCGCGCCCTTCAATTTCGATTTCGTAGTCGAGCAGTTTTTGTCCGTCGACGATGGCAAGGCGGCGTTCTTCAGCCTGCGTTGCGTTGATCAGCATCCGTTTCATGGGTAGCGTTCCTTCAATTTAAATATCAAGCAAAAAGCCCTATAGGGCTTTGATGACACACAAACTGACGCTTTGAAACAAGGAGGAAAAGCCGGAGAACCCGAACTCACACAATGAGTCTGGGTATGGGCGCGTGGAGGGGAGCGAGAGGGTTTGAGGAAGAATCAGCTATTGATCTAATAGCGTGTTGCGCCGTATCAAAGGGCGCAGGCGGCTGATGCATGCCAAAAAACAGCACGTTTGCGCGCTGCAGGCATGAGGTCATCAGGGTCATCAGGACAAACATTTCGCTTCATTCCATTCACAGCTTGAGCAGCTGTGAATTTTGGGTATTCCAATTCTGGGTTTCAAGACGCCGTTTTAACCTGCCACTCAGGCTGCCATGGACAACGGCTGGTTGAACATTTGCAGCGGGTGCAGCGGGCGGTATCGACTTTACTGGCAAGACCTGCGGTGTGTGAACTAAACTTCACCGACTCAACAGATGAACTTACTGTTAAATCAACCACTTAAACGTCACACTGCCAGTGAAACACATTATAGGGGTCAAACCCACACCCCTTGCGCCCGAAGTCAAAATCGTCCTTGTCGATGAGAACAGCGTGGGCCAGCGGGTCGACAATTTTTTGCTGCGCCAGTTCAAAGGCGTGCCCAAAACCCATGTGTACCGCATGATCCGCAGCGGTGAGGTGCGCGTGAACAAGGGGCGTGTGGCCGCCGATACCCGCCTTGAGGAAGGCGATTTGGTGCGCTTGCCACCGGTGCGCATTTCAGAACGCGTGGCTGAAAAAGCCCAGGCCATGCAGACCCAGGTGCAGCGCATGGTGCCCGCCCGCGACTTTGCCGTGTTGCTGGAAGATGATCATTTGCTGGTCATCAACAAGCCCGCCGGGGTGGCGGTGCATGGCGGCTCGGGGGTGAGTTTTGGCGTGATCGAGCAGCTGCGCATGGCGCGTCCGCAGGCCAAATTTCTGGAACTGGTGCACCGGCTGGATCGTGAAACCAGCGGCATTTTGCTGGTGGCCAAGAAACGCAGCGCGCTGAAAAACCTGCAGGATCAGTTCCGCGAACGCCAAACCGGCAAGACTTACCTGGCCATGGTGCGCGGCCAGTGGCCAGCCAAACTCAAGGTGCTGGACAAGCCCTTGCACAAGTATTTGCTTGGTGGCAGCGATGCCCAGGCCGGTGAGCGGCGGGTCAAAGTGGTGTCGCGCGACGACCCCGATGGCATGCCTTCGGTGACGCTGGTGAAGGTGCGTGAGCATCTGACCCAAGGCTCCCTTCTTGAGGTGACCATCAAAACCGGCCGCACGCACCAGATTCGGGTGCATCTGGCCAGCGAAGGTTTCCCGATTTTGGGCGATGACAAGTATGGCGACTTTGAACTCAACAAGGCGCTGGCACGTGCCAATGTCTTGCCCGGCCTCAAGCGCATGTTTTTGCACGCCTGGCGTTTGCAGTTCAATCACCCCGCCACCGGCGAGCGTTTGGAATTGCTGGCAGAGTTGCCGTCCGAGTTGTCTCAATTTTCTTCCACCTCAGCTGCTTGAGCTCCACCTTCATGACCCCACGACGTTTTGACCTGATCGCCTTTGACTGGGATGGCACCCTGTTCGATTCCACCGCCATCATTGCGCGCTGCATTCAGGCGGCGGTGTGCGATGTGGGTGGCCAAGAGCCTACGTTTGAAGCCGCCTCCTATGTGATTGGCATGGGCTTGATGCAGGCGCTGGCGCATGCCGCACCGGATGTGCCAGAGGCGCTTTATCCAAAATTGGGTGACCGTTACCGTCATCATTACTTTGCCATCCAGCATGAGATCAACCTGTTTGAAGGTGTGTTGCCGATGCTCTCAGACCTGAAGGCACGCGGTTACCTGTTGGTGGTGGCCACCGGCAAAAGCCGCCGTGGTCTGGATGAGGCCTTGGCCACGTCCACCCTGGCGGGAACCTTTGATGCCTCGCGTACCGCCGACCAGACGGCAGGCAAGCCAGACCCCCTGATGCTGCGTGAGCTCATGGCCGAGTTTGATGTGCCCCCACAGCGCACCCTGATGATTGGCGACACCACCCACGACCTGCAAATGGCGCTGAACGCCGGTTGCGCCAGTGTCGGCGTGAGCTATGGCGCCCATGAGCCTGAGGTGTTTGATGCCCTCTCGCCCCTGTACGTGGCGCACAACGTGGCACAACTGCATGACTGGTTGCGTGCCCATGCCTGATAAACGCAGGGTGCAGCAAGCAGTTTTGCTTTGCTCGTCCGAAGCCCTGGTCGACAGCGGCAAGGCCGTGCCGTTTGAGGTGCTGTACTACGGTAAACCTGAGGCGGCTTTTGCGGTGCGTTACCAGGGGCAAGTGCATGCCTACCTGAACCGCTGCAGCCATGTGCCGATGGAAATGGACTACCAGCCCAACGAGTTTTTTGACTCCACAGGCCACTGGCTGATGTGTGCCACGCACGGTGCCATGTACGCCCCGCAAAGCGGGCACTGCCGCATGGGGCCGTGCCGTGGGGGCTTGGTCAAAATTGAGGTGTCAGAAACCGACGGTGTGGTGCACTGGCATACTGCAGACAAATTTCAACCTGTTATTTGATATGAACGAACCTGTCAACGAAGCGGGAGCCTCCGCTTCCACTGCTCAAGAATTTAAGCAAAATGAGCCTCTAGCCCAGGATAATAAAGGGCAGTCAGCTATGAAAAACGAAGCGTTTCGGGATGAATCTGAATCCCGCACCTGGGAGCGTGCCACGCTAGAGAAGCTGGCGTTTGCAAGCTTGCACGAACAACGTCTGGCACGGCGTTGGCGCATCGCCGTGCGCCTGGCCTGGCTGGTGTTTTTTGTGGCCTTGGCCTGGCTTGGTTTTAGCGAGGGCACAGCTGGCAAAAACGTGACCACACCGCACACTGCGGTGATCGAGATCAAGGGTGAAATTGCCTCTGGTGCCGAGGCCAGTGCCGATTTGATTGTGTCGTCCTTGCGCGCTGCGTTTGAGGACAGCGGAGCGCAAGCGGTGGTGTTGCTGATCAACTCCCCCGGCGGCAGCCCAGTGCAGGCTGGCATCATCAATGACGAGATCAAACGCCTAAAAGCCTTGTACAAAAAACCGGTTTATGCGGTGGTGGAAGAGTCGGCGGCCTCGGCGGCTTACTACATTGCAGTGGCAGCTGACCAAATTTTTGTCGACAAAGCCAGTATTGTCGGCAGCATTGGCGTGTTGATGGACGGTTTTGGCTTTACCGGGCTGATGGACAAACTGGGTGTGGAGCGCCGCTTGATGACAGCCGGTGCCAATAAAGGATTTCTGGATCCGTTCAGTCCCCAGACCGATACCCAGCGTGCCTATGCTCAAACCATGCTGGACCAGATTCACCAGCAGTTCATTGCCGTGGTGAAAGAAGGGCGCGGGGCGCGGCTGAAAGAAACGCCGGAAACCTTTAGCGGCCTGTTTTGGAGCGGCCAGCAAGCCATTGAACTGGGACTGGCTGACCAGCTGGGCAGCCTGGACTTTGTCGCCCGTGAGGTGGTCAAAGCCGAGGAGATCATTGACTACACCCGACGCGACAACGTGGCCGAACGCCTGGTCAAACGCTTTGGTGCAGCCATGGGGTCGGGGGCTGTTCAAGCCTTGAAAGCGACGGCGGCTCTGCATTGAGGCACAGTCATCAGCTCGTCATTCGGGTTGATAGCATCTCAACTCCGCACGCGAGCCAGCCGTTATCAAAGAAACAAGATACTTGTTTCTTGTGAGGCTGCACCAACCGCGCTTTTTCAGCGTCCCAGCGCGAACACGGCAGGTGTTGCGTTGTCCAGCGTGTGAGTCACAGTTTTCCACTGTTTGGTGGTGTGGCTGACGGTGCTGGCAAGGCTCAGGGTCAACCCGCTGCTGACGGCCAGCCGGGTGTTGGCTTGCAGGGTGTGCAGCAGAGCCTGCAGCATGACCAGATTGCGGTACGGAGTTTCAATGAACAACTGGGTCTGACCGGTTTTCAGCGCCAGGCTTTCCAGCTCCCGGATGCGGCTCACACGATCCTGGGGGTCTTGCGGCAGGTAACCCACAAACGCAAAGTTTTGACCATTCAGGCCACTGGCCGCCAGTGCCATCAACAACGACACCGGCCCCACCAACGCAATCACCTGCAAACCCAAGTCGTGCGCGGCGCGCACCACCGACGATCCGGGGTCTGCCACCGCGGGCATGCCCGCTTCACTGACCAGTCCGATGTCATAGCCCGCCAGCGCAGGTTGCAGCAGAGGGCGGGCATCAAAGTTACCGCTGTGGTCGCCTTTTTTGTGCACCTCACGCGGCAACTCCACCAAGGACAGCGCTTGAATGGGTTGGCACAGCGGCGTGATGTCGTTCACGCGCTTGAGGTAGGCGCGTGCTGACTTGGCGTTTTCGCAAATCCAGTGGCTCAGGCCAGCGGCCGCATTGAGCGTGCCCAGGGGCATGGTGGCCTGCAGTTCAGGCAGCTCGGTGCAGCCAAAGTCCAGCGGGGCGGGCACCAGAAACAGGCGACCCTTGGTGCGGGTGGGGGCAGTTGCCGAGGGGGTTGGGATGGTCGGCATGTTCACAGCACCTTGATGCCGGCGGCAGTCAGCAAATGGCAGGTTCTGATCAACGGCAGGCCAATCAGGGCAGTGGGGTCGTCGTTGTCGATGCGCGCCAGCAAGGCAATGCCGAGCCCCTCGCTTTTGGCGCTGCCGGCACAGTCGTAGGGGCGCTCGGCTTGTAAATAGGCTTCAATTTGTGCGTCCGTCAGCGTCCTGAACAGCACCTTGACCTGTGCCAGTTCAGTTTGGGCAAAACCATTGGCCAGGCACACCACGCTAACCGCGGTTTGAAAAATCACCGTCTGGCCGCGCATGCGTTGCAGTTGCGCCACCGCGCGCTCGTGTGTACCGGGTTTACCCAAGGCCTCGCCCTGGAGGTCGGCCACCTGGTCTGAGCCGATCACCACTGCTTGCGGGTGTTGACGAGCCACCGCCTGGGCTTTGGCCAGAGCCAGTCTCAAGGCCATTTGTTCGGGGCGTTCTTGGGGCAGGGCAGCCTCATCGACGGCCGGTGAGACGCACATGAAGGGCAAATGCAAACGCTCCAGGAGCTGGCGGCGGTAGGCCGAGGTGGAGGCCAGAATCAGCTGGCGGGCGGTGTTTTCAGTCATGGCGGGATTCTCTTACACTGCAGCCATGCGTGAACAAACACCCCCTAAAAAACTCGATATCAAGTCATTTGCAACCTCTGCCACAAGCTTGTCGGGGCAAAGTTTGCTATCAAATTTCAATCGCTTAACTGAAGAAACACAAGGGCTAGGGGCTGAAAACACCTTGAAATGGGCAGCGCAAGGCGAACTCAAGCCCGATCCGGCCGGGCAAGCGCAGGCGAGGCTGCATCTGCAGGTAGAGGTCAGCTTGCCCTTGACCTGCCAGCGTTGTCTGAGCCCGGTTGAGGTGCTGGTTCAGATCGATCAGTCATTCAGGTTTGTGGCCACCGAAGCCCAGGCCGAATTGGAAGACGATGCATCGCCTGAGGACTTGCTGGTGCTGAGCCCTGACTTTGACCTGGCTGCCCTGATTGAAGATGAAGTGCTGATGGATTTGCCGGTGGTGCCGCGCCATGACACCTGCCCGGTAGCGCTCAAGCTCTCGGTTGCGGATGCTGGTTTTGAGCCTGAAGCCCCCAAGCCCAATCCTTTTGCCGTGCTGGCGGGTCTGAAAGACCGCAAACCATCCTGAAATTTTGGTGGTGCAGATGGTCGGCAAGCAATCGGCTTCGGTTATACTCTGCAGTCTTTGCGTACCGACCACGTGCGCGTTTAGTTTAACCAACCCCGTTGCTGCTACCCTGGCAGCTCAAACGCTTTAGGAGCGCCAACATGGCCGTCCAACAAAACAAAAAGTCCCCTTCCAAGCGCGGTATGCACCGCTCGCACAACGCTTTGGTCGTTCCCGGCATTGCCGTGGAAGCCACTACCGGTGAAACGCATTTGCGTCACCACATCAGCCCGAACGGTTTTTACCGTGGCCGTCAGGTGCTGAAAACAAAATCTGAAGCCTAAATTCGTTCAGGCACCCAAAGCCCGGGGCTACCTTTTTGTGTAGCCCCGGGCTTTTGCATTTGTGGATTGTTGTGAATTGATTTTCTTGAGTCCGGCCCATGAAGCTGGACTTGTTTTGATAGTTTTTTGGGCGACCTTTTAAACATGATCACGATTGCTGTTGATTGCATGGGCGGAGACCATGGCCCCTGTGTCACTTTGCCGGCTTGCACGCGTTTTCTGGATCAGCATGCGGACGTGCAGTTGATTCTGGTGGGCTTGCCCGAGAGCATGGCGGCTTTTTCCCACGCCCGAGCCCGGGTGGTGCTGGCCAGTGAAGTGGTGGCCATGGATGACCCGCTGGAAGTGGCCTTGCGGCGTAAAAAAGATTCGTCGATGCGTGTGGCAATCATGCAGGTCAAAGACGGTGCGGCGCAAGCCGCGGTATCTGCCGGCAATACGGGGGCTTTGATGGCGATCTCACGCTATCTTCTAAAAACACTTGAGGGAATCGACCGCCCCGCCATTGCCGGACAAATTCCCAATGCCAAAGGACAGGCCACCACGGTGCTTGACATGGGTGCCAATGTGGACTGCACCGCTGAACATCTGTTGCAGTTTGCGGTGATGGGGTCCGCGCTGGTGTCGGTACTCAGCGGCGAAGAAAATCCAACAGTGGGTTTGCTTAATATTGGTGAAGAGGCCATTAAAGGTAATGAAATCATTAAAAAAACTGGTGAATTGCTGCGATCTGCAGCCAAAGCGGGCGATTTGAATTTTTACGGCAATGTCGAAGGCAATGACATCTTCAAGGGTACGGCTGACATTGTGGTGTGCGATGGTTTTGTGGGTAATGTGGCGCTGAAAGCCAGTGAAGGCCTGGCTGGGATGATTGTTGATTTTCTAAAACGAGAGTTTTCAAGAAATATTTTTACCAAATTGTCAGCATTGGCTGCTTACCCGGTGATATCTGCGCTTAAAAAGCGCATGGACCACCGGCGCTACAACGGCGGTGCCCTGCTGGGCTTGCGTGGGCTGGTCTTCAAAAGTCACGGGTCAGCCGACGAATTGGCTTTTGGTTACGCATTAGGCCGGGCGTATGATGCAGCCCGAAATCATTTACTGGATCGGGTTCGGGTCAAAATCGCGCATGCAGCGCCCTTGTTGGGGAATGCGGTAGAGACGTTCAAGCCGGAGCCGATCGTCGCGGACTGAGACATGAAAATCTATTCAAAAATCACCGGCACGGGCAGCTACCTTCCGCCCAGACGTTTAACCAATGCTGATCTGGTTGCCCAGTTGGCCACCCAAGGCATTGAATCCAGTGACGAGTGGATTGTGGAACGTACCGGCATCCGGGCGCGCCATTTTGCTGATGCTGGGGTCAACAGCAGCGATTTGGCCGTTCAGGCCTCGCGCCAGGCTTTGGCTGCAGCGGGCGTGGACGCCAAAGACATTGATTTGGTGATCGTCGGCACCTCTACGCCAGACATGGTGTTTCCCTCTACCGCTTGTATCTTGCAAGGCAAACTCGGCATCCAGGGTGGCCCGGCCTTTGATGTGCAAGCGGTGTGCAGCGGTTTTATTTATGCCCTGACCTTGGCGGATTCGCTGATTCGTTCAGGCACGGCCAAGAAAGCGCTGGTGGTCGGGGCTGAAGTGTTTTCGCGCTTGCTTGACTTTAAAGACCGGACCACTTGCGTGCTGTTTGGTGATGGTGCTGGCGCGGTGGTGCTAGAAGCCTCCAAAGAGCCGGGTATTTTGGCCACCGACATCCATGCTGACGGGCAGCACACGGCCATGTTGTGTGTGCCGGGTCATGTGTGTGGTGGCCAGGTGCTGGGTGAACCCCTGTTGCGCATGGACGGCCAGGCGGTTTTCAAGCTGGCCGTGGGCGTGCTGGATGAAGCCGCGCGGGCCGTGCTTGCCAAAGCGGGTAAAACGGCGGCTGATATTGACTGGCTGGTGCCCCACCAGGCCAATATTCGCATCATGCAAAGTACCGCGCGCAAATTGAAAATGTCCATGAACAAGGTGGTGGTCACGGTTGACCAGCATGGCAATACCTCCGCCGCCTCGATTCCGTTGGCGCTCGATACGGCGCTGCGCAGTGGTCAGGTCAAACCGGGGCAAACACTGTTAATGGAAGCGGTGGGCGGCGGTTTTACCTGGGGTGCAGTGCTACTTAAATTGTAGCTATTAGCCCATATATAATAAGGGCTACAGGTCAATTTTGTTTATTTTTTTAACACCATGAAACCATTCGCTTTTGTATTTCCGGGTCAGGGCTCGCAGTCGGTGGGCATGCTCGACGGCTGGGCTGACCATGTGCAGGTGCGTGAAGCGCTGGCCGAAGCCTCCGAGGCGCTGGGTGAGGACATGGCGCGCCTGATCAAAGACGGACCCAAAGAAGCACTGGCGCTGACGACCAACACCCAGCCGGTGATGCTGGTCGCGGGTGTGGCGGCTTACCGCGTCTGGATGGCTGAAGTGGGTGTGGCTCCGCAAGCCGTGGCCGGACATTCCTTGGGCGAATATTCTGCACTGGTGGCAGCTGGTGTGTTGACTCTGGCACAGGCCGCACCGCTGGTGCGTTTCAGAGCCCAGGCCATGCAGCAAGCCGTGCCGGTGGGGCAAGGTGCCATGGCGGCCATTCTGGGGCTGGATGCTTCAAAAGTGATAGCTGGTTGCGCAATTGTGACAAGGGCTATGGGTGAAAATAGCTCTGAAGTGGTGGAGGCTGTTAATTTCAATGACCCCGGCCAAACGGTGATTGCGGGTTCCAAAGCAGCCGTTGAGAAAGCCTGTGTGACCCTGAAAGAAATGGGCGCCAAGCGTGCTTTGCCCCTGCCGGTGTCGGCGCCGTTTCATTCCAGCCTGATGAAGCCTGCGGCCCTCAAGCTCAAAGCCAAACTGGATGACACCGTGTTTGCAGCCCCGCAACTTGCCGTGGTCAACAACATTGATGTGGCGGTGGAGCATGACGCTGACCGGATGCGTGATGCCTTGTACCGTCAGGCCTTTGGCCCGGTGCGTTGGGTCGAGTGCGTGCAAGCCATGGCTGCACGCGGTCTACCCACCTTGGTGGAATGCGGCCCAGGCAAGGTACTCGCGGGCATGACTCGGCGCATCAATCCGGACATGCAGGGCTTGCCACTGTTTGATACAGCCAGCCTGGCAGAAGTTAATACCTTTCTAATGGAAGCCTGAATCCATGAGCGAGATCAAATTTGAAGGCCAGGTCGCCCTGGTCACCGGTGCATCGCGCGGCATTGGTGCAGCCATCGCGCTGGAGCTGGCCAAGCGTGGCTTGAAGGTGATTGGCACCGCCACCACCGAAGACGGCGCGGCCAAGCTCAACCAAACCCTGTCAGCCTACCCTGGCTGCAGCGGCCGGGCGCTGAATGTGAACGATGCAGCCGGTGTGGACGCACTGATTGATAACGTGGTCAAAACCCACGGCGGCTTGCAAATATTGGTGAACAACGCCGGCATCACCCGCGACAACCTGGCCATGCGCATGAAAGATGACGAATGGGATGCTGTGCTCGACACCAATCTCAAGGCGGTGTTCCGCATGAGCCGTGCCGTGATGCGTACCATGATGAAACAGCGTTATGGCCGCATCATCAGCATCACCTCGGTGGTCGGCGCGTCCGGTAATCCGGGGCAAGCCAATTACGCGGCGGCAAAAGCCGGCGTGGCAGGCATGACCCGCGCCCTGGCGCGTGAACTGGGTTCGCGCAACATCACAGTGAACTGCGTCGCCCCGGGCTTTATTGAAACCGACATGACGGCGCAGTTGGCTGACGAGCAACAAAAAGCGTTGTTGTCACAAATTCCGCTGGGCCACTTGGGCAAACCGACTGACATTGCACATGCGGTGGCTTACTTGGCCTCGCCGCAGGCAGCCTATGTCACCGGGCAGGAGTTGCATGTCAACGGGGGCATGTACATGTAAGCGAGATCGTTTATAAACAAGCGTATTTTTTCAGTTAGAGGCCAGCCTGGAGCACCTGTTCCAAGCCCGGCTAAAATCATTAATCTTTTTACAACCCTCAGAGGGAATCCATGAGCGATATTGAAGCACGCGTTAAAAAAATCATTGCCGAGCAACTCGGTGTTGAAGAATCCCAAGTCACCAACGAAAAAGCCTTTGTGGCTGATCTGGGAGCCGACTCTTTGGACACCGTTGAACTGGTGATGGCGCTGGAAGATGAATTTGGCATTGAAATCCCTGACGAAGACGCTGAAAAAATCACCACCGTGCAAAACGCCGTCGATTACGCCAATACGCACAAGAAGGCTTGAGTCTTGCGGCGGTTTCCCGGTGAAGCCGCAAATGTTCAAAAGACCGTGAAGAGGCTGTGAGCAGTCCTTCACCTTAAATTCCATTTGTAGTCAGGCCTGTCAATGGCTTGGCTTGTGTTTTACAAACCACAGACTGTTGATCCTATGTCCCGTCGTCGTGTTGTTGTCACCGGTTTAGGTTGTGTCAGTCCCGTGGGTAACACGGTCGACATCACCTGGGCCAATCTGTTGGCGGGTCAGCCGGGTATTGGCTTGATCACCAAGTTTGATGCCTCCACTTTTAACTGCAAAGTTGCTGGTGAAGTCAGAGGTTTTGATGTGGAGTCCTACATGAGCGCCAAAGAGGCTCGTGCCATGGACACCTTCATTCATTACGGCATTGCTGCCGCCGCACAAGCTGTGGCGGATGCAGGCTTGCCCACGGGTGATGCCCTGGATGAAGAACTTGCCTGCCGCATTGGTTGCGTGATCGGCTCCGGCATTGGTGGACTGCCCATGATTGAGGATGTGCATTCTGAATATGTTCATCGCGGAGCACGCCGAATTTCCCCATTTTTTGTACCCTCGACCATCATCAACATGATCGCTGGTCATGTGTCGATCCGTTTTGGCTTCAAGGGACCCAATCTGGCCATCGTGTCGGCTTGCACCACCGGCTTGCACAGCATTGGCCAGGCCGGCCGCATGATCGAATACGGTGATGCCGATGTGGTCGTGGCGGGTGGTTCCGAGGCCGCTGTGTCGCCCCTCGGTGTGGGTGGTTTTGCCGCCATGCGTGCCTTGAGTACCCGCAACGATGACCCCGCCACCGCGTCGCGCCCGTTCGACAAAGACCGTGATGGGTTTGTGCTGGGTGAAGGTGCTGGCGTGATGGTGCTGGAAGAGTACGAACACGCCAAAGCCCGGGGTGCCAAAATTTACGCTGAATTGGCGGGGTTTGGTATGAGCGCCGATGCGGGTCACATGACCGCGCCCAACATGGACGGCCCACGCCGTGCCATTGTGAATGCGCTGCGCAACGCGGGTGTCAATGCCGAACAGGTCAACTATGTCAACGCCCACGGCACGTCCACGCCGTTGGGTGACATCAATGAATCCAACGCCATTAAAGCGGCGTTGGGCGACCAGGCCAAGCGTGCGGTGGTGAACTCCACCAAGTCCATGACGGGTCACTTGCTCGGTGGTGCAGGCGGCCTGGAGTCGGTGGTGACGGTGCTGGCGTTGCACCATCAAAAGAGCCCGCCCACCATCAACATCTTTAATCAAGACCCAGAGTGTGACCTGGATTACTGTGCCAATACCGCACGCGACATGAAGATTGAGGTGGCCATCAAGAATAATTTTGGTTTTGGTGGCACCAATGGCTCCCTGGTATTCAAACGCGCGCCTTGATCCAGCTTCGGCATAGCCCGAAGGCTTGGGTCACAGGTCTCTGCAATGCATAACGCCCCAGCGGTTACTTATCCGGTGGGGCGTTCGCATGTTCAGGCATCGCTGCTGGGGGTGTTGATGGTTTGTGAAATTTTGGCGCTGCTGGTTTGGTTTGTGTCGGTGGATACGATCGGCTGGCTGCAAGTCGCTGCCTGCGGCTTGGTGGCGCTGGTCTGCGCTTTCGCTTGGGTTTTCTGGTGGCGAACCCCTCAAGGTCAACTGTCCTGGAATGGTAGCGTCTGGGGCTGGTCTTGGGGCACAGGCTCGGGGCAGGTGAAGCCCGAGCTGATTCTGGATTTTCAAGCGGCCATGTGCTTGCGTCTGGTGGATTTACAAAGCAGCCGCATGAGTTGGGTTTGGCCAGAGAGGCGCACTTGTCCGACGCGCTGGCGGGCTCTTCGCCGTGCCTTGCATGATTCCTCAGGTTTCAAAGGGCCGGATACCTCTGAGCAGTTGCCGACAGCGTTGAGCACATCGGGGTCGGCATCATGACACCTTTGGACATCAACGCATCGCCGCCGCAGACACCGGACAACCCGGATGCCTTGTTGGTGGCACGCGCCGTGGCGGGGGATCAGTCCGCCTATGAATTGCTGGTGATCAAGTACCAGCGCCGGGTGGAACGTTTGATTGGTCGCATGGTACGTGACGTAGACCTGGTGGAAGACATTGCCCAGGAGACCTTTTTACGTGCTTACCGTGCCTTGCATCAATTCCGGGGCGATGCCCAGTTTTACACCTGGCTGTACCGCATTGCGGTGAACACGGCCAAGATGTTTCTGCTGGAGCTGAAGCGCGACCGCTCTTTCACCGAAGCTTCGATGCCGCCAGCGGATGATGAAAATGAAACTTTTTACGCCAGACATGAACCAAGTACCGACGAGACACCAGAGTCGGTGATGGCCGCCAAGGAAATCGCCGTGGCGGTGAATGCGGCGCTGGAGGCTTTGCCGCCTGATTTGAAACAGGCGATCACGTTGCGGGAAATGGATGGCATGAGTTACGAAGACATTGCAGCTTTGATGAACTGCCCGATGGGTACGGTGCGCTCACGCATCTTCAGGGCACGTGAAGCCATCTCTGCAAAAGTCAAACCGATGCTGGAAAAACAAACTGGCAAGCGTTGGTAAGGGATGTGGAAATTGCAAATGTGCCGTTTATGGCGAGTGCTGACGGGATGCAGTGCTAGGCGCAAGACGCGCCGTTTAGCTCTGCTAAACAAGTGGATTGAAACGACGCAATGCGCCCGTCAGTGCCGCCGGAAAAGGGATATTTGTAATTTCTGCATCCCTAAGGCTTGGCTACATGCACGACACGAAGACGATCTGAGAAATGAAGGTGAATCATGACTGATCTATCAATTCAAACCGCGCAGCGCGTTTCGGCGCTGGTAGACGGGCAGTTGTCGGGTGATGAATTTGCCCAAACTCTGGTGGCGCTGGAGTCCAGCCCGCAAGCGCGTGCCCAATGGGACACCTACCACATGCTGGGGGATGTGATGCGCACTGGTCAGGCATCGTTGCGCCCCCATGATTCAGAATTTTTGCTTCGTCTGCGTCAACAAATGGCTCATGACGCTATTGAAAATGTAGCTGTAAACCAATTAAAAATAGGGACTTTAGCCACAAAACATCATGTACCTGAAAGTGCCAATAACAGCTCATGGCGGTTGGTGGCGGGTTTGGCCTCGGTGGCGATGGTCGGTGTGTTGAGCTGGCAGGGCTTGAATTCGACCCGCACTTCAGATGCTGCCATGGGGGCAAGGCTGGCGCAGCAAAGCCTCCCCGCTGCTACGCAAACGCTGCCAGCGGCGCAACTCGCTGGGGTGGAGCCGTCGGTCGCAGGGTCGCTACTGGTGCGCCATGACGGTACTTCTGCGTTGGCCATGACAGCCGAGCCGCAGGTGATGATTCGCGACCCACAGCTCGATGCCTTGCTGGCCGCACATCGGCAATGGGGCGGCACTTCTGCACTGCAAATGCCCTCTGGTTTTTTGCGCAATGCCACCTTTGAAGAGGGTGGGCGTTGAAACTTCTGCCTGTTTTGCTTACCGCCTTGGCACTGCTGGGATCGGTGCAGGCGCAGACACGTGATGACGGTCGCACCGTGGCTGTCAAGCCTGCTGTGGCGTACAACGCCCCGAGTGTCGAGCAATGGTTGATGCGCCTGCATGCGTCGGCACACCAAAGTGCCTATGTGGGGACTTTTGTGGTGACCACGAGCCATGCCATGTCGTCAGCCAAAATCTGGCACGTGCGCGAAGGAGAGCAGCAAATAGAGCGGGTGGAGGCTTTGTCGGGTGTTCCGCGCAGCACCTATCGGCGCAACGACCAGGTGGTGACCTATTTGCCGCAAAGCCGTTTGGCAATTACCGAAAAGCGTGCGTCGCTGGGACTTTTTCCGAGCCTCTTGAGTCAGGCGGATTCATCCATCGCCCGGTTTTACCAATTGCAGCCGGTCGGGCATGATCGCGTGGCCGGGTTTGTAACCGACGTGGTGGAGCTCAAAGCGCGCGACTCGTTGCGCTTTGGTTACCGGATATGGACAACCCAGAGCACCGGGCTGGTGGTCAAATTGCAAACCTTGGATACGTTCAACGGGGTGTTGGAACAAGCGGCGTTTTCTGAACTGCAGTTGGCTAAACCGCTGAGTTGGGGCAAGCTCAGCGCCATGATGGACGACACTGAAGGATACACAGTGAAAACACCTGAGTTAATGCCTACTTCGGCTGAACACGAAGGCTGGCGGCTCAGGAAAACTGTGCCCGGTTTTCGATCCATGAGTTGTTACAAACACCTGCAAGCCCAGCCCGAGACCCGTGCAGGGCCATTGCAATGGGTTTTTTCGGACGGTTTGGCATCGGTTTCACTGTTCATTGAAACCTTTGACGCTGCACGCCATCACAGAACCCTGCCGCAGGAAACTTTTGCGGTGGGTGCAACCCGAATGCTGACCCGACGGGTAGGCGCGTGGCGGCTCACGGTGGTGGGTGAGGTGCCGGTGCAGACATTGGAAATGTTTGCGGCCGGGCTTGAAAGAAAAAACTAAGTCTCGATGTGCTGAACTGGTTAAAAACTTTTTCTATTCTGTTTTGGAAAGGCCAAAAATAATGCGATTCAATTGGAAAAAATGCGTCGCCGCTGTCTTCGGCGGTCTGATGGTGGCCACGGTCTCTACCGTGGTGTTGCCAGTATCGTCTGCCGTCGCACAGGTGAGGGCTTTGCCAGACTTCACTGATCTGGTGGAGCAGGTGGGGCCCTCGGTGGTGAACATCCGCACTATGGAAAAAATCAGTGCCCGCAAGGGCAACGGCAGCCAGATAGACCCCGACATGCTGGACTTTTTCCGCCGTTTTGGTTTACCTATTCCAAACGTGCCCAACAGTCCCAATAGCCCACGTCAGACACCACCGCCCGGGCATGGACAGCAGCCAGACGGTGAGCAACCACGCGGTGTGGGCTCAGGCTTCATCCTGACTGCAGACGGCATGATCATGACCAATGCACATGTGGTCGAAGGTGCTGATGAGGTGCTGGTCACCCTCACCGACAACCGTGAATTCAAGGCCAAAATCATTGGTGCAGACAAACGCAGCGACGTGGCAGTGGTCAAAATTGATGCCACTGGTCTGCCAGCAGTCAAGGTGGGTGATGTAAGTCGACTCAAAGTAGGCGAATGGGTGATGGCCATTGGCTCGCCGTTTGGTCTGGAAAACAGTGTGACGGCCGGCATCGTCAGTGCCAAACAGCGCGACACCGGTGATTATTTGCCCTTTATTCAGACTGACGTGGCCATCAATCCGGGCAACTCGGGTGGCCCGCTGATCAACATGCGCGGTGAAGTGGTGGGCATCAACAGCCAAATTTATTCGCGTTCTGGCGGCTCCATGGGCATTTCATTCTCGATCCCGATGGACGAAGCGGTGCGTGTCAGCGAGCAGTTGCGCGCCACCGGCCGCGTCACGCGTGGCCGCATTGGGGTGCAAATTGACCAGGTGACCAAAGAAGTGGCTGAATCCATTGGCTTGGGCAAACCGCGTGGGGCGTTGGTGCGTGGGGTTGAAAAGGGCGCACCCGCTGACAAAGCGGGTGTGGAGGCAGGCGACATCATCATCAAGTTCGATGGCAAAGTGGTTGACAAATCGAGCGACCTGCCGCGCATGGTGGGCGGCATCAAACCAGGTACCAAGAGCAGCTTGACGGTGTTCCGTCGTGGCACGACCCAAGACCTGAGTGTGGTGATTGCAGAAATTGAAGCTGACAAGGTGGTCGCCAAGGCTGCAGACAAACCCGCAAAAACCAAAGAAGCCACAGCTGCCCAGGCACTGGGTTTGTTGGTGAGCGACCTGACCGAGGCAACCAAAAAAGAACTGGGGCTCAAAGGTGGGGTGCAGGTTGAAGGCGTGGCCGATGCGGCTGCTGCCGCTGGTTTACGCGAGGGTGATGTGATTCTTTCTGCTGCCAACAAACCTGTGAACAATGTCGCCGAGCTGGAAACACTGTTGTCAAAGTATGACAAATCCAAGCCGTTGAATATGTTGTTCCGACGCGGTGAATGGGTTCAATACACGGTTATTCGGCCCAATCGCTGAGCATTTTAAAATTTGTTGACAACCTGTGTATAAAATACAGGTTGTATTGACTGCAAGGGGTAAAACGCATTTTCGGACTGTCAAATCAGGCTGATTTGCCTACAATACTTAAGCATTCTCCGCAGTTGCCAAACGAGTTGGTTCAGGGCGCGTCTCTTTTGACCGCGCCCTTTTTTCTGTTTGCTATTTTTTTACATCACTCATTTGTTCCTTGATGAATCACATCAGAAATTTCTCCATCATTGCCCACATTGACCACGGCAAGTCCACGTTGGCCGACCGCCTGATTCAGCGTTGCGGCGGCTTGCAAGAGCGTGAGATGGAAGCCCAGGTGCTTGACTCGATGGACATCGAAAAAGAGCGCGGCATCACCATCAAGGCGCAAACGGCGGCGTTGCATTACAAAGCCAAAGACGGCAAGGTCTACAACCTGAACCTGATCGACACCCCCGGTCATGTCGACTTCTCGTACGAAGTCAGCCGCTCGCTTTCTGCCTGTGAAGGCGCGCTGCTGGTGGTCGATGCCAGCCAGGGCGTGGAAGCACAAACCGTGGCCAACTGCTACACCGCGCTCGATCTGGGTGTGGAAGTGGTGCCGGTGCTGAACAAAATGGACTTGCCCAACGCCGACCCGGACAACGCCAAAAAAGAAATTGAAGACGTGATTGGTCTGGATGCATCCGAGGCCATTGCCTGCTCGGCCAAAAGTGGCATGGGCGTGGACGACATTCTGGAAGCCGTGGTGGCGCGTATTCCGGCACCGCGTGGCAACCCCAAGGGTGCACTGCGTGCCATGATCATTGACAGCTGGTTTGACAGCTATGTGGGTGTGGTGATGCTGGTGCGCGTGGTCGATGGTCGCCTGGCCAAAGGCGAGCGCATCAAGATGATGGCCACCGAGACCACCTACAACGCCGACAGTTTGGGTGTCTTCACACCGGCCAACCAGCCGCGCGAGGCGTTGGAAACCGGCGAGGTCGGTTACATCATTGCCGGCATCCGCGAATTGCAGGCTGCCAAGGTGGGCGACACCATCACCTTGATCAAACCCGGTACTGGTGGCGCTGCGTTCACCGCCACCGAGGCTTTGCCTGGTTTCAAGGAAATTCAGCCCCAGGTGTTTGCCGGGCTGTATCCCACCGAAGCCAACCAATACGAAGGCCTGCGTGACAGCCTTGAAAAGCTCAAGCTCAACGATGCCTCGCTGCACTACGAGCCTGAAGTGTCGCAAGCCCTGGGCTTTGGTTTCAGGTGCGGCTTTTTGGGACTGTTGCACATGGAAATTGTGCAAGAGCGTCTGGAGCGCGAGTTTGACCAGGACCTGATCACCACCGCGCCCAGCGTGGTCTACCAGGTGGTGCAGGCCGACGGTGTGGTGAAGATGGTGGAAAACCCCTCCAAGATGCCCGACCAGGGTCGGCTGGAAGAAATTCGTGAACCCATCGTGACGGTGCACCTGTACATGCCGCAAGAATACGTGGGCCCGGTGATGACCTTGGCCAACCAGAAGCGCGGCGTGCAGATGAACATGGCCTACAAAGGCCGCCAGGTGGTGCTGACCTACGAGATTCCGCTGGGCGAAATTGTGATGGACTTCTTTGACAAGCTTAAAAGTGTGTCGCGTGGCTACGCCTCGATGGACTATGAGTTCAAGGAGTACCGCACTGCCGATGTGGTCAAGGTTGATATTTTGCTCAATGGTGAAAAGGTCGATGCCCTGTCGATCATCGTGCACCGCTCGCAGGCTGTCTACCGGGGCCGTGCGGTGGTGGCCAAAATGCGCGAGGTGATTTCACGCCAGATGTACGACGTGGCCATCCAGGCCGCCATCGGGGCCAACGTGATTGCCCGTGAGACAATTAAAGCGCTGCGCAAAAACGTGATCGCCAAGTGTTATGGCGGCGACATTTCACGCAAGCGCAAGCTCTTAGAGAAGCAAAAAGAAGGTAAAAAACGCATGAAACAAATTGGTTCGGTTGAAGTGCCGCAGGAGGCTTTCCTGGCCATTCTGAAGGTGGATGCGTGATGCAGGTTTTAACCTCTTTAATTCTTGGAGCCTTTGCGGCCTACGTGGGAGCCTGGTACTTTGGCTTGGTAGAAGGCAACTTTGCCCTGCTGTTGTTTCTGGCCACGGTGGTCACCGGCCTGTATTGGTTAGCCGAGCGCTTTTACTTCTTGCCACAGCGCCAAAAAGCCGCCGCTGAACTGCAAGCCAATGCTTTGGCGCGCAATGAAAAACTGGGTGAACTGGGCATCAGCCAGGTGGACGGTGACGTGGCGCCGGCACAGCAAAAAATCCTGGCGCAACCCTGGTGGCTGGACTGGACGGCGGGCTTGTTCCCGGTGATCATTGGTGTGTTCATCTTGCGTTCATTCTTGTTCGAGCCGTTCAAAATTCCGTCTGGCTCCATGATTCCGACGCTGTGGGTGGGCGACCTGATTCTGGTCAACAAGTTTCACTACGGTCTGCGCCTGCCGGTGCTCAACACCAAAATCACCGAAGGCACACCGCCGCAGCGCGGTGACGTGATGGTGTTTCGTTACCCGCCCAAGCCCAGCCTGGACTACATCAAGCGTGTGGTGGGGGTGCCTGGTGACGAAGTGGCCTACCTGAACAAGCGCCTGACCATCAACGGTCAGCCGATCAGCACCACGGCTGTGCCCGAGTTCTTTGACGAAGACACCATGCGCTACTTCAAGCAATTTGAAGAAACCCTGGGCGACAAGCCCCACCGTTTGCTCAACGACGATGGCCGCCCTGCCTTTGTGCCGGGCGCCGACGAGTTTGAGTTCAAGTCCAATTGCCGCTACAGTATTGAAGGCTTGGTGTGCAAGGTGCCGCAAGGCCACTACTTCATGATGGGTGACAACCGCGACAACTCGCTTGACTCCCGCTACTGGGGCTTTGTGCCTGACAAAAACATTGTCGGCAAAGCCTTTTTTGTCTGGATGAATTTCGGTAGTCTTAAACGAATCGGTTCCTTCAACTGACAGGGGAAAAACATGACGCATTACTTGAAAAAAAAGCAACGCGGGCTGTCCTTCATTGGCTTGCTGTTTGTCGGTGGTGTACTGGCAGCCACCGGCGTGGTGGTGGCGCAAATTGTGCCCACCGCCATCGAGTACCAGGCGGTGCTCAAAGCGGTCAACAAGGCCAAAGAAGGCAATACCGTGGCCGAGGTGCGCAGCATTTTTGACAAAGCCGCCAGCATTGACAACATCAGCTCCATCACTGGCAAAGACATTGAAGTCACCAAGGAAAATGACAAGGTGGTGGTCAGCTTCGCCTACCAGCGCGAGATCCATCTGGCTGGACCAGGTTACCTGACGCTCAAATACACCGGCAGGTCACGTTGAACATGCAGGGGGTGGTTTGAAGTCCAACCTGGACACGCTACAGACGCGCTTGCAGCACCAGTTTGCAGATATCAGTTTGCTTAAGCGTGCGCTGACACACCGCAGTTTCTCGGCCGACCACAACGAGCGCCTCGAATTTTTGGGCGACTCGGTGCTGGGCGTGGTGGTGGCAGACATGTTGTACCGGCAATTACAAAATCTGCCCGAAGGTGATCTGTCCCGGGTGCGCGCCAACCTGGTCAAGCAAGACACGCTGCACAAGTTGTCGGTGGGCTTGGGCTTGCCCGAGGTGATTTTGCTGGGTGAAGGTGAGATGCGCTCGGGCGGGCAAAAGCGCCCGTCCATTCTGGCCGACGTGATGGAAGCCGTGATTGGCGCGGTCTACCTCGATGCCGGTTTTGCCGCCGCGCAGACCTTGGTGCAGCGCCTGTACCAAGCGGTCGAAATCAACCCTGCCATGGAGGCCATTGGCAAAGACCCCAAGACCGAGCTGCAAGAGTGGCTGCAAGCTCGGCGCATGAAAGTGCCCGGCTACAAGGTGGTGGCCACGCTGGGCGCGGCGCACAAGCAGACCTTTGATGTTGAATGCGAGGTGACTGAACTCAACCTGTGCGAGCGCGGCATTGGGGGCTCGCGCCGGGCCGGCGAGCAAGCCGCAGCCAGCGCCATGTTACAAACACTTAAATCCAGGGTGAACTGATGAACACTACAAAAAATATAGCTGCTTCCACAGAAGATACGGGGGCTACAGTTCAAAATAACCTTGAAGAATTGCTTGCGGGCATGCACCGCAACATGCGTCCCGCAGGACCAGTGGAGGCCCCGGTGGCGGGTCAGCGCTGCGGCCTGATCGCCATTGTGGGCAAGCCCAACGTGGGCAAGTCCACGCTGCTCAATGCGCTGGTGGGGCAAAAAATCAGCATCACCTCACGCAAGGCGCAAACCACGCGCCACCGCATCACCGGCATGCACACCGTGGGTGCGGCGCAGTTTGTGTTTGTCGACACGCCCGGTTTCCAGACCATCCACGGCAACGCCTTGAACAAGTCGCTGAACAAAACCGTGGTCGGTGCGGTGGCTGATGTGGACTTGATTTTGTTTGTGGTCGAAGCCGGCAGCTTCACCCCGGCCGATGCGCGGGTGCTGGCGCTCTTGGCCAAGAATATTCCCACGCTGTTGATTGCCAACAAACTCGACAACGTGCACCGCCGTGGCGACATTGCACCCTGGCTGCAGATCATGCAGGACAAGCACGCCTTTGCCGAGTTTGTGCCGATGTCAGCCAATAGCCCCAAAGACATTGAGCGCCTGCTCGACATCTGTGCCAAGTACCTACCCGAGCAAGCCTGGTGGTACGCCGCCGATGAGCTCACCGACCGCAGCGAGCGCTTCATGGCCGCCGAGATGGTGCGCGAAAAACTCTTCCGCCTCACGGGCGACGAGTTGCCCTACACCTCCACCGTGGTGATCGACAAGTTTGACGAAGAAGCGCCGCAAAAAAAGGGGCAAAAACGCCTGTTGCGCATTGCCGCCACCATTGTGGTGGAGCGCGACGGCCACAAGGCCATGGTGATTGGCGACAAGGGCGAGCGCATCAAGCGCATTGGCATGGAAACCCGCGTGGAGCTTGAAAAACTGCTCGACTGCAAGGTGTTCATTGAGATGTGGGTCAAGGTGCGTTCTGGCTGGGCCGACGACGAGGCCCGCGTGCGATCTTTTGGCTACGAGTGAAGCACGCTGCACCGCTGCCAGAAAACGTCCACAAATGCGCTTTCAATTCGCCATAAATTTTCGCTCTAGCCCAATTTTCAACCTCTGCGCCTGCCATGACTGAAACCACCCAACCCGCTGCCGTGCCAACCCAAGCTGTGCCCACCTTGCCCGACCACCTGTCCTCTGACCCGCGCAGCCCGCACCATGTGGCAGCGGCGTTTGAGCACGACATTGGCATCCGCCTGAACGGCAAAACCCTCACCAATGTCGAGGAATACTGCGTCAGCGAAGGCTGGGTCAAGATCCCTGCGGGCAAAACCCGTGACCGCAAAGGCAACCCGTTGTTGATCAAACTCAAAGGCAAGGTCGAAGCGTTTTACGCCTGATGCTTCTGCTTGCCGTGTACGACTGCATGGTGCTGGAAGCTGCGACTCACCACATCTATTTCGCAGGCTTGTTAGTTTCTACGGCATTGCCGTATAATTTGCCTTATGCGTACGGTTTCTGAAACGCTTGTTTTCCAAAAATATGCCGCGCAAGTTGTGGTCTGAATCCGAGCGAACCGAATTCATCAATTGGATAGCAGCCAATCCCCTGGCCGGTGAAGTCATACCAGGTTCCAATGGCTGCCGTAAAGTTCGCTGG
>Ga0210036_1000218_pt1 | contig 69214 bp, 58 predicted proteins | sample CryGeymeta201515_FD_185469 | JGI IMG/M metagenome (GOLD analysis project Ga0210036, IMG submission 185469) | Groundwater microbial communities from Crystal Geyser aquifers in Utah, USA - Crystal Geyser metaG 2015-15 (SPAdes) (version 2) | ecosystem: Environmental > Aquatic > Deep subsurface >... | reverse complement strand
AAAACTCTTCTAAATGAAAAATAAAATCTCCTAATTCCTCTAGTTAATATCTAGCTTAACATAAAAAAACTCTCCTAATTGAAAAAAAACTCTCCTAATTGGAAAAAAAAATCTCCTAATGTCTCATAAAATCTCCTAATTAAACTCTCCTAAAAATCTCCTAAATATTTTTCTAAACTCTCCTAATTGAAAACTGGAGGATGACCCCAACCACTACTCTAAGTAGATAGTACCGGCTCTTCCAGGTAGATGAGAGGGCTGGCTGGCTATATATGAAGTCCATAAGCAGCCTATTAGAAAAATATAAAGGAGATTTTTTGGAGATTTTTATTAGGAGACTCAATAGGACATGACATTAGGAGACTTTGGTTTTTAAATACTAGTAGGAGATTTTTCAGCAATTCTAGAAGACTTTTTTTGTTTTACTAGATATTGACTAGAAGAATTAGCTAGGAGACTTTCTTTTTCATTTAGGAGGTTTTGTTTCTTAATTAGGAGAGTCTAGTCTAACAGTACATGATAGTTTCTTTGCATTTAGCAGATTTTTAGGAGATTCATAGAAAAAAGAAGACTTTTAAAAGTCTTCTAATTAGGAGATTTTCAATCAAGAAAGCTCCTTACTACCTGGTACCTCTTCTTCTAGGGGGCAGGAAATGTGACAGGGTGGCTACTAGTGGTGACACACAATATGAATAAACCATCCGTGTGCAGACGCCTCCATTGCTGCCAATAAACACCGGACTAGCTAGACCCTACTGGTTGTCCCTCTGCTAGCTATCTGTGCGCAACTACTGGTGTAACTATTATGCAACCGAGTTGCTCTAGATAGTGGACCAGGTGGAATTGCTGTCGCTTTTGGCACCAAAAACCTTACAGAAACCATGATTCACTAAGCGGAAAATGCGCACCTATAATTGGTACTTGTGCATAGTGCTACTAGCTTCGATCACTCTCAATTGCTAAAGCTTTATAGTACTGCATCGATGACTCCTACAGCAATTGTTTCTCCCGATCTCCGGAGAACGAATCGTCCCAGCGCTCGACATTGATTGAATGGCTCTATGCAAATTCTGTCGCTGAGTCTCAGCTCTACTAAAGCACTTGACGCTGCAGTGAGAGCGCGTGGACTTTTAATTGTTTTGTTGGTGCTGTTTTTGGTTGAAGTAATCAGTTTGGTGATGACACATGGAATGTCGAGACTTTGAATATGAAACAACATTTGCGAGCCACGAATAATGGGGGTAACAAGCTCCTCCATGACGACGATTTTGACGCGACAATGATTCCGCACCAGAGGCTGGGCTTGTACGGCCGGTCGACTCAGAATGCTCCCAATAGACAAACGGACGCTGTCAATTCCTGATAGTTTCAAGTCCACAATTTCTCCGGCAATGGCATATTTGTGTCGGTCAGCAGAAACGTCTGCTGGTAATGCGTGGATTTGGTCCAAGCTAGAGACCGTCGCGGTGTCTCCCAGTGGCAGCACTACCACTGATTCTCCCGCTTTCAAAAATCCTTGAGCGACGCGACCTCGTATTCCAACGTTTTTACCGTCCACGTAGACATCTGATATTAAAACCCGAAGTGGTTTGTCTGTTCGCCAGCACACAAGACAAAGGAAGGATAGAGATAGTACAATAGTTTTGCGTTAAAAACATCTTGCTAGCGTATGTATCACATGATCATAACAGTGATAAAGAACCGCATCGACTGACGTACCTAGTCGTCCGTGAGATGCAGCTTCAAAGGTATCAATGGCCTCAAAGAGTGTTGGTCCTTGGTACCATTCTCGCAATGCGGGGACGGTAGAGGATGCATCGGAGGATGCTTTGGAAGGCATAATATTGCCACCCGTCAATCCACTCGTAGGAACAAAGCGAATGCGTTTCGGATCGAAATTGGCTTGCTCTGTCAAAAAGGGTAACAGTTGGCCTTTGATACCATCAAAGACCTTCTGGGACCAACCTTGAACATCTAATTTGTTCACGCACACGACCAACTGAGAAACGCCCAAACCACGAGCTAGCAAGACGTGTTCTTTGGTCTTTCCTCGTTGGAATGCCGCCTCAAAGGATTCACTGGCATCCACCACTAACAATCCGGCATCGGCATTGGCCGCTCCTGTAATCATAGTTGGAATAAAATCGGCGTGGCCGGGTGCGTCCAAAATGACAACTTGGGGATGCCGAGGCGTAGATATGCACTTGGTAGCGATTTGCATTGTGACACCTCTTGCGCGTTCTCCGTCATCTTCATCCAAAAGCCACGCCCATTGGATTTGTTGATCACCGTTCGAATTATTATTGTTGCTATCGTTGTTGCTCTTGTTGTTGCTCTTGTTTTTACCTCCTACACCATCTCCAACGCTGCTGACCTTCATGGCTTGTCGTTTGGTAATGTGTCCCACTTGATAGAGCAACTGTCCCATCATGGTCGATTTTCCGGCATCCACGTGTCCAATGACCACCATGGATAGCTGACTTTCTTTTCCGATACATGAATCTTGCAGCTCTTTGGGTACTGTCACTTTGGCAGGTGGTGGTGGTGGTGGTGGTGGTGGTGTGCTGACGGCAGCTGCAACGGCTTTAGAGTTTGCACTGTCTGACGTCGTATCGGTATCCGATGGTTCGCCCCAGCCTGGAGGCGGCTTTGTTGTATCCGCACCTCCAGTCGCTAACGATGGTGTTTTCGCTGCTGTGGTAGATTTCTTTGTGGCTGCTTTCGGTGGTTGCTTTTGGGGTCCCTTCTTTTGTTGCTGTTGCTGCTGTTGTTGTTTGTTGTTGCTCTTCTTAGCAGCAGGTTTCGCGTATCCAGCCGAATCATCCCCGTAGTCATCATAGTCATCGTAATCATCATAATCATCATAGTAGTCGTCATCGATCATATTCTTGAGGTTGCGATGTCGACTCATGGTGGTGGATGATGATAATAATATGAACTGTCGAAGATGAATATAAAATATTATATCATATATTCGTGTTGGTTCTATTTGCGTCTTTTTTTCCTTCTTGCCTCTCTAGTTCCTTATTCAGAGTTGTCCCTCTCTCTTTCCTTTGGAACTTACAGATAGTAAGTCTTTGCTGTGGTGTACAGGTAGGTTAGAGAGCAACAGCATGTATTGTTGGATGATAATGATTACTACCTGGTACCTAGCTAGTGTACTGTATTAATGATGTGCCCGTGTGATGGAGTTGTCAACCGTAGCTATCGGTACTCTACTACTAGCTACTACTAGTAGAGAATACTCTACTACTAGCTACTACTAGTAGAGAATACTCTACTAGTAGTAGCTACTACTAGCTCTAGTAGACTACTACTAGTAGTAGTAGTAGTAGTAGTAGTAGTAGTAGTAGTAGTAGTAGTAGTAGTAGTAGTAGTAGTAGTAGTAGTAGTAGTAGTAGTAGTAGTAGTAGTAGTAGTAGTAGTAGTAGTAGTAGTAGTAGTAGTAGACGAGATCTTGATCATGTTGTGTAAACAAGCCGGATTTTTTCTGCTGTGATTCCGTTTTGATAATAATTATTTCTTTCTGCATCTCTCCTGGACGCTCAACCGGGGGATTTGCTACAGAGTAGAGCGTTCGCAGGCCCTTCGAATACTTCTCTAATCTAAACAATATTTCAGTGTAGCAGGCTGCGCGTTCGTTTTTATAAAAATTTGAATCACAAGATTGGACTTTTCGTCAAAGTCTCTTTCGCTCTACAGTATGATCTGTAACAGGTAGCAGGTTCTTGGTGACTTGAACAATTCTTTTTCGTTGATCAGCACTTTTAGGGCGAGCGACGTATTCTGTTCTGTAACTGGTATGCTGTGGCCCGTGGCAGTGCCTCATTGAGACAAATATATCACCTTCTTGAAACCTCCAAGTCATGGCAGGGAGCAAATGATGATTGAAAGAATGAATATGCTTCGCAGTTTCCGCGGGCAGTCCCATATACTGACACAACCAGGACGACTCTTCTTTCCAAGTCGAGACACCAAGTTGTCTATGATTCAATTCCTTCCACATAAAATCGACATATTGGTTGTCATACTCGTCACTTGAATTGATATTATTGCCAGGCCGAAGATTATAATGTGTTATCGGACTCCAATTCTTTTCAATCGAGTCAACGATAACACCGATCCTTACAGCATGCAGATTATTTTCATCGTGTCTCGAGTCCCAATATATGCTGTTGACATTTATGCTCTCAGTAAACTCAACATCCGATAGCTGCATCTGTTCCTCTACTTCGTGCTGGCAGCAGCTCTCCGGTGAAAAACTTTGAAGAATTTCTGAGATCTTTCCATGGACAACTTCTTGCTGACCCTTTCTGCCATTTACAGAGATTTGTTTGGATGTGAGGGTCAATGTGCCTCCAGCCACAGACTTGCAAATTCCCGATGAAGGAAGGCAACTATAGTGAAAACTATCCACAAATATAACATCGTATTGCCCCAGCAAACACCGACCTGGAACTCGTACGGTGTGGTCGACGATGCTCGTTCCCCAGGGACTGTACGTTGCAATCGAAGGATCTTGCTTTTGAAGCTGAATCATTCTAGCTTTGTCGCCATGTTCGTGCCAACGCTTCCAGTATCGTTTTTCTCTCTCTTGTAGACTTTCACCTTGTTTCTTTTCCATAGTGTTCAGCTATTTTTTGTTAATTTCAATCGCACAACTGCATCAAGACCAGAAGTAGTAGTTTAAAGCTTAAACTGTAACCAGAACAACAACTGCTACTGTTATCGATTATAGGAAAGATCAGGCTTCTCTGATATGTTCTGCACTGTAATACTACTACAGTAGTAGTGAATAGAGTAGAGTAATTGCATTGAAATGGATCAACATAATATTATAATAGTGGTGTATGGTGGTTTGTGTCAGAAACATTTTTTACACACTGATTCACACAGTTTCACAGTTTCACACAACTTTACATTTTTTTACACTAGTAAAAAGCACGCTTGTAACAGCTTGTACGTAACACTCTGTAACGCTTTGTAACATTTCTTTCTTTTTTTGTAACAACACAACTTTTTTTACTGGTGTACTAGTCTAGTACTCTCTCACGCACACACAGACAAAGCAACGGTCATGATTGGGGGGCTTCGCGTTATTATTGCGATGGCTCGGTTTCGATGTTCGTCGTCAATCACGACTGTACCTGGTAGCACAAACCCGTTGATCCTATTTTCGTCCGCTAAAACGTATTTTAGCTAGCTAATACTGTACCTACTGTACCTGGTAGAGTAGCTACTAGCATTTGCAAATCGGCCAGCAAATAATTACTCCGAGTATTTTTTATGTTCAAAGATAATCATTATCTATCGTCACAATTTCGTTTATATATATATTCTATTTCAATGTGTGTAATGGATCTTTTAGCAGACATAGAAAAACCGGCACGGCTCAACCGAAAACACGCCTAACGTATTGGCGAATCCAATGGTCAGGTCCATGGTGTTGCTTTTTTGCAAAGTGCAGATCCTCACCCTTTTTGTGGCCTGCTTCGAATTCCTCTTCTGTCCACCCACATGCTTTCAGGGCTTCTCGATGATGTTCGTCATCGATGTGATGCACAGTCCGGTACTTCAAAAGTTCCCTCTTACGTTCTGCAATGTGATGGGACGCTAATAAATTCTTTAAAATGGCAGCGTACCGGTGTTCTCCCTGCTCGTTACGTAGATGCGTCCAATGTCCTGGATCTTGAATACGCCCACTGGCCAACATGACCCGTTGCGATTTCAATTTTCGCACAACGTCCCAACTTAAAGTAGCTTTCAAAGATCGCCGCAAGTGATCCTCGCGTTCCAACAAATCCACCAACTCGGTACGATCCCACGATATTACTTGTACATCGGTCTCTGCTTCGACGCTGCAACAGGAATCTACGCTTCCCTTCAACATTAATCCTGCGTGCAGTCCACTCTCCGCAATAAAGTTGCCCTCGTCCAGAACATATGTTAATGCACCATCCCTCATGACATTCAATTCACCTGACAGGACCACTCGCACCTTGTCGTTTGGTTGGTTTTCCTCCGCAACCAAATCTCCTTTGCGGTAGGTTTCCACGTGAGCAATTCGTGCCAATTTTCCAAAATCTTCCTTTTCCATGAAAGAAAAATGTCGTTCGCGTGCCAATTTCAGTTCCGGACTCAAAACATCGGCCAAATATCGATCGTAATAGACGCGACCAATCCTGTAGGAATTAATGGCAATAAACAAGCAATTCCACTGAAAGGGCAACCACAAGACGCGTCCGTGCGGGTGAAAGTACGTAAAAACCAACATGGAAGCAGAACCTGCCACCGCAATGATACGGAGCCAAACAAAGTCATCGACGGCATAGGATGCTGCCACCAGGATGAAGGAGGCATGACCAAAAATTTCCGAGTATGTGTAGGAATAGTGCTTCGGCGTGACCCAGCGAGGAATGGGAATGGTATGAGGTGTGCCCAATATATCGGCCAATTCTTTGGCGAGGTGTTGTCGCAGGGAGGTGGAAGTACTGGCGTTGGTAGCAGACGCACCGTTGGTAGCGGAAGTTGCCAGAGTTGCGTTTTGCCGTTGCCCAGATCTTTGAGGGTCGAAAGCTTGTTTTAAAGCAGACCTTCGTCGATGCCGCCGAGGAAGACTTTGTTTGGACGTGGCATTTGTTGTCGGTTTGTGCAAGTTGTAATGCCTCGTGGAGGAAGATAAAGTGCGCCCTTTAAAAATTGGCACAGATTGAAAGTTGTTGCAAATCCGACGAGGTATCAGATGTGCGGTCATGCAAGTGCCACAACTTATCCGAAGTGAGGAGGATATAATGGGAGGAATCATTTTGACGGATTCTAATACACAGTACTCTGTTGACAATTACTAATAGTAGTTGCAGTAGTAGTAGTGTTTGAGGAAAGACTAAACAGACATTCAAAGCCACAGATGTGAGGCGTACAATGCAGACCCATCCATCAATTGAAAGGTAACTTTTCGTGCAAACGAATAATAACAAGTGGCAGATAAGATTGACTGACAAGGTGCAAGTCGTGATCACAATGTCATCATCACATCGGACATTTCCCGAAAAGGTTGTGAAATTGCAAGAGCCATCACAATCATCAAAGCATTCCGCGAATAACACGAATACGAATGTTTAATAAAATGACTCACAGTTTTTCGTACCAGGTATGCGACTTTAATGCGGGAAAGTTGACACAGTAAGTTTATATCTTATACAGTACTGCAGTATGTTCGAAGATATCAAACACCAAGTGTGTTTGTGCGTGTTTTTTGTTAGAATAATAATATAACAAGGTCTAAGGGCCATCATCGCAGACATCATCCTACTAGTAGTCTAGCTAGTAGTAGACTACAACATCATGCATCATCGTCGCCTTTCACATCCGACAAAACATTCGACAGAAAGTGCTGCTTCGACGTCATTCGAAGGACTGAGCTGTTCTTTTGAATCAAGGATAAAGCGTGACTCAATTGCAACCAAGCTCTGAATGAGATTTTAGAGTTTCAACTTTCAACTGCCGAGCACGAGAACTGCAGCCAGCAGCACATCAACTTTTTAATACTACTAGTAGTAGACCTACTAGCTAGCAGAACAAACCGAGCAAACTATCAAACCAAAAGTCATGTCGTCTAAGATAACAACTGCCGCCACTAGCACCACCGTGGCTAACAAGAAAGCCAGGACAGGTTTGTCTATGAAGGACACCGTATATTTCGATCCCACCTCCATTGGTTTACCAGAAAATTGGTCGTTAACCGATTGGAGTGATCTGAAAGGTACGCTCTCCCTCGACTACTAAAAATACGATTATTACCTTGATGTACCCTCCTGTGGAAACATTTGACTAACTTTACCTTTATTTTTTGTTACTATCAATTGGCAGGATGAGCCTGCAAGATTCCCCAAGGGGAATTGCAGTAAGTATTTAGAGTACAGTATTTGCTTTTTGCTTGACTGATTGCGGCTCTTGAGAATTAGTTAAAATCTTCTCTCTTTTTTTTTACAACAATTCTCTCATCACGCCTTCCTTCACAAATATTCTATCATTCATTCGTTCACGCAACAATACCAGAGAAATGTTGAGTTCGCTGGATTTGGGAGATGGCCAAAACCTTGGAACAGCGGACGGAAGGATTGCTTTGGATTGCAGTGTCAGAGAGACACGACAGGGACATTTTGTGATTTCCACGACCGATTTCTTTTTCCCCCTCGTGGATTCACCGTACCTGCAGGGACGGATTGGCGCGGCCAATGTTTTGTCAGATTTGTACGCAGAAGGTGTAGACCATTGTGACTTTGTGCTGATGCTGTTGGCAGCCTGTCGGGACATGCCACCCGATCAAAGACAAATATGTACACAACAAATGGTGCAAGGATTTCGAGATGCCTGTTTAGAAGCCGAGACCAGTATTACGGGCGGACAAACCGTTCTGAACCCATGGCCCATTATTGGAGGTGTCGCCACATCTATCGTCGCAAAGGGTGAATTTGTACCATCGGATGGAGCACAAGCTGGCAATGTAGTGGTTTTGACCAAGCCTATCGGAACCCAAGTGGCCGTGAACGTTCACCAATGGAAACATCAAAACAACAAGTTTTGGAAAAAGATTATGGACGAAAAGGTTATTACAAAAGAACAAGCGGACAATATGATGCACGAGGCAGTTTGTAGTATGGCCAGGTTGAATAAGAACGGAGGGAAACTCATGGTCAAGCACAAGTCGTGTGCGGCTACGGATGTAACAGGATTTGGTATTCTGGGACATGCGCAAAATTTGGTCGAAAATCAAAAAGCCAAGGTGGGCATTGAATTTCACACACTACCCTGTATTGCTGGAACCAAGGATGTCAACGACAAGGTATTTAACTTTCGATTAACGGTTGGATATTCGGCAGAAACGTCGGGAGGACTCATGATTTGCATGCCGCTTGAGACGGCGCAGGCTTACATGGACGAACTTAAGGAACTGGACGGCACAGATTCATGGATCATCGGAAGAGTCATTGCTGACGAAAACCAAAAAGCGAGAATTTTAGACGACGTAAAATACCTTGAGGTATAATAGGGAACTCGTGCACGGGCTGCTGATTTTTATTCGTCTTGGCAAAATGCGTCTTTCGGTGTTGGAAAGCAAGTCCGCCGGGCAGAATGACGGATTATCAGGATGCTGCAGACACGATTGTACTGTGGTGTTGATATTCTTGACCATGCTTGTCGGATGTACTGGTGAAGAAGTGACTGTTGCAGCAGGAGGTCATCCATTTTCAACATTTCTGGATGCTACCATCTCAATCTCCTTGCACAGCACATCCACGGGGCTGCTTTCCAATCCTTGGCGCTCGTTGCAAAATCAAAGGGTAAGCGGCTGATTGCCAGCTGAGATGCCTTCTCGCCTATTACGGGCAAAACCAGTTGCTACTTAACTACAGGGTTGAACCTCCTATTTTATTTTGTATGCAGTTATTGAGCCATGTATAGAAGATTTTTTCAAATTTCGTGGCGATGATAAGGAGCCGGCATGGAATCTTTAATGCTCTTTTCCATGTCATCCAAACGAGTTGTGATTTTAGTATTCATTTGGTCCATCCACCGCCGCAAGAGACCTTCCATCCGAGCTTCGACTTCTCGCAATTGAATTTGCACTCGTTCGTCCACCATCTTTTCAATGATTTCGGCAGAAATATTATTATTAGCAGCGCTGTTGCTATTATTGACAGCTGCCTTTTGCTGCCACTTTCGATTCGTCGAGGCATTAGAGATAGCTGAGGTAGCTCCCACAGACGCGACTTCATCCGAAGTACACGCAGCAACATCATAGGAGTCAGTCCTGGATACTTGCTGAAAGCAAGATCGACTATTCACTGAAGATCCACCAGTATTGTTGTTGTTCGTAGTGCCTTGGGGACCATTAATACCATTCAAGTACGAGTTGACAAGCGACGACGATCCTTTGCGTGCAACTGCACCTGCATAATGACGATGAGACTGCTTGATTTGGCTGGGGCGCATCTCTTTCGAGGCAGTATCCGATGCTGTCGCGCTGTAATCTGTATACGCCTGGGACTGAGAATAATCTTCGTCTTCTTGAAATTCTTGACCTTCCACATACTCAGAATTTGACTCAACGTATTTGTCCAATCTGCTTCGGTTTGACTGTTCGTAGATATCAACCTTGGGAGGAGGAGGACTCTTCATGTAGCTTACAGAGGGACCGATGGTATTGCGACGAGAAGTTTTGGAATCTCCTGAGCTGGCTTTTGCTCCACCAAAGGCACGCATGCGATCTTTGATGGATGGGATAGCACCAAGTTCCTCTTTGTCCCCTGCTCCTGACGCGGACTGACTTTCGTCATCATTTTCTTTCTTCTCGTCCTTTATGGCCATGTTGTTGCTGCTGTGGTTGCTGCTGTAATCCATATCTTTTGACATGCTGTTACTGATGGAGCGATAATTGGAATGACTAGAAACTGCGCTACGAAAGACATTTCCACTACCTCTACCGTATTGAGGTCTAGCGTCAAAGGAATGTGAACGTTTCGGCTTTGTGATTGTCTCCGAGCCGTTAGTTGGAGATGACTCCAACGGTTGTTGAATTGCAGTTGAGGCATTATCAGCAACGTACGTATCATCCGCGACTTGATTTTTCGGGGGAGGCCATATACCTCGAACGGACCGTCCCCGCGAGAGACTCCGCGCTCGTTTCTGACCTTCACTTTCGTCGAGTTCATCATTCGCACCTGGCTCCATGACTCCTCGGCCACGCCCGCGATCCTCTCCGCTGCCGCCGCGCGTTGCCGCCGCCGCAGCTTTGTACCGGCCACTGAATTTGTCCTTCATTTTTCCTTTCGAAGTAACACTGGCACTTTGATTGGTATTATTGCTGGTAATGGATTCAGAAAATGATCCTTGGTTTTGAATACCGTCCTGCTGGCCGTAATATTGTTGGGGGTTGGCACTGGCATTGGCATCATACTCCATGTTACGGCCATAGCTCAAGCCCATGCGGTCGTAGACACCTTTGACCAGATCACGTCCGTCGGGACGCACCGCCTGACGTCCCAGACTGCTGGAGCGACGAGGGCGTTCGTGCGACTGCGACAGCTGCTGGTCGCTTTCGTTGCGGGAAGCGACAACATCGCGAATCGATTTACCGCCAAAGGCACTGGAAGGCATGGCGACTACCTTGTGTCCTTGATACCAGTCGTCACTGATCGGAGCAACATGTTCAAAGCGAGCATCCACGTCTTGGTCAATGCTCGTATCAAGACGATTGAAGTTGTTGCTGTAGTCCATCGTTAGTAATTGTTTGTTTTTTGTTTGCGTTACGCGTGAGTTCTCAGGTAAACTGGGAAACAAGATACACTATCCGATTACTTCCTGCCTGGTTAAGTAAACTACTAGACTAGTGTAAATCAAGAAAAGCTACTGGTTGATACTCGTACGATCTAATCGCCGATGCCATTGAAGTGATTGCACTCGGAATGATGATTTAACCTATTAATATTATTTTATTCGTATTCTTATTATTGTTATTGTTTGTAGTTGCGATATCCTTACTGACTTCTTTCGCAATTTCTGAGGATTTTTTATTTCTGCCTGCGTGCCAACGGCAAGAAAACATCGCGCATTGGCAGACAGTCGGGGGAAATACAGTAGCAATACTCTAATAAACCATTCCAATAGCTGGTACGCGAGTGCCGATAGATAATAACAACATTAACTTTTAGTAGTCTAGACTATTATTAGTTGGTCTAGTACCATGGTACTGCTACTACTCTGAAGTTTAAGGGTTCGATTGGCCGGGTTGGAAATGACTCTGCACATCAGAGATTGGGTAGGTGGAAGTTGTAGCGCCGTAGATAGTGCATGTACCTGGTATGTAAACTTGTAGCTCTGGACATCATCGTAAGTCTCGACATAAAATGCTGGCGAATTTAAGAGTACGTAACTATTCAGTGGTGGTAGGTAAAAATTAGAGTAGGCAGACATGTGGATAAAAAGTCTGTATGTGTATTCTAGTAAAAATTAGTAGAGAAAATGCATTCCACAGAGATGCCTTTCTCGTTCAGTGCCAGCTTCCTACTGCTTCCGTCACCAGCGCCTCCTTTGCTTATCTACAATACACGTCTTGCATTAGTATCGTGCAGCATGATGCATTGAAGTAGTCGCCTGATAGTAGTACTCTAGCAGTAGTACTAGCTACGACTAGTACTACTGTAGCTAGCTAGTAGTACTAAGTACTACGCTACTCGGCTGCCTGCATTGTTGGACGAAGCTGCAAATGAAGTTTGCTTTTATCCAGTCTGTCCGTCGCTGAAGAAAGAAAGAAATTGCATTAACGTCATCGGGCTTGCTCGTCCGTTAGACTCTAATCTCTAAAACTCTCGTGCGTTCTGAGCTAAATGAATCGGATATGTTCGCATGCAATGCCGAATGTTCATATTGGATGGTATTTAGGCTCTCAAACTTATTCGTGCAGCTCACTGGTCGGTCAATGCACGAGGAAGTATATTGCTACTACCGCAGTAGTAGCTATTAGAGCTAGCTAGTACTGTATTAGAACAACTCCATAGATGTGGGATTAATTGGTAAACAACAGCCAAGAAGCAACAAGTGGCATCAACAAGAGCATTGTATTTCAGCTGAGAAGTAAGCATATCAATTTATTTATTCGCCACTCCTACTTCGCAATCAACTGAAGTGATCATCTTACGCTCAACTCTTCAATAAGGGATTTCACGTGATCCAACTCTTTCTCTTCATTGGGTAACGGATTCTTCCAAGCAGAACTCGTATTTTCTTGTACTGCACACTCCGACGAGACTCATATATCCCTTGATTTCAACCGACCAAATATTACTGAACTAGCTCTTACTTCAAACGAAAAATGGTATCCGAACGAAAGCCAATGATGGCTGGTCCTCCTCCTGGAGGTCCCGCAAACAAACGACACAAGACTGATGGCATGCCTCCTGGACATGGCCAAATGCCTCGGTACCCTCAACAAGGCTACAGTGGTCCTCCTGGATATATGGGATGGCAAGGTCAGTATGGACCTCCTCCTCCTCACGGGTGGCAGGGAGGACCTAGTCAGGGGCCTCCTGGAATGTATCCTCAAAGGAGTGGACCTCCCATGACCCCAGAGCGTGGTGGGTATAGTTATCGAGGTCCCCCACCTCCAGCTGGAGCAAAGGGACATCCTTCAGCGGGAAGAAGCGCCAAACCTGGTCAGCCTGGTGCCTCCAAGGAAAAGGGAACGGGGCCCATGCCGCCTCAGCAATATGGTGGTGCTCCGGGCTACGGACAATGGGGCGGCCCGCAATGGCAAGGAGGACCCCCACCACCTGGCGGATGGCACGGTGGCCCACCTCCGTCACACTATCAACACGGATGGACGAGTGCGTCTCAAACGCCTCTTCGTCGACCAAGGGGGTCACCTGATATGATGAGTCGCGGCATGATGGGACCCAACGCTTATTCGCCGGGGGCAGCTTGTCAACCCGTGGGAATGGATTCTCCCGATGATTTGTATGTTGCATCTCGCGGAGTTGGCGTCATGCACGACGATGATACTTCCAAGGCCATGTCGGACAAGGACAAGGGGCGAGGTAGCTACAAGTGCGGACGCGTAAGTGACGACGAATTATGGTTGCGTGGTGTTTGCTTGATTGTGTGCGATGGAACAACTATTGATGCTTAAAGATATTGTTTTTTTATGTTGCAGTGCGGTGTACCAAAAAAGGGTCACGTCTGTCCGTACCAACCGAAGGTGAAACGACGCAGTGGTGAACCTGCTCCAGAAATGAAAAGTGCTGCTATCCAAGTAGAAATGGATGAATTCATGACTTTGCGAAGGTTAAATATCCGCATCCAAGGATTTCCCGAGTCTTACGCGACAGATCCTACCATGTCAGATATGGTTGTCGGCGAACCCAGGCATATGCGACGACCACCTGCAATGATGCATACGGCCGATGGCCCAATGATAATGGGTGGACCAGAAACGGGTGTTGGATCCTCTCCGCAGTCAGTGGCGGCCCTCTCAGGGGTGCCTCCAATGCCAGAGGTTACCAAGGTATAATCTAGGGTGAATGCGGTCACGGGTTACTGCAAAACATTCCAAATTTAATTACGACGGCATGCAAACAAACTTAAGTAAAGAAAATCAATCAAGGCTACAGCAATTTATAAAAAATGAAACTGGGATTGCTGTGTTTCTCATGTAAATTCTCTCAATAATACAGTTCCTGGTTGTCCCTTCTAAGACCAACAAATAAGGGGTAGATACAACAGCTTCGCTCTTCAAACTGTTGTAGTGGCAACTTAAACTAAAACACTGAAAAAGGCATATTGAGACGAGTCCTTGGGAATTGGAAGATCATCCGCCAGAGGTTCTCCTATCCCCCAGCTTCCGGCTGGGTATACTTTAAGTTGGCTAGGGTTCTCTACGTCGCGCAAGTATCTCTCAACGAATTTCGCATCGTTTCGTAGTATTTCTACCTTAAAATCAGCGATTGTCCATTCAATAGGACAGATCATTTCAAAGGGTACCTGATCTCCAACGATAAACCAAGCTTTGAACCTGGTCAGGTCAAATGGAGTGGGCGTGAAAGGAATGTTGTAGTTTTTCCGTTCAACACCAGGAACTGAAGAAAGGATATAACAAATAAGACGATTGTGAGTTCAACAATTATGGGGCACGTATAATACCAAAATCAAGTAAAGCAATGGGAGGAGCTTACAGTCATCGTCTTTGTCTTCCTTTTCCATTTTCTTCTTCTTTTCTTTTTCGACGGGCGTGGAAAGATCCAAGACAGATCCATCTTTGAGTCCCATGGCACCGGCGGTCTTTTTGTCCGGCATAACATTGCCTTGGAACTTGAGAATCTGTTTGGGAACTTCGATGCCACTAATTGGTGCTACTTTTTCTTTGATAAATTCAGTGGTATCGGTTGGTTTCATGGTGACTGGAATATTCTTGCCATCGGGTGCCCTTACAGTGACGTTTATCGTATTGGGCATCAAATCAATAATGGCACCATCTTCCAGACCAGATTCGCGAGCCGTTTTATCGTTAGATAAAAGGTTTCCGTGATACTTCAAATTTTGGTCAGCGACTTCTACACCACTTTCAGGAGCAACCTGTTCCTTGAGAAATTGAATAGTATCGGTTTGCTTCATAGTCACGGGAATATGCTTGCTGTCCGGAGTTCTTACGGTCACTTGAATTGTTTTGGGTTCCAAGTAGATCGTTGAACGGTGTTTGATGCCCGCATCTTTGGCCATTTCGTCGTCGTCGGCCAACTCGTTTCCATTCACAAATAGGTTCTGATTTGAAGCAGGAACACCGGATGGTTCTGCAAATTTTTCCTTGAGCTGAGAAATGGTGTTTTTGGGGTCAATCATTTTCTTGAATTCCTTGTCGTTATGAGTGCATTTGACCGTCATTTCGATCATTTTTCGTGGCATGGTTTTCTTTTTTCTCTTAGGGCTGATAATTAGCATATCAATCTCTGGTCGTGCCATTTTCTTAACTGGGACAGGTTGTACATAAAATGACCGAAGATCAGGTGACAGTTGTTGCTTGGCTCGAGGAACATGAACAAAGATTGCATTTTGTTTCGAGGAGCCTTCGGGTAGTTTATCCGTTGGTTTGAGAGGCTTTGGTAGGCTGGGACCTCCCTTATCGTACATTGCTTTGGTCACACCTAAGGGATATATTTCAATATCTTGGACTTTGCAGGCGGCTGTATCTTTGTTTTTGACGAGAAACTTGATGGCAGATTGCATGTTGCCCACTTTATCGTACGCTTTTCTGCCTTCGGGAATGCTCCATCCTGTATTCATTTCCACAGGCAGGCCCTCGTCTAGGATGTAGAATACGATCATGATTGGTATATTTCTGTTTTTGGAAGGGAATATATACTGTTGTGCTGAAGAGATTTTGAATCAGTATTGTTTTGATGAACGATGAATAATAAACCCGGTGAGTGAGTTTAAAAGTTACAGCAAAAATTAAAAGTAGCAACTGAGAAATCTTGGTCAAGATCACAACATGCATGGATGAGATATGAGAGTCATTCACTATGTCTCCAAAAAATTAGACACCCGAGCAGTATAATCAGTCTCATTTTTCACAGCGGAATACTGGGTAAGTAGATAATAGTACCTGGTAGACAGAAGAGTGTTCACGAAGAGCTGATGCTTGCAAGAAAAGCGGATGTAGTGATCTCATTTTTAGACTCCGCTCCTGTATGGAAAACAATGACAACTTTCGCGGAGATTCCGACTTTCACCTGTTTTAAAAACAGTTTAGAGATTTGCATATCCCAACGACTAATACTAGGATAGATACAGAAAGTAACAAGCAATTTCTCGAAACCTTGACTACTAAAGTAAAGTCATTGTACTCAACCACCCCTTCTTGCTTGCAGTTAGATTACCTCCCGCAGAGCTTGGAGTTCCTTTTGCAGTTCGCGGACCCGTTTTTCTCGTTCTTCAATTTCAACCGATTTGCGTCGTTCTTGGTTTAATTTATTTTGTGCCTCAAATTCGGCACGTTTTTTGGCTCTCTGCGTACTGCTTGGTTCAAAGGCTTGGGTGTGTGCACTGTTCCGAGGTGTCAACAGAGTGTCCGCAGAAGCAGCAGAACTAGCTCGCCCATCGCTCGATTTGACGCTTAAAAAGTCCAGGCCGAGCAATGCAGGACTAGCTCCGTTGACGTGTGAGGCCGACTGGAATTTGGATAGAATATTGAAAGGACCGGTAAGTGAATCGTGTTATATTGAGCGTGTTAGAATGCAGTAACAATAGGAGGACGTACATTATTATTGGGTGTTGTCGTTGGGTTTTTGACCATTCCAGTAGAGGTTCTCCTAGATTGCGTTGGGTTCTCTTTTCCCTTAACAATGATACAGGAGTGTCGCCTTCTAGGACCCAAACAAGGCGAGTTAGGAACTGTGACAGGCCGTTTGGGTACCTTGGGAACTCCCGATTGGCCAAATCGTCCCAAAGCGCCAGAGGTGGCTGGCATCGGACGCGCTTTGAACACACACACTTGATGCAAAGAGTTCGTCTTTGTCTTTTCTGGATGAATTGGTTCCTGTTTATCAACCGCACTTGGTTTGGTCGCTAATGCTTGGAGAGCTTTCACTTTTGGGACAGCCTTACGCCGGGCTCCGAGCAGAGGCGACGAGGGGACAGTCGTAGGTCGCTTGGCAACTCTTGGAATTCCTTTGCCCAGGCCTATGTTATTTGCGGGAAGAGGCCTTGCTTTGAATTGCTTTTTCTCATATTTGCAGCTCGCCTTCTTATTGTTTGGCGAAGGATTTGTTTGCGCCGGTGCCACTTTCAACAAGGCCACAGCCTGTCGTTGCTGACGCTCTTTATTCACTAGCGAGTCTCTCGATCTGGCTAAATTCTTCTTTCGCTTTTGGGCTGCACCGCGCAGTTTTTGAATAAATTCCAAAGACGTGCCAGCCAATTCTTTCTTGGCTTGAGAATAATCACGGTTACCGCCAGGAGTACGGGGTGTATTGGGAGTTCCAAATGAAATCTCTGCACTTCGTCGTCTCGGTGGAGACTCCCAGATACGTATTGCAGATGCGCTTTCGTTATTATTGTTGCTGCTGCTGATACTAGAAGAATTAAGTGCTTTGGTAGACTCAGGGTTCATGTCGTTGTTTTCCAAGTCAAGTTGTTCTTTGGACTCGTGATCGTTTTCGTTGCTCGTGCTTACATTGGCACTAGCAGTTGGCATGGCTTCGGAAGAAAGATATGCTTCTTCTACTTTGTGATTTGCTGGTGATGCTACACCATTGTCGATCGATGATTCTTCGTTCCCAAGTTTCGCATCATCATCAATACTGCGAGTACTATGATTGCTGTTTCTTGTCTCTGTGATTATTAAATTGGATTCTTCCAGGTCGTCGCCGCCGCCATAGTTTGATTCGACTGCAGATATTGACGATTCCGTGAGGACTATTTCTTGGTCACTTGACACGTCTACAGCGTCCTCTTTCACATTGGAACCGTTCATGGAAAAGGACAAGCTGTGAACAAATCTTTTGACTTTTTCGGTGGCATCTTGAATCAAGGCCTCGGTATCTGGAGATCGGAAATCAGCATCCACTTTACTCGCTGTCATTGTTTCGGGAGTTATTTCGTCCATTTCATCTCGGACGAGGCGATGAGATGGAATGCTGTCATCTAATGATTTTGTTGCTGACAAAGAAACGTATTTTTCAAGGAGATTCTTTGTATCCTCTGGCACTTTAGCTGGTAGAATCTCTTTTTCTTCGACTGTCCCTGCGGGTGAAAGATATTGCTGAATAATATGCTCCGTATTCAGCGTCGCAGGAGTGGGAACATCCTGGTCTGGCGCGGGAATACTTGCTGCGCTATTTGCGTTGGACGCCGGCGAGTATAGTTGAAGAAGTTCTAGTGTTTCCAAGTGCAAAGAATCGTTGGAAGGTTCGCTGTCGCTGTTCGGCTGTTGAATGCTGCTGGTATTTTCAATGTCTGTTGGAACGGAAACCGTATCACGGTGGCCGTTGACTTGTCCTAAAGGGATAAACGCTTTGCCTGCGATGAGTGTTTCCTTGTCATCCTTGGACTTGGACTCTAATGGCATGTGCTCCTCCTCTCGTTGTTCGCAAGCTTTTGCCGGTCCGTCTTTGCCACTAACAGCAATGTGTTCTTCTTGTCCGTGGAAGCTTTCTAGAGACAGTTCAAAGGAAGACGGCGATTGTGGGCTGGCAACTACCTCTTGTTGTTGTTCCATGCACAAGTACCACGATGGATTCTTTGTGGTCGCGTTATCTTTCTCGGCATTGCCGATCGATAATGGTTGCTCCTGTCTTGGTGACGAATCGGTTCCCTGTTTTATTCCCGTTGTTACAAATGCGCCCCCATAACTGTCCCGATTTGGTGCAATCGGACTCAACGAATCCGTGCCCCCAGTGATCTTTCCAATCGGATTCGGACTGTTAAGCTCTGGCACCAGGATATCGTCATCCTCGTCGATCTGGAATGGCGGTGGATCGTTCGTTTGCATCGTCCTCGTGTTAATGACAGGAAGCTCGGACCACCCTAGCCAGCGTACTGCAGAGACTCAATTATTTTTTAAGAGCGTGTAGGCTGTTTGATGTTGTGGTTTTTGTTGTTAGTATTATTAAGTTGTGCTGCTCTCGATTACTCGAGTAGTAGTAGACTAGCTACTGTTATTTTTCTAAAATGTGAGTAGCAACGGTTTTCCGCGCGAGGCGAAGAGATTAACCTCAACTCTGATGATCGATTGTAAACATGAAGATTTACGTCTGTGGTCAGCAGGTGGTGCGGAAGATGGTTAAGGTTTTATAAGGATTGCTGAAACTAGCTAGACTACTGCCACCATCCCGCCACCATTACAACCCACAAGAGGCCAAACTACGCAGTCTTCTTTCATACTTTACAACAGTCCATGAGGATATCGCATTCAGGCACGAGATTCTTGCTTCCACTAATACTGCGCGTTTTCCCTACTTCTGCTTCTTCCAGACAAAGTAGGCCCTTTAAACATCATTTTCTTCATTGGCAGGACGAATTGCCAGCATCCCAGCAGCAACGACGACAACTCTCCTACGCTTCTGTCTTCAAATTACGAGCAGGATCTCTTGATACCAGCAATCGACTAAAAAGTAGCATGTCGGATATTAACTCCGTAAACAGTAACAATGTAGATTTATGGAGTGGCAAAGATCAGAATTTGTTTGACTCCTTAGACCACCCAGGTTACACGACCACATCGGATCCCATCACGCACGTAGGAGGTTGGTTAGCTCACCGTGTTCTTGAAGAGGGTGTTTCTTGTTGGATCCAGGACGAAGTGGCTCCCTACATTACCAAGTTTGATTATTCCTCCATGCCAATCGGACGTCCACCCAGACTACTTGTGCTGTACGGATCCTTGCGTCCCACATCCTTCAGTCGCAAAATGGCATACGAATTCGCTCGGCTATTGGAGCTGGTGGGGTGCGATGTTCGCGTTTACAATCCACGGGGACTTCCTGTGCGCAATCCAGAATTGGAACAAGAAATCAAAGTCCAAGAACTTCGGGCTCTCACCATGTGGTCCGATGGACACGTTTGGGTCAGTCCGGAAATGCACGGGACCATCACGGGTGTTTTTAAGAATCAAATTGATTGGATCCCGCTCAATACGGGATCCGTCCGACCCACACAAGGTAAAACTTGCCTTGTGGCACAAGTCAATGGTGGCAGTCAGTCCTTCAATGCCGTCAACTCTCTGCGTCTGTTGGCCCGTTGGATGCGCATGCCGTGTTGTACCAACCAAAGCAGTGTCGCCAAAGCTTGGCAGGAATTCGATGACCACGGTCGCATGAAGGATTCCAGTTTTCGAGAACGGGCTGTCGACTGTGCGGAAGAATTTGCCAAGTTTACTGCCGTCATGGCACCCGTCTCGGACGACTTGACGAATCGATACAGTGAGCGCAAAGAAAAAGAAAAGGAAGGACGACTACTAACACAAGCCGAAAAAGAAATGAGCAAAACCATTGAAGAGGCTCGGAAGGCATGATTGCATAAATTCTTCCGATTGTAAATAAAATACCGCGAATCAATACCATTGCATATTTTTGTTATTACAAGAAGCGTCTATTTTACGAGATTTACATTCTATGTTGGACACAACTGTTTTGCACAGGAAACGTCGACTGGCACTTTGAGTGAACAAGAACATGTAAGTTGTTGTGTAAATGATGAAAAGTTGGCACACGTCCATGTCTGTTGTTGTGTAATTGTCATCGTTAACGTGAGCGAAACCGGGATGGTAGCACTTAAATAAAGAAGCAATTAATTGCATTGCATTGCATTGCATTACATTGCATTACATCCCATTCAGCCGACCAAATAATTTAATTATCTTTGTTTTGAGAAAGCATATCTCTCCAAGTCGAAATGGATGGTGAAGCAAATGGCGTCGCAGGCAAGTAGGGAGTTGCACTTGCTGAACGTGGTGTTTGCCCTGTTCCCGCTGTCAATCCTGCATCATCGCTTGATATTTGCTCGTCTCCGTCGCCGTCTGGGAAGATCGTTTTGAATCCGCGGTGAATCAGGTAAATCCAAAGGACGGTCCAGAATAAGGGAATGGATAAAAACACCAAAAAAGGAATGGCCCAAGGCATGAGCATGAGTCTCGTCAAAGCAATAAAGGAGGCTTCGATGGAATGGGTTCGCGTATTAAAGACGCGATGACGGCAAAAGCCTCGGCCATCGGTTGGGAAGGATTGATGCGTGGAAAAAAAATTCAGCAGTCGATCCTTTTCTGCCCACTTCTTGTCCAACCAACTCGCGTCTTGCAACACTTCCTCCATACTGTACCGTTTGATGCGAATGTGAATCTCTGTAGGAAAGCTATTTCGCATAAGGTTCCATAAGGAACGGAAGGACAAATCAAATTTGGGCGGAAGAGATCCATCGTATCCACTGTAAGCCTGTGTTTGGTCCATAAATTTCGTTTTGTTGCGCGTTGAGAAGTTGATGGTGAGCAATACAAATACTTTATAAACAGACATTCACAACAAAGACACGCATATACAATCCAACCAGAACATGAACGCCTAATATTATGACTTACCATGGTGACATCGTACAGCACTGGACTCGATTCTCGTAAGCATTCCAGACTGGCATTAAAGCCGGTCGTCTTGGGCAGAAGCAAATGTTTCAATTGAGGCCGTCCTTCTCTTTTGGCAAATTCGTTGCTCATGGCCAATACTTTTTTCCGATCGGCACCATTGTGCAACGACCATCCTTCCGGAAAGAAGAGCAAATGCACAGGTGCTTCTGCTCCATTGTTTTCGGCAAAGCTTCGGAGTAGCTGAAAAAGATGTTCTCTGTCGGAAATATAGTCTTCTCCGTTCAAAAGAGGAAATTCCATAAAAGCGTGCAACAACTTGGCCAGAATTCTCAAATCTCTCGATGTATCATGTCGTGTAGCAAATCCATTGCAGGTTTGAGAGGATGATGTTGGACTGGAACTGTGCACGTTCGTAATACTTTGTTCCCCCAAAACTGCGGTTGCTTGCTTCGGCAACGAAGGTGTCAATTGATGGTGGTGTTGGGGGACACTTCTTCGTTCTTGACTGCTGCTCGATGCGCTGTCATTCCCGCTAATCGAGGACGGAGTATTGTTTTGCACATTTAGGTTCAGAATTTCATTTCGAAGCATGGCCTTGACACTGCCCCTCAGTCCCACACACCGACCCAGCATGAGAACAGGCCACCAGTCTCCATCCATGACATGATTGCAAACCAAAATAGAGGTTCCGACGGGACTTGGGACATCTGAATCGCCCGTTAAATACAATCTCATGTTCGGCAACAAAAGAGCAATGGCGTCCAAGAATGAAGCTGCCGCCAGTTGGTTGGCTACTCGTCGATACGCCGACACGGAAAAGGGTCGGACCACCACGTACAGTATAGCCAGTATCGTTAAAACTCCCAAGAGGCAAATAGAAGCAATGCCACCAAAAAAGAGTCCCGATATTTGGCCTACGATAAAGTCCAGTGCATCGTAATCATCGTCGACTTCTAATTCGGCTGGAAAGCGCACACGAGAATTATGAGAAGTATCTCGATTACTCCTGCTGCTGCTGTTGTGTGGATTGTTGTTGCCGTTGCCATTGTTGTTATTGCCTTTCCGGGCAGGATGAAACCCATTCATCTTACTACAAATACGACGTCGGCAACAAGAACCTCTGCACTTCTGAGCTTCTGAGGAGCTCTAAAAAACTTTGATTGTATTTTCCGTTTCTTGTTACCCCTTTTGGATCTTAATGGATACTAATAGTAATAGCAAGCTATTTCGTATTCAGAAATACTGCAGTTGTCGGTGGATTCTGCTTTGGCGCTTGTACTTGTCCTAAAGAATGACGGCGTGCATACTACTACTACCTGCTAGTAGTAGTAGTAGGTTTCAATGAGGCTCCGTTTCAGTAATTTTCTCAGGCCTACTACTCTAGTAGCTACTCTAACTAGACTAGCTACAAGACTACCGTACTACTAGCTAGAGTAATTATTGATAATAAAAAATATCCTTGAGCTAGAGAATCGATGATTATTATTTTGTTGTTGAAAAGAGGAATCTAATAAAACCAACGACGCCGAAGAAGACCTGGAGACAGCTTGTTTCTGGGAACACATCACGGCTCGTCACGTCTTGCAGTAGATAGCCAATGACACGGCAAGAATTCTGGAGCGTCACTGACAAAGGAACACATTTAGAATTAGGGGGAATTATTACCATAGTATACTAGTACTATTAGCAGTAGTAGTGCGTAGTAGTAGATCGCTCCTAGAGTTCTTGCGAGTAACACAGTTCAAGAGGTGATAACAACAACTGAGGTACCGTACTACTAGTAGTCTAGCCTAAGTCTACTAGTAAAAAAGTAGTATTTTGTTACTGTACTTTCATACTCCCTAGGGAGTATTTCATACGTAGGCAGGAGGCCACTTCTACCCTAAAGAGCATTCATTACGATACAGTATCCAACAACATGAAAAATGGCTAGTCCAAGAACAATCCATAGTCAGTTCCTGCTCGTTGAATAGAGCGATGAGGGAGACGCGCCACCACTTCTACTTTGTTTGCCAAATCCTTTGTCTTTTCTAAAAATGCCCGGTAGCGAGGTCCGTCCTCGGGGCTGTCGAAAAAGAAATTGGGTTTCGGTTCTACTCCGGCATCTACATAATCCTGCTGAAAGCGTTGTAGCCAATACAACATTTCTTCAATCCAATTGTCATCTCGTTCGATTCGCAAGATCAGAGCTCCTGACGTCGCCGTCTGGCGCACCATAATGGCAGATTGGCATGCAGGGCCCAGACACAAGATTTCCAGCATCAATTGTGGAACGTAGAGCGGGAAAATGTAGGGTTTTTTGAAAGGTAGGTCTCTTACGGTAAAACGTTTTTTGGGAACGTTTTTTCGTTTTGTTTGGCGTGCAGTGACAAACGGACAATGATTTTTCACTTCCAAGGCTTGGAGCGTTCCGTCCGGATATTCAATAACGCCATCCGGGGTGGCTCCAATTAGTAGATTCGAAGGAGACGATCCGTCCGTCTGATTGAGTTTGAGACCTGCACCACACATACCAACTTCTTTGATTTTGCAACCAGGATGTTGTTGCATAAAGTAATTCAAGGCTGTCAGAACAGACGTCGCCTCTTGAGCGTCGCCCCAAATCATGCGAATGCCCATTCCATTTCCCGAAACGTGCTTTGCCCGAACTTTTCGTTTCTGTTTCTCGGCATTAGAAAGTCTGTGCAGATAAGTGGCAACAAAAGCCGAATTGTTGTCAGCGTTTCTAGTAGAAACATTGTTCTTTTTCCACAGTTTACTACTGAAATCGTCGGATTGATTCTTGTCGATATTGTTGTCAGAGAGACCCATTCGTGTGGCTTGTTCCAAAACCGATTCACTCAGCAATTCTTCATTCATTTCATCGAGCGTCCGTAAGGCTCGTTGTCGCAATCGGGTATACGCTCCAATGCCTCGGCGTTGCCAAGTGGAGGGGACTTCCAACAACCGTCCCGCTTTCTGTTCCAAAAATCCCAAGGCTGCAACGGCCTGAGATGTGGTACACCGTCCATTATGTAACAGATCCCACTGCCACGAGTCTTGTCGAATGTTGCGAACATCTTCAAGAGTCTCGAGAGGGTACAAATCTTCTGGTAGAGGTAGAGACTCAAAACATGGATGCAGTCGCAAATGTTCCATGGGAATGGAACCCCTTTTTGCGTAATAGTTGTTAGGGGAGGGCACAGTATAAAAGTACACATTAGGTGAGATAAATGACGTGATACGAGTACTTCACACCAAATAGCTAAACAGTACTCAAAAATGTTTACTCACCATTGAGTATCAGGAAGACTTCCAAACTGTGTCTGTCGTCGCGATGTCCTGGTGGGTCGCAAGTTCTTCTGTCCAACTCCATCCTTGACAAAAGTACCTTTCGTGACGTTGTGTGCAGTATTTAAACTACCTATTTCACTCTGCTTGACCGCTGTTTTGGGTCTTTGTTGCCGTCGACGTCGCGGATTCTTTTTCAAATGATTGCTACTGCTGGTGTCGTTCGCAATAGCCTTTGTGCTAGAAGATGTTCTCTCTTCGACTTGCTGGGCATCTTGAGAGGCCAACGCCGATAATCCTGGTTGTTGATCGTTATCTTTCTCCTTCTTCAACTTGCTTTGTTGATTTCGTCGTTTGGTTGCAACTCTTTTGACTTGCGATGGTATCAGATGAGCATGTGTTGGAGTGGATGCCGCAACTGATGCTCGGTTGGGATTTATCAAATGTACTCGTGTGTTGGCAGCAGCTGAACGACTGTTTGAATGTGTTTTTCTGTTGGTCGTTGTTTTGAATAAAAAATTGGACGATGATACGACCTGAGAAGGAACAAGAGCATTGGCTGGCACAGGAACCATTGTGGTCGTCGTGGGTGCGTGGAATGAGCCAACGTCCTTCACAATAACTGTCAGTAAAACAGTTACAACGAAAAAAGCTAATATCTGATGTTGCACAACGACAAGCGCCATGACAGCTGATATCTGTCCCGACGTCTTGGTACTTTTTCTTCTGGTGTCCTGATGGTGTTTAGACGAAAGAGTCAATATCTGTTTCGTTGACTCATCATTCGTTTGCTCTGTTTAATTAATTATTGTTCGATCGGAGGGAGGGGAAATTTTTCTCTTGGTTGCTAGTACAGTTCTTAAAAAAGCAAAAGTACAGTACGTACTGCACAGTTGCTAGCCAGCGCACCAAAGAACAGTAGGCTCTCTTGATGTAGTAGTAGTAGTAGACTACTACTACTACTAGTAGTAACTACTACTCTGTCTACCTGGTAGCTAGTAGAGTAATCTACTACCACACGCTACTAGCTAGTAGTATTAGACGAGTGCACTACCAGGTACCTGGTAGACTAGCTACTAGTATACTACGACTACTACTATCTAGCAGGGTTTTTAGCACCGAGTTCCCACTACAGTAGAGTACTAGTTTTAGTCCTGAAACGACTCATATCGATGTTTCCTAATGTCGAAGAGTACGAGCAGTAACAGTTTATGAGTAGCGGTAGCTACTCGAGTACTACAAGTAGTCTACTGAGTTGTGGTACTCGGAGTACTCTACCTGGTACTAGCTAGAGTCACTGACAAAAACAACTGTAGAGCTCATACTCGAGTAGTAGTAATCTAACCAAATTTCAGAGGCGCAAATCAGTTGATCGATCAGTGTAGTCTACTCTATAAAGAAATAACGGAGTCAGTCAGTTCCTGTTTTGTCCACCAATTAGAATATATCTAGTGTGGCCCGTGCTTGGAAGGTCAGCCTGAATTCCTTCCAAGTACCTGGTACTAGCTAGTACTAGTAGTAAGTGTTGACTTCAAGGCTGGTTGTTACCAGCAGAGGCCCCATCCAGATGAACGGAAACCTTTCAGACAGTTGATTCCCATGTGACATCTGCTAGCTTGAGCTCTGTTGGGAGGTACTGTACTGTAGCAGCCCGAGAGAGCATGCTTGTTTGTACCTGGTAGGATTAGTTGCATTTATTATTATTACTCGTAGTCCAGTCTAGCTGGAAGTAGACAAACGCATACTAGTACTAGGAAAGGTTCATTTGCAATCCCGGTACGACTCAAATCGATGAATTGCAGCCTGCAGCCAACACAAAACCCGATACGACAAACTACTCTACTAGACTACTAGTAGACAAAAATGCAACACTTGATTGTTTGTCTCCCTTTCATATTAATACTCATTATATTATAATATCGTTTCTGTAGTTTATCAGATATCAGAGGAGGTTATTTGGATGTCAATCGGCCAGTACAAGCCCTCAATTGTGACTTATCAAGTTTCAAATATAATAATAATAATAATAATAGCTGTTACATGGGAGACGTTGCCCAAATACTAGGTGCTGGCCTCGGCCGTTACGATGAATCATCCAACAATCCAAAATCTGCCAGTGCACCCAAGCCACCTCCACCACTTCCCAAAGGCCATCATCCTTCTCGTGCCATGAAAATGACGGGCATACCCAAAGAAGTGATGGATTTAGTTGGTGGTTCCAATCAAGATCCTGCCACGGTGGCTCTTCCTCCCATAGTACCCACTTTTTCTTCAGCGGCTTTTGCTGCAAAAACCAGCAACAACGGTGCTGCTGCTGCTGCTGATCCCGCAGCCACGACTAAAACGATCGTCAAGATTGGAAACAAATGGATTGATACTACGAAACCTGCCCGAAAATGGGTCTGGGCCAATTTTGCTAGCAGTGCCAGGTCCGATGGTCTCCTCTTGAACCACTGGGTCCGTCACGGCATTGATTATCCCGACTATCCGTACGCCAAATTTGATGTTCATTTAGATCCGGTGCAATACACTGACGAAGAATACAGGGATCGCATTCAACCGCTTGACAACACAAAAAATACGAGCAAACATTGGACCAAAGCAGAAACAGATACTCTCATGGAATTGGCGCGCAAACACGAGCTGCGATGGCCCGTTATTTACGATCGATGGTTTGATCTGTACCACTACAAGATCCAACATGACGATGACAATGGCAATGGTGGTGGCAGTAGCAGTGGCGGTGACGACGACAAAAACAACAACAGGAATAACAATAACAACAAGTCCGCAAAAGTTGCCATTGCACGCAAATTGGAGGATTTGCAGCATCGCTATTATGCCGCGGCGGCTGTCTTGTCACAGGCACGCATCGCTCACGAAGCTGCCCAAGAAGCAAAGGCCATGGCGGCGGCAGCGGTGGTCAGTCCTGCGGCCGATCCTAATGTTGCACAGGATGCAGCAGCAGCTCGTGTAGTGGCAGCAGCAGATCCCAAACATCAGCCATTGATTCACAATTTAGGAACAGGTACCTCCAACAAAGTCTTTGATTATCAGTACGAAAAGGAACGACGCAATCATCTCGAGTTATTGTGGCACCGCACCAAAGAAGATGAGGAAGAAGAAGTGACACTGCGCAAAGAATTGCGATTGGTGGATGCGCAGATCCGGAAACTCAAAAAACAAGGAGGACATATCCTGGCCGCCAACGAAGCAAAAGGAAAAGCAGCGGGCGGAGGAATTGCCAGTGCAGCATCATCTCGCAATGTTTCTCGAGCTCCATCTCCGACGGATGTAAAAGATACCGATGTCGGTCATTCTGCCGAGGCGGTGTTAGATCAGTGCTTTGCTTCAACGGCGCCAGTACCCGTGTCGGGAACGCCGTATGCGCAATCGGGACGGTTGGTACCGCCGTCAACAGGCGGCAATACCGGCTTGAACAAAACGTTGTTGGGACGAATGAATCATGTCTTAGAAGAGCTCAATATCCCTGAGCGACCGATACCTACCAAACGCGTCTGCGATCTCTATGATTCGGTACGAAAGGATATTTTGACCCTGTTGACCTTGCAAAAAATGGTACTGCAAAAGGAAGGACAATTGCAGAGCAAGCGAATGAAATTGTCCAAAATGGGAGGAAGCATTCAAGTCGCCGATGAGGAGTTGGCACTCGGCATTCCGAGACCTGAAGCACCTTCCTCTACGTCGACAGCAGGGGGGGCAGCCTCGACCGCCTCTACGAAAAAGAAGGGCCCAGGAACAAAGAGCAAATCAGGTGCTGGTGGCAAAGCGAAATCAGGTGGAGGTAAAGCCGCCAAGGGAGCCGTTGCAGGTTCTTCAGTTTCTACCAGTGCCATCAAATCAAAATCTGATGCAAAGTCAAAGGCCAAGGCAGGAGGAGACGGCAAAAAGGCAGCCGCAACACCAACTGGCACAGCCAAACTTTCACCAACCGGTGGAAAACAAGCTCCCGGCGGCAAGCAAGTACCCGGTGGTAAACAAGTTCCCGGTGCAAAAGGAAGAAAAGGCGCTGTAAAGCGTAAGAGAAAGCCAGATCCCCAAACACCCACAGTTGCGGAAGCGGCGTCGGCAGTAGCTCCTGCCACGCCTGCGTCGGCCGCTGGTTCTGCTGCGCCCAAACCTGCTACAGAAGGGAAAGGGACCGGTAGAAAAAAGGCAAGGAAAAACTAATTTTTTATCAAATACTACCAAAATTAGTACTGAGAGTTGTTATTTACTGAAGGTCGTTGATTACTAGGTAGCTGCTGCAGCTAGCTAACTACTGTGGTAGAGAATTATTTCGAGGTAGACTAGCTACATTAGCCAGTGTAAAGAATTTCTCCATTTTTTGGTTAGTAGTGCAGCAGGACATGTAGGGTTGAGGTTTACGAGACCTCGAGAAGTATCCCGGACGCCCAAAATCGTGCGCCCGACCGCGCGAACAAGAAGTTATTCAACTTCGAAGAGTTTGGTTTTGCTCGTTTTTTCCTTTGCAAGTCTAGTACTGTTATTGTACAGTACGTACAGGAGTACGAGTAGTACCAGGTACATTACACAGCTTTTCCCGATTTTATATTATTTAGTAGGTGAAAACCATGTGATCTCTCTATTAGCAAGCGCAACTACACCAGGCACGCCTTACAGTATCTGATTGCGCTCCTTGACAACACAGCGACGTTGTTGGCTGGATTCCCGAGTCACAGCCCTCAAAATACCTCGATTTCTGGTTGCTTCAAATCAAAAAATTCAAAATTTCAAAATAAAAAATCAACTCAGTTCCAGGCACTACGATACGTCCTGTGCAATTCGAGCATCCGTACGCACACCACAATCAATGGTTTACACTCCATAATCAATTTTGAGATCAAAATCAATCTGAAGGCACTTTTTTGCTTTGCAAGATGATCCGTCTCTAGGTAGCTGTGGTAGTCTCTAGCTACAGTATCCTGCCGCACTGTGTGGGAGTTGTGTGGTGGAATGAAGTCTGATGAAAATTTAATATGATTTTAGCCAATCGATGAGATCATACAGTAGTAGTTTACGGAAAATCTATTTTCTACGTAGTTTCAGTACTGATTGGTCGTAGGGGGTAGATTGCCGCCACCTTGGCTCGGCTGGTGCTCTTGAAAAGACAACCGGAAACAAAACGGGTAAACAACCTATTACATAATATTAGTATATAATAGACACACCACCAACCACCACGTAGCAAATAATAATATACTGAAGGCTCCTGCTTTATCTCTTCTTTATCTGATTTCTCGGCCGCTGTAAACCTTGAATACTTTTTATCAAGTACTGCCGTGGCTTCTCTCTTTATTGCCAGTAGATCCCGGGGGGAAGAGTGATACGATTGAGATCTCGATCCTCCTCCGTGAAATCTGCTCAAATAATAATAAATTAAAGTTGACCATGACCAGCCAACAAATATCCTCTCAGCGGCAGAGACCTCAAGAGTCGGTGAACGAAAATGAAATGGCATTTCTTGTCACGCATTGGTTACGAAATTTCACCGCAAACAACGACAATAATAACAACAACAACAATTACAATTCTGCTGCTGCTGCTGCTTCTGTTGGTATCACAAGCAACGAAACCATTATTTCATCCTCGGGAGGAGCTACTGCAACAGACGAACAAATCAAAGCAAAGCGAAAAGCACTGGAGCAAATCCAACGAGCGGCGACAGATCTAGCATCGGCCTTTTCGACTCTTGGAGCATTTGGCACGACCAGCAGCAAAGTAAGTTAATCTGGACGTGTTGTTACGGTTGAATGTTTGTGTGTGCATTCCGTGTAATTCTTTTTTATTGACTTCTGAAAAATTGTGGTCTTCAACGTTTACGCTATTTTTTATGCAGCCTTCCTTAACTTTGCAGGCATCATCTGAGAATGGCAGCGTCATCAATGCACACAGCCGAAATGCGACTTTTGCAGATTTGAATCGACAGTGGGCCGCACTGCCTTCCAACCATCTAGGTAGCTTGGTGATGGCTGCTGTTTCTTCCACGGTGGCAGTGGAAGAAGTAGTAGATCAGTGGGCCGAATCCAATTTAGTCCATGCGGCTGACGAAGCGGTTCACGAAGAACGACGTAATCCTTCTTCGGGACGTACGGTACAGGATGCTATTAATCTCGAAACAATGGAACATGCGAAAGCTCCCATTGTACCCGTCAAACCATCGTTGTTACAGCGAGCTGCTCAATTGAATTTTGCATTCCCGTCAGGTGATTCATCAGAGGTGTCCAAACCACGCAGTGCAGGCGATCCCGTTAATATGCCCCCGTTAGAATCGCAAATAACGCAACTTCAGAGCAATTCATCTCAGGCTATGCGCGAATTCCTCGATCTGAAGGAACAGAGCAATTTACAAGCACAAGAATTATCATCCTTGAAAGCGTCCTTGACCAAACAACAAGCCGTTCTTCAAAAACTTCAACATGATCGAATTCCTGTTGCTGCGTCCTTGCTTCCCAACCCAGAAGGTATGGAAATTACGGCAGACGAGCACGATGCAGAGAGAGTTATTGCGCAGCTTGAACGCAAGATTGGAGATCTGGAAAGCAGCTATGCCAAGGTCACTGCAGAGTTGGCGACTGCCCAGGAGAAAGCCTATTCACAATACGATATGACAAAAAAAGCGCTTCTTTGTTACCGTGATCCATTTTTGGATGCCAGTCGATTGCGATCGGATTTTGGCAGACGCGTTGCTCGAAACAATGGATTATTTCGTTCTATTGAATACCGACGCTCCGGATTACCAATCTATCCATTACGGACGCCGCATGCACTCGAGGGCACGGGATCGTCGAAGCAACTTGCTTTGCGTTCGAGGAAGGCACTGACACTATCTCGACTGTCCCACGCCCTCACTGCGAGTGTTCATTTGAATTGGCCAGCCTATTGTCTGGCCTTTGATAAAACGGGACGCTATTTTATCACTGGTGCAGATGACATGCTAGCGCGGGTCTTTTGCCTTGGTGCCAAGCAAATTATCGATTCCACTGGAAAAGGTCGGCTCGGACCAGGGCAAGAGACAACGATTCGAGGGGCGGTGTTGGTTTGCACGTTGCGAGGCCATGCGTCGGTGATCAATGACATGGACGTATCATCTGACAACTGTTTCTTGGCCACAGCTTCTGATGACGGGGATTGTCGCATTTGGGGTCTGAACGATGGAGCGCCTGTGGCTATTCTACGTGGTCATGGCAACGGTTGCACGAGCGTCATGTTCTCCAAGCTTTCGCCTTATCGACTAACAACAACCGCAGAGGATGGTTTTGCTCGTACATGGGACATTAGAGAAGCAGCCTTAAAGCGATACCGCAGAGTCGTAGGAAAACGACCCGAGTACACTCTCAAACTGACCGCAGAAGAAAAGAGGTGCACTTCGAAACAAAAAAGCGAAAACGAGCTGGATGTCACCAATGTGAGTAACGTTGTACCACCACCACTCCCTGAACGCCAAAACCAACCTCCACATAATGTTGAGGCTCCCGTGCCTCCTTTACCAGAGAATGCCCCCCTTGTAGTTCAAGCAGCAGCAGCGCTTCCGGATCAAGTCCCCCTTCCACCGTTGCCCCCGGCACCGCAAGGCGATGGACCTGCTTTTCCTGCAGCTGCAGGTGCACTCGAAAACCAACAAGCCCCGGTAAATAATGGCGCTGTTGGCCCACAAGCTGCCGAGGATGGCCAATTTATCCCAAGCAGTACAATCGACGAGGGCGTGAACCTGGTCCAACAGTTCTTGCATGGAATGGCTGTTGAAGAGAGATTGTCCCAACCAGGAACTCGATCCCGCCGTGCGGCTGTGAAAGTTTTAGCGATTGCACGATGTCCCCTTGGAGGCCATTTTGCGACCGGTGCCGACGATGGAGTTTGTCGTGTTTGGGAAGACTCTGAAGATCCAAAAGTCGAGGTTGTTGATAGAAGAAGTGGTAGACTGTTTGATGGTACAGCAACTGCCAATGAAGCACCAATTCGCAGAAATAGTAAGTTTCTCAGTTGGTTAAGCAAGAACAAGGTCCTTTTCGTCGTGGCTAACCATTCATTTTTCTGTTCCTTTTCACGGCTACAGCGCGCCGAGCCTCGTCCAGCCCACTCTTGCTTCAACTGAAAGGTCACATGAATGCGATTACAGATCTGAAGTATTCAAATGCTGGAGATCGCATAATGACAGGCTCTCAGAAGGATGGCGTTGTACGCCTTTGGTCCTGGAATGCCGACCCCATCATTCCAGATTCGATGCTCGCAAATAACGACAGGGGTTTACGTCACATCGTCATTAAACTCACTGATCCCATGGCGGCAAAATCGGACGACACTCGAAAAACAAGGCGACGAGGAGGCGCCGCTGGAGCCCACACTGCCGCCACGATAGAGCTAGACACCGCGGTTTGGTCGAACGACGACTCACGGATTATTACATCTCAATCCCAGCCGTTGAAGAATTCCATTGTTCCAGGCTCGAACTATCTATTTATTTGGGACAGTCTTACAGGACACTGCCTGTTGGGTATAGCTCAGCCCCATGATATGTCATGCCAGGTCCTCCTTCCACATCCGACGGACTCTTCTATCCTTTGCTCCGCGAGCAAAGAAGTCAAGGTCTGGGACATCGAGACGGGCGAATGCATTTTCTGTCACGAGAACGAAGTCCCCCTTAGTCAGCAAGCAGCCGTTGGCATCAAGGAGCGAGTTGGTCAATACTTGGATGGTTCTTTCTTTCCTGATGGTAACGGTATTGCACTGACAGACTATAACGGACGGGTCAGTGTGTTTGATACGATCCTTCCAAACAGCTTACAGTCTGGATCCTCTCTTGCATCGCCCCCCTACTGGCTCAAAGAACAGTATTTTTCGAGCGATTACTACGATCTCTTCTATGATGCTAACGGTTATTGTGTAGAACAGGGCTCGGGGATGCCTCCGCACCTGGCTCCACGTGGTGTACGCTGCAACATGGAACGCAATCCATATCCTGAAACTGTTACTGATGCCTTCAAAAAGTTGGGAGGGCCACTTCCGTCAACAATTCGCGATTGTCGGTGGCATCGTGAGCTGCTTCGCTCGCGCGCCCGTAGACTGCAAGAAGTATCTGGGAGAGTGCCTCCTGCAACCAAAAGCAGAAGGGGTAATATCATGCAAGAATTTGACCCACTCACTACCATTTTGATTCGAAAATGTGGGGAGGTTATTCCAACGAAGAATGCTCGTGGTGAAATTCTCCCGTTGTCGCCAATCCGCGGGACCCATCCAAACCGGGTTTCCACACAGGCATCCGTGCCTCTTTTGGGGGAACCTGAACCACCGGGCAGCGAACAGCGACGGACCTCTGCTTCTGGAAGACAGCTATCTAGCAATTACCGTTGGAGAGATTACAGCGACATGATTCAGAATGAAAGGGACGCCGAGGAAGATGAAGACGATGAAGATTTCGAATTGCCTGTTAGCAATAACAGGGCATCTGCTTTTGGCGACTCGGAAAATGAGGACGATCTCGATGAATTTGATCCCGAATCTCCACGAAGGCCTCGTCAACAATCTCGCCCAGCACCTCGTGCTCGCCAGAATTCTGTTCGTCCTCGAAGGCAGCCGGAAGAAGAAATCCTACCTTTAAGATCCTCCAGTCGGCGCCGGTCTAGCCAAAGATATGATACAGACTCTGAAGACGATATGGATTTCGGGGCCGAAATAGTGAGCACAAACAACGATCCATCTGGTCCCCACGTCAAAGATTATGAGAAGCACTACTGGAAAGTGCCTAGGAATGGTCCGAAAATCAAGAAACACTGGCTGGAAAGAGTTGAGAGTGACTCTGCCTATATGGGTCGGAAGACTTATGTTCCCCAGGTTGGAGATCTAGTTGTCTACATTCCTCGAGTTCACTTAGATACGATAAACACTTTTCCTTCGGTAGGAGCTCCGTGGATGGATTGGCCAAATGAGAGTGAATGGCCAGTTGTCAAATGCCGAGTTCGGGATATGAGGTTTCGCTTCCCATACATGAATCATTTTGGACCCCGCGTTACAGGCAACAAATGCGACAGTATTGTTGCCATTCTGACTCTAGAAGTCATTGGAATTCCAGTCCTTTCTCAGGATCGCTTATACAACTGGCCAGATCCAAACTTTGTCGACCAAGCGAGAAGCTACATATTTGAGGTAAGTTAAATACTGATTGTGCCGATGACGTTCCCGCATCCCATTATTTGATGTGCTTTACTCATTTTCTTCAATATTTTTAGCTGGATGTGTTTGCTAGCTCGGACATGGAGGAGTTTATAATACCATTTGACCGATACGACTTTAACTTGCGATGTCTAGAAGAAGCTATTTGGGAGAATAACATGTTGTCGGAGGGTATAGAAGTATCAGCTTACTACGACGATGAAAAAAATGTCAATGATGACCCTGATCTTCTCCTCTACAAAGGGAAATTGGACGATTATCGTATGAGAGAACAATCTCTGAATGATCCAAATCTCAACAACAGCGGTTACGGATCTGTTAACGTGAGCTGGGACGACTCGGGCGGTCACAGCGAGAATAGAATGAGTCCTTGGGAAATCATTATTGATAAACCAAAATCGAAGACATTCGAATTCAGCCGAAGTTGCCTTAGTGAAGAAGAGAAGATCCGCGCACGCGAAGCTTTGAAGAAAATAAAGCGCATTCCAGATGTGGCGGAGCATTTCTCTGATCCAGTCAATGAACGAGTCTACTCTGATTATTCCTGCAGAGTGGAAGTCCCTATGAATCTGCAAACAATCGTAAGGCGACTGGATGCCAATTATTACTCGACTCGATGGTCAATGGTGTTTGATGTGAGACAGATTCGTGATAATTGCATCAAGTATAACGGCGACATTGGCGCACTTCAAGATAGTGCCAGAGAAATGTACGGCACTTTTGAAATGGAAATGCTTTCCGAGGAAGAGCGTCGCCTCTTCCACGATCTCAAGATATCTGGCACATCTACTGGTGCAGGTACGACAACGACAAGATCATCCTTAGAAAACTTGCCTGCTCCTCCAAGGCATTTGGGGGCTGGCGAAGCAGGACGTCGTTCTCTGCGAATTCGCATCAATGCATCTCAAGCAACTGCGGAGGCGCCAAGAAGGACATCGGGGAGAGCTACTCGGGCCAACCCCGAAGCAGACACAGACACTTCCTTTGCGAATGCTCGAAGGCGTCAACCACGAAGAAGATCCAACGAAAGACGAGCATCGGACACATTTGCGGAGAGAGAAGCTGCCACAGCTGCCGCTGCTGAAGCCAGGCAAGCCCGCGAAAGGCGCGCATCAAGAAGGCAGAGTTCTGACTCACAATCGGCTCTTGAATTAGTTGGTCAAAGTTCGATCGCGGGACGTGACCATGGAAGAATCTCTGCTATTCGGACGCACGAGCCAGAAACTAAAGAGGAAGCTTCCGCGGCATCTGAAAGGAAAGATGACAGTGACACCAAGCCTGCTGCTCGCCCACGCCGAAATTTACGGCACGGTGCACGCACTGAACTTGGATGTGATGGTGAAAATGAGTCTGCAGCTGACAACAGACGTTCAACGCGAAGTAGAAGAGCGCATCTCCAAGACGAAGAAGATGTCACTTCCGCACGACGGAAACGCAAGTCTTATAAAGACGCCTCGGACGGAAGAAGCTCTGATCAGAGCGAAGAAGAATCAGAGGAGGAAGATAAAAAGCCACTTGCGATAACAAGGCGATCGGCATCGCGCAAGCCAGCAGCCACGGCGAGTCGACGTAAGTTTCAGACGTCGAGCAGCTACAAAGGCAATCGTCGAACTAGCAACGCTGTTTCTTATGCCGACTTGTCAGAATCCGAATTTGACGAGCCAGAGTCCGAAGAGGAAGTACCCAGCCCGAAACCTACGAGGCGAGTCCGTTCGGACCCCCGCAGTCGCAAACGACCAAGAGCTGAATCCTATGAAGAAGAGGATGAGGAAGATGACGAATCTTCTGCTGGTTATGTGGCCACCCCAAGCAAGAGGAGAAAGAAACAGATTGGCTCTGGCTCAAGAACCAAGCCTTGGTTTGAAATAAAGAAGTCAGCAATTACCAAGGTTGCACAAGAAATGCTTTCTTATCTGCGTGACTTGGACGACGATCGTATTTTTGCTGTTCCAGTGCTTGAAAGTTACCCTGATGTGGAAGATGATTATCTGAAAGTGGTTTCACAGCCAATGGACTTCAGAACAATTGAAGACGATCGCCTGCCGTATTACAATTCCATCAGAGAACTCCAGAGAGACTTGACTCTTGTTTTTCAGAATTGCACGAGTTTTAACGGAAGGAATTCTACATTAGGGAAGCGCGCACTCAGCTTGATGGACTTGATGAACGATGCCTATGAATCTTTTGCTGCTGACTTTAAGAAGTAATAATAATTCTGGGATCGCAAAAATTATTATACTGTTCCTTCTCTCGTAATGTTTTTCGATCGGCGAAGGACACCGCAAAGTGTCAAATAGATTATTCTTCGTCCTTGTTCACGTGGAATAACTCGCTCTCTCAGAAAATAATTTTGCTGTAAAGTGACGTAGTAACGTATTCAAACAGGAGGCAAACTTTTACTCTACCAGGTACCAGGTACTAAGGTACCTGGTAGACTACTAGTAGCTACTATCCCGTACTTTTGTAAACGCAAAACAGATAGAGCTACGGTAACTTGAAGCGGCACTGCACCAACTGGACAGCTACCGGCAAGATTTCTGCTTTACTGTAGACTATTGTACAGTACGGAACCGGCACAATTTTGTCTTCAACATACAATGATTACCACTCGTACTACCAGGTACCTAGTACCAGGTACTACTAGTACCTGGTAGTACCTACTACCGGTACCACTAGTACTGCTATTTCAAAGTAGTAGGGTCTAGTACTCCACCAGCCAACAATCGTAGGTACTACGGTACCATAGTAGGTACTGTAGTACCGGTAGGTAGTACCAGTAGACTACTACCAGGGTACTACTAGTACTACTACTAGTAGTACTAGATTAGCTGCCAGGTACCAGGTACGGTAGTAGTAGTCCACCTAGTGGACAACAATCTTTTTTTCACCTGGTACGGTACCAGGTACTGTACCAGGTACCGTAGTAGGTCATAGTTGAAGTTTGCCGTAAAAGATGCTAAAAACTCATCATCTTATTAAGAGGCTTCTTTTCCGATATCAAGAACGAAAGATCTACCGTACGTACACAATTCCGAATTTGGAGGGCAAAGGAGCTTGTTACCAGTGGTACCTGGCCTGGTACTGGTACTAGTACCGTAGTAAATAGTACTGGTAGTTTGTTCAACTAGTCGTAATAGCAGTCTTCAGATTGACAGATGGTTAATACAGCCTGCAGGTTGTGGAAATATGCAGGTTAGTAATACTGCAATAGAGACCAAGCAGAGAGTTTCGCTCAACCGATAATCGATACACTACTTAGTAGAGTATCGTGGGTTAGTCAGGTTGAGCAGATTGCTCAAAGCAGAAAGCTGCTCGTTGGTCATGCTGTTGCTTGGCGATGCAGGTGCAGGTGCTACTTGTGTTGCTGTTGGTTTGGCAGTGGCTTGTTGCAGCAACATCATGGCAAGTGAAGCCAATGCTGGATTCGTCACAACCGTGGGAGCAGGAATAGCCGAAGGCAGTGGTGGCACTACCCGTTGCTGATTGGCAGCGGGAAACAGCGTGTTCAAACCCGCGCGAATCGCGTACATGAGAAGGGATGTGTCATCCACAACTGTCTGCATCTGGGGAGCAGGATGACTTGCTGTTTGCTGCTGTGCCACCTCACTCCACACAGAGCTTGGAAAGGGTACCAAAGCTGCAGTTTGTGGAGCTCCACTGCCTCTCAATAAATGCTGGGTGGCAGCCAGTAAAGATGCCGAACCAAGACTGGTAACACTTCTGTGGCTTGCGTAAGAACTAGGGCTCGCCACTTGACTCGAGAGCTGTTCAATTCCTGCTTGCATAGGAGTTTCATGTGGACTCAAGCGAGCTCGTTTCGATGGAGGCGCGACAGCTTGCCCCGTCGTCATGATCGAATGTAGACGAGTAGAACCAACTCCAGAATTCGTTTTGTCCGCCTTTTGTCCGGCATCATCTTCGCCGCTTGGGCCACTTCCACCCGAGAGAGGATCCTGGGCACTAATGGCGTAAAAGTCAGGCTCGTTTACGGGATCAGGAATCAGTCGTCGTGCATCTTTGGGCTTAGGCATGAACTTGCATAGATGAGGACGACCTCGCAACATGAACTGTACGAATTTGAAGTTGAAAGAGTAGAAGGGCCGTGTCAGATATTTGGAGAAGTGAAGGCAAAAAATGACCTGCATAGTAATACATACCTCATGATAATAACAATTTCTGTCCTGTCCCTGCGTAATATGCTTGAAAGAATGATTCGAGAGCTGCCTTAAAAAGGAGCTGTAACGAGTGTGGCCTAAATACTTGGCGCAGACCTTTGTCTCGAACTGCTTAGGAAGGTGAACTCGAAACGACCTTCCATGGGGCTGCCAGCTAATAAACCTGGAGTACTCTGGCTGGGATAACATGTGATACACCTTTTGGGGGAATGTCATCTCGGGGATCTCTGTCGGAAAGATGTCGCCATCTTCTGCTGGAACGGAGGAAAAGTCACGGTACGAATGATTGACAAAGGTACGTGGCTTCTTGATGACTTGGATGATACGAGGTTCGACAACGAATTTACCCTGCTTAGTGTTGGCGCTACAATGCTCCGGGAGATTGGCCGAGGCGGACATACTGACTTTTGTGGCATCAATTGGAACATTCTTGTTGAACTCGAAGGATGCCTGCTTGTTCCCTTTGGCGCTCTGGCTTTTTCGGTTTAGCGCCGTAGAAGCAATCAAGCTCTGGTCAGCATCCGACCTTAACAAGGTCGCGAGAGCGGCAGCAGCAATATTGTCAGCGTTCATGTGCGTTTTTGGTATCAGTAATGGTGAATACGCAGATACGATGAGTGGAGTGTTGTCTACAGTGTTGGTGTTGAGATTCGTCGCTTTTCTGCGGGCGTTTGAGTTTTGAGAGCGAAAAGATCACACATCCATGATAGTAGCATTATTCTAGTACTTTTAGTACCCCCCTGGTAGAATACGAAAACACTAATTTCTGCAGCTTTGGATAGCCATTGACAAGATTTCTATCGAATTTTAGTTCAAACGACTTATAGTTCTGATTTAGTACGTCGAACAAGGAAATACAACATACCTGGTACAGTACGTATTTTCGACTATTTAAGTTCGTTTTAAAATGTCTACTTTACCTGGTAGTACGGTACCTGGTACTACCTGGTACCTGTTAGTACGGTATGTATTTCCTAGTAAAGAACAAGCTACTGTACCTGGTACAGTACTGGTACCACTCACCATAGGAGTGGTACCAGGTACCAGGTACTGGTATCATCATACGTCTTTTTAATTCCACCTCCACTCACGTGTCACCCCTTCCTTGGGTGCAATTTTTTAATCCCTGGCTGGTGGACTCATAATAACAACATGATCATTGGCTCACTTGCGCATGCTACTACTACCAGCTACAGTAGCTAGCTACCAAGCTAGCTAGAGTAGTTGCAACTACTGAGTAGTACTCTACTCTCTCAAGTACCTGGTACTACACGAGTAGAGAGTAGCTAGTAGTAGTATATTCTTTTGTCCAGAACTAATTGCTGTTTTTGAATATCTCATTGAAATATCCGTATGTTATTCTTTAACTCCCATTCAATTGTATTATTTCGAATTATTTATTGCTTCGATCATCCGACGAGCTCCATACTTTGACGAGTTTTTACAAAGACGCCCACAAGGGCCGCCGTTTGCAGCTTTTCGTCAGTTCCAAAAGCCAAGCGATGTTCCACACTACTCATGCCGTCCAGAATGCGCGACAAAGCATCGCCGTGCAAATTCAGCGCCGTAATGCAAAATGTTAAGTCTTGCAAAACGTCCACCAGGGCATATCCTTTCGACGTGCAAATTTTTGAAATCTCCTCACAGGCTGTCTGGAAATTATGGTTCATCAAGAGATCGAGAATAGTTTTGATATCGACAGGCAAGGGCGAACCCGATGTATGATATACGGATGCTTCATCAACGACCTCGGACGACATGGACGTTGCTTGTAGCAAATTCAAAACGCGCCGCATATCTCCGCCTGACAGTCGCAAAATGGCATCAATTCCGTCTTCAGTGGTTTTGCAGGCCTCCTGTTTGGCAATATCAACGAGGCGACCTTCAATCTGTTCTCGCGCCAGCGGGGCAAATCGAAATCGAGTACAACGACTCTGCAAGGCAGGGATGATTTTGGAAACGTAATTGCAAATCAAACAGAATCGTGCATTGCTGGTGTACTTTTCGATGATCCGACGAAGAGCGAATTGCGCGTCGTTGGTCATGGAGTCACATTCATCAAGAATAATCAGTTTGATGCCCTTGTTAAAAAGTTGTTTGGTCCCCGCAAACTCTTTGATTTGGTTACGAACCACCTGAAGTTTGTTCAATTTTTTTCATTTTTCGTAGGTTTTCATGATGGTACGTTACGTATAATAAATCGGATTGCATTGAAGATGTGTTGTCGAATCAATGATCCATTATAAAATCGAGGCTTCTTTCGTGAGATTGTGCAAAATTACGTGTGATAACTAATGCCTGGCGACAAGGACAAGGACACGAAAGCAAAACTGCATGTACACTCAACAACACATTGTGGTACTGTACACTGTACGTACATCAATACCCCTAGCATCACTAGCATTCAATTCTAGCGTCATACTTTTGTATGCGGCAGCACTTCCATACATTCGTTTGGCGGCAGCCACAATGGTCGATGTTTTGCCTGTTCAATTGTGAAAATAATGAAAATTAAAACATTGACCGCGTGTAAAGAGATTTAGGATGCAATAGCACGGAGGACTAAATGTTCATTGTTCATACAATATTTGTGCAAATCTGGAACAACATCAAGTACCAGCAATGTAATATTTTTGAATAGCATACCTGTCCCTGGTGGCCCGTACAGCAATAGATGAGGAAGTTGGTCATTGTCGATGAGGTTGGTAATGATAGATATAATATCTTCGTGTGCTACCAAGTCTTCTAATCTGCGAAAAATAACAAGCATGAAAGGTTAGCACAACTTCTGATATCTTTTTTTTTTTCGTTGTTGTTCATCCATGACGAAGAAGACTTGCCTTTCTGGACGATACTTCTCGACCCACGGAAGTTGACTCTTCTTGTCGTCGGCGGCAGCTAGGGCCACGGAATTGTTCTTCTTGGAGGGAGGATCTACTTCCATGTCTTTCGCGACTTCTTGATCATTTTCAGATGACATGTTACTGTGTATTGCTGGTTGGCGAGCGGTGTTGGTTGACGCTGGTGTTGATGTTGATGTTGATGGAATGTTGATGGAACAGATCTGAGTTGGATCGGCTAGATGTCTTGTACACTTCGTCTCAAAGCACAAGAAAAGATAGACTGGATATTATGATGTTGTTGTTATTAGTTGTTGTCATTGTCATTGTTCTGGGCAGAAACAACGGCAAACTGGCTGACGGACAGACTGAAATTTTTCTCGAAAAGCAAACACCGTGCAACCAACCTGTTAAAAAACGAGGACACTGACAGGGCACCAACGTTCGAAATTGAAAAGAGCACTTGCTATACTGCGGCGAGAAACAGACTAGAATACGAACTTTTACCATTTTTAGAATATTTAGGATTGCAGTGCGAATAGGTGTCAGTTGGGATTGGTATTGGGTGGATGCGATCGGAGCAGTAGATACGGGGGGCGGTATGCTAATGCTACAGTATGCGCAATCTAATCAAGGCGTTTGTCGCTGTCCTTATAATTTTGACAAGATATCATATGTGCCACCATTGTCATCCAAAGTTTCCACTGGAAAATCCTGTTGAGCATCCGCAATGGCTTTCAAACCTTCCTTGGTGGCAGCACCTAGTCGCTTAGAGCTTAGACATGGGCAAGTCCTGATCGTCAACCGTTACATTTCCCCAATGTGACCAATGCTTTGTGTACTTCGTCGTGGAATGGTAATTGTTGCATCCGTGACATCCAAACCAGCAATGGTAGGATAGTTTTTGCGCCATCAATTCTTTTTCCAGTAATCCCGATACTGTCAGTTGAATAAGTCCTTCGTAGGCTAAAAGATCAGCAATGCTTGGAGGCTGTCCTCCCGCTAGGAATAAATGTTCGTGAGGATTGGATTTCATGTTGGAAAACCAACCCTCTTCCAGGACTTTCAGCAGCGTGTATAGTGATTTGGCTCGTTCTGTTTCCGTTTAGGCAGTATGCTTCGGTAGCTGTTGTGGTAGTTGTTCTTCTTTCATCACATACGGCAACATGTACCAAATCAATTGTCGAGTTACCGTATGGTGCCAGTAGTACAAGGTAGAATCGATCGTGGCTTTTCGTATTGTTCCCGGTTTTCCGTACCAACTTGTTGTAGCGGTTGTACCGTTTTTCGTAGTAGCACTGTTTCTATAATAATAATTAATAATGTTCACTCACAAAGAAAAAAGAAAGCTTAGAATGGCAGGAGATTCAGCATTCAGCCACGGTACCGTCCGTCAGATAGTTGCTTTGGAGGAGTGGAATGCTAGTCGTTTTCATCCAAGATAAAGTTGTACAGTTGAGGTGACGACTAGTCTACCATAGTTGGGTGAAGACGATCCTGGAACGATCAATTGCACGTCAAAACGAATCTGATTCTGCATTCTGCATTCTGCAGTAACCACCAAGCCACAGATCGGAATGGTTGAGATAGTGGTACCCCATATAGCTTCCACCTAGGTGCTGATACTGTTGCTGCTGCATTCATGTTTGCAGTATTATCGCGGTGTCGTCATTGGAGTCTCGGAGAAAAATAAGATACTGTAGATATTAGTGCAAAGAATAGATGCTAAAAATGTACGTAGCGGGCAATAAAAAGCTGTTTCGATTTTTGAAAAAAAAATAGGAGTATCGTAGACTAGTAGTCGCCAGTAGATACAGTAGGTCGGTTTGAAGATACGATACTACGGCATCTAATAGGGATGGGGTCGAAACTACGGTCACAGACATCATCATCATGAGACTAGTCTACTCTAGTAGACTAGTAGTCTACAATAGTAGGCTAGTAGACCCTGCTACTAGTAGCTACTGAAGTAGCTACTACTAGTGGTAGTCTACTACTAGTAGTAGTACTAGTAGTAGCACTACCTGGTACTACTACTCGGTATTAAAAGGTCTATCATCATCCGAACGAATACTCTACACGTTTTTCCCACCCACAATTAAATTCAATAATTAAATGACCGATGCCCCAGGCACCACAACTCAAATCAAAGTTGTAACAGACAAACACTGGATACTCAGCTCTTCATTTTTATCTCTAAACAACCGAACCACCCACAAACCACAAACCACAAACAGAAAGGATAAGCTCCAATGTCCTTTTACGATAGCAACGAAGTTCCATACCGGGAGGACTTTCCTCCCAGGTCGGCATCTGCCACAGCTCCACTTTCCACCATGGCCAGTGCCATGCTCTTTGGGAGTATATTCTTTGCGACCGTTGCCATGGGGGTTAAATCATACATGGCAGGTGACCACCGTGCCTTTCAAATGGCTTTCAATCCTCGATCCCAGCCTTTCGATTTTACATCCTACGCCTCCGTCTTTACGCTTCTTTTTCACATGTCTATTTTTGGCATGATTCTGTTTTACGCATACATTTGTGAGTACCATCCACCGTATCCACACGCTGAAAAGAGCTACAATCGCGATGAATTCTTTTTCATGACGGCACTCTTGTTCCTTGTGTCCTTCTTCACCCTCCACAAGAATGACCCGTCGGTGGATGCTGCCCACAACCATGGCACTAGCGCTGCTACTACTGGTGGTGGTAGCAGTAGTAGTAGTACCATTGGAGAAGAACCAAAAAAGTCCATTTTCGAGGAACGCGCCGTGGTCCCTGCAAACGACAAGACGGAAATTCTCAATCGGGATCAAACCGAAGAATGGAAAGGATGGATGCAGTTCATGTTCTTACTGTACCATTACTACCACGCCGAAGAAGTTTACAACTCGATCCGCATCATGATTACCTGCTACGTGTGGATGACAGGATTCGGAAACTTTTCCTTCTTTTATCTAAAGCAAGATTACGGTTCCATTCGGGTCATGCAAATGCTTTGGCGATTGAATTTCTTGGTCATCTTTTTGTGTCTTACTCAAGGAACTACCTACATTCTCTACTACATTTGTCTGTTGCACACCTATTTTTTCCTCATGGTGTACGTCATCATGAGGATTCGAAAGGATGTCAATTATACCAAATGGGGCATCCGTTTCAAACTGTTCTGTTTGGCCATGTGCATTTACATCATTTGGGATCTTGATAATCCCATATTTCGGACGATCCATTATCCCTTTTTGGGGGAAAAACCAATGGTGGGAGCTACCGGTGGAGCCATGTGGGAATGGTATTTCCGATCCAGTTTGGACCATTGGTCCACATTTTTGGGAATGATCTTTGCTTTAAATTTTCCCATTACTAGTTTGTTCTTTCGCAAATTGGAAGCACAGCCCTTGCTGTGGCATGTCTTGGCCAAGGGTATCATGGCTATTTTCTTCAGTGGTATGCTGTACTGGTGGGTCACGAATCCTTTCATGCACGAAAAATTTGAATACAATGCCACCAATGCCTACTTTGGTTTTATTCCGCTGATAGTGTATATTTTCTTCCGCAATTTGACACCTACTCTGCGAAATTACCATTTGGAACTCTTGCATCAAATTGGGAAAACGACACTGGAGACGTATTTGATGCAACACCACATCTGGTTGACGTCCGACGCAAAGAGCCTCTTGACCTTGATTCCGGGATGGCCCATGATTAACTTCCTCGTGGTGACATGCATTTACTTTGTCCTCAGTCGAAGACTTTATCAACTGACGCTATTTTTGAGAGGAATGATGCTTCCCGACAACAGAGAACAGTGCTTCCGAAATCTGGGTGGTATTACCGCTGTCCTCGTGTTCTATGTAGTCTTTGCGTTCATCCTGAAAACCGTAAATTTGCTGACCCTCCCCGTGGTACTATCGGTTTCGCTTGTCTTGGGAATTGCCATCTTTCAGACTGTCGCAGCAGTCACGTCCAGAAATGGAGCTGCCACCCCGACGCACGGCGACTCGAAGAAGGGCGATTCCATGGGTTTCATCCTTGGCTCAATTGCTGTTGTATGTGTGGGTTTGGTGTGGCATCACATGGCAAGAGTTGGAGCAGCCAAAATTCTACCATTGTCCGCCGGCTGTGCCAGGTTTGTCAACAAAGGAACCTGGGTCCCTATGGACAACTGCAACGAATTCACTCGCGGAGAAGCATACCGAAACAATGACGTTTTATCCCTGGCGACGTGCCAAGGAGGCATGCAGACAACTGCGTGGGGATGGAAGAATCTCGAGCCTTGGACGCATTGTCGATTTGCCCGCCGTGATCCGAAGAGCCTCAAGAAAATGCTAAATCACAGGAGAATCGTGTTCATTGGTGACTCTGGTCTGCGAAATATTTTCCATGCTACGGGCCGACAAATGGGCGACACGAACGCAGGAATTATTGACACGACACTTGAAAAGCATTCGGATATGTCCAACACTATCGGAAAAGCAGATCTTCAGTTCAAATGGGCCCCATACGCACAGGATCAAGTTGACAAGCTCAAGGATTTAATTGCAGATAAGAACACCATTGTCGACTTGGTTGTTCTGGGAGGCGGTGCCTGGGATCGTCTTCACAAATTTGGGAACAACGAAGATAAGAAAGCGTTCGAGGAAGCTGTTGCAGAACTTGGAAGGCAAATACAACATTCGCGAGAAGCAGGCATTCCTATCGTATGGGAGATCCCCACAACCATCAACACAGCTGCTTTGATGACTGATGAAAAGAAGGCGAATATTCGCGAAGAGCAAATGGCAGAGGTCCGTTCGTTTTACAGAAGCAAACAGGTGCCAGATTCTGCGTCCTTTGTTCTCGACGGGCCAGCCTTCAGCGAAGCAAGAATTGCAGAGAGCTACGACGGAGTGCACTATCCATTTGTTGTCTATGAGGCGGGCGCGCAAATTTTGCTCAACGCAATGGACTGGCTTCTGCCAGAGCGAGACACGTCTGATCCGTTTGCTCCTAAAATGCCGGGAGCGATGGCAAATCCTGTCCTTGGCGCCATGATTCTTTGTTTTGCAGTAATGGGGCTCTTTTTCTTTGATGGCTTTATGGGAGTTTCCTATTTAGCCTCACTTTTTGTTCCTTCTGTGACGCCGTTCCTGCTCTACGACGAGGCTTTCGGCACCCTTCACAGAGCGGCCGGTCTGCCTGAACTCCACGCAGGAGGCACTCCTCACGTGGTCAAGACCAAACAGAGCGACATGGAGTTGGCCAAGCCAGAAGGAAAATCAAGTAATCATACAATGGAGGAGGATGACTTTGAGCTAGAGTCTTTGCTTGGTGGTGATGTCGACAAGGAGAATGGAGCCTCGAGCTGAACGCTACTTGTGTGTGTGCCAAAGTTTTGAGCGCATTGAAATGTTTATTATAAATATTCTATTAATAATGAAAATTTAGTTCTTATACGGATTTACAAACTTAGCCATGTCTTCTTTGCCTACAGATCGAAAGATCTCGGCGAGTTGTTGTCGCGTATCTCTCCATTTCCCTCCGGCAAGTGCTGTGGTATCCAGTAAATAGTTGGCTTCATTAGCGGCCATTTGCTCTGGCGTCATTCCTTGATTAGCTTGTGGATCATCCTCCTTTTCATGCTCGCGAATTTTTTCATACATGTCTTTTAGCTTGGCAATGGCATCCGTTGTGGAATCACCTTTGTTGGCCAGCAAACCCAAGACTGCTACCTCTTTGAAGTCTTCCCGGGTCAGCCCAATGGTAGGCAAAGGAAGCCGAAGGCACATTCGAGCAGCATCTCTCGCCTCCTCTTGTCGATTGGGAAAGGAATTTAGCAATCGGGCATAAAACCTGTAAGTTGCTCCAAAGGTTCCAAACTTTCCATTCGCAGACTCGGCGGCAATCAGCGAAGACGATTCATCGTCACGAGCGGCATGTTCTAATGACATGGTCTGATAAAGGTCCGGGAATGGTCCTACTCGCAGCAAAGTGTATTTTTCTGGACCATAACTAATTACAGAGATAGTTGGTTGGAATTGAGATGTAAGAGATTCTACTGCAGCGACAAAACACACTGCAATTGTTGCCATCATAGTGTGGGCTTACCCAAGCTTCGCGACATCGCCAGGTATATAAGGCAAGTCGAAAGCGGCATCTTTCAAAAGCCCTTCACCCAATCCATCATTGTATATTTCGACAGCGTCCTGATCCTCACCAGCAAAATCCTTTTCACAGGCGATTCTTCTCATGATGTGTTCACTGTTCAGTGCCAGCAGGTTCATCCCAGGACTATCCAGCGCGGCTTCTACAATTGGCCAGGGAGTGGCGGATTCTTTTTCGTCGGCGTATGCATTTCTGTAAGCACAGATAAAGTGCCCGGTGCTCTTCGATTTTGCGATCGGATACAAATAGGGATGTAAATTGGATAGTTCATCTGTCCCGGCTTCTGTCATGGACGCCACGAGCTCAGGAGCATCCTGACTGGGAGCCGAGACTGCCTCTAGATCGTTCGCTTCCTGGCAGCGAAAACTTCCAGGGGCACCATATTTACTCAGCATCGTTTGAAAAGTAGAGAGCCGGGAAACGCTGTTTTCGACGCCAACGATGGACGACGAGGATGAAAAAAGCCTGCAGGTGGACACTCGCTTGGTGGCCAGAGGCGTGACTTTGCTCACGAGAGCCATAGAGGCTGGAAAGAAATACCACATTAGCACTAGCGTTGATCTTCTAGTCATATCGTTGTTCTCTAGTAGCTGGTGGAATAACTCTTTGAGCAATTTATGAGGCAGGCACCGGACTGTTCAGTCTAAGAAACGGTGATGTCCAACAGTTTGGTGCATGCAACTTCACGCTGAACTGAGTGATGATGAGGTAGAAAGAAAGAGGGAAGCCAAAGAAAAGCAGAGTGCGTATACGTACGTGTTAATTCAGTCGTTCGTGAGTTCACCCGGACACGTTTTGATTGGTCCGGCTGATTGGATACCCATTCAGGAGAAAAATACACCAATTCAGGGAAAAATACACAAATTCAGTAGAAAAATACACAAATTCAGATGAAAAATACACAAATTCAGGGAAAAATACACCAATTCAGTAGAAAAATACACCAATTAAAGGAAAAAATACACCAATTCAGGAAAAAATACACCAATTCAGTAGAAAAATACACCACCAATCAGGGAAAAAATACACCAATTCAGGGAAAAAATACACCAATTCAGTAGAAAAATACACCAATTCAGGAGAAAAATACACCAATTCAGTGGAAAAATACACTAATTCAGGAGAAAAATACACCAATTCAGTAGAAAAATACATCAATTCATGAGAAAAATACACCACTAATCAGGAAAAAAATACACCAATTCAGTAGAAAAATACACCACCAATCAGGGAAAAAATACACCAATTCAGTAGAAAAATACACCACCAATCAGGGGAAAAATACACCAATTCAGTAGAAAAATACACCAATTCAGTAGAAAATACACCACCAATCAGGGAAAAAATACACCAATTCAGGAGAAAAATACACCAATTCAGGAGAAAAATACACCACCAATCAGGGAAAAAATACACCAATTCAGGAGAAAAATACACCAATTCAGGAGAAAAATACACCAATACTATTATTCTTTGGTGTGACTGAACGTTCAGTTTCTGCGAAGACCCGGTACTACAGTACTAATATTATAGTAGGCTGAATTGAATCCTGTACTGTCAAATTGGAATTTCAGTAATAATAATAATAATAATAATAATAATATTAATAATAATATTGTTATTATCATTTCTTATGTATCTAGGAGTTTAACATTGGATCATTTTCCTTTGTAGGATGCTGCGGATAAAGTGTCCCACTCTGATAGTCCAACTTTCTACAGTATTAGGTAGAGCCCAGGATCATCACCGTCTTGTAGCTTGAAGGCTTCAAGACGAACTTTTTCAAACAAGTATGCCACTTCTTCCGATACGTGCTCCATCATTTGCTTCAAGGGAAGCGGTGAGTCCATGTTTGCCCCCCCTGACAAGACAACTAGTTTCTTGGCCGTATCTGGATCGACCACCACTTTGACGGCGGCGAAAATCCATTTCAAAGCAAATGGCAATGGATAAATAATACACTTGTAGAGTCTTTCGGGGAAAATCGTCAAGAGAAGTTTGATGATTGCTTTGATAAAGGGTATTAGTTTCATGCCCGAAATATTTTTCCATCCCTTGCCTGGCCGTAAATCCAGCGTCAGCGTCGTCTTTTCCAACGAATATCGGTCCGCCTTGCGATCCAAATACAGAGCAATGGCCAAGGCATAGGTTTCCAAACTACAAATGTCATCGTCAATTTGTGCTGGAAATATGTGAAGAATTCGCTGGCCGCGTAAATCACGGGCTTCGTTGCCACTTTTTCGGCAAACAACGTTCGTGACAATCCGTGGTAACACCTTGGTTCCGTTTCCCTCGGGGTAGTTCTTGCAAAGGGCAGCCTGTGATGCTACCGTCCAATCGTACAAGTCCCTCTTATCGTTACAAAAACCGCCAGTGCTGTTCTTGCTCTTGTAAGTTTCCGTAAGTAAGTGTTGGAACTTTTCTTCTTGCTCTTTGACGTGATGCGCATGAGCTAATCTCCATTCCAAACATTTTTGCAAATTAACCAGTGCCTTCTTTTCGTTCCCATTGCGTGCCGCCAAAAACCTGTAGCGTTCGGCCTTCGTCGAGCTAGGTGCTTTTTCTTTCATGTGTTCAGATGGCTCCTCCATTTCTGGTGGTGCCGGCTGTTGTGCATGTTGAAGTTGTTCTGCCGTGTTTCGACTCGATACTACTGCTGCTGCTACTAATACGTTTTCTTTGAGTACTGGTACTCTTTTCTGTGTTTCTTCCACCACTAAATCAGATGATGCAGCGGAAAAATCATCAGCTGTTGACTGTGTAAGGATTTTTGTCGCAGGCTTGTCAAATGGTTCGTGTTTAGTGGACAAAGCAGCAAAAGACGGCCGTCTTGTAATCCGATCAAAGGCAATGGCAGAACGGGGGAATTTCCATAACAAAATGCAAATGATGGCCACCACATGTGTAATGGGAGAGAATGGTATTGACGTTATCCATTCCATTCTGAATAATGATTTAATCGAGTAGAGAAGTATTCTACTCTACTTGATTGCTAGGATTGTTGATTTTGGCAGAGGGCAGAGGAAAGAAGAAACATCAAGTTCCACCATCCAATAATGCCGTTGATGAAGAAAAAAAATCAATTTCTGTTTGAAGAACCTTTATTAATGCCAGTTTGAATCGTGAGCAAGAAGTCGTGGGCGAAAACGGAAAAAATGTAGGTCACGCACGGACGCACACGAAGTCTTTGTAAGTGGGTCGCACAATTATTCGCGCCAGGCTCTCCAGCAACGGATATCTGTTGGTGTTTTTCAGCGCAAAAAAATGAGAAACACTTCTGAACTAGCTACTTCTCGTAACAAGTTGTACTCGCATCAAGTAAAAGACATTAGTACTGGTGCGAAACAAGAGATTAACAGTAAGCAGAGGTCTTGGCAATCAACAACGCATGCCCTGAATTGTAGCGATAGCCAGGAGCCGACTGCATACAGTAGAGGAGTAAGCAAAGGAGGATACGAACAATCAACACATTCCAGCAATCCGTAGCACACACAGCATACCGCAAGCACATTTCGCGATTGTCGAAACACGAACGCATATAAAATGAGATACGATCTCGCCTTTTTCCTGTGCTGCTGCAAGTCCTTCTTAGGAAACGATACTGACGGCGAGGATGGAGAAAATGAGAGCGATAGTTACTATACTCTTTTGGGGATTCAAAAAGACTCGACACAAGATGAGATTAAACGGGCCTACAAACGCCAGAGCCTCCAGATGCATCCCGACAAACTAGCCCAACGAGGCCAACAAGTGACCGATGCTGATCAGGCAAAATTTACCAAAATGAAGGAAGCCTACGAGGTCTTAAGTGATCCTCACAAACGAGAAACGTACGATACCATTGGAGCACGGGGAATGAAATGGTTGGAGGAGCCCTTTAGCATTGACCCACAGGAATTAGCCCACAACTTTGCAAAGTCGTCGGCCTTGGATCGTTCCAAAATATTCTCCATCTTTGTAGCAGCCGTTATTTCTGTTCTTATCCTGCCCATCCTCATCTGTCTACATGTCGATGGTGTCTTTGGTCCCGATGCCACGTGGTTTGCCACTCTGACACCCCTCTGGATATGGGATGCCTTTATCCTGTTCTACCACGCGCGGGTCATTCTGATGGGCCCCATTCCCAGGCCTGACCATATCCCACCCGAAGAATGGGTCGATCCGTTGCCTATGAAAAAGAGAATCTTTTCCATGGTACGATTTGTCCTCATTGTGTTATTTGAGCTACTCGTAACCATGAAACTAGCTATGATGGTAAACTGGCCATGGGCCGTTATCTTCTTTCCACTTTACGTTTGGGAAGCAACGACCTTGTATAAAAAGCTGCCATTAGCGCGCATGCGCATTGTCACAGTGGATGATTTGGAAACAGCGCTAGGAAAGCCATTCAGTGAATTTACTCCCGCGGAAAAGGAACTCATTGGCAAACGATATTCGGTTGTGTCTAGTGCAACGAGTCCCGACTTTGACGCTGCCCAAAAACTGAAGACACGAGCTCGCCACGACATTGTCAAGTGTGGATTTCGCATTTCGTTTGTCATACTGATGTTGGCGCAATTGGATGGACACGTGAAACTTAACTGGTGGCTCATCTTTGCTCCTTTCTGGGTTTTGACGGGCCTTATTTGCTTTGCCAACTACCAAGCCTTTTCCGAAGTTCAGAGGCTAGCGGCTGAAAAAGATCCTACTCTGTTTGGGCTTAAAAAAGATGATGCTGACCGACAAGCAGGATACGGATCTGTCGGAACCAATGGTGAGGCGACACCAACTCCACCCAGACCCGACATTTCCGAGGAAGAACGAGAGGAACTCAAGGCGCAAGTCATGGCCAGTGGATCTAGACTCTGCAGCAAGTGCTGTTCTCAAGGCTTTTTCCTCATCGTGATCTTTTTGTTCTTGGCAAAGCTGCAAGGGGCGGACTATTCGGCACTCTGGATCATTTCGCCTTGTCTCATCATTGTAAGATACATGTTTCACTCTGGAGTCTTTGATAGTGCTGCATGTGCAACTTGTTAACATTGCCTTCTCTGTCGATACTCTCGCCGAACAGGCTGGTCTTGTCCTTTGCTGTTTGGGATGTGCCATATTTGGAATCACCGAGGTACCTACTGACGGTGTAGAGTTCGACTCTGGTGATCAACTGAACGATTCTGGAGAACCACCAATGATACCTGTGAAAACACAAAACGCAAGTCAGCCCATTGTTGCGCCGTACAATCCACCAGAACAACCAGGAGACACGCCCAGCGCCAACGATGCTGGTGGCTGGGATCCAGAAAAGGGACAACCCCGAAACAATGTTTCTGCACAGCCGGCTCGAGCAGCAGCAGCTGCTACCTTCGACGCAACAATACCGCAAAAAGCAGCTTCGGCTGCGCACGCACGGGTCACCGAATCATCTGCATCAAAATCGTCACCCCCCGTGGACCTGTTAGATGTCACTTCAAAAGTAACGCCGAAAGCAGATGCTTTATCAGGTTCCATTCATGAGCTGGATTAGTGCAGTAGGAGTAAGAAGAAGCAATGTATTAATTTCAATGTAGGTCACAATATGTACAGAAAACAGAGTGGCAAGTTTCATTGAACTAATTTGGCACCATATTGTAAAAAACTACTAGACCTACAGTACTCGCAACTGCTTTTGATATTCAGCAGTGTACGAGCAATTGTCGTGTGTATCATTATGTGTACCTACTAGACTACTAGTAAGTCTGCTTATTAGTTCGTCAAAAAAATTCTGCAAGGAGATTTTGACCAGCAGACAAAATTTGACCAAAGTAACATGTGTTATGTCTTATTTACTACGGTAGAGTAATCCGGAGTAGTAGTCGTTGTTCTCGGAGTATCATTAGAGAAAGGGTTATTTCGCAGGAGCAAGCCATGACCAACAAAAGCGTACTCTATTAGCTCTACTAGACTAGCTACTCGTAGCTAGTAGTAGCTAGCTACAGTAGTAGTTGCTAGCAGTACTAGCTACTCGAACGAGTACTAGTACTGGTCTACTAGCTACCTGGTAGCAGACCTTTCGACTGGACTCGTACGACACAAACCCTCTCCCCTTCCCTCTCGTCACAACGCTGATTATCGCATAATTTGGAGGCATTCCTGAATTTGTTTCGACAATGGACAATAACAGCAGCACCAGTAGAAAGAGGCAGTTGCCTCGACAGCAGCGGCGTCTAGTGATTTCAGAAGAAGAGTACACATCATCACTGGAGACCATCATCCAGCGGGACTACTTTTCCGATCTGCCAGATTTGCAGTTAAAGGCGGCCGTCCTGAATCGTCGCTCCCAACAAGACCACGTCGGGGCTGTTCGAGTACGACGTGCTGCACGGAGAATAAAGAACCGCGAAGCGGCCTTATTGGCGCAGGACGAAGCTGATGAACTTTCAGTGGATGAAAACGGTTTGCGGAAAAAGGCCCGACCTCTGATTCGAGAAAGTTTGTCGGGTTTTCATGGCCGTGTGACCAGCGAAGACAACGTTTCATTTGAACAAACTCAGCAGCGAGAAATCAAGGAAAATCGAGAGCGTTTGGCTCGCGTATTTCAAACACCTGCCGAACGACTGATGTTGAAGGAATCGGAAGAGCAAGGAGATCAGGAGGACACCTATGACAGTCCCTATCCTGCTTTGGCCTCGGACGAATACAACCCGCCACCTTCTCGCATTTCCTACACCGAATGGCAGAAACCACAAGCACGGAACGGATTGTTTTTTGTCCCAACCCCTACTGCTCCGGCGCGAAACTCGCAATCGGATCAAAATCTCTTGATCAAAGAAGGCCTGGCATGTTCCAACGATCTATCCACGAGTACTCAGACTGATACTTCGCTCATGCCACCACCATCCCAATCTAGCCAACAAACTATCATCAGCAGTGTTCCTGCTACAACGTCTTCTGCTATTACGTCTAGCGAAAGACGGGCTTTGGTGGAATACACTCCCAAACACACTTTGGAAAAGACGATTGAGCCATCGAAAACTCGGTTTCCCGTGTCTCGAGAAATTGCCACGTGTCTCCAAGAACATCGTATTATCACAACCTTGGAACGCCTCCGCAACAGAAAGGATTCGAAAGATTCCGATACGGAATACTCCACCGATGCCTCTACGGATTTGGAATCGGATGGACGAAGCCTGGAAGCCGAACGACTGGCTCGTGCAAGACGACAAAAACGAGAACAAGAGAGCTTTGTCAATATGACCCCTGTCATTGTTCCCGGGAACAATACTCGATTGGGCGACGAGTCCCCCATTGTTACTTGTGGAACCGTGGCAGGAACACCCCTGCTAATAAGACCTGTCGAGGCGAACGGAGACGAAGAAGAAAAGGATCATAAGCTTTCCTCGAATTTTAATGTAGCTGATGAGAGCGATCGAGATGTAGCTGCCCGTGTAGCAATGGCAACTTTGGAACAACGCAAGGCCAGAGCCCAAGGAAATAATCACAGCTACGGTAGTATTACTGCCGCTATCAGCAGCAGAAAGGCACGCGACAAGCCAAGCAAGTCACGATCAAAGACAAGACCTGCCAGCAGCAGCATCCACCAACGTGACATATCATCGTTTAGTCCTGCAGCCAGGTCCTTGTTGGCCGGGACTTCCTCCCAAAAACGAGCACTGAACGTTCGCAGTGCAAGTTCCTTTGCCTCTGCCCTCCGATCTTCCTATACACCCCAACAGCGCCCTGGCGGTAGTCGCTTAAGAGGACCTTCAAGTAACAGCCTATCAAGAAAAGACCATGTATACGGAGAAACTCCCCGTTTGGATTCGCGGAATGAATTAGCACGAGAAGAGACCGACAAACGTTCTAGTAGCGTCATCAAGGGACAATCCAAACCTGTGGGACTTGGAGGGGAATCCAAATCCAATCATATTACTGATGGCCTTTTGAATCTGCTGTAATTTATAGATATTTACTATTGCTGCATTAGTAGCATAAGCTAACCTTCTTGACTCTGGTTGTGTGGCACATCATTATTTAAGTGAAGCTATTCAAAATATCTACAGTGTCGGCCTTCTTGGTGATGATGACATATGACAGTCCACTATAGACTATTGATTGTTGACTATTGACTCTTGACTTTTGACTATTGACACACCGTTTTCATTGCAAACAACCTTAAGGTTACGCGTTAATCTTTATCCTGCACCATTGCAATACAACATATTATTATTATTATAATGAAAGCAGATGACCAACAGCAAACACAGCAACAATACGGTACTTCACTCACTTCAACTAACAAGAACAATCATAATTAACCAAATCCTCCGCTATGTAACAAAAGAGCTGCTCGCCGTTGTACGCCACCCTGTGTTATGGTACTTAGGAAGTTTAAAGAAATCGGAAGTGCACTCTTAGCTGTCTTTCGCTGACCTAGAGCACTTACATCGCCAAATACGGTTACTTAGGAAAAATGAAGCCTGACAACGCGCATCCAACGCTCTCACGAGATCGCTTCCCGTCTGCGATTAGCTGCGATCGGTAGCAGCTCCAGAGAATCTCACTCCAACACAACAAACATCCAAGCGGCTGCCAGTAAGTACTATATTTTCTGTGATAGATTAAAAGGAAGCTTGATAAATCAATCCATAACAAGGCGTCGTCAATTCGTAGTCCTTGCAGAGGTGCGTTTCAGAGAATGGCAATGGTTGATTGATCAAAGAAACAGTCTAAAACGTTGCCACCTCTACGAGAGAAGGCAATCCCACTGAAGCGGCACGCACGCATCGGTTCGCGATTATTGACTACAGTACTCTACTCTCTACTCAATTGCTCAATTGTGAAGCCAATTGCCACTATATACTATATCGCTCACAAATAATCTTGTTGTTTGTATCTTTCTTTACCTACACCAGCCGTTCTCTCCTTCACCATCATCACGCCTCTACGCAATCTCAAAAAGTCAAAAAAAATGTCTAGTAGCAAACCCCATATGGAACAGCAGAGAGCCATGGAGACGGTGGATGCGAGCAAGCAAGACGATGGCCAGAGCAACCTCAACAACATGAACATGAAACCCATGGCCCAGCCTCCTCGTCACCAACAAGGTGCAGGCAGACCTCCCCATGCCCCTTATAGTAGTAGACAACCGGGTTATCCGGCTCAGTACCCAGGATACGCTGGTGCTACACGACACCCTCAACTGCTTCAGTCGGTCGTGACCACTTCCTTTAGTGCTGGCGAGGAAGAGCGAGAACATTCTCAACGAGGGTACCCGCCTGTACCACGCCATGTAAATATCTGTCTTAATCCAAACGAACAACGCTGGGATGGACCCGTGGAAGAACGTTATCACGCACCAGAACAGCGACTTGACAGTACGGAAGAACGAGAGCAACCACCTTCCTCGGAAAAGGAATCCGCGCCTACCGACGGAACGCCATGGGTTGTACCCCCAAGCCCACAGGGAGCTCGCGCTCCTGTTCCTCCACTATCTAAGGCATCATCAGGCATGGGTCCACCGGAGCCCATGAAAAGAAGCTTTTATCACCACGCTCGACCCAACGATGGATACAACCCGGATGTTCCTCCTGACTTTGTGCCCCCTAAGAGAGCCAAGGTAATGCCAGCTGGACCACGAGGAGGTGAAAGAGACCTTCGCAGGCCCCCCTCTTTCTTTACCCGTGACATGTCGTGGGAGTCTCGTGGTCCTGATGACGGATACTACTACGGACATCCGCGAAGCAGTCCAAGGTACGAGCAGAACGGAGGATACTATGGAGGACCACCACCGCCACCTCCTCCTCACAATTACCCGAGAGGTCCTGGACCTGTAGGATCGTATCGAGAAGATGAGTACATTGACTATTCTCGGCCCAGAAGCCACCCTTCAACTCCTCGAGGCGGTCCCAATCCTTACCCGCAAGAAGGCGGATACCACGGCCTACCCCCTCAACGCTGGGGGCACCACGATAGTTGGGAGCAATCGCCCCGGCGCAGCCCGGGCTCTGATTTTCATCCTCCTTCTTCCCATGGAATCCAGTACAGGGATGATTTCGACGCAGGACGCGGCTGGAGCCGAGATCCTCGTGATGATCCTCGGCACGCACGTTATGACCATCACGAGAGATATTACCACAATGGCCCCTATCACGGTAATTCATACTATGGAGGTCCCTCATTACCACCCATGCACCAAAAGATGCCGCCCATGTCACCTAGAGGGGGCAGTATGCCTCCTTTGGACCATGGTGCTGGTCCAGTGGGTCGCAGCCAAAGCATGGAGGACGACAATCATGTTACTTCACTCACCGACGCAAATGGAAAGCCAATGACAGGCAGAGACGGCCCCCTTCTTCTGCTTGCCCTTCCGACAGATAGAATTTCCCTCAGCGAAACGCTTTGTGTCGTTCGCGAAAACATTGAAGTGTTCCGAGCCACCAAGACAGATGTGGATGCTCCAGCTCCTGGACGCAAGCACTCAGTCGTGGTGGGTCAAGTGGGTCTTCGGTGCATCCATTGCAGACACACTACCCGCACAAGCGAGCGCGTTAAACGTGCTGTATGCTACCCATCCTCTATCAAACGCATATACAGGACCGTCATTGACATGAAGCTTGACCACTTCTTGCAGTGCAAGTTTGTTCCTGCTTCCTTGAAGGAAAGGCTAGCAGAGTTGAAGGTGAAGCACACAAGGAGTACAGGTACCACAATGCAGTACTTTATCCGAGCTGCCCATTCGCTTGGACTCGAAGACGGCACTTCCGGAGTCTGTATTAACCCAAATAAGGCAACGCATGCTCTCCCTGGAGCTGTATTATGTGCTCCCCAAAGGAGTGAATTGAAGCAAAATGCGCCCATAATGTCGCCCATTACTGAGGGCAAGCCCAACACAGAGCAGGCAAGTTATCCAGGTCAAGCACCACCCAGTGCTAGCGAGTACCGTCCCATCGGTCGCAACGACTCTCTTTTATCTGATACATCTGCTATGACACCGGACACTCCGCAACCGGAGACCCAGCAATCCGACAGTGAGCTTCCCGATACCTTTTTCACTGGAAAGATCAATCTTGCTGTGAAGGAGGACAAAATGGCGCTGAGTCCTTTGCGATGCTTCTTGCGGTCCCAAGTGTGTGCCTTCTCTGCCACAGCCGAAGATATTGCTGTCAGAGCTCCAACCACTTTCTCTATTTCTGTGGGACAGGTTGGCATAGGATGCATTCACTGTGTGAACCAGCCTTCCAAACTCCGATCAAATAGAGCCGTCTGCTTCCCCTTTTCGATTTCTCGAATCTATCAGTCAGTAGCTGACATTCAGCGCTTCCACTTCGGAGAATGTAAAATGTTGCCAGATGACGTCAAAGCGAAGTTCCTATCTCTTCAAAAAGCTAGCTCCAAGGGGTCGAAGGGTCTGGCCACACGCCAATACTGGATCACTTCTGCTAAGAAGCTTGGTCTTGCCGATACCCCAAATGGTATCCGCTTTGCACGCGATCCCTCCAAGCCAGAGCAGAATGCCATGTCTCTGGACATTCTTGCCCAAGTTGCCTTTAATGTAACGACGGCTAGCCGAGCACTTGTCCTACCCGAAGACAAGCCTTTCATCGCGGAATTCCTGTACGTCGTGATGGAACAATTGCAGCCCTGTCGCTTCACCGAGGCCGATCGTAACAAGCGACGATTAAAGGACGTTGGCTGCATTGGAGTGGAATGCAAGCACTGCGCTGGCCAAGTCGATGGCCGCAAATTCTTCTGGTCCAGCGTGAACGCTGTTGAATCCAATTTTGTTTCTGTCCACACTCACGTGATGGAATGTCGGTGTGTTCCTACGGAGTTAAAAGAAAAGCTCGGCGAGCTCAAGAAACTTCGCAAGGAGCAAACTGCTGCTCTCAAAACTGGATCTCAAAAGGCATTCTTCGCTCGTGTCTGGAATCGTTTGCACGGAAAAAACAGAAACCAAGATGGTGATATGAGCAGCGATAACTCGGCAACTTCTGTTACGGGCTCGCCAACGAATTCTCCAGCCATATCTAGTGGATGTCCATCTCCCATTATGGACGAGTCCAACTCGGCTGAGGTCAATGGAGTGAGCGACAACATGAAACAAATGTCCGTTGTGGAGATTTGAGAATGAAAAAACACTGATTGTTTGCCCTCAATGAAAGAGTTTTGATTCGAATTTTAAATTTTAGATCGTTATTCCCGACACAAACTAGACTTTTTATTGCATTGCATGATTGCATAGTGGTGCTACTGTAGCTGTTTTGTGATTCAATGAGACAGACTTGTTGCGGTATGCCAATGGGCCGAGTGAGGGTGGTACCTGGTAGATTCGGATATTAAGATTCGTGAGACGAGTACTCTAGAGTAGCTACCAGTAGCTAGCTAGAGTAGTACCATAGCACTCGTCGCTCGTCCTCTCTGCTACTACTACTACTAGCTAGTAGTAGTAGTAGTAGTACTATTAGCTAGCTACTACTACTAGCTAGTAGTAGTAGAGTAAAGACTAGACTGATCAATTCAGGTGGCCGGGTGGTCAGAATCAACAAGAATGACGAAGATAAACTAACTTTTCATGATTTTTGGTTGCATTCAAAAATAATAATATATTAGATGAACAAATTTGCATATCTCTACTAGCTACTGTATCTACTACAATACATATCTACTACCCCCTACTACAGTCCTACTAGACTACTACTCTGGCTAATCTTGTTATACGCCTCGCTCCATCCATTGCCCTCTTGATTATCTTTTTAGTAAAGCGCCAACAAGAGATTTCGGCCCTACCTTGTTGAAAAAGTCCGATTATTTATTGATGAGCAAAGAAGCTTATCCCGATATACATCCAACATCCAACAGTTCTAACTGAAAAAGCCAAAAAATGATAGCAGCTGCCAGCACAACAAACGATGAAGAGATTACTACCTCGGAGGGCAGCGATACGTCGCCTAAAAACTACCATCGTGTTTGGTGGCTGGTTGCGTTTTTCAAATTAGATTTGGTCCTTTCGTCCATTCTGTTGCTTCCCTTTATCCCAGTGTAAGTTAGTTTTCCTTTTGGTATTGATTGGCTGCGTGATCTGCAATTCAATATGGCGACCGATTACTCTATCATCAGCAACTAAAATACTGACATGTGTCTTGTTCTGTGACATTCAGAATTCACCGGGCAGTGGGAACAGGACCGATCACCGAGTACTCGTTGTGGGGGTGCCTTTTAGACCTAGCCGTATTAGCCGGGTTGCGAATTCTGGCCGGAATACTTTCTTTGATTGTTTCCTATGAAATGGCGAAAGTTCGTCCTGAGTTTACGTTTGATCTTTATCATCCAAATGGAGACAAAAAATCACGAGAGGAACTAGAACTAGAGGCACTGGAGGAGAGTTTTTGGCCCTGGTTTAAACGATTTGTATCTCGGCCGGCCTTCTTCTGTGAAGTATTTTGTATTCTCACCCAGCTCCTGGGAATTGCCAAGTGTTTAGCACGTCTCGATGTGGAGGTAGGCCGTTACCAGGACACGAAGCCGAGCCATCCTCTCTTTTGGGTGGCAGCTGCGCTATCCAGTCTCTTTTCCTTGGTGGAGCTCTCCTTCATCGATTCCATGAGCCAAAAAGCTGCTGCGTACGGAGAATCGTGCTTGGAAGCATCTCGGCCGACCTTCTTTCGACGTGTGGGCAGTCATCTTTCTATTCCTTTGTTAGCCGAAGACCAAATGGAAGTGCAAGTAGCCGGAGATGAAACTGCAGAAGAAGATCCAGAACAAACAGAAGAAGTCGATCCCAACGCAATAGGGACGAGCGAAATCACAGCTGACGCAAGATATAAAGCCGGTTGGTCTGATTTACTGTATGTTTGCTCTCCCGATCTACACTATATCATTTGTGCTTTTGTGTTTCTTCTCTTGGCAGCAGTTGCGCAAGTCTACATTCCGCATTTCACCGGAAAGATTTTGGATTCTCTCGCTCAAGCATTCTCCGATAGCGACGACGACAACGGTGGAAAATCCATGATTGATGTTCCTGGCTTCATGAAGAACGTTAAATATTTAGGTACGCGCACATTGTGAAGAAAAATTTTCTATATTATATTGGCATTCATTTACGTTGCATGGAAACTCACATTTACCCAACTCTTGTTGTCAGTGATTGCATCCATCCTGTGCGGGATCTTTTCGGCAGTTCGTGGTTCTATCTTCACTGTTGTCGGTGGAAGGGTCAATGTTCGGCTCCGTGTTCAGTTGATGGATTCATTACTTTCTCAAGGTAAGCACTGCGGCCCTCTGCTTCATCTGTCAAAGTTTGCGAATTCCTAGTTGGCGGCAACATCTTAACACACAAATTCTCTCTTTTCAGACGTGGGCTTCTTTGATACAACCAAGACGGGAGATATCACGAGTAGATTGAGCAGTGATACTACACTGGTCGGAGACCAAGTGACTTACAATGTCAATGTGTTTCTTAGAAGCGTTGTACAGGCAATTGGAGTCCTCATTTTCATGTTTGTCCTCTCTTGGCAACTGAGCATCATTGCTTTCATCTCTGTTCCTGTTGTAACGGCTCTAAGCAAGTGGTACGGCAACTTTCTGCGCAGCCTCACCAAATTGATGCAGAAAAAGGTAAGTCACGCAAAACTGGGTTGCGCTATTGTTAAATTCAACTTACATTTAGTGCGCTTGAAAACACTGATGAAATATTTCTTCCGTGTTACTTCAGTTAGCGGATGGAAATTCCATCAGTGAGGCTGCCATCGGATCCATGGCGACCGTCAAAGCCTTTGATGCTTCCGAAAGCGAGCTGCGCGAGTTTGAGGGATGTATGCGCGAATATTTAAAATTGAACACGCGTGCAGGTATCGCGTATCTAGGATATTGCACTGTAGTGACAGCACTTCCGTATTTAGTGATTGCTGTTATTGTTTTTTACGGAGGTTTGTTAGTGCGAAACGGTGACTTAACCAGTGGCGAGCTTGTGAGCTTTATCCTTTATCTGCAGTCATTATCGGATTCCTTTTCAAGCATTGGATACAGTAAGTCGTGCGGTTTGTACTCGTAGTAAATGCTCTGATTAAAATTGTTCAATTGTCGGAGCCTCACATTAAAAAACTGTTTTGTTATCCTTATCTCAAGTCTTTTCAAGTTTGACGCAGGCAGTGGGCGCCGCCGATAAGGTCTTTGAGTTGATGCATCGAAAGCCCAAGTACAGGATTCCTACCACGAACACGAACACGGCAACGGGTGCAGAGAGTCGAGGCATTATTGGTATCACTGCCATGAAGACCTATACCTTCAGACGAAGAGGACTTCGTCCTCCCAGTTGCCGAGGACAAATTACCCTGGAAAATGTTGAACTCTACTACCCAGCCAGACCACAGCGGCGAGTACTGAATCGTCTTTCGATGGATGTTCCACCTGGCTCCGTTGTTGCACTTGTCGGAAGCAGCGGAGGAGGGAAGTCTAGTGTCATGTCCTTGATTCAGCACCTGTACGAACCTTCCGCTGGAAGAGTTATGCTGGACGGCCACGAAGTGTCAGAATTGAGCCCAACGTGGTTGAGTCAGCACGTGTCTATAGTTTCTCAGGAGCCAACCCTCTTTGGAAGATCAGTGAAGCGAAACATCATGTACGGTCTTGAAGGAACAGATCGGGAACCTACAGACGATGAGATCAAAGAAGCCGCTCGATTGGCGAATGCATCTTCGTTCATTGAGGTAAGATTCGCGACTCTGTTGAAGTGATGTGCGAATCTTCTTTATATGGCATAATGTCTCACATCAGTGTTTTGTCTTCACCAATCTATGCTTTTTTACCAGAATATGCCGCAAAAATACGACACTGAAGTAGGGGAACGCGGCGTGCAGCTCAGTAGTGGTCAAAAGCAACGAATCGCCATTGCGCGTGCCCTAGTTCGCCATCCAGCAGTTCTGTTGCTGGACGAGGCAACTTCTGCTCTCGACAGCGAAAGTGAACACATGGTACAGCAAGCCATCGACCAAATGATTTCCCGAGGCCGGGGAGGTGCGAACGAAAATAATGATGGTCAGCCAGGAATGACAGTAATGATTGTGGCACATAGGTTGTCGACCGTGCGAAATGCCGATGTAATTTTCGTTATTCGAGACGGTCAGGTTGTTGAGAAAGGAAAGCACTATGACTTACTTCAGAACGACAAAGGATTCTATACATCCTTAATCCGGCGTCAAATGGACACTCAGAAAAAGCTTGACGATTGAATCTTTTGATGTTCAGGCTATTGGCTAGCATCCCTTCGTCTCTTATTAGAATATTAGTAGTCTAGTCTAGTACTTAAAAAGCTTTGAATGCAAACTGCACTGAGATGAGGAGGAAGCCTGGAGTAGTAGCTAGCTACTAGGCTACTAGCTGGGGCGAGCTAGATCTTTGAAAAGTAGAACCCCAACTCTAGTTGGAGGTCGCCGGCAGGACTAACGACTTCCAATCATTGGCTGTTCATGTTCTCACAAAATCAAACCTGAAGGCTAGTAGATACTCGAGTAGCTACTAGTCTATGCTAGAGTAGTAGCTAGTGCCTACCAGTACATACACACAGTACAGGGTACCAGGTAGTAGTCTAGTCTACTACCGTACCAAGGACCTCATTTACAGTAAAATACTACAACTATAACGAAAGAGAGAAAAGATGGCACGAACTAGTAAGCACAAGGACGCAGTTAAGATCTCCGATACAAAAGAATCTGCAGCAAAATCAAGCGGCAGCCCAGAGGTAACCAAGCCCGTTGTCCAACAATCACACGCGGAGTTGGTGGCGGAGCATCTTCCTCCAATGGCACTGGTCTGTTGTGTGTTAATTCTTTCTGGATCGCTCTTCATTTTGGGACTTCGAGATGCCCTAGCCACTGGAAAGCCCATTGCTGGACCTTTGGATGCGTCGTTACAGGTACGTGTATTTTTCAAGCTAGAAAGGAAATATCGACGATTGCAATGCAAAAAGTGCATCTGGTACTAGTGCTCTCTCTCCACGTCCAATTGAGCCTGCACCTACCCGACTCTTCCTTCGTCTTGACTCAAGTCTCTTGTTAAATCGCAACTCACTTTTTAAATGATCCTTGCTCCCTTATTTTGATTCCGCGACCCGGTCGATAAATCAACTTTCAACCAAACCAATCCCTCCTAAAATACTAAGATTTTCACTGATTCGGCTCAATTCTTCGATGATTCTAGAGGATGGAAATCACCACAAGGTGGACTGAGTGCCATACAATCCGCTACAACAGATGAAAATAATATGGGAGGTCTCTTTATTCGAAAAGTGGGAGGTGCTGCTGCAGCTACGCTTCACTTGCAAAAAATTGCACCACTCTTGTTTCATCCCGATGGAGCTCAGTGGATGGCGGGTCACTTTCGCCCACTCTACACCATGGCCATTTTTGCTAACATGGCACTGGCTGCATTCTACGTATATTATATGGAGGACTTGGAAGCTGCCAACGCTGCAGGTATGGCTAAATATATCCTAGTCATTCTCGGATTAGAATCCGTAATTCTCGCATTCTACCTCTTTGGACAAAAGAAAGGCGCGACTCGACTTCCAGCTATGGCAATGCCTGAGGGAAAGACGGAAAAATCTGTCACCAGTCGTATTGTTACCCGAACGGTGACTGTAATTGGATCGATAATGTCGCTCGTTCTTTTGAGAGATCTATTCTTCCCAGGATTCATTCTTGACTTTATCCCCAGAGACGATATTTATCTGGAGTGGACAAACGCCTTTGTGCATTCACCACCACCCGGTTCCCAAGAAATGGAGGAACAGGGTTTGGAATCGGTTCTCTTCGTGGGAGATAAGTTTGCGTCCCATTTTATGGCTCTCAATATGCTTTTGTGCATGGCGTATAAGTTCCTTACCGCCTTTGGCATCTCCTACGGAAGTGATGGAAGTGGAACCGTGAAATGCAAAATGATATGGAAAATTCAGTGCTTTGGGGACTTGTTTATCCTCTTTTTCATGCGATTATTTTCAGCAGCCGCGGTTTCTGCCAGCCTGGACCTTCGTTGGCATTTGATGCTTATCGGATACGAGTCCTTTATCTTAGGCTTGTATGCCTGGTTCTAAACGATGTCATTCACAAGCGAAACATTCACATCAAACTAATTAAAACTCATAAAAGCCATTCAAAATCGATCGCTGCTCATTTTTATTCCATCACTGTATTTTTCTGCGCTCCAGACTAGCAAAGACCTTTCTCTTTGCAGTAGCTTGATAGGTCTAACGCAATCCCAATTTGCTGCTTTTTTGCTAAGGCCGCTGTTTTGATGGCCACACTCAACCAGAACTAAAGCTTGTTTGTCGTTTATTCGTACTCTCCTTTTTGTAGTTGCTCTACCATTTGCCTCCACGGCACAGTGCCAACTCCACGACGAACAATTCGTCCAGTGTTTTCGACAACAATTGCGATTCCTTCTTCTTTCACGGTAGCACCTCCTTGCTCAATCGCATCTTGCATTTCAGCCTCAATGTATTCCTTCCAGTCATCACCAGTTGCTCTAGCCACATAGGGCTGTGTTTCGTAGGACGGTCGCTCTCCGAATCCAGCAGCCGGTTCATCCAGCGGGCCTTTCTCTGTTTCATACGGTACCACCAAAACATTGCTCATGGCAAAATCCATCTTTAACAAGTTGGCTCCAATCAAAGCGTCCTTACAAGCTTTTTTAGGACCAGCAACAATGATCATGTGTTGTTTAGCGCCTTGTTGGAGGTCTCTCACAGTGGCCTCCTTCGTTTTTCCGTCCATCGAAATGGTTATCTCCAGGTCCAAATTTTGCAGTTGTTTCTCGCGCTGTTTCATTTCACGAATTTTCCCTTTTTGTTGCTTTTTCTTCTCAATCTTTTCGTCCACCTTTCCCTGTAACTCCTGTCCCTTGTCGAAATCAAACTTAGCTGCAACAGCAAATGCGATGACAGCTCCAAAATCAATGGCCAAATTCAAATACTGTCGACAAATAAAGCGTTTCATTAGAAAGTCCATAAAGAGTGAAGTAATGCTCCCATTTCTAACGTACCTGCGTATTCAGGTCCAAATCGTTTCGAGCACCTGAGATAGCAGCAATAGTTCCCGCCAAGGTGATGAATCCACCTACTGCAGCACCTGATCCCAATGAAAAATACAGGAACAAGCGCAAATTTCGCCAGGGAGCAATGCTTTCGGAAACGAGCTTGGTTCGAAGACCTTCATCAAATGGTTTATTCTTCTTCTTTTTTCCTTCCTTTTCGTTTGTGCTGTGAACGATGACTCGCGTTCGTTTGGCAGACGTTGCTGTTGTGACTCTGGAGTTTGCCAAAAAATAGGACGTCGTTTGAAACGCCAATGAGGCTTCCGCCAGGAAGGAGACGACAGCAAGAATCAAGAGATGACGAGACATGGTGATGATGAATAATAAGGCAAAGAAAGGGGGTGCTTAAGTTCGATACGTTGTGCGATAAGCTTCGACTTGAAGTCAAAGAGAAAGATACTCGTAGCTATTATTGACTTCAGTTTGGGACTGATTCATTTAATCCAATCGCTGACGTCACTCCCTGATATTCGTGATCCGGACCTTTTCCGTTCGGTACTAATGGTGAACTTCGCAGTCTAACTCTCACTCCTGTGCACAGTGCGCATGCTGTAGGCTATCACTACTACCTTAGCTAGAATGCTAGCTAAGCAGCCGAAAAACTGTTGCTTCATTGCTTCGTTGCTCCTTTCTTGATTCTGTGCGTGAGAAATTCCAGAACCAAACCATGCCTTTGGCTCTAGTCATGATAGCAACACTCCTGTAACCAGCTCGGCGCCTTTTCCTTGCCACCAAAGTCTGAAAGAACAGACTGAACAAAGATCGCTTTATGATTATCGTCAAAAATAGTATCATGGTCTCCTACACTACCTTTGCGGATGAAATTGTAGCCAGGTTTCCATCGAACGGAAATTGGATGGAAGAGATTCTGATGCTCTCGCATCCATGCAAAACTAACTCGCTCCAGGACTCGGTCTAGTATTTCGTTATGACTGCTCTCCCCGCTGCTTAGGATACCCTCCAGTTCCAAGTATTTGGCAATCCTTAAGACTTGTTTCGGGAGATCGTACTTCAAATCTTCGTATCGTATCAATAATACTTGTTCCGTCTCGTCAGACGTTTCAGCTTTTTTACTGGCATTGATATTCGGCATCCACGATGCTAGATGGTGACTCCAACGTCCATAGGCGATATTTCCATCTAAAAAATCCTGGAAGAAGGCTTTAAAGTCACCTTGAAATCCTCCGTCCTCTACGTGCTGATTGGTCAGATGGTGGTAAAAAGAGGTAAGGACATCTCGACCATCTCGAACTACGTAAATATATACTTGGCACTGCCTTCTCTGTCACCAGCGGAAGATGCACCAGGCAACATATCCCATCGCAAATGCGTGTTAAAGATGCGATATCCCAGGGCTTTGTGATTGTTCTGGATTTTGGAGATCAGTTCATCATTGTCTGGTTCCCAATGCGGATCAATCTCGAAGAACGGGGCGTACTGAGAAATGTGATCCAAAGGCAGTTCTTCTTGCTGACGCAGTGATCGTTCCGCTGCGAGGAGCTGGTAGACAATGTTTTGCATCCATGTCGTCCCCGACTTGGGGAATGAGGCAATGAATATATCTTTGGGTCCAACTGCCAAAGACCTACACTTTCGCAGCGTTTCCTGGGATGTAATGGGAAGTGTGGGAAGCGGAGGTAGATCTGTCATGGTTGCGGTCCTCGATTTGCTCGTAAAAGTTACTGGCTGTCAATTCGTAATTGCTCTATCTACTGAAACTTGCTTTAAAGTGAAAATAAAAGTTAGTATGCTATCAAAAATAATAAAGAAATTATTACTGTAGCTAGTGCAATACACCACTTTTACCACGGGTTAAAAGCCGTACAGCGAACAACTGTGCGTCCCTAAGCGGTCGGCATACAGCCGTCCACGTCAGCTAGCGTCAAGGGTTTTCCCCTACTAGGGTTTTCTCCCCAAACACGCCAGCCTCGATT